>Ga0210402_10003258_pt1 | contig 15294 bp, 12 predicted proteins | sample IncBWC7MmetaG_FD_161055 | JGI IMG/M metagenome (GOLD analysis project Ga0210402, IMG submission 161055) | Forest soil microbial communities from Barre Woods Harvard Forest LTER site, Petersham, Massachusetts, United States - Inc-BW-C-7-M | ecosystem: Environmental > Terrestrial > Soil >...
GGGCCGCTCGGTACTTGGCGATCTCTTCGAAGAAATCGTTGTGGGCGTTGAAGAAGAAGCTGAGCCGCGGGCCGAACTCATCTACATCAAGACCGCGCCGCTTCGCCCACTCCACATATTCCACGCCGTCATAAAGCGTGAACGCCAGTTCCTGCAAGGCGGTGGAACCGGCCTCGCGAATGTGGTATCCGCTGATTGAAATCGTGTTGAAGCGGGGCGTGAACTTCGAGCCGAACTCGAAGGTGTCGATGACTAGGCGCATCGACGGGGCCGGCGGATAAATATATTCCTTCTGCGCGATGTATTCCTTGAGAATGTCGTTCTGGATCGTGCCGGAAATCTTTTTCCAGTCTGCGCCCTGCTTTTCCGCGACGACGAGGTACATGGCCCACAGCACTGACGCCGGCGAGTTGATAGTCATCGAGACGGTGGTTTTCTCCAGATTGATGCCGCCGAAAAGAATCTCCATGTCTTCCAGCGAGTCGATGGCCACGCCGCACTTGCCAACTTCGCCTTCGCTCGCGGGATGGTCAGAGTCGTAGCCCATGAGCGTGGGCAAATCGAAGGCTACAGAAAGCCCGCTGCCACCGTGTTCCAGCAGATATTTGTAGCGCTGGTTGGTTTCCTCCGGCGAAGCGAAGCCAGAAAATTGCCGCATGGTGAAAAGCTTGCCGCGATATCCCGTGGCGTGAACGCCGCGCGTGTAGGGCGCCTGACCGGGGTAGCCGAGATAGTGTTCCTCACTCCAGTCTTCCGGGAGATCGGCCTGGGTGTAGAGGCGGCGAATGGGCACGCCGGAAATCGTGGTGAAGCGCGCATGGCTGTGTTCGTCGAGATTCACTCCTGTGGGCGCGCCGATCGGCCGCTCGGGAGACCTCTCGAGCGTGGGCGCGAGGGTCTTCTCCGCCCAATCCTGTTCCGCATCGGAAGGATGACGTTTTTCGAAAACATCGGCGACAGGATTCTCTGTGACTTGCGGCTTTGACATCTTCTTGTCCATGCAGACCCCAGTGTTCTGATTCGATGATAGGGAACTCACCGCGCAGGAGCAAGGCGGGAACGGCGCAGTGTAACGACCGGTCGGTCGCTAGCGCCGGAGGACCGACGATGATAAGAGGGGCTATGGTGTGGGATTGGCAGCACCGAGTCCGGTCTTGCGGAGGAGGTCAGGAGACCAGAGCGCGAGTTTTTCCTGCCCGCGTGCGTTGATGATTGTCGCCGCCTCATTGTAGCGAGACAACAAGTTCGGCGGATCGAGCATGCAGTCGATCAACGCCTTTCGTCCAAATCGCTTTTCGACCATAACAGCCATTTTGTAACCCACCGTATACCAGGGGCCCTGCGCATCGCCGAAGAACGAGTAGGCCGTCTCATCGATTTTGTTTTTTTCGGTCAGCCTGTGTTCGACGATGTCGAGAAAAAAACGCTGGAGTGAAAGTAAATCCTCATTGAAGTTGGCCAGGTCATGATCCCATCGGGCGCGCTCCAGGGGAGAGCTCGCGGCATGGGGATCGACGTCTGGACTACCGGCGGCGGCGAGCACCGCAAATCCCTCGCCGAATGCCCCCATCCACTCCACGGCAGGTTTGGCGTTTTGCGGAACATTTTTTTGCCGTGCGTCGGCCAGCGATTGGATGCTGGAGTATCCAATGTGGTGTAACTCGTGGGCGACGGTATTTTCGAATTTGGCGGCAGACTCCTCCGGGTCGAGATAAAGAAAGATCGCTGGGTCCGTGGCGGTCTCGAAGACAAAGCTGTTGGTCTTGGGTTTGATCACCGGAAATACCTTGGCACGGACATGAGCCTGGTCTGGGAGATAGGCGAGGATACGCTGTGCCGACGCCACAAGATCGGCGCCTTTCCAAGCATCGAGGGTCTGGCGCAGGGCTGTGGACTTGGCTGCCAGTTCCGGAGAGAGAACAAATTTCTTGAAATCGTCGTCGGTGAAGTCGCGATGCATTCCGGCTTCGCGTTGCTTCAGGCGGACGTAGGGCTCGGTAGCGAACAAACGCTGCCAATCGGCGTTGGCAACGGTGGCTCCCGCGGCATGCTTGTCAAGAATGGCGAGTACCGCCTCGGCCTCATCAGAATTGAGTTGAAGGTGGATTCGGTCTGACTGTGGCGTGGATTGCTGGGTCCGGGCCTGAATCGTATGCCCGCAAAGCATGATAAAAGGCATCAGCACTGCGAGGTAATGGCGACGGAACATGAATCCTCCGGCTATTGGACGTTGCTGGAGAGGCGAATGTGAGCTGGTGTCTCACGACTCCTTGCGCGAGAGTTCCCAGGCCTTGGCGTATTTCCACGAAACGTAAACCGCATGGTAAAGATGCAGCAACAATCCTTCACGACCGTCGAGGAGGCCGAGGCGAAAAAAATAGTTGTAGATGAACGTAGCCAGCGGGCGCAGGACGATATTGACCGCGCTGAACCGGACTTTGTGATTGCCCTTGGCAAGAACCATCTCAGCACCCAGCGACGAGTAACGGTTCATATGCTCCACGTAGTCGGAGAGCGTGGGATAGGAATGGTGGAGGAGTGCGCCCGATTGGATCTGCCGGGTGATCCCGGCAACCTGAACATCCTCGTGGACCGCGCGGCTTTCGAACTTTCCTTTTCCACGACGGAAGAGTCGCAGCTTTGGGTCAGGCCAATACCCACCGTGCCGGATCCAACGGCCGAGGAATTCATTCTTCCGAGGTATCCGCAGGCCGTCGAAGTCAGCATGGGAAATAGCGCCGCCAGATGTGGTATCGGTGGCGGAAAGCGAACGATGGTCTGCCTGCTCTCCCAGAGCCGATAGGCTGTCCAAGGCTTCCAGCAGGTCGTGTACCGCACGTTGCAACTGAGGATCGACCTCTTCGTCCGCATCGAGACTCAGAATCCAATCTCCTGTCGCTTTGTCGATGGCCGAGTTCTTCTGCGCGGCGAAGCCCTTCCATTGCTCGACAAACACTTTCGCGCCAAACGAATTCGCGATCTCGACCGTGCGATCGGTCGAGCCGGAGTCGACGACGATGATTTCTCCTTCGCCGTCAGTGACCAGCGGTTGCACGCTTGCCAGGGTGCGACCGACGTTCGCTTCTTCGTTAAAAGTAATGATGACGACGGAAAGACGCATCGGGGCGTAGTTTATCAGGCGCTGGTGGCGGGGATCGCGCTTGGGAATAAATGCGCTTCCTTCGACGCGGGTGGCGGCGAGACGCGGCCACGACAGCCGCCGGGACGGCGGCGCTACATGGGACGCGGCCCTACATTTGCCCTCCCGGCTGCGCCGGCTGAGACGGCGGAGTAGCGGTGGGAAGTCCGTCGGGAGACGAGTCCTGACGCGGGGCGACATAAGGAACGGTGGGCAAATGCGTGACCTGGCCGCGAGTGGCGTCGCCGATATCGATTCGCGCGCGATCGAGCAGCAGTCCGGTGGCGCGATCGAGTTCGATGCGCGACTTCTCGTAGGCCGCCTTGGCCGAAACCAAATTCGACTCGCCGGTGGTCAGCGTCGCGGCATCCTGCAGGATCGCGGTCTGGGTGGTGAGACCGACTTTCAGCTTCTGCTGGTCGGCGTCCATCGTCTGGCGGGCCAGGTCGACGGCGGACTGGGCCGCCTGCACGGCAGCACGATTCTGGCGCACGTCAAATTGCGCGTTGCGTACTTCGATTCGCACCTGGTTCTCAAGCTGGCGCTGCCGCACTTGCGCCTGGCGGTATTCCAGTTCGGCGCGCACCTGGTTCGACTGAGCCAAGCGGTTGCGAATTGGGATGGTAAGGGTGAGGCCGATGCCCTTGTCCGGGGCGGTCGAATTCACCAATTGATTCAGGGTTCCGCCGTAACTCACCGAATTCCCGCCCTTAAAAACTGGCGGGGGTGATGAGCATGGATTGCCATTTTGCTGGCATAGCGGGTTCAGGTCTCCGCCAATGCCGGAACCTCCGTAGTAGGCGAATGCGTCCAGCGTGGGCAGCAGGGCGTTGCGCACGGCTTTGGTACTGATGTCGCGCGAGCTGAGGTCAATGCGCGACTCCACCAGTTCCGCGCGATTGCGCAGCGCGTCGTTGATCATTTCCTGGATCGGAGTGACAGGCTCCTGCTCCGGCACCTGCACCGTGGAGGTGGGAATGACGTCCGCCTCCGCGAGAACGGGATCCTCGATGCTGCGGCTTAGGGCGTTCTTCATGAGCAGTTGCTGGAGTTGCAGGTTGTTCTGGGCCACGATTAGGTTCTGCTGGTCGGTGGCGACGGTGCTCTGCGCGCTCACCACCTGGATCGGTGGGATGGTGCCGACTTGCGCCTGGCGCTTGCTGTCGTCGAGAGCCTTCTGTGCATAGGTCAGAGACTCCTGCTGGACTCGGACATTTTCGTAGGCGAAGACCAGGTCCCAATACATATTCTCGATCTGGTCGACGGTAGTGATGATCTGCAGTCGGAAAGCCACATCCGAAATCTCGCGGTTGTTCCTGGCAATGCGAATGAATCGTGTATTCGGAAGAGTTCCGAAACCTTGCAGCAGGTTTTGCGAGACTCTGAATTGAAAGTTCGAGCCGAGTTGTGGCCCGAGCAGGCTGACGGTACTGTTTGTGCTCACATGAGTGTTATTGAAGCCGGCAGTGAGAGTAGTGCCCCACTGAAAACCCTGTGTATAAGCAAAGTCCGCGGTATAAGTGTTTTGCGAAACGATGCCGCCCGGCGCAGGACTGAGTAGGCTCACCGATTCAGTATTGTTCTTATCGAGCTGCAGGGTGCTGGTGAACTGAGGATCGAAGCTAGTGATGGGCGATCCCACGCCGAGGGTTGAGCTGACGAGGCCATTGGTGCCGGTGCCGGCGCCACCGGCCGCGACCGTGGTGCCGCCAGTACCAGAGCCGACGGTGCCGCCGAGGCCGCCAACGCCGCCGCCGGGCGTGTTCTGCACGATGCCGGTATTGACGCCGAGAATACTGGCGCCCGATTTCGCGCGCAGCAGGTCGGCTGCGGCGATATTCAGGTTGTAGCGAGCAATGTCGAGATCGAGATTGTTTTCGAGAGCGAGGGCGACGGCGTCATCGATGGAGAGATAAATCTTACCGTCCTTCATGAGCGCGTCGATACGCGGCGAGTTGCCCAGGTTGGGCTGCGCGAGTTCCTGCTGCATGTAGGGCTGTAGCACGCGGGGAAAGGCCGAGCGCGGAATCGAGTAGTCCTTCAACAGAACGGGCTGAGGATTCGCCGGCTGAGGCGTTGCCGGGGCCGCCGTTTGTGCGGCTGGCGCAGGGGCAGCATCTTGCGCCCAGAGCGCGAGAGAAATCGTTGCGAAGAATAGGGCGGCGAGGACGGGCTGACGCCGAGGCGAAGAAATCAAACGGGGAAAGAGCATGGGTCTTCTCCTTGCATAAGAACAGGCATGCATTGTGCGATCAGGATTCAATAATGCCAATGTTGGATGCAAACCACGACAAAGGGTCACTTCATCTTAGCGGGAGAAGTTTGGCGGAAAAGGCAGAGGATTGTAAAGAATTGTGAGGGAAAAACGAAAGTGGCGCCGCTGTCAGGTACGACAAGCGGCGCCACGAGGAAGGAAATCTAGTTACTGCTGAGGCGGTTGGGCTGTCTGCGCAGGTGTGGTCGAAGGCAGGTTCTTGCGCGGCGCAACGTAAGGAACGCTGGGCATGCGCGTGACCTGGCCGCGGGCGGCATCGTCGATACTGATGCCGGCGTGATCGAGCGTAACGCCGACGGCACGATCCAACTCGATGCGCGACTTTTCGTAGGCCGCCATCGCGGACATCAAGGTGGACTCTGCGGTCGCAAGCGCACTCTGCGTCTGAAGGACGGCTGTTGTGGTCGAAGTGCCGAACTGATACTTCTTCTGTTCGGCGTCGAGGGACTGCTTGGCGTAGTCGACCGCAGCTTGGGCGGAGGCTACGCTGGCCCGGTTTTGTTCGACTCCGAACTGCGCGTTGCGGACTTCGATGTTGATCCGGTTCTCGGCCTGTTGCAATGCCATTTGGGCCTGCTGATACTCCAGTTCGGAGCGGATCTGCGTGGCTTGGGCGGTGCGATTGCGGAGCGGGATGTTGAGCTGGATGCCCACGCCTTTGTCGGGTGCCGTGGAGTTGACGAGCTGGTTAAGTGTGGCGCTGTAGCTTGTGGAGGGAGCTATCCCGGTCTGTCCCAGCGCAGGGTTTGGAATGTTCGGAGGGGCGACGGCGCAATAAGGCTGATTCGGGTCGAGGCAGAGATTCGCCGGGTTCTGCGATCCGCCTAATCCGGAGCCACCATAGTAGGCGAACAGATCAAGGGATGGCAGCAAGGCATTCCGCACCGCCTTGTTGCTCAGTTCGGTGGTGTTGAGCTGAATGCGGGATTCCACCAGTTCGGCGCGGTGCTGCAAGGCGCTGGCCACGAGGTCCTGTGTGGGCTGGATCGGTTCATTCGCGGGAATCTCCATGGTGGAGGTGGGAATTACTTCGGCTCCTGCCAGGAGCTGATCGCGCAAGGTGCGGCTAAGCGCGTTTTTCATGAGCAACTGCTGCAACTGCAAGTTAGTTAGGGCAAGCGTCAGTCCTTGCTGGTCCTGGGCAACCGTACTCTGGGCGCGGACCACCTCGATAGGCGCCAGGCTGCCGATTTCCACCTGCTTCTTCGTGTCGGAAAGGGTCTTCTGCGCAAAGGCCAGCGATTCCTGTTGCACGCGGGCGTTTTCGTAGGCGTAGACCAAATTCCAATACAGGTTCTGAATCTGATTCACGCTAGTAATGATCTGCAGGCGGAACGCGACGTCGGAGAGTTCGCGATTGTTCTTGGCGATATGGATGTATCGCGCATTGCCCGCGGTGCCAAATCCCTGCAGCAGGTGCTGTGTGAGCCTGAAGTTGAAATTAGAGTTCAGGGCCGGGCTGACGGTCTGGAACCCGCTGTTGGTTGTGGTCCGAGTGTTGTTGAAGCCCACCGAGATGTTCGTACCCCATTGAAACCCTTGAGTGTACGCGAAGTTTCCCGTGAACGTCGTTTGACTGGTTCCGGCGAACGGGCTGGTGGGGATGAAACTGGCATGGTCACTCTGCAGCGTCCCCGTAAGAATCGGATCGAAACTCGTGATCTGCGGACCAAAGCCAAGCGTTGAGCCGTTTAGGCCGCCCGCTCCAGCACCTGCGCCGCCAGCCCCCAGGCTGGTCCCTCCGCTGCCGGAGCCGACTTGTCCACCGAGACCGCCGACGTCACCGCCGGGAGTGTTTTGCACAATGCCGCTCGGCACGCCGAGAATGGCTGCGCCGGCTTTGGCGCGGAGCACATCGGTATCGGCGATATTCAGGTTGTAACGCGCGATGGCGATGTCGAGGTTGTTCTCGAGCGCGAGGGCGATGGCGTCGTCGAGCGACAAATAGAGTTTGCCATCGTGCATGAGCTGATCAATGCGCCCGGTGTTGGAAAGATTCGGGGCCGACAGGTGCCGTGGCATGTAGGGGCCAATCGGATTGGGGAAATGTGACACCGGTTGGGCATAGTTCAGGACGGGCAGCGGCTTCGATGACGCCTGTGGCATGGGAGCGGCGGGCGCTTCCTGGGCCCAACATCCCAGACTCAGGGTTGCGAATAGGCTGGCAGCTGCGGCGAGCCGGACGGTCGAGGCTAAACGTGCGAATGGCATCTACTCTTCTCCGTTCGTATAAGAACTCTGATTAAGACCTTGCTGCGAATACACTTGGGTTTCGCCCGAGTCAGCCAAACTACCCAAAAGAAAGCTCTACTCAGGCATTAGTACGCAAAGGGCCAGCGGAAGGTTCCTGAAAGCTGGGGGAAAAATGATCCTCCCATTGCACTGCTGGTGTCGTTCTCGACTCCGGCGTCCTGCGCTGTGTGTTTCCTGGACGGAGTGGCAGAGCTGTTCTTCAGCCCCGGAGACCCGGCTTCCGCGGAAACCATTCAGTATATCTGACCGCAACCGCACATGACTCGCACCGCATCGCTCGTGGAACTGATAAATTGCTGGCAAAGCCTGAATCCGTTTGGATGATGCAGCGGCGGTGCGGGACTCGAAAGTTCGCAACATTAAAGATCGCAGGATGCGCAATCTCAAATTGATTCTCTCCTATGACGGGGCCGAATTTTCCGGCTGGCAGGTGCAGCCCGCTGCCAATACCGTGCAGGGCACACTTGCCTCAGCCATTGGACGGATTACCGGGGAAAAGGTATTGCCGCAAGGCTCGGGGCGAACCGACGCGGGAGTACATGCGCTGGCGCAGGTTGTGACATTTGTCACAGAGTCATCCGTCCCTACGGAGAACTTTGTGAAGGCGCTGAACGACATTTTGCCGGCGACGGTGCGGGTGCTGGAAGTGACGGAAGCGCCGCCGGAATTCCACGCGCGGCATTCGGCGCGGGCGAAGACCTATCGGTATCGGATTTACCGCGGGCCGATCTGTTCGCCGTTTCTGGCGCGGTATGTGTGGCATTATCCGTATCCGCTAGCGGAGGAGGAGATGGCACGGAGCGCGGGGATGGTTGTGGGAGAGCATGATTTCACTTCGTTCGCGGCTGTCGATCCTGAGCGGGGGTGCGGTGAGGTGAGCGTATCCAATGTGCGGAAGATATTTTCGTCGACCTGGGAGCGTGTGGGGGAGGAGTTGGTTTACACGGTTCGGGGCTCGGGATTTCTGCACCACATGGTTCGGAATCTGGTGGGAACGTTCATTCTCGTGGGCAGGGGCACGTTGCAGGCGGACGACGTAACACGCATCCTCGCTGCGCGGAACCGCTCAGCCGCCGGAGCGACTGCGCCCGCGAGTGGATTGTATCTGGTGGGAGTTGAGTACTGAGTGTGGAGCAGGCACTCCTGCCCGTTCGCCGACAGCGCATGAGGAGTCGCGGGAAAGAGTGCCCGCGCCACACTCGTCCCCCGGGATTTAGAATTCCCACATGTCTACCGATGTTCAAATCGCGTCCCGCAGGATTGCGCCGGTGAATCCGGCGACCGGTGAGGTTCTGCGCGAACTGGAATGCGCCAGCGAAGGCGACGTTGAGACTGCGGTAGCGCGGGCGAAATCGGCGCAGGCAGCCTGGGCTGAGCTTGGTCTGCGGCGGCGGATTGGCATGCTGCGGGAGTTTCAGCAAAAACTGCACGCGAAGAAATCTGAGATTGCGGAAGCCATCACGCGCGAGGCCGGCAAACCTCTCGCTGAGGCGCTGGTCACCGAAGTTCTGGTCGTGCTCGACGCCGCGCGATTTCTGATCGACAACGCGTGGGGACTGCTGCGCGATGAGCCTGTGTCGCATGGCAATCTGGCGACCAAGCTGAAGAGTGGATGGCTGGTACGCGAGCCACATGGTGTGATTGGCATCATCTCGCCGTGGAATTATCCGTTTTCGATTCCGGCGACGGAGACTCTGGCGGCGCTGGTAGCTGGCAATGCGGTGGTGCTGAAGCCTTCGGAGTTGACTCCTCTGGTCGCGCTGGAACTGGCCTCGCTGTTGCATGCGGCGGGCGTGCCCGAGAATGTGTTTCAGGTTGTCGTCGGCGAGGGTCCGGTGGGGGCGGCGCTGTTGCGCTCGCCGATCGACAAGTTGGTCTTCACCGGGAGCGTTACAACAGGGAAGCGGATCGCGGCGGCTGCAGCGGAGCGCTTGCTTCCGGTTGTGCTTGAACTCGGCGGGAAAGATCCCATGCTGGTGCTCGACGACGCCGATGTGGATGTGGCTTCGAGCGCGGCGGTGTGGGGAGCGTTCGTCAACGCGGGGCAAGCCTGCTTGTCGGTCGAGCGCTGCTATGTGCATCGCAGTCTGTATGAACCGTTCTTGAAGGCCTGTGCGGAAAAAACTAAGAAGCTGAATGTAGGGCACGGCGAGGACCGCGAGACCGATGTCGGTCCGATGATCGACGAGCGGCAATTGGCGATCGTGGAGTCGCAGGTGGAAGATGCCAAGGCGCGTGGGGCGCGGGTCCTGACGGGCGGCACGCGGCTGCCTGAACTGGGGGTGAACTTCTATGCGCCGACGGTGCTGGCCGGCGTAACTCAAGGCATGCGCATCATGCGCGAAGAAACTTTCGGCCCTGTGCTGCCGGTGATGGCGTTCGACAACGACGACGAAGCTGTGCGGCTGGCCAACGATTCCGAATACGGCCTGGCGGCGAGCGTTTGGACGCGTGATTCGAGGCGCGGCGAGCGGCTGGCGCGGCGCATCCATGCGGGGACGGTCATGGTGAATGATGTGATCTCCTGCTTCGGCATCAGCGAAGCTCCGCACGGCGGCGTGAAGGCCAGCGGCGTGGGCCGCACACACGGGCGCTTCGGGCTGGAGGAAATGGTCAGGGTGAAATATCTCGACATGGATCTCATGCCGGGGATGAAGAAAGTTTGGTGGCACAGGTACGGAGAGAGTTTTCGGCTGCAGATGGAAGGGTTCCTGGATATGCAGTTCGCGCGCGGGATGGGGACGCGGCTACGGGGCGCGTTGAGGGCGGCGGGAGTTCTAAGGCGTCGGCAGTTGTGATGTATGGCCGGGCTTAGCCTCCTCATGGTTTGCGCTGTCGGAAATCCCCACTTCTTGCGCAGAGAACGCGCGAGAAATGGGGCACCCGGCAGTTGTAAGATGCGGCTGCGCTTGGCCCAGGCTCTGGCCGGAAAGCCGAAGGCGGCTGACCCCTAATGAGTTGTGCCTGTTCCCACATTAGCTGGGGCGATGCCACATCAGTCACTCGTTGAATCGGTCGCCGTGGCTTCTCGGATGCGAGATGACAAGGAAGCGCACGGGGCTGGACGATGGATTGCGGATCTGATGACGTTTTTCCGGCAAGACGCGGATGCCGGTTCCGGCGGGCAGCAGTGTGGTTTCACCTTCCACTTCCATCAGGACTTCGCCGGAGAGGATGTAGAAAAACTGCTGCGCCTTCTGGTGATAGTGGCGAATCTCGGCCGCGCCGGGAGGCATGAACTCTTCGATCACGCTGAGCTGTTCGTCGTTAACCAGGTACCACGCGTCGCAATCCACTCCCCAGCGATAGTGTTCGGCGTTCTCCCGGCTCACCGGGCCGGGCGTGACGGAACCGGTACGGACGGACCGCGCCTGGCCAGGACTTCGTCTCGCGGAAGTTGATTCGACTCTCTTCGCCATGCTTTTCGTCTCCTGCAGACCAGTGTAATCTGGTCGCCATGCGCGAACCTAAGGATTCCAGCTCGAGTTATTCCGCCGCAACCCCCGACCCTAAGCGGGAACTGTTGCGTCATACCTTGGCCACGCTGGCCTACCGCGGCGGGAAAGCCGTGCGGCACGCTCCGGACGGCTTTGCCGAGTTTCAGGCTGGCTCGGGCTTACGCACTCCGGGGCAGATCCTGGCGCATATCGGGGATCTGCTGGATTGGGGACTGTCGATCGCTATGGGCCAGCGGACGTGGCATGATTCGAAGCCCTTGCCGTGGGCGAAGGAAGTGGAGCGATTTTTCGCTGCGCTGAAAAAGTTCGAGGACTTCCTGGCGTCGGGCGAGCCCGTGCAGGCTTCGATCGAGAAAATATTTCAAGGTCCGGTCGCCGATGCTCTGACTCATGTCGGGCAGATCAACATCCTTCGCCGTCTGGCGGGCGCGCCCGTGAAAGGCGAGAGCTACTACGAGGCCGCGATTGAGACAGGACGGGTGGACGCCGATCAGGCCAAACCGAAGCGCGAGTTCTAGGCGCGGGGGCGCATTATTTTGCGCGGTTACGGTAAAGGGAAGCGTCCACCTGCTTCGCCATCGCTTCCACTTGCAGTGGGGTCTCAAGGAATTCCGCCAGTTGCTGCGCGATCTCTGCCGGCTGGCTCAGCACGTCGTGGTATTGGACGCGGAGCGTTCGGATGTAGAGCTTGCCGTCGAGCCAGGCATAAACTTCGCGCAGGTGTTTTTCAAACGCAGCCGCGATCACGGCGGAATTCGCGCCTTCTTTGTAGTTCCCGCGGCGGCGCAACATTTCATCCTGCGAGGCCAGCACCTCAGGCATCGGCCGCTGCATGAAGATGACTCGGTACTCGTGGCCGGCGGGAAGTGAAAGCAAAAGCCGCGAGATCACTTTTACCACCTTGCCTTCGCCTTCGGCGATGCATGCCGGATCCTTCGGCAGTTGCTTGATCCGCTCCCACTCCAGGTACCCGCGCGGATTGTCGGTATCGGCGCGGCGTTCACCGTCGGCGAGAGCGGCCATCCCACCGGCCACCAGCATCTGCATCATGAGAGACGTGCCGGAGCGCGGCAGTCCTGAAACGATCGTGATCATGTCTTCCTTGGCGAAAACGATGCTGAAAAATATCGGCGTCGGAAGAACAGACTAGCAGAGCGCTTGCGTGGGATCGCTCCGCGGACCACGAAAAAAGAGAATCGATTTCCTTCGTGAACTTTGTGCCCTTTATGGTTCCACGGTTTTCTTCTTCCATCGCCAAACCGCGTTTCGGTTACCAGGTTTCGGTTACAATGACCGCGTAAGGCCGAATCCGGCGGCGTTGGGGCCGCTCGAACGAGGGGTACGTCCTTTGGCGACTGGCGAGGTAAGCACTTCTAGTACGCAGAATATTCCGCAGCTTCCCCACCACAAGGTCAAGATCAAGAAGGCGGGGCAGCGCGCCTGCAACGAGAAAAACGAGAAGGGAAAATTCTGCGGTGGGCATTTGAAGCTCTGGTCCTACAGGACCGACGCGGTCGAGCGCGAGTGTGGCGACGTGGAAAAGGCCTGGGGCCCGAACGCGGAAGTGTATCGCTGCGAACATTGCAAGACGCTATATTTGCCGGCGCCTGCGGAAGAGAGAATCAACGTGGCGGGGCAGGGAATGATCTCGGTGTTCGGGCTGACGCTACCGCCGAAAGAAAAAGCTCCTAGCTCCTAGCTTGTAGCTGCTAGCTAAGAAGCGCGTTACGGCAATTTGCTATTTGGGAACTAAAAGAACGAGCCGAGCTTCGCTCGGCGGACCGCCGAGGGCGGCTGTCCCCACATGAGTTGTTTTTGAAAGCTTAGGAGCTAGAAGCTGGCAGCTTCTTTCCATGCACACTCCCGACCTCATCTACGACTGGAACCAGCAATATCCGCCCGGGCTGAAGCCACCGGGGCCGGTCTTGATCAACGACGAGACCCTGCGCGATGGGCTGCAGTCGCCTTCGGTGCGCGATCCGGCGATCGCAGAGAAGATTGAAATTCTTCACTTAATGGAGGCTCTCGGGATTCATTCCCTGGCTCTCGGACTGCCGGGAGCTGGAACGCGCGCAGTTGAGGCCGTGACCGCGCTGGCGCGTGAGATGGCGGCGCACAAGATGAAGATTCGCGCCAACTGCGCTGCGCGGACACATGAGAACGACATTCGCCCGATTGCCGAGATCGTGCAGAAGACGGGACTGCCGATCGAGGCTGCCACCTTTATCGGATCCAGCCCGATTCGGCGCTTCACCGAGGGATGGACTGACGATTTTCTTCTAGAGACCACGGAGAAGGCCGTAAAGTACGCCGTCTCGCTTGGCCTCGACGTCATGTACGTCACCGAAGACACCAGCCGCTGCGATCCGGAGACGGTGAAGCGGTTGTATGCCACGGCGATCAATTACGGGGCGCGCGCAATCTGTATCTGCGATACGGCCGGGCACGCCACGCCCATGGGTGCGCTCGCCCTGGTTCGATTTGTAATTGCTGAGTGCGTGAAACCGTCGGGCGAAACGATTCGTGTGGACTGGCATGGCCACAGCGACCGCGGACTGGCGATTGCGAATTCGATGGCGGCGATCATCGCCGGGGCAAATTGCGTGCATGGATGCGCCATCGGACTGGGCGAACGCGTCGGCAATACGCAGATCGACCAGATGCTGGTCAATCTGAAACTGATGGGCATTACGCCTTGGGATCAGCAGGATCTGACCAAGCTCAAGCAGTATTGCCAGGCAGTGTCGCGTGCAACCGGCGTGCCGATTCCCGCGAATTATCCAGTGGTGGGCGACGATGCATTTCGCACCGCGACGGGTGTGCACGCAGCCGCGATCATCAAGGCGTACCACAAGAACGATGTCGAACTGGCGAACTCAGTCTATTCGGGAGTGCCCTCGCATGTATTCGGACTGAACCAGATTATCGACATCGGTCCGATGAGTGGCAAGTCGAACGTGCTGTGGTGGCTGGATCGGCGCGGCATTCCGCCCACCGACGATGTAGTGGAACGCATCTACCAACGCGCCAAGCAGAGTGACCACACGCTGAGCGAGGTGGAAATTCTGGAGTGCGTGCCGGCCGCGGCGCCGCAGAAGAAGTGATGCACGCATGGCTCCCCTAGAAGATGTTGGACATCTAAGACACGCGATTCTGGGCGCGGGCGGCGTGGGAGGCTTGATCGGCGCCTGCCTGGCGCGGTCCGGCGACTCGGTCACCCTGGTGCTACGGCCGGAATCTCTCGCGCAGTATCCTGCACAACTTCACGTGGAGAGCGCGTTTGGAAACTTCAGCGTGCCGGTTTCGCGCGCCGCGGAGGTTCCGCCGGTTGACGTGCTGTGGATCGCGGTCAAAGCTACGCAACTGGAGTCGGCACTGTCTGCGTTCACCAAGCCCGAATCTGTTGGAGCGATCGTGCCTTTGCTGAACGGCGTCGACCACCTGGCAGCACTGCGCGCGAAATATGGCTCCGGACGCGTGATTGCGGCCACCATTGCCGTCGAGACGGAGCGGGTTGCGCCGGGACACATCGTCCATCGCTCGGCTTTCGCGCGTCTGAGTGTGTCCTCCTCTGGGAAAAAACTGCTCGGCACAACGCTCGATCATTTGCAGAAAATGGGATTCGAGTGCCGCTTCGTCGACGACGAGCCGACGCTGATGTGGAGCAAGCTCGTTTTCCTGGCAGCATTTGCGCTGACCACCACGGCCTCCGGCAAAACCACAGGAGAAATCCTGGCGGATCCCGAGTGGAGGCAGTTGGTATTGTCGTGCATCCGGGAAGGGAGTGCAGTTGCCGTCGCCGAGGGTGCGAAAATTGATGCGGACGCGATCATCGCATACGTGATGAAGATGCCGGGCAACATGCGCAGTTCCATGCAGAAAGATGTAGAGCGCGGCAACGCCCCCGAACTCGACGCAATCGCGGGACCCATCCTGCGCGGCGGGGAGCGTCACGGTATTGAAGTGCCGATCACAAAGCAGCTGGTGGCGGCGGTCGAGCGAAGAGTGGGTTCCCCACACGCCGTCGTGTAGCATTCCGAGGTGGATTGGACGGAGATCCTGGGCTTTGCTACGGGCGCGGCGTCGGTTCTGCTCGCGGTCCGGGAGAGCGCGTGGAACTGGCCGGTCGGGATCACCAACAACATTTTTTTCCTGATTCTGTTCTGGAA
>Ga0210402_10003259_pt1 | contig 15293 bp, 17 predicted proteins | sample IncBWC7MmetaG_FD_161055 | JGI IMG/M metagenome (GOLD analysis project Ga0210402, IMG submission 161055) | Forest soil microbial communities from Barre Woods Harvard Forest LTER site, Petersham, Massachusetts, United States - Inc-BW-C-7-M | ecosystem: Environmental > Terrestrial > Soil >...
CGGCCGAGCAAACGGACATTGGTTGGCACATCCTCGCGATATTGCCGCCACGTGCCGGCGTCAACGTCACCGGCCATGCAGACGTCCAGCCCCAGCGCGTCAAGCGGCTGCGCGATTTGCAGCATGAGTTCCACGTTCTTGTATCGCTGGCTGCGGCCGAGGCAAAGGACGAAGGGGCGACAACCCGCCAGATCGAGCTTGGCCAGACACGGATGCCACTGCGCAACATGGTTACTTCCGTTATAGGTGACGACGATCTTCTCCGGCGGCGCGACGCCGAACTGGACGAGATGGTCGCGCGACAGGGTCGACACCGTCGTCACTAGCATGGCGCGCCGGCCGAGGATCGGCAGGACAACTCGATGCGTCCAGCGGAACAGCCGCCCGTAGCTGTTCGGCATAAGCCAAGTATGGAGGTCGTGAATACATACGATTTGATGGCGTGCGGCGATTGGCGCAAGATTGCAGAAGCTCAGCAGACCTCCCGTCACGTGTCGGGGCAACTGCGCCTGGACCCAGAACTGCGGCAACCGCGGGCGATTGAACTCCGGAACGATGCGTAGCGAGATGGCCCGTAACGACAGCGGTTCGGAGGGTTGCCGGGGCGCCAGGATGCTCAGTTCCAGATCGCGCGTGAGCGGGTGCTTCGCAGCAACCAGAGCGTCGAGCGCCAGTGTAACTTCCTTGGCATAGCGGGCGACGCCGGTCGGCTGCAGAGCTAGGAAATCCCCATTGATTGCCCATACCCGAGGCTTCGTTGCGCCAGGCGTAGACGCTTTGCAGTGAAGTGTCCGCTGCCCGCGCAAGAGAGCGGCGACTGTCGGCAGCGAAAGCCCGGTGCGTCCGGTCGCCCCCGTGCTAGCGCCGCGGCTGAGGGCCGATTCGGTCGTCTTCATGTCGAGAGCTCGTGCGCAGAGGCCAGCAGCTCGGACCATTGCGCGATGTAACGCTCCACCGACAAGGCCGCCGCCCGTTCTCGAACCAGCCCTATTCTCCTGCTGCGCTCCCCCTCCGGCATTTCGACCACCTGTCTCATTCCTTCTGCGATGGCGGCAGCCGAAGTCGGATCGACCATGATCGCCCCCTCGCCGACTGCTTCGGCCTGAGCTCCCGCAGCATTGATGATTGAGACGAGTCCATGGCGACCGGCCTCCAGCGCCGGCAACCCGAAGCCTTCGAGCAGGCTCGGCAGGACAAAACCGGCCGCGTTGCGGTAGAGCCAGCGCAATTCTGCATCGCTGCGATATCCCAGCACGTGAACGCCAGGCGTCGAACGAGCCATGGTTTCCACCTCACGGGCACTGTTGCCGCGCGGGCCGCACAGCACATAGGAATAGCCGCGCTCGTGCAGCCCGGATCTGGCGAATGCCTCAATGGTCCGCCGGTGGTTCTTCCTGATTTCCAGCGCCGCAACGGTCAGCAGGAACGGACTCTCGATCTCCGTCGGCGCTTTGCCTTCGCCCGATTCAGTTCCGGCGCGGACATAGAGCGGGATGACCTTGAGGAAGCGGAACTCATCACCAAACCACAAGACGAAGTCCGATCTCGATGCTTCGCTGACGAAAACCATGCCGGGCTTCGCCCACTGAATCTTGCTATATGCGGCGCGGTACAGCTCTGTGGTCTTGGGGTCGAACAATTCCGGCTTAGTGACAGGCCCGACGTCGTGGCACAGCACGATGTCTAGCTTCGACAGGCAGGAGCGCATCACGTACACCGGATCCAAAAACAAGGTGGAGACGCCATGGCACGGTCGGGACAACCGATCACCAAAGCGCACGTGATTGAGTTCGAACAGCATTGCCTGGCCGAGGAGTCGCCGGACCAGACCCTTCGGCTCTCTCTTCAGGAAAGAACGCCAGTACCGCGTAGCAACGAAAAACTCCGGCAGGCGCTCCAGGACATCGCGGCAAACATAATATGCGCCCGTCCTGTTGATGAGCGCGAGAGAAAAGTCGGCGACATACTGATGTTGCTTCACGCAAACGCTCATTGACTCTCCTCGGTCGCCCTCCCGAAATTTATCACGCTGCGCGAGCAGCTATAGACCCCAATTCGATGTAGCCGACGATAGCCATTTCCCCTCAACCAACTACAGCGGGCTACGTCTTACGGATCGGCTGGTACCGCAAGAGTGGCATGCACCTGAGACGTAATCGACATGGGGGCGGTTGTGCGCATAGATGTCCAAGGCAAGGGTCCCGACAACTCATGTGCTTACGACAAACGTCAGCTTAGGAGTTGCGCTCAGGCTGCATGGGTTTGACTTTTGTTTGACCTTCAGAATGAACAGTTACGGTGGGTTGTCATGAATAACGACTTCCATGAGAGCTATGGCCCGGGCGAACCGAAGCCGCCTTCTGAGCGCTCCACCGGCATCATTTTCGCAGTCGTCGGCTTGATTGAAGCGGTGATTTGGCGAACAACGCAGTGACGCCATGGGTGGCGCTGGCCGCTGCGGCAGTGTTCGCGACGCTCAGTATGTTTGCAGCGAGCCTTCTCAAGCCGTTGAACCTGATTTGGTTCCGTTTCGGGCTCCTGTTGCACCGGATCGCGAATCCAGTGGTGATGTTTGCCATGTTTACCCTCGTCTTCGTACCGGCAGGGTTCATCATGCGGATCTGGAGCGATCCGCTCAGATCGCGGCGGACAGCTGAGAACTCAAGCTACTGGATCGAGCGCCGGACCGTCCAAGCAGAAACCGGGTCCATGAGGAATCAATTCTGACAACATAATAGCTGCCGACGCGATACCCGGTAGCAAAAGAACTAAGGAGCGCGAATTATGACCTTGGCTCGCGAACTGTTCGCCTACGTAGGTGCACGCAGGAAGTGGTGGCTGTTGCCGATCGTGTTCGTCGTCGTGATCTTCGGAGGGATATTGATCCTGGCGCAAGGTTCGGCCGTGGCGCCCTTCATTTACACAATCTTTTGAGCCAAGGAACCTTATGCGGATACTCGGCCTATCAGCTTTCTATCACGACAGCGCGGCCGCTCTCGTGGAGGATGGCCGCATTGTCGCAGCGGCACAGCAGGAGCGATTCACCCGCCGGAAGCACGATGCTGGCTTTCCGGACGAGGCAATCCGCTATTGCCTGCGGGCACGCTATGTCGATCTCGACCAAGTCGATCAAATTGTGTTTTTCGAAAAGCCGCTGATCAAGTTTGAACGCCTGCTGGAGACATATCTCGCCAACGCCCCGCATGGCTTTCAGTCGTTTCAGCTAGCGCTCCCGGTTTGGATCAAGGAAAAGCTGTTCCAAAAATCCAATTTGGAGAAAGCGCTCGCGGCACTTGCACCGAGCGGAAGCGTGGAAGGCAAGCTTCTGTTCGCCGAGCACCACCAAAGTCATGCCGCCTCAGCTTTCTTTCCATCCCCTTTCGAAGAGGCGGTCGTGCTCACCATGGACGGCGTCGGCGAGTGGGCCACGACGTCGGTATCGATCGGTCATCACAATAAACTCGATCCTGTGCAGGAGATTCATTGGCCGCATAGCATCGGGCTGCTTTACTCCACCTTCACTTACTACACGGGTTTTAGGGTGAATTCCGGCGAGTACAAGGTGATGGGCCTCGCGCCGTACGGTGAGCCTAAATATTACGATCTGATCCTTGACAACCTGATCGATCTCAAAGAGGACGGCTCGTTCTGGCTGGACCAGAATTACTTCAATTATGCTACGGGTCTCACCATGACTTCGCGGAAATTCCACGATTTGTTCGGCGGACCGCCGCGCGATCCGGAGTCTTGGCTCACCCAGCGCGAGATGGATCTCGCCGCCTCGGTGCAGAAGGTCACTGAGGAGATCATGCTGCGCATGACGCGCAACCTGGCGAGAAAATACGGGATCGGCAATCTGTGCCTTGCTGGCGGCGTCGCTCTCAATTGCGTCGGCAACGGCAAGGTGCTTCGTGACGGCGCCTTCAAACGGATCTGGATCCAGCCGGCTGCCGGCGACGCGGGAGGATCGATTGGCGCAGCGCTGGCGGCCTACTACATCCACTTCGGACGTCCGCGCCACGTCGATGGATCACTCGACGGCATGCACGGCGCTTATCTGGGACCTGAGTTCTCGCACGCAGAGATCGAGAAGCGTCTTGCCGGCGCAGGTGCCCGCTTTTCCGTCGTTGCCGAGCCGGGCCTGTTCGAGCGCAGCTGCGACGCGCTTGAGGCCGGCGATGCCGTCGGCTGGTTCCAGGGCCGTATGGAGTTTGGCCCTCGCGCGCTCGGCGCGCGCTCCATTCTCGGCGATCCACGCAACACGGAGATGCAGAAGACGCTGAACCTTAAGATCAAGTACCGAGAGAGTTTTCGACCCTTCGCTCCGTCCGTGCTGCGAGAGGACGTCGCGGAGTATTTCGAGCTCGATGTCAATAGCCCTTACATGCTGCTGGTCGCCGACGTGAATCGCAATCGGCGCCGGTCGATCAGTGCTGAGCAGGAGAAGCTGTTCGGAATCGACAAACTCAATGTCGTGCGTTCCGACATTCCGGCGATCACCCATGTCGACTATTCCGCGCGAGTACAAACGGTGCACGCGGAGACAAATTCGCGCTACCACCAACTCCTTTCTGCTTTCAAGCGACGGACGGGCTGCTCCGTCCTCGTCAACACCAGCTTCAACGTGCGCAGCGAACCCATCGTGTGCACGCCAGAGGACGCCTTTCGCTGCTTCATGGGCACCGACATGGAGACGCTCGTAATCGGCAACTGCATCCTGAGCAAGCGCGATCAAGACACCGCCTGCGAACGGACATATCACCATGCCTTCGAGCTGGATTGACGCGGCATATCCTGGCGCCCGGGATTGCCGATCGCAGCTCGCTCGATTTCCTGTTCTTCGCTCGATTCATCGCCTAGTGAATATAGATCAACGACTGGAGAACTCATCGATGCTGGATGGCAAATCGCCCTCCGGAATATCGGACATCAGGATCATCGCGCCGATCTTGTTATTAGTTATGTCAACCATATGTGGAGTGATAGTCGTCGAATTGTTATATCACGTTTATATCGGCCTCGCTTTGTCAAAACATGGTGAATATAAAGTGGACCAGCGTATAATGTTTTTTGGTGGCGGAAACAAGATATTTGAAAATAGAAACGAGATTTTCACTTATTCCTCTAACAAAGATATGAGCCACTTGGCCGTCTATTTTTGTGATTATGACTTTGTAGTCGAGTACAACTATCGCTTCCACACCAATAATTTCGGCCTGGTGCAGGACGCGGATATTGCCCCAAATGTAAATTCCATGTTGTTACTCGGCAATTCGTTTACCGAGGGCCAAGGCGCAGCGCCGTGGTTCAGACATGTCGCAGGGGAAATCGGCAATCTCGGCTATCAGGCGATCAATGGCGGACTGTGGGGCACTGGCTTCGGACAATGGTCTAAGCTCAACACTTATTTGAATTCAAAGTCAATCCGAATTCAGAAAATAGTCGTGTTGTTTATTTCAGACGACTACAATCGCGATATCTGGCAGTTTCCAGATCAAGTACTCCAATGCCTTTCTGTTGCATCCAACTGTCGCGGCGATGAAGGTGTCTATCCGCTGCCGCCCGTGGAAGAATTATCTTCATGGGTAAAGCGGATAAAGGACACCCGCCGAACATTATTCAAGGAGCGACTAAAGAAGCTGCTGCCTGCAAGCTACGGCGTGTATGACTTTCTAAAAGCACGTCTGTAGCGCACGGCACTGATTGCGCAACGCTCAGATGCTGCGATTGCGGAATTGATCGAAAAGTATGGAACTATGAACGTTACATTTATTCATTTACCTCAGAAGGACGAGGTTGACGGAGCTAACAGACTTGGACTAAGTGCACGGCGTTCTATTGAGAAAGCGGGCGGGAGATTATACGATGGATTTAAGGACGACGCCCTTGAGCCTCGTTCAAGAGAGGCCGCAAGTAGCCTGTCGCGACGAGGAACTCCGGCAGGTGCTCCAGGAACAGCGCGACAGACATGATAGGCGAGGGTCCTGTTGATGAGCGCGATGGGAAAGGCCGCGACGTACTGATGTTGTTGCTTCACGCAAACGTTCATTGGCTCTCCTCGGCCGTCGTCCCGAAAGCTATGACCCTGCGTGTACTGCAGCAGACACTCATTCGATGTAGCGGCGATAGCCAATTTCCCTCAAGGGACCGGCTTTGCGGCATGCTACCTCTTACGGATCAGCCGCTACCGCAAATGTGGCATGCACCAGAGACGTGGACGACATGGCGGCGATTGTCTGGTATAGATCGACACGGGATCGTGTCGGTGCAGATTCGATCTGAAATGACCTGGTAGCGTGCGCATGCGACGGCAGTGGAGCATTAATGGCCGCTTCGTGACCCAGTCAGTAACTGGCGTTCAGCGCTACGCACAGGAAGTCGTTCGGGCTTTGGACCACCTGCTCTGCGAAGACCATCCGCTCGCGGGTGGGTTAGAGGTCCAACTGCTTGTCCCGCCCGGCGGCACCGATCATCTCGGCCTGCGGGCGATCCGGCTGAAATCGGTCGGACGCGTCAAAGGACACCTGTGGGAGCAAATAGAGCTCCCGCGCCATGCGGGTGGAGGTTTGGTGAGCCTGTGCAACACAGGGCCCCTAGCGGCGCGCAAGCACATCGTCTGCATCCACGACCTCAACACCCGGTCCTTTCCTTCCAGCTACTCGATGCGTTTTCGTGCGCTCTATCGCATGCTCCAGCCCGCGCTTGGGCGTTGCGCTGCGCGGATCGCGACGGTTTCACAATTCTCCGCCAATGAGATCGCGCGTTACTCAGTTTGCCCACTTGATCGGATCATCGTCATCCCAAATGGCCACGAGCACACGAACCGGTGGACGCCCCACCACTCTGCTGCGACGCGTGCGGCCGCTGGGCCCAACACCATCGTCATCGTCGGCAGCGCCGCCCCGCACAAGAACGTCAGGCTCATCCTCGACCTCGCGAGACGGCTCGAAGGGGCCGGCCTGCGAATCGCCGTGGCGGGCCTCGGCGATTCCCGCGTTTTCGCCACAGATGCAGCCGCGCCACGGGCGCAAAACGTCGCTTGGCTTGGAAGGCTGTCCGACTCCGAACTAGCCGCCATGCTCGGTGACTGCCTGTGCCTCGGCTTCCCGTCTTTCGCGGAAGGTTTCGGCTTGCCGCCACTCGAGGCCATGGCCCTGGGCTGTCCCGTCATTGCCTCGGACCGCGCGAGCCTACCGGAAGTATGCGGCGAGGCCGCGCTGTACGCTTCACCGAACGACCCCGACGCCTGGCTGGCACAGTTCGTGCGCTTGAGCCAGGATCGCGAGCTGCGCGCGCGGATGATCAAGCTGGGGCGCGCGAGGGCATCCACCTTCCGGTGGGCCGGATCGGCGGAATTCTATTTGCAAGCCATGGCCCATGCGGATGGGCTTGCTGATACCATAAAGCCAGCGGGAGCGCCGATATGCGTCACTGCGTCTATCTAGCGGCGTTTGCTGCCGCCACATTCCAAACTCTCGGGGCCTGCCTCGCCGCCGGCAATTCTCCCGCCTATCCACTCAAACCCAGCCATGGCGGACGCTACCTCGTAGGTCAGGACGACGTTCCGTTCATGATTCTCGGCGACTCGCCGCAGGCCGCGATCGGCAAGTTGAGTCCGTCGGACGCCGATTGGTATTTCGCCAACCGCGAGCGCTACGGATTCAACGCCGTGTGGATCAACTTGCTGTGCAACAAGCCCACGGGCTGCAATGCCGACGGCACCACGTTTGACGGCATCGCGCCCTTCTCAACTTCAGGCGATCTCGCCACTCCCAACGAGGCCTATTTCGCGCGCGCCGATGAGATCCTTCGCCTCGCCGCCAAGCACGGATTACTGGTCATGCTCGATCCTGGCGAAACCGCCGGTTGGCTAGACACGCTGCGCGCCAACGGAAAGAAAAAGGTCGAAGATTTCGGCGCTTATGTCGGCCGACGCTACAAGGATTTCCCGAACATCATTTGGCTCAGCGGGAATGATTTCCAAAGCTGGCGAAACTGGCGGGACGATGCCTTGGCGCTGGCCCTTGCAAAAGGGATTCGCTCGGTCGACAAGAACCACATTCATACGGTGGAGCTCGATTATCAGACGAGCAGCTCGCTCAATGACAAGAGATGGGCGTCGGTCATCTCGCTGAACGCGGCGTATACCTATTTCCCGACCTACGCCGAGGTGCTACACGCCTACAGTCAATCAAGCTCGGCGCCGGTCTTCATGGTTGAGGCAAACTACGAGTTCGAGAACAATACGGGCCGCGACTTCGGTAGCCCGGACATCCTGCGTCGCCAAGCCTATTGGACTGCGCTCAGCGGCGCGACCGGACAGCTCTACGGCAGCAAGTACACGTGGCAATTTCCTGCCGGATGGCAAGACAAGCTGGACACCATTGGTGTTGTGCAACTGGGCCACTTGAAGACTCTTTTCGCCAGCTATCCCTGGCATAGCCTGGTCCCGGACCAGGCTCATAGGGTCGTCACCGACGGCTACGGCACGTTCACCACGAGAGGAGCACTGGGCAGCAACGACTATGTCACCGCGGCCTATACCCCTGACGGCGCGCTCGTAATGGCGTATTTGCCGACCGTCCACACCATCACGGTTGACATGACCAGACTTGCGGGCCGCACGGTCGCCCGATGGTTCGATCCGACCGCAGGAACTTTCTCCGCTATCGAGGGCTCGCCGTTCGATAACCAGGGCAGCCGACAATTCATGCCGCCGAGCCGCAACAGCGACAGAGAGAGCGATTGGGTGCTCGTCCTGGAACTGCCGCGTTAGCCGCCACCTGCGATCGAGGCTCGACCGGCCCCGTCCGCACGTCTTGGTGAGCGGCCGCCCAACCGCCCTATATGTGAGGCAGCGCCAAGGTGGCGCATGCCGTCATCGCAAGTCCCGCATAGACGACGAGCCAGAATCCGCAAAGCGCATGACGAAGAAGCGCCAGGCGATCACTATCAAGTAGCACGAAGATATGAGCGAGATAGGGAATCAGCGGCGATCCCGTTTCTCCGGCTGTCGGACAGCACCTGTGGTCGACTCAGGTCGGTACCTCCAACGCTGCATCAGTTTTGCGTGTGAAGTTCGAGAACCCGGGCGAAGGCCTCGGCGACTTCCCTGTTGAACCGCTCCACGGAAAAGCGTGCGGCATTTTGTCGACAGGCGGCGGGCGCTATTGCGCGTTGGTGCAACTCGAAATGCGCGACCGCTTCCCTGACCGCCGCCACGGTTTGTCGCTCGAATAGCACGCCAGTCGGGTTGTCGGCCGCGCCGACCCGGCGGACGATGTCGCAGGCGCCGCCTCGGTTGAAGGCAATGAGCGGCGTTCCACATGCCTGCGCCTCGGCCAGCGCAATCCCGAAATCCTCGCAGCCGGCAAAGACCAGTGCCTTGGCCGACGCGACAGTCTTCACATAGTCGTGGCGCGGCAGATATCCGGTGAACCTGACGTTCGGCCCCGCCAGCGCGCGCAAGGCCGACGATTGCTGCCCTTCGCCGACGACGAGCAGCAGCCGCCTTGGCATTTCATTGAACGCCTGGATGACGAGGTCTGTACGTTTGTAGGGAGCCAGGAACGAAGCCGTGACATAGTAGTCGTCCTTGTCCGCCACGTAGCCGAGTTCGTTCATCTCCACCGGGGGAAACACCACTTGTGCGTCGCGACCGTAAATACGGCGGATGCGCAAGCGGACATACTGCGAGTTGGCCAACATCAGATCCGGGCCATGCGCGGTTCTGGTGTCCCACGTTCTCAGCCGATGCAGCAGATAGCGGAACAAAAATCCCTTCGGGCCGAACCCGAGCCGCCCTTGCTTGAGGTAGGAGAACTGCTCGTCCCACGCGTAGCGGATTGGACTGTGCACGTAGCACAAATGGGGCTGATCGGGCCGAGTTAGGACTCCACGCGCGAAGGCGGCCGAAGAGGAGATGACAACATCGTGTCCTGTGACGTCGAACTGTTCAATCAGGAACGGGCAAATGAAGAACAGCGCGCGATAGAATTTGTCGACCATTGGCAGCCGATTGGCGACCGATGTATGAAAGACGACCCCGGAAAAAAACTCTTCCTTGATATTGCTGGGAAGGAAATCGAAGAGTGTAAAGACATCCGCGCCCGGGAAAAGCCGGCATAGCTGGGCGAGGACTCGCTCGCCGCCTCTGAAGGCCGGACACCAGTCGTGCACGATCGCAACCTTCCTATCTCGCCCGAGCGGAGAGCTCGGCGACGTCCTGATCGGCAATGGGAATGCGCCGTCCACTGACCGCGGGCTATGAGCGGGTCCATGGGTGCCGAGCAAGGAATGTGTTGTCATCGAGCCAACTGTCGAACCACCATCAATGCCGTAGCGCCGGCCATACTTGCGCATCGAGCGCCAAAGCAATCGGTATCGAGGGGCTCGCGCGTGAACAAGGTACTTAAATGGTGGCGGCAGCGCGAACGGCTTGCGGCACGAATAGTTCCAAAGGCGTATGGCAACGCCTTCCATTGCATCACATTAAGTCCCGCGGTGATCATCCGCCCGACACCCACACCGCCAGATGCTTCCTTGCAACGCGAGGCGAAACGGGCCTTATCTATCACCACCAAAACCGCAATCTATCACCACCAAAACCGCAGCCTCGGATAGAGGCCGTACAGTGCCTGAGCGGATATGCGCAAGGAATTGGCATGCAAGCCGGTCAACGATGAAACTGGTCGTAATCATTCCGACGGCGGAGCGAAAGACGCAGGTCAATCGATTGCTGCGACACATTGAGCTGCAGCAACGTGCGCCTGACGAAGTGATTGTTTCGGCGCCCGATGCGACGCACGTCGAGCCGTACCAGGCAAAGAACTTCGCACTCTCTTACGTTTTTGGGAAAAAAGGGTTAAGCGCGCAACGTAATCAGGCGCTCGAACGTGTGCTCGATGCTTCCGACATTATCACGTTCTTCGACGACGATTTCCTGCCTGCAGATAATTATCTGAGGCTTGTCTCGGCGGCTTTCGAACAGCATCCGCAACTGGCCGTCGTCATGGGTCATGTCGTGGAGGATGGCGCAAAAACCACCGGCTTGAGTTTCGAACAGGGCCTCGCCGCGTTGCGCTCCGCCGAGGCAAGTTGCCCCACCGAGCCTCGCGTTCATGACCACGTGGGTGCTCACGGCTGCAACATGTCGATGCGGTCGCGGCTGATCGGTGGCTTGCGTTTCGACGAACGTTTGGTGCTGTATGGCTGGCAGGAGGATATCGACTTTACCAGCCAGTTGCGCCGGTACGGGCGCGTGGTCGGATTCAATACGATCTTCGGCGTGCATCTCGGGCTCAAGGCCGGACGCGTCAGCGGCGTTCGCTTCGGCTACTCGCAAATCGTGAACCCCATATACCTGATCACCAAGGGCACGGTGCCGGCGACCTTCGCCCTCAACCTGATGGCTCGCAACATCGCCGCCAACCTCGTCCGCAGTTTCAGGCCCGAACCGTGGATCGATCGGCGGGGACGCCTGCGGGGCAATCTTCTCGCAGCGTGTCATCTCATGATGGGACGGATTGAGCCGGAATACATCCTAAAACTTTAGCCGCCGCTTGGCGGTTTGCCATCGAGCCAGTCGACATGAAAACATGCGAGCACACATTACCGCTAGGCCCCCCCCGATCGCCGGCCGCATCGGCACGCCACTCCGGGCGTCGGTGGGGTTTCCTGTCGTTCGCGTTCATTCTCCTCAACACGATCGCCGGACCGGTGGGCGCCGCCGACTACCTGCTTGGTCCACAGGACAGGGTCCGGATCAAGGCTTACGAATGGCGTGCATCTCGCGACGAAATCTTCGAATGGGATGGACTCAATGATGAATTCACAGTGGGCTCCGCCGGCACCTTGTCGCTCCCATTTGCGGGGGAAATCCGGGCTGCGGGCACCACAACCGGCGAACTCGCGACAAGCATTGCCGACCGGATTCGCTCGGAAATGGGCTTGAGCCGACGGCCCGACACGTCGGTTGAAATCGTGAAGTTCCGGCCTTTCTACATCGTCGGCCAGGTGGACCATCCAGGAGAATTCCCTTACCGGCCCGGTCTTACTGTCCTGCAAGCGTTGAGTATCGCGGGCGGTTTGCGGAAGGTGAACGATGGGCTGATGCGTCTCGGGCGCGACGCGATCTCGGCCAGAGGGGATCTGCAGGTCTTGGGCGCGCAGGCAGTCAACCTGCGCGCGCGCAGAGTGCGTCTCGAAGCCGAGCTGAAGCAGTCCGATACTCTTGATTTTCCCCCCGACCCGACAGCATACCCCAACAATGCATCGGCCGAGCTAGCAATGCAGCAGGAAGGGTTGATCTTTCAAGTGCGCCGCGAGGCCTTCTCGACGCAAATGCGCGTCCTCGATCAGCTCAAGAGTTTTCTCGAGAAGGAGGTGGTGTCTCTGGCCGCCCAGAGGCAGACGGAAGAAACGCAAATCCAGCTGGTCAAAAAGGAGCTGTCAAGCGTTTCGTCGCTGGTGGACAAGGGATTAGCCGCCGCGCCACGGCTGCTCGGACTGGAACGGACTGTGGCGCAGATCGAGGGCGAGCGGCTCCGGGTGGAGACAAGCCTATTGCGGGCCAAGCAGGAAATCAGCAGGACGGAAATCTCCATGCTGGAGCTTAAGAACAAGCGCGCGAACGACGTCTCGATTGAGCTGCGTGAGACCCAGGCCAAGCTTGAGGAGCTTGATCGCAAGACCGTGACAGCCGACCAGCTCCTCTACGAGGCCGAAGTAACGGCTCCGCAGTTGCTTGCGGAGCGTGTCCGCTCGCGTAGGGTGCAGCCGGTGTATACGATCGTACGTCAGAGAGTGGAGAACGCACTCGAATTAAGCGCCTCCGAATCGACCGCCGTGGAGCCTGGAGACACCATCAAGGTTGAAGTGCCCCTCACCAGCACGGCACCGGCCGCTGGCGCGTCCGTGGGGTTCACAGACAGTCCCAGCGCTGCTCCGCCTCTGCTGCGATCAGCGGCACGTGCGAAAGTGCAGTGATGTCGAGCCTGCGGCCAGCTGAAGAACAAGACGGGCGAACGACGTCACGATCGAATTGCGCGAGACCCAGGCCAAGCTCGAGGAACTCGATCGCAAGAACGATACGACCGAGCAGCTGCTCTACGAGGCCGAGGTGACGGCTCCACAGTTACTTGCCCAGCGCGCCCGTTCCCGCAGGGTGCAGCCGATCTATACGATCGTTGCACCAGACAGGGGAGAACGCCGCCGAACTAAGGCCACCGCATCGACCAGTGTGGAGCCTGGAGACACCATCAAGGTCGAGATGCCTCTGTCCAATGCGACAGGGCCCTGACGAATATATCCGATTGACAGATAGTCCCGACGTCACTCTGCCTCAGTTGCCGCCTTCGGCACGTGTGCAAGTTCAGTGATTTTATGGCGGAGGAAACAAACCCCATGTCACGCCACAAAGCAGGGGACCAGTAACCCCGGGATTCCGCGTGGTACCGGATCCTATTCTCGTGGGAAACGACGAGGAAGCATTGGTGAGCGCTAAAATCTCAAAGGTGTCGGATTTGTCGGACGAGCATCCATCGCATATTCGAGGCAGGTCATCGATTCCATTGAAACCCCCGTATCACGCGGCAAGGTCGTTATCGTTTGCGGTGTGCCGCGAGAACGTTACTCGTGCTGCCGGTTCTGGGCCGTCAAAACGGTGGAGGCTTCATGCCTATGTTCGCCACGCAGATTCCCGCGACCACGCAGGGTGAGGGCTGCTTTGATCGTGGCGTTGTCGGGTGGACAGAACTTAAACAAAAAGGAGACACTGAAAATACCTTCAATGAGAATTGATACTGGCGCCAACTCGGAACCGGGACAGCGACCGGATCATCCGTGCATAATTGAGGCTCAATGTGAGACCGAAAAAAGAGTACACGCGGGATCCGCTCGACCTGGCCGCGGGTCATCCCTTTTGCAGAATCATAGGGCCGCATTGCGTATTTCACCCTTCGGCGCTGTCATTGCGGCGCGCAACTCGGGCGTTCAACTTCGAAGCATGAGGAAAATTATGAGCTACGGTGCCAAGAAACTGACCGGCAGCGACCTTCCTGGATCGTGGAGCGTCAAGGTCACCTATGGCGACGGTTCGTCGCCGACGGCCTTCACAGTCGAGGAGCTGGAGGACATCGACGAACGCATCGCGCTTGGCCCGGATTGGGTCATCATCACATTAAATAGACATCCACCAGAACCGGTGCCGGAATCTGAGGCCGGCGCGTAACCGACCATCTCGCAATGGCATTAGGCGGGACGGTGATTGTTTTTCCCGGCTTGACACCCCCGAAACCGGTGGCTTTACCCGTGGATCGTCCGACGGTGCGCAGTAGCGAACAACTACTACATCCACGCTGCCGTGATTCCTCCGCTACAGGATCGTCTCCTCGCGGCGCATAACCGCGTCCATGAAGACAGTGTAAGGCGCCATCGAGGGAAGTACCCCCTCGACCACTGCCGTATAGTGAGTTCGTGAAGAGGCTAGGAGAGCACGTCCGATGCTGGTTTCGGTGTAACCAACACGGGAATTCGATAAAACCCGTACCCAGAAGAAACTTTGAAATACCAAAAAGCGAAGGCGGTATCGCTGTTCCTTGCGGACCATCTTTGTGCGACTATATGAGCAGTATTGGTGACATTTGATTAGGATGGCGAAGTCGCTGCCGTATGGTCAGGACAGCGGAGGACGTACCGAATAGTGGCAGCACGAAGGGCTGCAGCCAGGCTAGCTCCAAAGGTGGATACCGCGCCTTCTATTGCCTTACCTTAGGTCTGGAAGCCGTTATCCGGCCGATAACCACACCCACGGGATGTTTCCTTGCATCCCGCCGCGAAAAGAACCTTATCGTTCAGGACGAAAACCGGAGAGGCGAACTGCGCTCGAGCGCATATGCATCAGAAGCGGGGCGGAGATCCGATCTTCAATGAAAATCGTCTTGATCAATCCAACTTCCGGCCGTGAGGTACAGGTCAATCGATTGCTCAGACACATCGGAATGCAGCATCGGGCCCCCAATGGAGTGACTTCCGCACCCGATCCCATAGATGTCGAGCCGTACAGGCAAAGAACTTCGCCCTGGCATACTTTTTGGGAAACAACGGGTTGAGCGCGCAACGTAACCGGGCACTCGAGCGACTCGATGCTGCCGACACTATCACGTTCTTCGACGACGATTTCCTGTCGGCAGATAATTATCTTAGGACTCTCGGTGACCTACCGCTCCAGTGCACGTAGTGTGGGAGCGGGATCTAGAGCACGTTCCGGTCATGTTGAACCATCTCTCCGGAGT
>Ga0210402_10003260_pt1 | contig 15293 bp, 16 predicted proteins | sample IncBWC7MmetaG_FD_161055 | JGI IMG/M metagenome (GOLD analysis project Ga0210402, IMG submission 161055) | Forest soil microbial communities from Barre Woods Harvard Forest LTER site, Petersham, Massachusetts, United States - Inc-BW-C-7-M | ecosystem: Environmental > Terrestrial > Soil >...
ACCATCTCCAAGAATCAGCTCGAGATCTTGGCCCGCTGACCGGCCTGTTTTTTCGCGGACGAACCTGATGTAGTCCTGCTCGGCGATGCTAATGTCAACGTAAATTGGGTTCACACTGGAAATGGTGGTCATGACGGTGATCGGCGTCATTAAGTCCCCGATTTGGACTTTGGAGACTCCGGCGATTCCGGAAATCGGCGAGGCCACTGTTGTCCAGCCCAAATTCAGCTTGGCGTTGTCCAGCACTGCTTGATCTGCATCCACCCCCGCCTTCCCTGCCGTTTCCATACTCAGCGCTTTGTCGAGTTCGGCTTGGCTAATAGCCTTCTGGGCCACCAAGGGTGTGTAACGACGTACATCGATCTGTGCTTGTCTCAGAGCAGCACGGGCTCGCTCGAGGTTCCCCATGGCTTGATCGACAGTCGCTTGGGCTTGGCGTTCGTCAAGCTGGAACATTGGCGCGCCCTTCTCTATGTATGAACCTTCTGTGTAGAGCCGGCTAAGCAAGAATCCGTCCACCTTCGGCCGAATATCGGCGTCCACATTGCCCAACATCGTTCCGACCCATTCTTGGTGAATGGACACGTCCTTCTGGATCGCGGGTGTAACCGTGACACCGGGAGGTGGCGGTGCAGGCTTTTCGGCATTTGAAGAGCAACCAACACACATCGCCATCGCCACCATCAGCAGGGCCACAACGTGCAACCGGCGTGCGGCAGAAAGCGGTGGAATTGTTGGCGCGATGGAAAAGACCACTCCGAATCGCAATAACTTTTTTTGCATTTTGTACGCTCCGCGAGGCGCAAGTACAGGCTGTTCAGAACGCAAGATTGTCAGCGTCTGGTGCTGCCGGAGCGGGCACGTTTGCCCGGTTAGAAAGGTACTCACTCCTGAAAAAGGGTAGTAGCAGAGTAGAGAGCGGATAACTGTCAAAACTAGCAGGTGCTCGGGCTTCATTCCCGTCGAAGATGAACGAGAACTTGGTTTGCAACTTCGTGAGAGTAATTGGCTTGCGTCTGTAACCGATTCACTGACGCGTGACGGAGTCTCCGCGACGCGACTCGCCTCCGTTGGATTGATCTGTACGAGTCTTTTGTACGGAGGTTTCAAATTGGCAGCTCGCGGTAATCCAAGTACGCCGATTCTTAAAGCGTTTGCGTTGAATGCGCGAAGTTGAATCGAGAGTTTCGACCAGACAGCGAAGTTAGGTGCCGATCTTTACCCCTATCACTTCGCCTGCGACCACTATTTCTACTCGGCGATTCTTCTGCCTATTTGCAGGCGTCGAATTATCGACAACAGGCGTGGACTTGCCAAAGCCTTGTGCCGTCACGTTTGCCTGTGCCAGTCCCTGGGCAATGAGATAGTTGCGTACCGATTCCGCGCGCTGCTCAGAAAGCTTTTGGTTAAGCTCGTCGCTGCCAACGTTGTCGGTGTGTCCCTCGACGGTAAGTGTCAAGCCGGGATGTGCCAGGACGATGCCCGACAATTTAGCCAGCTTCTCTCTGGCTTCAGTTCGCAAGTCATACTTGCCAAAATCGAAGAGCACGTCTCCCATGTTGACAACGAGCCCCCGCGGAGTGTCACGGGTTTCCAGAACACGGTTGAACTGCTCGAGCAGCTGAGTGCGTAGTGCGATTGCCGCTTGGCGGGCGCGTTCGGCGTCGGCGCGAGCTGCTTCTTCTTTTGCCTTCAGGGCATCCTCTTCCGCCTTGGCTTTAACAGCCGCAGCTTCCGCTTCCGCCTTCATCTGCGCTTCTTTCGCGGCGGACAACTCGGCCTGGCGCTTGGCCTCTTCATCGGCCTTGCGTTTGGCTTCGGCGGCCTCCTCGGCGGCCTTGGCTTCCGCCTCGCCTCTGGCCTTGGCGGCGGCAGCTTCTCGCTCAGCAGCAATACGCGCTGCTTCTTGGCGCTGGGCGGCGAGAGCGCGCGCGTCTTCGGCAAATTGAATCGCCTGCCGAGCTTTGGAGATGATGTCCTTCTTGTCCGCGTTACCAGTTAGGACGTTTTCCGTCATTTGCAAGCTGGCGGAGGCCTTGGTAAAAATTTCAGGTGCATCATTTTCAGCGCCGCGTGACTTGGCTATGTCTACGGCGTTGCGCGCTTCGTAGACTTGCAGCGGAACATGCTCGAGATCTGGAGTCATTGCCAGCGGGTTTCCCAACTTTTCGTACTGGGCGCGCCTCATCAGCTTGAAGTCGTTGACCGGGAAAATCTCTCCTTTCGTATTTTTCCGAGTGTCGTTTTCCAGGACCACCATCTCACTGGGCGCTCGTACGGCAAAATAAGGTTCGGCCGTAACAATCATGGCAAACGTCTGTGCCGGCGTGGTCGCATTGAGCTTGCCCTCACCGTTCTTATCGACGAGAATCTCGCCGGTATTGCCGGTACGCCCGTCCGGTGTAATTACCCACAGAACGTATGTCAAAAATTCGGCCCCAAGCTTGGAGGGCTGTGTCATCTGCTTGACCGAGACCTCTATATTCGTTGCGCCTGTCTTGGCAGCGACTCTTATCTCGCCAATGGCATCAGGCATTAAAACTGTGCCCTTTAGATCGACTTTTGTACTTCCACCGCCGACTCTATAGCCGATTGCCTTGACAGACTTGCTGATCAAGTTTGAATCCGGCACCTTATCCTGCGAATGCGCTGCAGGGTTGCCGGCCGTCAAAGCTAAAATTAGAATGCCAAAAAAACTCTTATTACGGTTCATAGGAATCTCGCTTCCAACCCCCTAATACTCTCGTCGCGCGCTAATATCGGCGGAAAAGGGGACAATGACCACTGTCAGACTAGACAGTGGTGCGAGGAGCCGTCTTGCCAGTTGCTGCGCTCTTAGGTTCCCAGAAGTGCCAGCTGGCCAATCCCATGTTGTCCCTGTCTGTTTTGACAGTTTCGGGGAAAGCGGAGGCCAGGCCATTCTCGTCGGCGCGGAGCCGAACTCACCCCCGAAGCAGGGCAGAGTGCCCGCATGCACCAACTGGCGGGATGATTAAGAAGAGCATCCTGCCCATGAAGTCGGCTCCGCCCCCCAAGAGAGACACAAAAAAGGCCGTGTTCATGAGAGTGATAATCTCGATCGTGTTTTTGTGCGCAGGAGAAGCGATTTAACTTCGGATTCTGAGAAGAAGCGGCCCTCCGTGAACACGGGGCACACAAACCTACGATTACGGTGCTTCGCACGCATCATTTTGTGCCGATTACTTTGTCTTTCTTTAGCTGCTTGACGAGCGCTCGGGCATATTCCCTGGCCAATTTCCCGAAGTCCTTGGTATAGACTGTGTCGGTTTCTCCGCTCCAGAGGAGCTTTTCATCCTTAAGGTTGTAGAGGTTGAATTCTGTGCTGACGTAAGTGTCTTCCTTAATATAGGAACTCGTCGCGTAGGCATTCCCCCAAGCCATGTTCCAGTACGGCCAAAAATTGGAGTAGGCCGCAGGAGGCACATAGAGGGGGCCGGCGAGGCTTGTGACCACTTCTTTGGTCTCCGTGCGCATGGTCTTTGGCCGAATGACAAGGACGCCATCGTAGTCGCCTTCTTTGATGCGCTCTTTGAGTTCACCCTCCATCAGTTCGTTGCGTGGAGGCAGGACCATGTGGCTCCTGATGCCTTGGACGCCGGATTTGGCGAGCAGTCTCTCCATCTCATCTTCAAGTTCCTGACGTACGAGGTAGTTTTCCAGGACTCCGATGACCAGGATCTTCTGGAGCTTCGGCAGGGTTTGGTCGGAGAGAACCCATCGGTGAATTATTTTTGTACCGGCCAGCAACGGGAGCGCGGATAGGAAAAGGATAAATGCCAGAAAAAGAAGGCGCATTCTGGTGGCATATATCCGCATGGGACGATTAAGGGGTGGTTCGGTTTCCGGCAAGTTAAATGGCACGGTCATTGTTTCCCTTGAGAACTACGCTGGTTAATGCGGTGGCAGGTGGCGGCGCTGGTCTGCGCGTTAGCGGTCTGGCTTCTCCCAATGAGTGTGCGACTCGGGAAAGCGCTATTCCGTGTACCGAGTTAGGAGGACGCCAAGAATGATCAAGAGTGCGGGCCAAGCCGTCCTGAAGAACTGCTGACACTTTTGTGGCGCTTTGGTCAATCCAGCTATTCCATTGGTCAATGCGATTCCGAGCCCCGTAGCTGCGAACCAACGGTGCTGGTTCTGAATGTGTTCCATGCTCTCCATGGCGTTGGGTGCTTGCATATCGCCACTGTGAACGTGAAACAGCAGCAGAATCGCGCCCGCGGCACCTACGACAGGAAAAAACCAAGCAGCCCATGTTGACTTCAATCGCCCCCGCGTTCTTTGAAATTCAACGTAACCAAGAGCTAATAGAATGATTGAGAAGATCTTGTGCTGTAAGTCTTCGGCATTGTGGGTGATCGCATACCAAGGAGTTTGCGGACCAAAGGGCCAGATCTCCGTGTCGCTATAGACCAGAAGAAAGAGACCAGCCGCAAGAAAGCACATGGGCCAGGCATAGCGCACCACAGGCCAACGCTTTGCGAGGCGACTCTCTGCGAGAATGAAGATTCCCGCGAAGATAACGAACAGTCCCGCTATGTGATGATTTAATTCGCTCTCTTTTTTGTCCGCCAGCCGCTTGGCGGCTTGCGCGGGGTCTTCGGACGCAGGCGCATTCATCTTCATTCCTGGCATGTTGTTCATGTCGTGCTGTCGCGGCCGAGCCGAGGGCGTGAGCAGAAGCAAGAGCGAGATAGAAAACATAAACAGCATCATCGACCTGAGACTCCGTGACAGTGAAGCATCGTGTAAGGGCACCATTTTCATTGTCCTCGTTGATTCTGGAATGGATCCAGGTCCTCGAGTGAGAGCTCACGCCGAGGGTTTTGTAACTTTTGCAAGGATTGACTGCACCTGTCAAAATTGACAGGTCCGCATCTCTTGAAGAATAAGCGCAAAAAAGGCTAAAACGCCTCGCCGACTCCGATGCTCCAAGTATTACTATCCTTACCTTGAGCAAAGTCAACGCGAAGATTCACATGATACTTCTTGCTCATCTCAAACCTGACACCACCACCGCCGCTCGGCAGGAAGTTCTTGGTTCTAAACGATTGATTGCCGCCAGGTATTACCTCGCCCAACCCTCCAAACCCCACCAGGCCAAACCTCTTGGGTAGGACCAGGCGATATTCCAACTGGGAAGCAACCATGTAACGGTCGAGATAGCGTCCCGCAATATATCCCCGCAATTCATTGTTTGTTCCGTAGATACAGTTTCCATAGAACGGAGGCTGCCCTCCCGTAAGGCAAGCGAACGCGTTGTACGCAAGAACCTGTTGCTTCGCGACACTCCAGTATTTGTTGAAGGTAAAGTTGTAACTCTGAAAGGAGTATTTGCTACCCAAGCCTTGAGAAAAGAAATCTGAGGTAAAGTCCAGCAAAGTTCCGCTAGTCGGATAAAAACGGTTAGGGCGAGTATCGCGTTGCAGGCGGAAGCCCACCGCTGTCAAAGTTGAATGGAGTCCAACGTCCGGCGGCAGCGGAGCTGTCCCTGAATCAGCGGACCGGAGGGCGATGAAGGAACTGCCCCAGAGAAACCGTGGGCCCAGGAAGAACTTCCATCCAAGTCGACGGAGGAACTCCGCGAACAGTACCTGACCGGTCTGGTTCAGGGGCACCCTGGGTTGCGATGTGCCCGCGCCCAGGCCGTATAAATCGTAGTTTAGATTCCCTCGAGCGAATGCCAAAGTTGTCCGATAAGTATTCTCTTTGAAGTAGAGTTCGCCAGCCAGGGCGAGAGCACGGGTGCCGTTGTTGGTAACCAGTCCTGCTGCACCAACGAGAGAAGGGGGAGAAGTCTTGTCACTCCTGCTGAGCGGGAAGATGTATGCAAGAACGGGCACTATTCCCGAACCTAAAGCCGGACTAGAAATCGGAAGAGGAGCAATGACAAACGATCCACCGTCTTGTTTGATTTCAGCCGATGCGTTCTGCTGTGCGGATCCTTCTGGATCCTGAACGTGAACATCTATGGCGTGTAATCGAGAGGTTGAACCTTCGCTGATCACCGGCTCTTGTGCCGCCAACTTCGTTCCGCACGGCATCCCGGGCAATCCGCCTGCCAAGAGGAGCAATAGTGCCTTCCAGTAGCGCAACGAATTCAAGGACGATTTCGTCACGGAGAATCTCGAAGCAATGCTGCAAGAGCGCGGCCGGCCCTTTGTTCTGAAGAGCGGGCCGCTTGCGGGGCACGGAGGAGATCGTCTATGGACGCTCTCTTAAGACTCCTAATTACTTTGAACAAAGATCTACCAGCTATTTCGGTTGAAAAGGGGTCCGGTCGAGATGGAATGAGGACATGAAGCATCTCTGCCTCGCCTCACAGGGAGGAGGTACCTCGGACCGGACCCCTTTCCGGGTTCGGAAGTAAACACACAATAGGTTTCTATGATCTCTGCGGGAACTGTCAAAAGTACCAGAAAAAGGAACTACTTGGCTGAAAGGGGAACGTAGTCTATGGCCGGAAAGAATTCTCATCCATCTCGACTCAAGGTCCTTCAAAAGGAAAAGGAGACTGCGGTCCGACGCTCCGTGGCGCCACCCGCAGTCTCCGGGAACTGGTTGAATAAACCCTGGCTTCCTCTCCGCACTGAGAACCGGAAAACGACGCCGGCTTGGTAGCGGAAGTTGCTCTGGTTGTTGTTGCCATTGGTAAAGCTATTGCCGAACCGCGTCAGCACAAAATCAAACTGCGCAGGCCGGACGGCGATAGATTTGGTGACGGGAATGTCAATCCCTCCGCCAATGACGAAATCGAACGCATTGTTGCTGGGGTTGGCGGTGGTGGTGCAAGTGGTCTGACGAGCCTTAAGAAGATTTTGATAAGTATTAGAGTGGGCCCCGCCAAACAGCATCTCCACGAAGGGCTCGAAATGTTGCGATCGGTACTTCAAAACGGGGCCTACGTTATAGGTGAAGAGGTTGCCGTCAGCCTTCACAGTGCACCCCGTTGGGCATGGGCTATTCGCTGTTGCGGGGAAACTAAAAGTCCTTGAGAGGCTCGCGTAGCCATTGAGTTCCCCCGTGATCCCAAACCAGTGGTTGGCATAGACAGTGACACCGCCGCCACCGCCATTCAGAGAAAGGCCGCTGACGATGCCGCTGTTCTCCGGGTTGAATCGCATAAAGGAGTAGCCCAAAGGAACTTCAACCTTGGCATAATCCTGAGCGAGGGCAGCGGTTCCAAACAGCAGTAGAATCCCTAACATAAATGCACTTCTCGTTCTCATTTCTTTTCTCCTTGTCCCGAGATTGTTATTTCTCAGGTAATCCTTGGGCTGATGTTCCTCGACGGGCGCCAAGTTAGCGCGCGGCACCTGGCACAGAAACTGTTAAAAGTGACAGACATCACCTGAGAGTCGTGGAAATAGGAGCCTATTTAGGACGTGTTAGAAGCCATACGCTCTCAAACTGGCTCTCGTAATCGGAGTATGCGGGCAAAACTGCGGACAAGGAGGTAGCAAACACACTATTCCGCAGCGTCATCGTGGCTCGAATGGATTCATGGCCATCTTCGCGTTTGCTTTTATGGTTTACAAGGCAGACCATGGGCTGCGCCATGGCCGGCTTGGAAGAAGTAACAGCAAGGTTTGAGTTCAGATCTTATTTTGGCCAGAATCAGAAAGGATAAGTTAAATCAATCACTGAAAACCGTACCCAGGACTAGCGGCACGAGGATTCGTGATTTGATTGCGAATTGAATCAACTCGGCTGTCGTCTTGAGATTAAGTTCTTCCATAACGCGGTACTTGTGAAATGCTATGGTCCGTGGAGTCACGTTCAACACACAGGCAACTTCTTTCATGGATTTTCCCTCAGCTAACAGCTGTACGACTTCACGTTGCCGAGGTGTCAACGTTTTGCTTCGCGTTTTTGGCTGCGGATTGTTAATAAACGCCTTCTGCATGCCACTCGCGATCTGCGGTGTAACGTAGGTTTTTCCTTTGAGGGCCATCTGAATAGCGCGAATCAGTTCCGAACCTGCGGAACTCTTCAAGAGATAGCCGGAAGCGCCACAGCGCATTGCTTCCATCGCCAAGTCAGGATCCTCGTTCATGGTTAGGAAGATGATCTTGACCGCAGGTATGAGTTTTTTTAGTCGTAACCCAGCATCCAAACCGTTCATCAGCGGCATAGCAATATCTACAATGATTACGTCGGGCTTGAGCTGCGGCGCAGTTTCCAACAGCGCTCGCCCATCAGATGCCGTGCCCACGACATCGCACTGAGATTCCAGGAGTTTGCGGAATGCCTCAACAAGCATGGTGTGGTCATCGGCCAACATGATTCGCGGTAGTGTCATGGGATGCCCTCAGGAGTGGTGATGCTAGCGAAGCGACCTGGCAATACAAACTGTCAATTCTGACAGTCCACTGACTTAGGAGCAGTGCCCTACGGTGGCAACCCATCTGTCAGATAAAAAGCAAGCGGTGAGATGCGCTGCAGCCGCAGGCATTATTCGACTGTCGGGTGCGAAAGGATCAGAAGCTCACCAGTCAAGTATGCTTCCTTAGGAGCAACCGAAACTCAGGTTGCGGTTGCATCAGGCGCGGGCACTCCGTTGCGTGGCGTCAGCCGAGGAGGAAAGACGTACACCATTGCTGGCCACGCTTTCTGGTATCGATGCGTCGATGCTGCGAATATGGAGGTCCCGCTGGGGGAATGGGATTTCGATGCCGGCTTCTCTTAAGGCTTTGGCCACGGCGACAGTCACATCGCTCTGGAGTTGAAACCAGGTATCCTGCCGATCACACCAGAAGCGCAGTTCAAACTTTAGTGCGCTTTCGCCAAACCCCAGGAAGAAGGCCATGGGCGGGCGCTCGAGCAAAATGCCCGGATGCGATTCCGCGACCCCTACGAGGAGCTTGATCATCCGTTCGGGATCGGTGCCGTAAGCAACTCCGACGGGTACGTCAACTCTCCGCCACTGTGACGACAAGGTCCAATTGATAACTTGGTTCGAGATCAGGTTGCTGTTGGGCACGATCACTTCCGCACCCTGGAAGGTTAGGATTGTGCTCGAACGCGACCCGATCCGCCGAACCGAGCCCACCAGTCCGCTGACTTCCACTGTATCTCCTACGTGGATAGGACGCTCGAAAAGCAGGATCAACCCGGAAACAAAATTGTTCACGATATTTTGCAGGCCGAAGCCGAGACCAACGCCTAAGGCGCCAGTGAGGACGGTAAACTTATTTAGCTCGACACCGGCTACGGACAGGGCAGCAAGCGCAACCAAAATGAGGAGGACGTAATAGGTGATCGTTGAGATAGCGTACGGCAGGCCGCGCTGTAAGGGCAATTTTGGAAGGACGATCTTTTTCAATAGAAACGTGAACCCATTGGCGAGAGCATAGCCGCCTATCAGGATGAGTAAGAGGCCGAGCGCGCCCCCTAAGGTGAAATGAACCCCATCAAAGCCGATGGGACGCTGGAAAAGATCCGATAGGGCACCCATCACGCTTTCGTAGATGGTCAGCAGTCGCAATATAGACTTTACCCATAATAACGATGCCGCTAGACCAAGGAGGCGCCCGCTCCAGCGTTCGATGGCATCCGCCCGCACTTCAAGCAGAGTGTGGGCCCAGTGCGTGTGCAGGACGGTGCTGAGAATCAAGGTCAAGACACGCAGGCCGCAATAAAGAGCAGCAGCCACGAAGGATCCAACCAGGACACTCAGCCCTACAACCTGCGCCAGGGATACAAATCCGACGACGTTTGCCACGAGAGATACGGCCAGTAGCACGAGACCCAGGCGGATCCCAATGAGGAGAATTCGCACCCTTCGGTCCTGACTCCGTAGTGAAGCTATCCTCGATGGACGCACGAGCCAGGCAAAACTGACCAAGGCGGCAAGAACAAGGAGCGCGTAAATCTCGCGCCTAAAAAAGGGCGGGAGCAGAATGAGCAGGTACGCGCCACCGAGTGCGTAGAATGCGGCCAAGACATAAAGAAGAATCCGAAGCTTGGGCTCGATCAATGGGGCCTGTAATCGCAAAACGGGAAGCAAGTAGAGCAGGTAAAAGATAAACGCGATGCCGATGGGTGCCGAAGCGATGTATTGTCCGGTTCCGATCAGTGTCACCAAGAGCGCTACTGAAAAGGGACGACCGAATACATGCAGGGCTCCGGCTGAAACTTCTGGCAGCGCCGCAGCGAAACGCCGGAGTCTGAAAACACCGATGAGCACCAGAAGGTAACCCATCGCGATAGCGTACGTGGCAAGCTTGTGTGCACCCGCAAACTCTTTAGCGCTTGTAAAGGACCTGTCAAGAGAGTTCTGGAAAGAAGGCCCGATGTTTTGCTCGAGTGTTCGCGAATCGCGGGGTTCCCAAAGCGGACGGCTGTCCATCTCCAGGAGACGGCCACGTTGGTCCTCGCGCGATTGACGCACGCGCAGCAATATGTCCGAGATTTGCTGGTCCTGCTGAGAAACCTGATTTTGTACGGTGAGCACAGAATTCAGCTGCTCTTGCGCTTGTGATTTTGCCTTCTGAATCTTGTCCAATTGTTGTTTTATGCGCTCGACAATAGTTCCGATTCCCGGGGTTTTACGAATCTGGATCCAGGTGGCCACCCACTCCGTTTGTTGGGCCTCAAGTGTTTGGATCATCTCCTGGAGTTTTGCTGCACGCAGAGTCAGGAGCCTGCGTTGTGCGGCATATTCGAGACTCTGAGAGCGCCAGTATCGATACTCGTCCTCCAAATCCAGCGATGTGGGTTCACCAGCCAGGAAGTCCCTGGCTTGAAGCGCTCGACGACGAATCTCTGCGGCCTGTTCTTCTCCCTTCGTTAGCGACGCTTGTAGCTCCGACTTCGGTACCAGTTGATTACTAATTTCTTGCAGAAAATGGTCTAACTCTTCCGCGCGGTCAGCAATCAGCGGCAGTGGAATCGCCTGGTCCACCGATTGAGCTGGAGGAACTACTGGTGCTTGGTTCTCCAGCGACTGCTTGGTGCTGTTCGGAGGAACTGATTGTGCAGGCAGGGTCTGAGCCTGAATTCCGCGGATTAAGGGCGCAAAGAGAGCAAACAACAGTGTGAGGGCCACAAGAGAGAAGCCAAGCCCGTCAAGAATTTCCTGAATGAGGGCTCTTGCGGTGATGCGATGCGATGACCCTTGTTGGCACAAAGGTTGCTACCCTCTTCTTCCTTGATTTAGATTGGCTGGGACACAAGCCAGATATGCTGTTCCAATGGGGCTGAGTCTCACACTGTCAGAAGTAACAGACAGCTGTCCTGCTATGCCTTGCCAACTACCGGTTCTTTGGCAGGCTCTTTCCAATCTCGAAAGGTATGAAGTGAGGTCGAGTGTAGCAGCGCACGTGACCCAGATTGGGACGAATCCAAAGATCGCGTTCGTCGATGTCTTGCTCACGGTGAACGGATTCGCGGCGCGAGTTGCCCAAAATCGTGATGCCGTTGTTGAGTTGTCGCGCAACGTCCCTGGAGCCTAGGAGTGGCTTGATAAGTGGCCAGCTACCGAGAAACCAGGCAACGTCTCGCCTTAGGTGCCGCTAATTCTTCTGCCGCTGCCTACATCCTGAAGAACGATCCCCGGAACCTGAACTCTGCATCGCTCTGTTACTTTTGACAGTTAACGAAACGCATCGGACTGAGTGACTGTGGACACGGTCGAGTAATCCCTAAAGCCCAAAGACGTCATTGATGCTGGCAGGTGACTGGCGTAAGCGGAACTGCGAAACTGGGCTAAACCGGATTACACCAGTGACTGAAAGGTGTGGCGACATGAAATCAGCAAAAACACTTATGATCGTAGCGCTATTCGTTGTGCCGCTGCTCGCGGCATCTCGCTGCCGGGCACAGACAGAGACTAAAACGACCGAGAAGAACACTGCTGCCTCCCCCGAGACAGATGCGCAGAAGAATTTGCAAGTCTATGTTGATCTCCTACGCAAGGATGTGCGGCAGCAGAAGGCCGAGATCATGGGGGCCATCATGGTGCTGAGCGCCGATGACGCAGCGAAATTTTGGCCCATCTACAGCGAATACGACGTGGAGCAGACCAAGTTGAATGACCAGAGGGTAGAAAATATCAAGGAATATGCCCGCACGTACAACGAGATGACCGACGAAAAGGCTGACGAATTGATTCGGAAATCGTTGTCGTATCAAAAGCAGCGAGCGGAGCTTCTTGCAAAAACCTATGATCGCCTTAAGCAGGCCGTGGGAGCAATCACGGCGGCGCGCTTCGCTCAAGTCGAACATCAGTTACTACTAATCATCGATCTACAAATTGCTTCGTCGCTGCCTGTTGTGGGGCAGGGCTCGTAAATCTAGGAATAGAGGAGGATGTCTTAATGCGGAACTCACTTATGTGGACAGCAGCTCTGCTGGCGGGGATGGCGACTGCCTATTCGCATTCGGGCGAGGGGGCTTGGACAGCATGGCCCGAAGCACTCTCGGCGACGATCCCAAACTCGGCGGCGCAAAGTAAACAAAAGATCAACGTTCCCGCGGGAACGCGAATCCTCATCCGGATGATCGACTCCATAGACACCAACAAACAAAAGACGGGTGACCGTTTCACGGCAAGCCTGGAAACCAACCTCCAGGCGGAAGACGTAGTTGTGGCGCCCAGAGGAAGTACGGTCCACGGCCGTTTGGTACAAGCATCGTCCGCGGGCAAGATGTCTGGAAGCTCCCAGCTCACGCTTGAATTGACAGACATCGTCATCAATGGCACGGCTTATCCGCTGCTCACCAGCACGTACGAGATCAAGGGCAAAGGAGAGGGCAAGAAGACCGCAGGGAAAGTGATCGGCGGCGCTGGGTTGGGCGCGCTGATCGGGGGTATTGCGGGGGGAGGAACGGGTGCTGCCATTGGTGTGCTTGCCGGCGCCGTCGGCGGAACAGCCCTTGCTGCTTCCAAGAAGGGCGAGCAGCTACAAATCACGAGCGAATCTTTGCTCGAGTTCCGGCTTGAGCAACCCGCATCATTGCCGGCGCGTACTTGAATCATGGCAGCAATTGATTCCCGCGGGTTTAGTTGGAGCACATAACGGGGCTGCCTGTGCCGCAGTGTCTCAAAAACACAGAGTGAAGTAGGCAAAGTGAAAACAAGGAAGCATGACGCACATGCCGAGCAGTTGCTGACCGAGCGAGAACAGGCTGGCAGTCCCGAAGGATTCGTCGACTTAGTGCGAATGCACTCGCCGCAGCTCTATCAAGTATCGCTCAAGATCTTGAGAAATCACGCGGATGCGGAGGACAACTTACAAAATGTTCTCATTAAAGCGTATGGGAACATTCATCGATTTGAGGGGCGCTCGCATATTTCCACTTGGCTCGTCAGCATTGCCATCAACGAAGCCCTGATGCGAATCCGCAGTCGCCGCCCTCCACTTCTCACCCTTGACCTTTTGAATTCCGAAGGCGAGGACAGTATGCCCACCGAAGTCATTGACGGTCACCCGAATCCTGAGCGTTGCTACATAGCCAAGGAACTTGTAGCAAAAGCCTTCGCTGGTCTACCACCGTCGGTAGTCGACCTGTTCATCCGAAACAAAGGCGAGGGATGGACACAGCGCGAGTTAGCCCGCGAAAATGGAGTCACCATTTCCGCGGTGAAGTCACGCCTTTTCAAGGCGCGTGAGCGGATGCAAAAAATACTTCGGGGTGGTTTGTTGACCCGAAGCAGGGAAGCGGCGCTCAACAAGAGGGAATTTCAGCGGATACGCTTGGAATCGAGCGCGGCCTTTCCCTTTTTGAAGGATTGCAATTCGCTCGTGGGAACCATGAGTTCCGCGAACCCACAGTCCAAGCAAACCAAAACACTCTGGCAAACGTAGACAGGCGGAACACTCGCTCCCTTTAGGTTTGGGAGGCTGGCTGTCAGCTCCCCGTCAAACTCTTGCAGGTTCTCGGACTTGCACGCCTTACACTGCATCTTCACCCCGAACCCACGGCTGTCCAAAGTGGACAATATACCCGCAGAGTGCTGTCTAATCTCTCAGGCACAAGAGTCTAACATATCACCCGTCTTATTTTAATCCCCTAGCCCCTCTAGTCGATTAGTGACATGGATGCATGCTGGCCTTACCCGGTCTGTTTCTAAGGACTGGCATTCTTTACAGTAGCAACGGCATTATCCTCCGAATATCTTCTTGGTAGTCGCGATTGTCGCGCTTGGCGACTGGCATCCGCCGGAACGAACAGTGCGCTCCGATCGGCATAGATGCTCTCCGGGCGCGCATGTATCGGCGGGCTGATTGGCCAGATTGAGAATCCTTCTCGCAGATGATCACCCGAACTTTCCGGAGATGGAAGAACGTCTCTTAGAACCGGAGTTCGAAGTCGTCGGTAAGGTGCGCGACGGCGAAGCTTTGTTTGAAGAGGCCATGCGGTTGAAGCCCGACGTCATTGTGTCTGATATTTCCATGCCCGTTCTTAATGGAATCGAGGCCGCCGAGCGATTAAAGGAATCAGGCTGCAATTCGCGGATCGTCTTCTTGACCGTTCACTCAGACCCCGATTTCGTGCGTAGGTGTCTCTCTGCAGGTGCTTTTGGATACGTTGCGAAGTCACGAATTGCCAATGATCTCGCACTAGCCATTCGTGAAGCTCTTGCGGGTAACATCTTCGTTTCGCGGCATTTGACACACCACGGCGCAGCGTAGAGACGCGCTGTCTTGACAGATTCAGCTGCCATGGTCGCTGGCGTTTTACCGTCCAGTGCGACGGCACAGATCGCCCCGAAGCTTGCGGCTGATTATGCCCTCGCGGCGGACGCGGTACCCCTTTGGCGTTACAAAGCCACCGAAAATGGTGAGCTTAATGGGACCATTCGATTATGCTGACTTCGGAATCTGATGCCACAACCGCGCACCTGAAGTTCAATTTCTCGACGGACTCCCTCCGGGTGACCTGCAGGCCGTTCTGTCCGCGGCTAGGCATAGGCACTTCCTGGCCAATTCTGTGGTCGTAAACCAAGGCCATCCCGCTGACCATCTGTTCCTGCTGACGAGAGGCCGCGCCCGATTTTTCTTTAACACGCGCGAAGGAAGGAAAGTCATTCTTCTATGGCTTACGCCGGAAGAAATACTCGGCGGCTCAGCGTGTTTATCGATTCCTTTACCTTATCTCGTCAGTACAGAAACGCTGAAGGACAGGTCGATGCTGGTGTGGGACCGTGCCACGCTCCGAAAGCTCGCGGAGCGCTACCCAAGGTTGCTGGAAAGCGTGTGTCGCATCGCGTCGGATTATTTGGTCTGGAATCTTGCCGACCATGTAGCTCTGACCAGCCAGACATCTCG
>Ga0210402_10003261_pt1 | contig 15290 bp, 12 predicted proteins | sample IncBWC7MmetaG_FD_161055 | JGI IMG/M metagenome (GOLD analysis project Ga0210402, IMG submission 161055) | Forest soil microbial communities from Barre Woods Harvard Forest LTER site, Petersham, Massachusetts, United States - Inc-BW-C-7-M | ecosystem: Environmental > Terrestrial > Soil >...
AGCGCAATGCGCCGTAAAGACCACGACGATTGGGCGGCGCGTTCTCGACCACCATCAGCACTGCACCCGCGTATTCGGCCCCCGACCCGAGACCTTGAAGGGCACGTAGTACGGTTAGCAGAATCGGAGCCCAGATGCCGATTGCGGCATACGTCGGCAAAAGCCCCATCGCGGTCGTCGCCCCGCCCATGAGCACCAGCGTGATGACCAGCACTGTTTTGCGTCCCACCCGATCGCCCAGGCGGCCGAACAGGATGCTTCCGAAAGGCCGAACGAAGAATCCAATCGCAAAGGTCGCGTATGCGAGAAGCGTGCCGGTGAGGTGATCGTACGTCGGAAAAAAGAGGCGATTGAAGATCGTTGCTGCGGCGGTCGCATACAGGTAATAGTCATACCATTCCACGGCCGTCCCGATGATCGCGCTGACGATGGTCGACCTGACCGCCTTGCGGACTTCGGGATTCTGGTAGCTCGCCCCCATCACAGCCTCCTCTCGCTTGCTACGGCCCTTCACGGCCACAAATGCTAAAACGCGCCCCGCATGGGTGACTAGACATGTGACGATCGATAAGATACGATCCCAAATGGTTGGAAACGTTTCCGGAAAGGTTTCCAACTTTACTTCGCCGAGGTCTATCCTGCAAGTCTTTTCGACTGATGCAGTCGCTCCGAGTGGCGTTTCGCACGGGAAACATCCGGCGGGCGCCAGCGGCTGCAGAGAGAACGGACAGACAGGTCGCCGGATAACTTTGCATGTCAAGTTCTGGAGTATCGACCCAACCAGGAGGACTCATGAAGTTCCGAACCAGAAGCTTAATCAAGCAGATCGCGTGCAGCTCCCTGGCGACTCTTTTCGCTCATGGCGCCAACGCGTCGGTGCCGTGCGAAAGCCTCGTTAACGCGACGCTCCCGTCGGCGCAGGTGGTTGCCGCCACATCGATTACGCCACCGATGACCTTCACCGGTGCCGGGGGGACAGGCACCGTTACAGTGCCGTTCTGCCGTGTGCAGGGCATCGCGTCGGCGAACAGCGGCTCACAAATCAATTTCGAGGTATGGCTGCCGCCGGACGCGGCGTGGACAGGACGCCTCAAGGCCGAAGCGACCGGAGGTTATCTCGGTGGTGTGGCATACGCCCGCATGGCCGACGAAATCCCGCAGGGCTTTGTCGAAGTGGGCAGCGACCTCGGGCACACGGGCGGCCAATCGCCCACCTGGGACCTGATCGCGCAAAAAGTCGACGATTATGGCTACCGCGCGCACTACTACGTCGCAAACGCCGCGAAGGCGGTCGTCGCCGCGTTTTATGGACGCCCACCCGATCACTCATACTTCGACGGTTGCTCGGGCGGCGGGCGTCAGGCGCACATCGTCGCGTCGCGCTTTCCGCAACTGTACGACGGCGTACTGGCGGGCGACCCCTCGATGTTCTACCCTGACGTGATCCTCGAACTGATGTGGCTCAACAAGTTGCTGCTGCCGCAACCGGCGCCCGCGCCGCAGACCGTTCCCGCCGCGAAGCTAGCGCTCGTAGGTGCGGCGACCAACGCCGCCTGCGATGCGATGGACGGCCTCGCTGACAACCAAATCACCGATCCGCGCGCGTGCTCGTTCGACGTTGCCTTGCTCACGTGTCCGGCGGGCGATCAGCCGACTTGCCTCACTCCCGATCAGGTCACGATCGTGAAGGAGGTGCAGCGCGGGCCTCACACCACCGCCGGCTTCAACTATTGGCCGGGTCCCTATCCGGGCTCCGAGGGATTCTGGATCCCGAATTTTGCCGACAGCCAGCGCTTCGCCAACTTCGCAGGCGATGTCGTGTACGCGAACCCCGCGTTCAACTATCGGACCGACCTGAACTTTGATACTGACTATCAGCACATCAAGGACGTGCTGACACCGCTGACCGCTGCGCCGACGCCCGACCTTTCAGTCTTCAGGCAACGCGGCGGCAAGATGATTCAGTATCACGGATGGTTCGATCCGGTGGTCCCTGCGCACGAGTCACAGAGCTATTACGCGGCGCTCGCCCTCATGGAAAAAACACGCAGCGTGCCCTTTGTTCTCGACCAAGTCGCAGCGACGATGAGCCCCGCATCGATCGCGACACTCGTCACCTCGTTGCCGGGGCCACGCGACTATTTCCGACTGTTCATGGTGCCGAACATGGCACACTGCGGCGGTGGCAACGGCCCCAACGCCTTTGGCGAATCGGCGACCCTGCCGGCGTCCGCACCAGACGCCGATCACGACGTGGTACGCGCACTGATCCGCTGGGTGGAACAAGGCATCCCGCCCGAAAAGGTCATTGCGACGCAGTACGTCAATAACAGCCCGGCGCAGGGCATCCTGCGGCAGCGCCCGTTGTGTGCGTATCCCGATGTCGCGCGCTACAACGGAACCGGCGATATCAATAGCGCGAGCAGCTTCTCGTGCACTGCCCCCGATTTGGCAAATCTCGTCCCGAGCGCGGCCGAGATGGCGCAAATCCGTTATTCGATCGAGTCTCGCAAGCTCATCGTGCCGACGACGCAGTGATCATCGTCCGCTGACGCGGCGCACGCGGCGATGATCGCGTGCGCCCTTCCTTCGTGAAACGATAGTCTCAGTGCTTGAGCGGCAGGCAGCTGCCGCGCAGCACGAACCAGGTAGGCAGCATGATCGGATTGGTGCTGCAACGTGCTTCGATCTGCTCAAGCAAGATCTCGGCGGAGCGCTGGCCGAGCAAGCCGGGGTCGCGCATTACCGTCGCGATCGGTGGATCGTACAGGCGGCCCAGCGGTATATCGTCGCAGCACACCAGCGACACGTCCGCGCCGACCTTCAACCCGCGACGACGCATGACATGCAGCGCGCCCTCGAGAAGCTGGTTCCCACCGAGTATCACCGCCGTTCTCGGCGCGGCGGCGTTTAGGAATCGATCCATTGAGCTTTCGCCATGCTCGGCAGCAAGCGCTCCCGAATCGACCATCAGGTCCGACTCCAGCCCGCGCTTATGGTAGGCGTCGAGGACCGCGCGTATCCGCTCCCGGGACGGTCGCACCTTGCGTCCCACCGAGAGGCCGATACGCCGATGCCCGTTCTCGAGCAGGTAGCCTGCGGCGGCGGAGACGCCCGTGTAGTGATCGGAGAGCACGTAATGAACGTCGAGATCGTGCGGCAGTTCGCGATCGATGACCACGACCGGGGTGTCGATGCTACGCAACGCGAGCAATGTCGAGGGATCGTCTTCGAGGGCAGGCAGGATAATGAGACCATCGACCTGTCTCTGCCGCAGCACTTCGATGCGCTGGGCATCCACCTCAGGAACTCCGCCGGAGTTGGTCAACAGCACGGAAAAACCGGCCGAGCTGAACACGCCCTCTGCCCCGCCAACGATGGAAGCGACGAGAGGATTCGTAATGTCCGATCCGACGAAACCGATGGACCGTGTCGAACGTCGGCGCAGGCCCTGCGCCAGCACGTTGGGGGCGTATCCCAGCTGTCGGGCTGCCTCCAGGACGCGGGAAGCGAGCTCGGGGCTCGAACCGGGTTGTCCCGAAAGAACGCGCGACACCGAGGCGATCCCGACCCCGGCAAGCTCCGCGACCTGCCGGATGTCGGGCGGCCGATTCGAGAATTCGTTGGAAGGCTTAGGCATTGCAGCGTTGGCGAGATCGTCGACCGATGGCGTCTGGCGAATAGGGCATTGTCCAAATATTCGGCCAAAACCAAACCAATCACACGGCGATCATGCCACACCTCGCCGAAAGGCGCGCCGGTCCCCGAAGCGACCTTACGCCGGTTTGATCTGCCTAACCATTCTGGGACCACGTCAGTTGCGCCGAGGGGTTGAATAGTGGCGCCCAATCCCGTGCCATACCCTCTCCCAATCCACTCTGTCCCGGTGGCGATATTGACATCTTCACAATCGAAACCGCGAACTGTGCGCCTTCGCGGGTCTAGCTAGAGGTCGGGCTCAGGCCAATTTGACTCGCAACCGAACGCGTACGCTGCTGCCAAACACCGTCGAGTTCAACAAGCAAAAGCTCGAGCTGCACGACAACATGATTACCATCGCCACGGCGTTTTCGACGGACAAACCGAAGCCTGACGTCGACTACGGCAATCTGGCCGCGACGATGCCTCAGATTACGGCGACGATTGAGTACATCGACCAATCCCTGTTCAAGCTGACGCCGATGGTCTTTCTGCTATTGGTCGATGACAGACCTGACGCTCAAGGCCACATGAGTCGCTTGTCGATTACGAAGAAGCAGGCTCAGCAACTCGTTGCCAGCATTGACAGTTACTTCGGGTCGAGCTTGAACGATAAGAACCAAGACTGGAACACGAGCGCGGCGTCGGTAATCAAGATCGGCCTTACGAAGAAGGGATACACGTACGCCGATGAGAAGAGGCCCTGAGCAGGAAACGATGGGGGGATGAGCTGGCTATGCAGGCTTGCGATAATTTGTTGGAACAGGATAAGCCACTCCGTGGGTAACACGAACGTATCCACCGACTCCGCCAAATGGCAGAAGAACCTGGCCGCATTGCTCGGGGAAGAAGAGCGCGTGCGTACTGCTTCAATGGAAGCCATCGTGCAATCGGTCGCGCTGAACGACCACCTCAGTCTCATGCACGAGGTGTTCGACGTTCTCGTCGCACACACCCGCGGCCACCGCCATGCCAGCGAGGACGAGTTGGCCATCCAGCTCTTGGGCATTCGCATGGCGAACACGCTCGCCGCGAGCCTGAAGCTAGGGCTGAGCGGTTACTACCAGACGGCGCTTCATGTCGCTCGTGACGTTCTCGAGCTCACCAACCTGCTCGACTACTTCCTCGACCACCCGGAGGTGATTGAAGCTTGGCGAAAGTCCGCGCAGAGAGAACGAAGCCGTGACTTCGGTCCTGCCGCCATCCGCAAGGCGCTGGACGAGCGCGATGGGTTAAGCAATCGCAAGCGGGAGCACATCTACAAGGTCTTCTCGGAATACGCCGCTCACGCCAGTCCGGCTGGCGCCCGGATGATTGCTCCAGAGGGACGGGCCAAAATGGGTCCGTTCTTCGACGCCAAGCTGCTCGACGCATTTCTGAGCGAAATCGCGCTTCGGTATGGCTTTGCCGCACTGGTATTCGCACTTCACCTGGACGACGTGAGCGAACCTGTACAGCACGCGAAGCTCGACTACATGACCAAGCTGCAGGTTTGGCGAGACAAATATCTGCCGAAAGTAGCTGCCTAATGCACGACAAACCTGTGTAGTGGCTACGCGAGGCTATGACTCTAAAACGACTAATGAATCTGCACGAGGAGGCGACCCATCTGTCGCTTGCAAAAGCGTGTGAGCGCAACGGTGCGCGCGTCTATACGAAGGTTAGATGCGCCGATGTCTTGCCAATCGAGCAGTCCGGTATTTCGGACGAGCATTATGGTTACGCGCTCCGAGCGCATTTCGATTCCGTGGTGTGCGACGAATCGCACCGACCGTTGTTCGCCGTCGAGTTTGATGGCCCGAGTCATACAAGCGAGGAACAGCAGGAGCGCGATGTTAAGAAAGACTGGCTGGCAGAGCGCTTTGAGCTCGCACTGCTGCGCATCAATGCACGTTACCTTGGTGAGAAGTACCGAGGTATTGACCTGCTAACGTGGTTCGTCGAAGCATGGTTTGCATTGCAGTGGTACAACGCTGCGCAGGCAAGAGGCGAGAGTTCGCACGACGACACTTTCTCCCCGAGTTTCATGGTCTCTGTCCCCGGCCTTGAGAAGCGGTTCCCGCTGGCGTTGTCAAACGCGGTACGAGCGAAGATGTGGAAGCTATTTCACGCGGGACGCATTCCCGACCCGATACCGAGCTTCAAGACCGGGCAGGACGAACAGGGTGTCTTCCGTGGCATCGCGTCGCTTCCGCTAACCGGCACGCAAGCAGTGTGAACCGTGCACCAAATCGAGACCTTGGCGAGACGTTGCGCCTTATCGGCTTGCAGGCGCGCCACTGCTTCATCGAGTTGCCGGGGCGGATCGACGCCGGGCTGGTATCGATGCCACTGATCGCACGAGCGAAGTCTCCAAACAACCGCACGGGTAGCTTGGTCAGGCTTTCATGGAGGAGCCGACAGTCTGATTGTGTTGCTAATCATCCGATTTGCCTGCGCCGGCGGCGCTGCCGCCAGCCACTCGCTCGGGCAGGGCATGCACATCGCCCGCCCTGTATCGACGCTTGTGGCGGGTCGAGCCACTCATCCTTGTCGTCTGTACAAAGGATGACCCGAATCCGGTTATGGACGCCGGCCATCAGCTCGTTGGGCCCCCGCCGTCCCATTCTGCACGGTTATAGTGAGCGAAGGGGATAGTTCGACGCTCTGAGTCTAAGGTCAACCCTACGCGTTCGAGGTTTGTCGCATTAAGTATTCGGTTCTCGAATAACCGCATCAAAGGATATCGAGCAGCCCCTGATACCTCGGTATCCGTAGCGTCGATGGGCGTTGCGATGATTGGCCAAAGCGATGAGACGTATGAAACATGTTCCTCGTCGGGGTTCGTGCCTGGAAGACTCGAGCAAATCACCCCACAGAGCTTCCCTGATGCTTTGTTGAATACCGGTCCACCACTCATGCCGCCATCGAATCGCGCGTTTGACCGAAAGCAAGGAAATGGCAGGCGACTGGTGTCGCGCAACTCGTGATGGATTTCAATTACATGGCCCGTGGTGGTGCGGGGATGAAGATTCAAGAGGGGTGGCCCGGCGTTACCGGGCCGATCAAGTGAGGGATTCGCAAACCCGAATCCAAATATCGGCGTTCCGCACTTCGGAGGAAGAAGGTCGAGTGCAGGCACTTTCCAAACATAATCATCCGGCCAATCATTGTCCACTCCAAATGCTAACACCGCGATATCTAATGGCGTCGCACGCCAAATTCGCATTACCCGGAGAGGCAACACTTTCTTACCAGCCTCAACCGTTAAGAACGCGAGTATTTGAAACGAAATGTTTGGATTACCATCACCAACTCGGACACCTTCATACCGGAGCACGAAGTCATCAAGCACGTGAAATGCGGTGAGCGCCCATCCGCGGCCAATCACGAAGGCTGTACCTGAAACGTATTCCTGGTTGCCGTCCTGGGCCACTGCGATGAGCGGCATTGCGATCTCATGGATCAACTGCTCCGGTCCGCTTTCCTTAAATGTAGGTTCTTGCATCGTTGCTCCGGCTGCGTTTAATCAGACCCGGCGCCAGACCGTATATGCGATCCGCGGCGGTCCAGAGGGACGAGCGAAGGCTCGGCGACGCTGCGGGCGGGCCATGCGCGGATTGTCATGCAGGCGGCGCACCACCGCCAGAAAGCCGCCTGGGAGCGAACGCCGAAACCGCATTCCGTGTTACCCAGGCGTTACCCCGAGCGAAAACGAAAACGGCCTGCTGAGTGGCAAGCCATTGAATTATTTGGTTTCGGGGACAGGATTTGAACCTGTGACCTTCGGGTTATTAGCCCGGGATCCTCTGATTCGCTGCGCGCTTGAGTTCTCCCCTCGCACTGCCCGTGCTCCAACGTCCGATGTTGCGAGTCGATTCGTCAACCGAACGCCCAAAGCGTTGCCAGTTTCGCCCCGTCGTTGTCCCCACCTGACGCAAGTTGACCGGTGCCGTAGTCCGTCGCCGGCTAAAGTGGCTCACCAAGCTAGCGCGTGATTGGCGCTACGCTGCCGCGCGGCGGATACTCCGCCGGAGCTCGGTGCCTAGGTCGTGGTGGCCGCCACGGGGATCGTCGCAGCCGTGGATGCATCGCGTGCCGACCGCGCTACGGCTTTCGGCGGCAAGTCGGGCATGACCGCGCCCTGCGCCGTGTCCCACGCCCATCCTTTGGGATTCCGCGCTGCGATCGCACTTGCCTTTGCGGCGCGCTCTTGCGGCGTCAAGAACGCGCTCAGGATATCGAGCGCGACCGGCCGCTCGCCGGCGTCGAGCAGCTGAAAGTTCGGAAATTTTCCCGGGTGCTTCGCTTCATAGCGCAGCGGTTTTAGGAACGCCCGCTGCTCAGCGACAAGTTTGCCGACAACGTCCTTTTCGCAGGCATGGTCGAGCGGTATCCATTGTGCGCTCGTCATCATCAGCGTGAGCGATTCGATCTGGTAGAGGTGCTCGCGTTTGGCGTAGAGGAGGCACGCCGCGATGAGCCTGACCTGACCTGCGGTCCACGCCTGCAACTCCGGCTCGAAAGCCCGCTTGGTCCGATCGCCTGCCTTCGGATCGAGCAAGAAGGCGCAGTCAGGCAGATGCTTGAGAACAAGCGCGTAGCCCACCGTCGTTGACCTAAGCTCTTTCAACTCACCGATGGCGATCATCATTTTAAAGTGCGGGTCGGGATCGGGAGATAACAGAATCGACAGCGCTTGGTCGCGGCGCTGGGCGATCTCAGCCGCTTGCTCGCGCGAGAAGTATTCTGGAATGAACACGCGCTCGACGAGGCGCAACCCCTTGGTTTCGACTTCCTCGCACGCCTGGAGCAAGAACTTGCGCAGCACCCAGTAGGATCGCTTGCCCTGCATCCGCGGATACCAGCGATTGAAACCGCCCGCGCGCTCCCAGAGATAGTGCAGCAGCCCGCGCAGGCTGAGTTGCTTGCGCGCCACGGTGACCTCACCCGATGGTTTCGAATCCGTAGTGGCAAAGCTGCGCCCGATGCGCCGGGTCAAGGGAAAGTCCAACCGTAACTCGACGCCATCCGGACCGCGTTCAATGATGGCTTCGCCCAGAACTTCACCCAAGCCTGATTCACTCGCTGGCAGCTCGTAAGATGGACAGGTCGTCCGATGCTTGCCACCGGTTTCGGGCATGCGCTTGATCAAGAAGTCTGTGAACTTCGAGACGTACATCTCCACACCTTCGCCAACACACAAGCACCTTGGCCGCGCCGGCGTCCCATAGATGCGGGCGAGCGCCTCCTGCAGCCTGGGATCGTGACCTGCGAAGATCCTGCCGTTGATCAAGAAGCGCTGTTCGTCCATGCGATGGCGGTGCCCAGCGGGCTAACCTTCGCGCGCTTCACGGCGAAGCAGCACAAATGGATCACCACGAATTTTCGGCCAGGACAACCTGCTGCGTCTTATGCCAGACACTTCTCGCGCTTCGTTTGCTTCTCTTCGCGTTGTGCACCAGATCAGCCAATGTGGCTCGCTTTATCGTTCTCTTCCCTTAGCCGATCGATGACCAGCGGAAGCACCCCGGGGATGAAGTAGCTGCTCATCCACTGGCGGGCAACCGAGACGTTGGACTGGCCTAAGACGCATATCGCGAAGGCACTGATGTTGTTTCCTTCATCGAATGAGATGTAGGCAGGCAGCGCATCTTCCAGCAGGGCTTGCGGCAACTCGTCCCGCGATTGCTCGGCTTGCGCGAGAAACGCAGTAGCCAGGTCGGAGAGCTCGCCGAGGTTGCCGCCGCCGTCAAGAAACTCGCTGTACACGCCGGAGAGGACGAAGTGCCAACACAGCGCTAGGCGGGGCAGGTCTTGCTGATCTTCCGAGTCAGTGTCGGGATGATCGTCGAACACTTCCTCGATGATCTGGCCCCAGTCGAATTGGTATCCCACGGCTGCGCCGTGTTCGGCCTGCAACTCCGCCAACGATTCCGCGCCGACGCCGTTCATCTTCCACTCCTGCCAGACCGGCTCGGGAATGAGCAGGGGAACGGTTCGGCCAGATTCGAAATCACCGCTTGACATGGCATACCTCCTGGTTCGTTTAGGGGCTGGGGATTACCACGTTGCCATAGGAGTGCCAGCGGCAATACCCGATAAGCCCCACAAAAACCGGGGCTTTACTCGACAGCATCGATAGATGGGTAAAGAAGTATCGTCAACCCCAGCGCTTAGCTGTTGAGTTAAGCCCCGTTTTTTTGAGGGCTTAACGGGTTGGCCGTAGCCGGGGCACCCCGTCAGAATACGGCCCATGCGCGCCATACCACGCGACGTGGCAACGGGGCGTCGGATGCAAACGATAGAGGTTGGCGGCACCAAGCGTGCCGCGGAGCAGTAGCAGGCGCTTGTCGGCGGACTTTGTCCGACGACCGCCGCTGGAAGTCAGGCGACGTCGACGTGAATGGCGACTCGCTGAGAGCGGCCTCCTCGAGGAGGCGTCACCACGAGCCTTACTGGCTCATTCGAGCAGCGCACCCCGGCAATGCCGGTGCGCCCCACCGGAGCATAGCTGCACAGTTAGTCGCACGCGGCGTCGTGCGCACCCGCTGTGCTTGGGCGCCCAGTCGACTTATCTGCAGTACAAACCGCGGCACCTTTGGGGAAGCGGCGAGCCGCCGGATAGCCATGCGCGAACGCCAGATTTCTGGCGCCAAGATCTGTGCGTGGGCTGCCGTGCAGTCGCTCCGCTTCGCCCTCATCCGTACTCGTCCGGGATGCTTGCGCAGCCGACTCTTTCGCACGCCTTCGGTTCGCACCGTTTAGCGAACCCGATCTCCGCCTTCGCGTGTGTTGACGGTCCGGACGCGCTCCCCTAAGGGTGTGGCAGCCGTGGCAGATACCGTCACACCCCGCCCGTTCGCGCTTCACGGAATTCCGCGCGGACCGGACGTAACCATGGAATTCCAATGTTGCAGTGCTCGCACGTGCGAGCCGTTTGGAGAGGGTGATGTCATTCGACGAGTTTTGGAGCGTGCACTTCGCATGAACTGCCACCTCTGCCTTGCTGACAGCGTAGTCATTCACACCGACGGCAATCGCCGCCGGAGGGAGTGCGTCAACTGCAGATACCGCTGGACCACGGTCGAGCTTGTGGAGCGGGAGTTGAAGCGTCTCCGGCGGGTGGCTGAAGTCGCGGCCGACCTGACAGACGCGCTGCGCGAGGACTATGTTGCGAACCTACCGAGGTAGTACGATATGACGATGGGAAGGCCGCGGAAGAAGCGCAAGGACCTGCCGCCAGGATTGTATTGGTCAGAGGGGCGCGGGTTCTACTACTACCGCGTGCTTCGTGGCGAGACAACCTACGCCGGCATCGGCAAGGTCAATCGCGAGAAGGCGATCAAGGCGTGGGTCAAGATCACCAACCGCGCCGAGCTGGAAACCACGGCCGGCACCTTCGGCGAGCTCATCGACTTGTTCCTGCGCGTCGAGCTTCCGCGGGTCAAAACAGAAAAGACCAGGAATGAGTACCAACGGCAATGCGAGAAGCTGCGACAACGCTGGGGCGCCGAGGCTTACGGGGAGTCGGATTCTGATAGCGTCGCCAGACGTGGACTTCGCCGTGCGGTCTTCCACCGCCACCTGCGCGACTGCGAACTGCGGGGCGGCGCGACCGTACAGGCCAACCACGACGTACGGCTAGCGCACCGGATCTTCGAGGTCGCGATTCAGCAGGGGCTGACGGAATACAACCCCGTCGGCAGCGTCGAGTACATCACCACCAAGCCACGTAAGCGCGAGCTCACACAAGCTGACGTCGACGCTCTGGCGAGCGCCGCCACGCCGGTCTTTCGCCTGATGGTGCGCCTTGGTGAAGCAACCGGTATGCGCCTGACTGATATCCGCCTGCTGCGCGTTCAGCAGATCCACGACGGGATCATCGACCTCGCACAGAGCAAGACCGGCAACGATCAGCAGTGGGAGATCACGCCGGCCGTGCAAGCAATCCTGGACGAGGCGACGAAGCTGCCAGGGCGTACTGTCTCCATGTACGTTTTCCCCAGTCGCCGGGGAACGCCCCTCAGCGAGCCGAGCGCGATGCAGATGCGCCGTCGCGCGGTGAAGAACGCCGGGCTTGCAGACCTACAGTTTCGCGACATCCGCAAGGCCGCAATCAATGAGGCTAAGCGCCAGGGACGCAACGCCACCGAGTTCGCTGGACACTCCGATCCCAAGACGACGAAGAAGCACTACCTGAACGAACCAGTGAAGGTAAAGCCGATACGCTAACGTGGTGTCAAAACTCTACCGCTATACCCTTGGCTTTCACGCCAAAACACCACTGGAATTTTGACACCAGACGTGGCTTATGCAGCTGAAATCGCTGGGAGTTTTGCGATTTCCATGAGCTGATGAGCCGCCAGTTCGACACCCTCGGTGGACCTGTCGCGGCAAGCCTGTTGATTTCCACGGCGCTGGCCGCTGTGACAACGCCGCTGATCCTGGCGCTTACCGCGGGAGGATAATCGAACTTTATGCCGATCACGTCGCGGCAACAGGCACGCGCATCGTCGGGACGCTGGCCAAACAGCTCCAGCGGCGAGCGTCCGGACGAGGGTTGATCTCGATCTGCACCGCGGTGCCTGGGCGTGACGGCGATCCTGGAACGCCGGTGCAGCACACCAGTTCAGTCGTCTGCCATGCGATCGACGCAGACGCGCAGAAAATGGGCGCTATGATCGTCGGGGCCTGACGGTTGCTCGAATACAAGCCGCGCCTCCCTGGCAAGAAACACTTCGTCGCCGGCGTCATGCACGAACCATCGCAGCTCTGCTGGAAAGGCGCGAATCACCAGGAAATCCTCGCTCATCCGGTCGAGAAAGGCATCGGCGTCAGCTCCCGCGTCGCGAGAGAGCGCGGCGTTGCGGATGAAATCGGACCCTTCGAGGCACTCCTCCATGGTCGGCCTGCCGGCGATGCCCGGCGTCGCGTGTATCGCGCAGCAAAAAAAGAAACCCAATGCAAGTCGCTGCGATATGGCGCCTGTTCCGGTCATGGCATCTCCGATATGCGAGCCTGCGCTGGCGCGGTCGGACCCACGTGTATTCGTTTTTCGCGCGCCAAGTCCGGTGAGACCCGCCCCACCGCGATTGCGTTCCGCATGAGCCGAGATTTGGCGCGACCCGGCCAGCGAAAAGCGCCAGGCACCGCGCTACAATGCGCGCTCGCACGCGAGGAGCAAAAGCATGACACTCAAACGCGCCAAGGGCCCCGGTGGGAAGCTGGTCGTGCTGGAACACACGTCCAGAGTATTGAAGGGCAACCGCCTCGGCGACCCTCACGTTCGGAAGCTCGGCGTCTGGCTGCCGTCGGAGTATGACCAGCGGGCAGGCCGCGGTCTAGGCAAGCGGTTCCCGGTGCTCTGGGATCTGGTCGGATTCACCGGTTCGGGCCTTGCACACGCCAACTGGAAACCGTTCTCGGACAACGTCCCCGAGCGCGTCGCACGTTTGATCCACGACCGGAAGATGGGTCCGGCGCTGATAGTCTTTCCCGATTGCTTTACGGCGCTGGGCGGCAACCAGTACGTCAATACATCGGCGCTGGGCAATTACGCGGACTATCTCGTCCGCGAGCTGATCCCCTTCGTCGATCGCGAATTCCGGACCCTCGCCTCGCGCGAGCATCGCGGGTGTTTCGGCAAATCCTCGGGCGGATACGGGGCCATCATCCATGGCATGAAATACGCACAGCACTGGGGCGCGATTGCCGATCACTCAGGCGATTCCTACTTCGATTTCGTCTATGCGCATGACTGGCCCAACACGCTGGCGGAGCTCACCCGCTTTCGCGCGTCAAAGCGCAAGCCCGGAAAATACGACGCCTTGCGAGAGAGCACCCGCAAAGGCCTTCCCGAAGGACAGGACGACGGGCGGGTCAAGCGCTTTCTCGAGCACGTCTGGGAGAAGGAAAAGCTTTCGCTCGGCGAAGGGCACGCGATCATGAACCTGTGCATGGCGGCGACCTACGACCCCGATCCGAAAGCACCGTTGGGATTCCGCCTGCCGTTCAATCTCGAGAGCGGCGAAATGATCGAAAAGCGTTGGCAGCGATGGCGCGAGCAGGACCCCATCAACCTCGTCGACAAGTACAGGGCCAACCTCAAAACTTTGCGCGGAATCTACATCGACTGCGGCTGGCGCGACCAATACCACATCCATTTCGGTACCCGAATCCTCTCCAAGCGGCTCGCGTTGGCAGGCATCGAGCATACCTACGAGGAGTTTGACGACAACCATTCGGACGTCGACTACCGAATGGACGTGAGCCTGCCGTTTCTCTACAAGGCGCTCAAACCCTGATCCTCAAGGCTTTACTCGAGGAGCGCCGGCAACGCCGTCGCGAGCCCCGGAAACCGCCACAGCAGCGCGATGGCGGTTAGCTGGATCAGGATGAACGGCAGAGCACCCCGGTAAATGTCGCGGGTGGTGACTTCCCGGGGTGCGATCGAGCGCAGGAAGAAAAGAGCGAAGCCCGACGGCGGCATCAGAAAACTGGTTTGTACGGTAAGCGCCATCAGTGCGGTTATCCACAGGGGCGGCGCGCCGAGCGCAAGCAGGGGCGGCATGGCAATGGGAACGACCAGCAGCACGATCTCGAGGGCGTCGAGAAAAAAGCCGAAGCAGAAGGTCACCGCAAAGACGGCAAACACGGCGAAATTCAATCCTCCCGGCAGCATGGCGAGCAGGCCATGCACCGCCTGCGTCCCGTTCAGACCGCGAAAGACCAGCGTGAACGTCGACGCTCCCATGAGCAGCAGAAACATCATCCCGGTGAGCCGCATCACCATGCGAACGGTTTCGGCCCAGCGTTGCCAGTTGAGTTCGCCGCGCGCCCAGGCGTAAACGGTGGCGACGATGGCGCCGAGCGCGGCGGCTTCGACAGTGTAGATGGCGCCGGTGACGATCGAGGCCAGCAGCAGCACGATGAACGCGAGCGGCCCGATGACCACGACCAGGAGCCGCGTCCAGGGCAGGCGGGGACGAAGCTCGGACGGCGGCGGACATGCCTCTGGCCTGAAGATCGCCACGCCGATGACGTAGAGCAGATACAGGGCCAGCAGAATGCCGACCGGCCCGAGCATGGCGATATAGATATCGCGGATGATCAGCGCGCCGTGAACGTCCTCGCCGCGCATGATCTGCGCCTCCGCGTTGGCGCCGCGCATCAGATCCGCCAGCACGATGAGAATGATCGATGGCGGCAGCACGGTTCCCAGCGTTCCCGCGCTGCAGACCACGCCGCAGGCAAGGCTCTTACGGTACTTCGCGGCCAGCATCGCCGGCAGCGCGAGCAAGCCCAGCGTGAGCACCGAAGCGCCGACGGCGCCGGTCGTCGGCGCCAGCAATGCGCCGAGGATCACTGTGGAGATCGACAGGCCGCCGGCGCGCGATCCGAACAAGCCGCTCATTGCCTCGAGCAATTCCGCCGCCAGCGTCGTCCGCTGCATGATGACGCCGAGATAGACGAACATCGGGATCGCTTGCAGCAGGTCGTTTTCCATCAGGCCGATCAGGCGCTGCGGCAGCGCAGTCAGTAGCGGGAGATCGAACGCTCCCAGGAAATGGCCGATCAACGAAAAAAGCAGCGCGACGCCCATCAGCGTG
>Ga0210402_10003263_pt1 | contig 15283 bp, 9 predicted proteins | sample IncBWC7MmetaG_FD_161055 | JGI IMG/M metagenome (GOLD analysis project Ga0210402, IMG submission 161055) | Forest soil microbial communities from Barre Woods Harvard Forest LTER site, Petersham, Massachusetts, United States - Inc-BW-C-7-M | ecosystem: Environmental > Terrestrial > Soil >...
TTTCGACACGGAGGTCGCGGACTATTGCGCGCCCAAGCAGGCGGCGGGACGCGATCTGGTGCGTGAATTCGTCGATGCCGCGCGGGCAGAAGGGTTGCGCGTTGGCTTCTACTACTCGCTGATGGATTGGCATCATCCTGATGGAGCACGGTGCGCAACCGACGAAGCAGCGCGGCAGCGTTTTGTCGCTTACACGCATGGGCTGATTCGTGAACTCATGACCAACTACGGGAAGATCGACATTCTCTGGTATGACGTAGATTGGCCGCTGACAGTCGAGCAGTGGGAGTCGCAAAAAATGAACGATATGGTCTTCCAGCTTCAGCCGGACATCATTGTGAACAACCGCAACGGATTGCCGGGAGATTTTTCGACGCCTGAACAGGAGATCCGCGCGGCTGATAAAGGGCGCGCTTGGGAAACCTGCATGACCCTGAATGACAGTTGGGGTTACCACAAAGCCGACGATAACTGGAAGACACCGAAGACCATCGTCAACAATCTGATTACCTGCGCTCGAGGTGGCGGCAACTATTTGCTGAATATCGGGCCCAAACCCGACGGATCCATACCGCAAGAGTCGATAGATATTCTGCAAACCGTGGGCGTATGGACTTCACAAAATGGAGCCGCGATCTACGGGACCGAGCGCAATCATTTCGAGTGGCACGTGTATGCCAACTTCACACAGCGTGGAAATACGGCGTATGCGCACGTTACCAACTGGCCTGGGGACACGCCGGCCGAGCAATGGCTTACCTTCTATCAGCCGCCTTCGGTGGTGTCCTTGGGTGGCTGGAGGACGAAAGTGAAGTCGGTCCGGCTGCTGGTTGGCGACAAACCATTGACGTTCACGCAGGACGATTTGTCATTGAGGATCACCGGCCTTCCACCGGCTTCCCCCAGCGATCTCGCCACAGTGATTGCGATCGAGTGCGATGGTGAGCCGGCGCTGAGCCATGAATACGTGAGGAAAACTCGGCCACGCTTCAAAGTCGGGGTGAGCTCGACAACACCCTGAGTGCTGCCGGGTCACAAATCGTGGTAGCTAGCGAGACGGCTCTTTCACTTGGAGTATCTGATCGGCGGAAACTGATTCGAGACGCTGCACAATTCCGCTCGGCCAGGTGATCTCGATCAGTCTTATTTTCTTCGAAGATCCCACTCCGAAGTGCGCGCGCTTTTCGCTGGCGGCGAGGTAGCTTCCCGCTGTACTTACAAAACGAGTCTGCTGTTGCCCACTCTCAGTCACCAGCCGGATCTTCGAACCGATGGCGTCACGGTTGCTGGATGTTCCGATTAGATTCAGTATGAGCCAGTGATTTCCGTTGCCTACCCGATTATGCAAAATAATCGCGGGTCCATCGTTGCAGTTGATCGCAACCTCGACCCGTCCGTCATTGTCGAGATCACCGAAGGCAGCGCCCCGTGCCGCAATAGGCGTCGTGAAGATGGAGCCGCTCTGCGGAGAAACATTCGAGAAGCGGCCCTGATGGTTTCTCAGGAGCAGCGGAGGCTCGAGGTAGCGAAGGGTGGGCTCAGTGAGTTGGATGTTGTCCATCACGTGGCCTTGAGCGACGAAAAGGTCGAGCCAGCCATCGTTATCATAGTCAATCCATTTCGCTCCCCAACCCGAATGCGACAAGGTCGACGCACCCAGACCGATCGAGTCGGTTACGTCCTCGAAGGTTCCCTTGTCATTGCGAAAAAGCTTGTATTTCTGGTTGGCGAGGGCATTTACGAACACCGAAGGCCAGCCGGTGTTCTGGTAATCGCCGAAATCAGCACCCATGCCCGCAAACGCGTGGCCGTTCTGGTCGTAGCCCAGCCCGGAGATCAGTGCCACTTCCGCGAAGGTACCATCGTGATTATTGCGGAAGAGTTGCTCCGCGACCGAGTCGTTGGCGACGAAGATATCGGGCCAGCCATCACCATCAAAGTCATCGATCGCGACCCCCAGCCCTTTCCCCGGGGAACCCGCGATGCCACACTTCTTGGAAACATCGGTAAACGTGCCGTCTCCGTTGTTGTGAAACATGAGGTGCGTGATCGGCTCGAACTGGTCGGGGTGGCAATAGGCGCGATAGCCGGGACGGTGTTCGCCGCAGTAAACTTCCGAGAAGTCCCACTGCACATAACGACTGACGATCAAATCCAGGCGCCCATCGCGGTCGTAGTCAACGAAGCACGCGCCCGTGCACCATCCGCTGCCGCCCACGCCTGCCTTGGCCGTAACATCGGTGAAGGTGCCGTCGCCGTTGTTGTGATAAAGAATATTTCCACCGAGGTTCGTCACCAGGAGATCGACATTGCCATCGTTGTCGTAGTCTCCAGTGGCGACCCCCATGCCATAGAACCGCCCTGGCAGCCCAGCCTTCTCAGTAATGTCCGTAAAGGTGCCGTCACGATTGTTGTGATATAGGCGGTTCCAGTAACGTGGATCCGATTTGTCCGGCGAACTGCCGCGTGGCATCGGATCCTGCAGCTTGGCGCCATTTACGAAAAACAAATCCTGCCATCCGTCGTTGTCGTAGTCAAAAATCGCGACTCCCGCACCCATGGACTCCGGAAGGTACTTCCGCGTCGTGCGACTAGCCTGGTGCTGGAAGCGAATGCCGGACTTTGCGGTCACATCTTCAAATTCAATCACCGGCGGAGTCGCAGGTGCCCGCATTACACCCAGCAATTTGCCGCAGGGAGCGGCAGCGAGAGCAGTCAGCAGAAACGACCGGCGATTGATCTTCGGGATCAAGCTATGGCTGTTCTCCGCGAACAGGAGGAGGGGTTGCGCGAGTTAAGTCAGTATATTTTTTGGCAAGAGCAGCATTGCCCAAGCGCGAGTACACCTGGCTCAGCAGGCTGTAAATTTGCAGATCGATGACGCCTCCCGATTGCGTGCACGCGGCAGCTTCTTCTGCGTCCGCGCGCGCCTGCTGATAATTCTGCATCCGCATGTCGAGCTTGGCGCGCTCGTACCAAACAGCGCGGACTTGAGGCGCCGATTCGACAGCGCGATCGAGGTGGCGTTTGCTGCCACTCAGGTCGTTACGCTTTGCCAGAAATCGGCCGTAGTTGTAATCGAGAAAAGCATCGTGATATCGTCCGGCCTGATTCACTTGCAACCCTTTTTCGTAGGCCTTCTCGGCACCATCCAAGTCTCCTGCGAGTTCGAGGTTCAGTCCTAGATAGTCCCATGCACGCGCATCGTGCGGATTCAGCGTCGCGGCTGCGCGGAAATGTTCCACAGCTTGCGCAGCGGCCTTCGCCTTGTCATAAATCGTGCCCAATTGGAATTGTGTCTCAGGATCATCGGGATCAAGCTTGATAGCTTTTTCCAGCAGACTCTGCCCCTCGGAAGATTGCCTTTTCATCAGAAGTATCTGTCCGCGCAACGCTAAGGCAGCCGGGTCGTCTGGATTTTTGTCCACTGCTGCGGCCGACAGGGCATCGGCCCGCATGTAATCGCGTTGCTCAAGGAAGAAGCGGCCGAAGTAGGCAAGTCCGCGCGAGTCATTCGGGTCCGTGTCCGTGTAGTGATAATAAAGCTCGGCAGCCTTGCTAAGGTTTCCCTTCGCTTGCGCCAGTCGGGCCTGGTGCAGCACGATTTCAGGACAATCTGGGTAGGAAAGGCTTAGGGTGCGCAGCGCATTCTCGGCGATATCGAGAGCATTGACGGTCAAAGCCTTCGAAACCTGGGCGAGTTGCGCCTCCGCACCGGTGCAGGGCCCGGCGACAGCAGGCCATGTGGCGCACACAGCAAACAGCAGCGAAATAAACGCAATCCTCACGCCTTCATTCCTCGGTTACAGGCAGGACCTGGTCTGCTTTTACATTGTGCAGCACCTGCACCGTCCCACTCGGCCACTTCAATTCGATTTCCTTAATCACCGTATCTGCGCCCAGGCCAAAGTGAACACGCGGATCGTTCGAACTCGCGTAACTTCCAGCTGTCGTGACGTGGTTGTATTGCACGAGGCCGGATGCGGTTGTCACCTTGATTCGCGTTCCGATGCCGTTACGGTTGCTTTTCACCCCGACGGTCTTGATCAGAATCCAATGATTGCCGCCGGTTGAGGTGTTGTAAAGCAGTTCTGCCGGACTGCCAATAGCCGAGACCACAACGTCCATCTTCCCGTCGTTATTAAGATCGCCGAACGCGCACCCGCGGTGGGCAGCACGAATCTGCATGCCAGGACCAGCATCACCGCTTACGTCTTGAAAAGTCCCGTCGTGCATGTTCCGAAAAACGGCATTGGCCTGCCGATAGTGCTGCTGACCATCTAAATCAGCATTCTCACTCACGTGCGAGTTCGCCGTGAACAGATCCTTGTAACCATCGTTGTCGAAATCCTGAATTCCCGCCCCCCAGCCGCTCATTTTCAAGCTCCGAAATCCAATACCTGCCTTGTAACTTTCGTAGCTGAAAAAGCCGTTGCCTTCATTGCGGAACAGCGGATAGGTTTCGCCGCCAAGTGCGGTGACGATCAGGCTGGGTTTGCCATCATTGTTCCAATCACGAAAATCCACGCCCATGCTGGAGACGGGCAGTCCGTTGTCGGTGTAGGCGATGAACGACTCGACGCCTACCTCATCGAAGGCTTTTCCACCGCGGTTTTTGAAAAGAAAATTTCTGTCATTGTCGTTGGCGACGAAGATGTCCATCCAACCGTCATCGTTGTAGTCGGCGATTGCTACCCCCATGCCTTTGCCGATGTGTCTGGAGATGCCCATGATTTCTGAAACATCCGTGAACGTGCCATCGCCGTTGTTGTGGTAAAGGATGTTTGGTTCGCCTTTGTAGAGAGTGGGAGAGCAGGACAGGCGCTTGCCGGCTGGACCGCACACGCGGGAGGTTGCAAACGACCAGTCCAGATAGTTGACCACGAACAAGTCGAGCTTGCCGTCGTTGTCGTAATCCAGCCACGCGGCCGAGATGCCCCAGAGTTTTTTCCCCGCGGAGGAAACCCCAGTTACGCCTGCTTTGGCGGTTACATCGGTGAATGTGCCGTTGCCGTTGTTGTGGTAGAGGACGTTGTGATCAAAACCGGTGACGTAGAGGTCCGTGCGCCCGTCATTGTCATAATCGGCGGCGGCGGCGCCGACACTGTAGCCTTCGCCGCTCAACCCAGCGCGATCCGTCACGTCCGTGAAGGTGCCGTCGTGATTGTTGTGGTACAGGCGGTTCGAGAATTTGTCCCCTTCCTTCGCAAGTCCGGGCAGACTCGCGCCATTCGTGAAGAAGATATCCAGATAGCCATCATTGTCGTAATCGAGAAGCGCGATCCCACCGGGTATACCATCAATCATTGGCTTGTCAGGAAGCGATCCATTGTCGAGGACAAAACTAACTCCCGAATTCTTTTGCCGATTTTCGAATTGAATGCGCCCCGCATCAGCGCCCGACAAAATCTTAGGAGGGGCGGCCAGTGCCACGACCAACGCGATGGTAAAGAGCTTTCGTGGCGTCATTTTGGTGGCCCCATCGATTGCACTTTGGCAAGGAGTTGACGCATGAATGAATCAGCTGGAAAGCGCTGCACGAAATCTTCCATTTGCGCCCGCGCGTTAACGTAGTCCTTTACTTGAATGAGTTGAACGATCCGCCGTTTTCTCAGCTCTGCATTGTAGGGATCGCGATCCGCCGCCTGCTTCAACACTTCAACTGCTTCGCTCGCACGATCCAATTTCGCCAAAGCGTCAGCGAGATTGGTGTACAAGACGGTTTTCGCATGCCCTTCCTTGATGGCGCGCTGCAAGTGTTCGACTGCCTCCTGATATTTGCCGGCTTGCAGGTCGCGATTGCCGAGTGCGCCTTGCACCAGCGGATTATCGGGATCGGTGCGTTCGAGTTGATCAAGAACGGCGTAGTAGCGGGTGAGATATTCCGGATGCTTCTCCACCAGTTCGCCGTAGGCTTGCAGCAGCACCAGCGCCGGTGGCGGCGCGCCTGGTTTGCCCGGTGCTGGATTCAGCTGAATCAGGTCGGGCAGTGCCGGTGTCGTCTGCTGAAATGAAATATCTGGAAACGGCTCATCCGGGCGCCTCAGAATCCTATGGTTGGTGATGCTGGAATGCGAGATTTCCCGCACCTCGCGCTTTTGCATGTGACAGCCCGCGCAATCATCAGACGGTTGGCTCCGTTCGCGGACCTGAAGCGGCGCTGTGCAGCTTTTTTCGGTGTGGCATGCCAGACACTTTTTCTGGAAGTATGCGGGCGCTTCTTCGCGAGTCGGCTCCACGTGAGGATCATGGCAACCGATGCAACTCAGCTTCTCGCCGCTTGCGCGATAACACTTGCTCAGAGTCATCGAGTAATAGTGTTCGAGCAGGTCCTGCTGCGGCGGGGACTCGCGCTTCGGCGGGACCATGAGAATCGAGAGCGTGTCGTCGAGTGGCGTTCCCGGACGAAAATCCCTGTAGTCTCTTCCTGGCTTCAGCACTCGCACATCTCCGGTCTGGTGACACGACATGCAGATGTTGTCTGCCAGCGCGGGGGTGAGCGACGCGGGATTCACGATTGAAGAGTCATGCCCCTGATTGTTTTCGAAGCCCACTTGATGCGCGAGCACGTGCGTGAGGCCGGGACCGTGGCAGTTTTCGCAGCCGATCGCCAATTCGGAAAATGGCGGATTGGCAAAATGACCGTTGCCCTCGGGGAGGGCATTGGGGCGCCCGCTGTGGCAAGCGATGCAGGCGGGCAAAATCGGCCGACTGAACCCGGAGTTATCAAGCTCATATCCCGGCGACAGTTCCCAGCGCTGTGCCTTGGAGTAAAAAGACAGCGGTGCTTGAAATACATAATCGCCCTGCCGGACGAGGCCGCCCAGCCCGTTCTCCCCAGCTCCGATAATCCACTCCACGCCGCGAGTGTCGCGGAAGATTTCTTTTCCCTTGGAGTCGAGCTCGTACTCCGACTGAAAGAGCTGCCCGTCGCGTGCATAAACATCGAAGTGCAGACCAGTGTTTTTATCTTCGATCGAACCCGAAGTTGGCCGCACTTTCAAAACCTCGGGCGTGACCAGTGACATGGAGCGTCCCATACCGGTTTTCGAGTAGTTGTTGTAGATCTGTTTGTGACACGCAGCGCAAGCCAAAGAACCAACGTGCTCCGACGCGGTTGCTTTGGGTTGCGCTGTCAGTTTTGTGTCGGAGGGAGATTGTCCACAGGCGCACACCCCTCTTAGGAAAACAGAGACGAAAATCGGGAACCACGATCGTAGCCTGACTCTTCTGGGCTGTTTTCGGCCGTTGACATCCATGAGAGTTCCCCACTTCGGATTGTTGACCGACCTTTCCCGCGTCGCTTTGGGTGAAGCTTGCAGATCGATTGCGGAACATCCGTTTGCAGCTTTGAAATATCACATCTTCGGTCATCGACGCTAATTCTACGCGGTGGTCAAGGAGCGCAAGCGGAGATCAGGTTCGTGGTCAGATTCAAACCACATGATGAACTTTGTCGGCCGACCGCAGTGTCCGATGAGACGCCCCCAGCCTGGAACTGCATTGGGATTGCCGGGCAAGCGGCCTAGGTCTTTGAGTACAAAGTGCGTTAATCGCTATGCAATGGCCTGCAGTACGAAAGGCGCGAACGCCGCCAAGTTTTCAATAATAAGCGCTCAAAGTCCGCTACCATCGCTGCCTGGAAGCTCTGATTGCCATTGCCCCCTGCCACGAGCGCTCAAATAGTTCTTGACAGCTTCTAGTACTTTGATACTAGAATGTCGCGTCTTTCAAGAACGTGGGGTTGCACATTGGTTTAATCGGGAAAGCGTTTACGAACAGGGTGGAGGAATCCATGTCCGATTCACACCGGCGGTCTTATCGCTTTCGCACTGTACTGTGGCTCATTAGCGCTCTAGTATTCTCAGCCGTCTCTGCCCTCGCCCAGCTTTCCACGGCGTCGCTTAACGGGGTGGTTCGCGACACCACGGAGGCGTCGGTGCCAAGAGCGGCGGTTACTCTGCACAATCTGGATACCGGTGTCGAGCGCAACACCCTTACCAACGACGCTGGCACATATGTTTTTTCGGACATTAACCCGGGTCACTATACGCTCAGGGTGACCGCACCGAGCTTCAGCACAAAGCAGGTTTCCGACTTCGTTCTTGCCGTGAACCAGACGGCGACCATCGACATCACACTCGACGCCGGCGCTCAGACCGTGGTCGTGACCGTGGAAGCAACGGCGGAACAACTGCAGGCTTCCAGCGCTGAACTGGGCACGGTCATCGCCACCAAGCAAGTGAATGATCTTCCCCTGAATGGCCGCAACTTCACACAGTTGCTTTCGCTGACGCCTGGAGTCGCGCCGATCAGTGTCGGCCAGAACAGCATGGGTGGCCGCACCGGCGGTTTCGCTGCGCCGATTGCCGAGGATTCATCGTTTGTATTCCCGTCCATCAACGGGGCCACCAATCGAAGCAATTATTTCCTGACTGACGGCATGAACAATTTTGCAGCCTTCCTCAGCACTTATGCCGTGCCTCCCATAGTTGACGCCATTCAGGAATTCAAAGTGGTCTCCCATACTGACTCCTCCGAGTTCGGGTCTGTTCTTGGCGGAGTAGTAAACGTGGTGACCAAGTCCGGTACCAATCGGTTTCATGGTTCGGCATGGGAGTACATCCGCAACGACGCATTCGATTCGCAAGATCAATTTGCTCCCATCGTTCACTTCCGTCAGAACCAGTTCGGCGGAGCGATTGGTGGTCCCGTTGCCGTCCCCCGATTGAAGCAAAACACTTTCTTCTACTTTGCCTACCAGGGATTCCGCTTTTCCAAGCCCGTCGCAACCCGAATCCTGGTTCCCACCGCAGCCATGTACGGCGGTGACTTCAGTGCCTACTGCACAGCCGGGTTTACGGCCGGTTTGTGCAATGACTCGACGAAACAGCTATACAACCCTTACACAACGGTTGCCGCAGGTTCTTCGGGATTCTTGCGTACACCGTACTTGAACAACCAAATCCCTGTAGGAGCAAATCCTGGCGACGTTCAGCCGCAGATCGTTACGTTCCTTCAGAGCGTGCTGCCTGCCGCTGGTACTTTCGATGCTGCTTTCAACACCAATGCATTCGATACCGATCCCAATACCCAGCACCAGAATGAGTTCAATGTCAGGCTTGATCACACCTTCGGCCAAAAGGACTCTGTCTGGTTTCGCTATAGCTTGATCAACAGCAATGTGTTGAAGCCGACCAACGTGCCCGGCCTGCAGACTACCGATACCATTCCAGGCCGGAATTGGGGAGGCAACTGGGTCCACACCTTCAGCTCAAGCTTGCAGCTGCAGATGTTGTTCTCTCGCACCACGGTCTCAGACAACGCCCGTACAAAGTTCAAAACCGACACAACCAGCATCATTCAGGCAGCTGGCTTCGCTCAAGGATTTGCCAGCAACTTTTCGGGAACCCCGGGCTGGCTGCTTCCCGACTATCAACTTGGAAATTCATACGTAGATGGTGGCGAGAGTGTTGTACTAACGCCGCAAGCTACGGATAACACTCAGGTCTCGGGGACGGTGAACAAGCTGAAAGGCAGCCATACATTCACGTTTGGTGCAAACTACATCAGCAGCCGGTTTTCCAGTCCGCTCTCGTACGATAGCGTCGGTTTCGCCAACGGTCAGACGGGCGACGGAAACGGCAAAGGCGGCTTTAGCGTAGCCACGGCGCTCATCGGAGTTCCCGATAGTGCCAACCGGCGCGACGTCGACGAAAGAACCCGTCCTGGCGGGCTCTTCAGTGCCTTCTTTCAAGATTCCTGGAAGGCGACACCGAGGCTGACTGTCAACTATGGTATCCGCTACGACCTTACTTTGATTCCGCCGTACGGCACCAAAGACACCATCGATAAGCAGGGCGGGATTGAAACCGGAGACTTCGATTTCTCAAACGGCACCTATGTTTTGCAGTACCCGCCGCCACCCTGCACGGTGCGGGGACACGCCCCATGCATTCCCAGTATCATGCTTGACGCCAATGGCATTGCTGTTGCCTGCAATCCGGCTACTCAACAATGTTTACCTCCGGGAACCTTGCCGCCCCACGTCGTAGTTGACCCGCGTGGCCGAATTTCCCACAACACCTATACCAACATCGGTCCTCACCTCGGATTTGCTTATCGTGCGACTGAGAAAACAGTGGTGCGCGGTGGCGCCGGGATCGTGTATGACAATTGGGCTGCGGTCAGCCAGATGTCGCAGAACATCGAAGGCGACTGGCCGGGTATTGGTCAGTTGATCGCCAACAACCTCAACGTGCCAGGGGGGCCCACAGCTCCGAATGGCACGCCGACGGCGACTTACGGCGATCCTTTCTCGGCGGGCGGCGTTAATGCGGGTCTGCCTGCACCGACACCCTTCTTCTCCGGCGGCGTGAACTGGCACTACGATCCACATATCAAGGATGCGTACGCGTACCAGTTCAACTTTGGCCTTCAGCGCCAGATCAACTCGACCACTACGATTACCGGCAGCTATGTAGGCGCGTTAACCCATCGGGCAAACATCGGGGGCATGTACAACACGGCCTTGCAGCCGAGCAAACTGCCCGACCCGCAATCGCGGTCGCTGTTCCCCTACATGATTTCCACCTTCTATGATCGCAGCGTCGGGTTCGCCGACTATCATGCCTTCCAGTTGTCAGTGGACAAGCGCTCTTCCGGCGGCTTGACCTACCAGGTCGCCTACACATTCTCGAAAGCCCTGGACGAGAACGATGGATGGTTCGGCGCCGAAGGCAAGAACGTTGCAGATCCCTACAATCCACGAGCCAGTCTGAGTCCAGCAGGGTTCGATCTGCCTCATCTGCTTACCGTGAATGCAAATTATGAGCTTCCCATCGGCCGGGGCAAGCGCTATTCCACCGGAAATCACGTAGTAGATTACATCGTAGGCAACTGGCAAATGAATGGCATTCTCGCGGTCCGTTCCGGTCAGCGCTACAGCGTGACGGACAATAGCGGCGACCCGGCCAACACTGGCAATGTCGGCTGGGCGGGGTACGAGCAAGCGAATCTGGTAGGAGATCCAAATTCCGGCTCGTGTCCGAGTGGGGCACGGGTGCATACTCAAGGTTGTTGGTTCAACAGCGCGGCGTTCGGTACCCCGGCTTCGGGTACATTCGGCAACCTTCGCCCAGATGCCTTCCAAGCGCAGCGTTACTGGAACGTGGACTTCTCGGTGTTTCGTGGATTCCCAATTTGGGGTGAAGAGCGGAAGCTCGAATTCCGTGCCGAAGCGTTCAACCTCTTCAACACTGTAATTTTCGGCTCCCCCAATAGTGACATCAGTAATGCAAGCAACTTTGGTACGGTCACAACGAGAGCCAACGCAAACGGGCCTCGAGTGCTACAGTTCGGGCTTAGGTTCATTTTTTGAAGTGATGATGAGCCTGTAAACCTGCCCGCCGCCGTTCAGATCGGGGCGGGCATTTTGCTGCCTCCGAGCGGCTCTTCGAGGAGTGAGTGCAGCACCGCCCATCAAGGGAGATTCTATGAAACGATTTCTCATGGTTGTCATACTGTTTTCCCTGTTGATCGTGTCGTCATTAGCGCAAAGCTATGAACCTACCTGGGATTCTGTAGATAAGCGTCCCACGCCGGCCTGGTTTAGTGACGCCAAGTTTGGAATTTTCATTCATTGGGGGACTTATTCGGTTCCGGCCTATGCTCCGGTATTGCCCGGCAAACTCGCTTACGCCGAGTGGTACTGGAATGCGCTGACGAATGGCAGGAGCAATCCAAAAGCCGATGAACTGCAGAAGGGCACCTGGGCGTTTCACCAGAAAGTGTATGGCGCGGATTTCCCGTATCAGGATTTTGCACCGCTGTTTAAGGCTGAATTATTCGATCCGGACCATTGGGCCGATGTGTTCGCGCGCTCCGGCGCCAAATACGTCGCGCTGACCTCAAAACACCACGAGGGATTCGCATTGTGGCCGAGCAAGGAGGCGTCAGCCACGTGGGGCCGTCCCTGGAACGCGGTCGAGACCGGTCCCAAACGCGATGTGCTTGGCGATCTCGCTGACGCGGTGCGGCGCAAAGGCCTGCGCATGGGCTTCTACTATTCGCTTTACGAGTGGTATAACCCGCTCTGGCTTTACGACAAGCCGCGTTACGTGCGTGAGCACATGTTTCCGCAGTTCAAGGACCTGGTCACGCACTACAAACCGGCAATCATCTTCAGCGATGGTGAGTGGGAGATGACTTCGGCCGATTGGCACAGCGCTGAATTGTTGGCTTGGCTGTTCAATGAGTCGCCGGTGAAGGACGAAGTGGTTGTAGACGATCGTTGGGGCAGCGACACTCGCCACAAACATGGCGGCTACTGGACCACGGAATACACCGCAGGAATGAGTGGCGTCGACCATCCCTGGGAAGAGAGCCGTGGCATGGGCGTGAGTTACGGCTATAACCGCGCCGAAGATCTCAACATTTACCACACCGGCCGGGAATTGGTGTTCATCCTAGTCGACACGGTCAGCCGCGGTGGCAACCTCCTGCTCGACATCGGCCCAAGGGCGGACGGGATGATCCCCGTCGTCATGGAAGAACGGCTTACGCAGATGGGCGACTGGCTCAAAATAAACGGGGAAGCGATCTACGGAACGAGGCCCTGGAAAAATACACGCCAGTGGACTGCCGGCGAAGTGCCAAACATTGAATATAACAAGGAATATTCGTCTGCGTACGACGTGACCAAGCTAGTTGAAAAATCCGCCGACGGAAAAGCATCGATCGAAGCGTTCTTCACGTCAAAGGGCAACACGGTTTATGCCATCCTACCCCGTTGGTCGGGTCACAACCTTGTAATCAAGGATCTGGCTACCGCAAAGTCAGTCATCTTGCTCGGCTCAATTACGCCGTTGAAAGCCAGCAACTCGAAAACGGGATTGTCGATTGAACTCCCAGACCTTCCTGAGGACTTGCGCCAACAACCGGCGTGGGTCTTGAAGATTAGTCAATAGATCTGGGAGGGGCGGTCGTTCGCCTCGATCTACAATCCTGGCGCCTTTATCCATGCGACTTTGACAGCGCACGAGAGGGCAGGAGCAACATCGGTCAAGCATAGCTATGTGCATCCGTGGACTACTGAAACAACATGACTCAATCGACTTCTGAAAAAGTTGCTCCTTCCGTGAAGCAGGCTATTTTCCGGCTCGACGGAAAGACCGCAATCGTCACTGGAGGCGGCAGTGGAATAGGACGAGCGATTGGAGTCAGATTCGCCGCTCAAGGCGCGAAGATCCACATTCTCGATCTGAGCCTTAAGGACGCAGAAGAAACATGCCGGCAAATTAGTGCCGCAGGAGGGCGTGCCGAAGCGTACACCTGTGACGTAACCGACCAAGAGCAAGTGAACGTTATATTCCAAAAACTAGCGGCAGAGGGGCCGATTTCTATTCTGGTGAATAACGCAGGGATTTCGCATATCGGCACCCTGGAGAGCACCAGCGAAGAAGACTTCGATCGCGTCATGCGCGTCAATGTCAAAGGGTTCTACAACTGTGCGCGCAGCGCTGTCTCACACATGAAAAGCGGCGGCGGCGTGATCCTGAACATGGCTTCGATCGCCGGATCATCAGGACTGGCGGATCGTTTTGCGTATTCCGTTAGCAAGGGCGCAATCCTAGCCATGACGTACTCGGTGGCCCGAGATTATCTTGCCTACAACATCCGGTGCAACTGCATCTCTCCGGCGCGAGTTCACACCCCGTTTGTGGATAGCTTTCTGAAAAACAATTATCCCGGGCGAGAGCCGGAGATGTTTGACAAATTGTCGAGGGCGCAGCCCGTGGGACGAATGGGCGAACCTGAGGAGGTGGCGGCGCTAGCCTTGTTTCTGTGTTCAGACGAAGCCAGCTTCATCACCGGCGTCGACCATTTGCTGGATGGCGGGTTCACCAATCTTCGAGGATGAACATGGATATGCAATTGAAGGACAAAGTTATCATCGTTACGGGCGGAGCCAAGGGCATTGGCGCGGGAATTGTGCGGGCGTGTGCAGCCGAAGGCGCCAGCCCCGTAATTGTGGGCCGCGATGCCGAAACGGGCAAAGCTTTACAAACCGAGCTGTTGAAGAACGGAAGGTGTGGCTTGATCGCCATGGAACTGTCGACGCCGGAGACCTGCCAGCAGGCAATTGCGCAGACCGTGGAAAGGTTCGGACGGTTGGATGCACTGGTGAACAATGCCGGCGTGAACGACTCAGTTGGGCTGGAACATGGAACTCCCGGCGAATATGTTACTTCGCTGAATCGCAATCTGGTCCACTACTACTGCATGGCGCACTACGCGCTGCCCCATTTGAAACAATCCAAGGGTTCGATCGTGAACATCGGCTCGAAGACCGCAGTCACGGGCCAGGGAAACACCTCCGGTTACGCCTCCTCCAAAGGAGCAATTATGGCCCTTACCCGGGAGTGGGCGGTGGAGCTGTTGCCCTATAGCATCCGGGTGAACACGGTAATTCCAGCCGAGGTCATGACTCCGCTTTATCGTCACTGGCTCGACACCTTTCCAAATCCACAGGAGAAGCTGAATCGCATCGTCAGCAAGATTCCTCTGGAAAACCGAATGACGACCTCGGAAGAGATCGCCAACATGACGGTCTTTTTGCTTTCCGCAAAATCAAGCCATACGACCGGGCAACACCTGTTCGTGGACGGGGGATACGTTCACCTCGATCGTGCATTGACATAAGTCTAGAGATGTTTGGAGGGTAGAGTGACTTTGGCGAGCAAACCCAAATTGGTGTTTAAGTCGCCAAGTGAGAGCTAGGACTTTCAACAGAATCGAACGGGCTGCGACCGCGACCCGGTGAATAGTTGGCCGACGCAGTAAAGAGCACATCTAAACTCATCCTCTATTGGGGTGGAAACATCGCAATTCCTGGCTACCGGCAGGTTTGGTTGTGGCGAGCTCTCGCAATGGCCTCCGAGCTGAGTAAGGGATAAGGAGTCTCACTCCCTGAGATTGAGGATTTTATCTTGCACAAGGATCATCCATGGCCGTTTCAACCTCGTTGAACTCCGGCACGCCCCCGTCGCAAAGTTCCGGACACCGTCTCTTCCCCGCCGGTCAGCTTGTTCCCTTCATTCTGGTGACCGCACTCTTCTTCTTATGGGGAATCCCCAACAACCTGAATGACGTCCTAATTCGGCAGTTCATGAAGTCATTTTCTATCTCCCGTTTGCAGGCGGGACTAGTGCAGTCGGCCTTTTACATGGGATATTTTCTCCTGGCCATGCCGGCTGCATTGGTGATGAGAAAGGTCGGGTAC
>Ga0210402_10003267_pt1 | contig 15274 bp, 15 predicted proteins | sample IncBWC7MmetaG_FD_161055 | JGI IMG/M metagenome (GOLD analysis project Ga0210402, IMG submission 161055) | Forest soil microbial communities from Barre Woods Harvard Forest LTER site, Petersham, Massachusetts, United States - Inc-BW-C-7-M | ecosystem: Environmental > Terrestrial > Soil >...
CGCCAACAAACATGCCCGCATCCTCTGGGCCATGCTCGCCAAGGATGAACGTTACGATGCCGCAGCTTGGCAGCGGCACCCCATGCGCGAGCTACCGCTCGCCGGCAACGCATAACCCCGATCAACTACCCAAGAGGTGCTGCTCCACGCGATAGCAAGACGAGGTCAGACCGAACGAGAGAGGAGCCCGGCTATTCTGTTGGCGAGCATTCCACCCGGCACCAGTGACCACCTGTGTCGCGCTACGCCGATATTCAAATAGGGTTCTCTCGAGCGGCTTATATCGTGGCCCGCGCACATCATCGTTGCGCAACAAGGCCGTTTGCAAAGACGCAGTCTGTTCCTTCGTCTACCTTCGCGCCCGCAGCTATCTCCTGACCACTGTCATGCCGCCTTCAACTGGTCCACCCCAACCAATGCAGCTTGACTGGCTGGGGAAGTCCTTGCAAACAGAATAGGCCGACTGCGCGAACTCGATCCCGAACGCTTGCTCTACGACCGACATGGTTGTGCGTGCTTATGAATGTCCTGTATTCCAATGGCGCGGTGGCTGATTTGGGTCGACGGACTAAACCGCTCGCGCGGTATGGGGGCTGCGATCAGCGTCGGTGAGTGAATGAGATAGGGGTTCTGTTTATGTTGGTGAACGAGGCAATCCGCCTCGGATCACTACAGGAGCAGAGCCATGACTCAAGCTATCAGCCCATTGCGTCAACGCATGATCGAGGACATGCGGATGCGCAGGTTCTCGCCCAAGACCCAGAACGCGTATATCCGTGCCGTGCAGCGGTTTAGCGCATTCCTGGGCCGCTCACCCGACACCGCCAGCGACGAGGATCTGCGCCGTTATCAATTGCACCTGGTGGTGCAGGGTATCTCGCCGATCTCGCTCAACGCGACCATCACCGGACTGAAGTTCTTCTTCGAGTTCACGGTTGGCGACCTCGAACGAATAGCCAAGATGACCCCGGTGCAGGTGCCGCACAAGCTGCCGGTGATACTGAGCCGCGAGGAGGTCGCGCGCCTGATCCAATCGGCCGGGAACCTGAAGTATCAGGCGGCGCTATCGGTGGCCTACGGCGCCGGATTGCGCGTCAGCGAGGTCATTGCGCTGAAGGTCGGCGATGTCGACAGCCAGCGCATGGTCCTGCGCGTTGAACAAGGCAAAGGCCACAAGGATCGTTACGCCATGCTGCCGCCGCTGCTGCTCGAGCGCCTGCGCGCCTGGTGGCGCTACGCTCATGCGCAGGGCAAGATGCTCAACGGCGGCTGGCTGTTTCCCGGCCAGAATCCGATTGATCCACTGACCGCTCGGCAGCTGAACCGGGCGGTGCATGCCGCCGCTGTCGCAGCGCGCATCGACAAGCGCGTCTCGATGCATACCTTGAGGCACTGCTTTGCCACGCACCTGCTCGAGCAGCAGGTCGATATCCGCGTGATCCAGGTTCTGCTCGGACATAAGAAGTTGGAGACCACGGCCCTCTATGCGCAGGTGGCCACCGATCTCCTACGCGAGGTCATCAGTCCGCTGGAGGCCGCGCGACCTTCGTAAGGGGCGTTGGTGCAACGCCCCGCCCTGGAGGTCGCGGACATCTTCCGCGCCCACGGGTCGGCCTGGCGGCAAGCGCAACATGGCCACTTGAGCCTCGGTCAGCTCAAGGTGATGTCCGCCATCGAGCAGTGCCGCAGCGCGGCGCTGGGGGGACACCTACTGCGCTGCGACGCTTGCGCGCAGGTGCAGATCGCCTACAACTCCTGTCGCAATCGGCATTGCCCGAAGTGCCAGGCACGCGCCGCGCGCCGCTGGCTCGAGGCGCGCCAGGCCGACCTGCTGCCGTTGGACTACTACCATGTGGTGTTCACCCTGCCGGCGCCGATCAGTGCCATCGCCTACTACAACAAGGCGCTGATCTACGACCTGTTGTTCGAGGTTGCTGCGCAGACGCTGCGTACCATCGCCGCCGACCCCAAGCATCTCGGCGCGCAGATCGGGGTGACGCTGGTCCTGCATACCTGGGGCTCGGCGCTGACCCACCATCCCCATGTGCATGGCATCGTTGCCGGCGGTGGCCTGTCGTTCGACGGCGCTCGTTGGATCGCCTGCAAGCCGGGCTTCTTCCTGCCCGTGCGCGTCCTCTCGCGCCTGTTCCGCCGTCGCTTCCTCGAAGAACTGGCCACTGCGCATCGCAGCGGCCGGCTGCAGTTCTTCGCGGAGCACGCTGCACTGAGTGACGCACAGGCGTTCGCGCAATGGCTGGCACCGCTGCGCGAAGTGGAGTGGGTCGTCTATGCCAAACGCCCGTTCGCCGGGCCGGCGGCGGTGCTCGCTTATCTGGCCCGTTACACCCACCGGGTGGCGATTTCGAACCAGCGACTGATGGCACTCGACGAGCGTGGCGTCACCTTCCGCTGGAAGGATTACCGCGCTACCGGGAAGACGCGCCACAAGACCATGACGCTGGCTACCGACGAGTTCATGCGCCGCTTCCTGTTGCACGTTCTGCCCAGCGGCTTTCACCGCATTCGCCACTACGGGCTCCTCGCCAATGCCGGGCGCCGCGAGCATCTCGCCCGCGCACGCCAACTGCTGCACGTCGTCCTCACCGCGACCGAATCGCATCCACCTGAGGCCACCAACATAGCGCCCACCTTCGTCTGTCCGCACTGTGGCGCAGCGATGATGGTCATCGAGACCTTCGTCCGCGGCCAACCCATTCGCGCGCCGCCACTATGGCGAGTTGCCGCATGATCACCGGCACCGGGTGCCGCAACGCTGTGTCCGCTTCGCATCGGCTACCGCCGATAGCGGACGCTTTGCCTTACGCGGCCGTAACGTCGTTTCTCGTCTGCTGCATCATGCAAGACCTCAGCCTCGCGTCACCGACTTCCGGCATTCACGCGGTGTCACTCCGCTCAGCCGGCCCAATTGCGACATCCGGCACGACTGCGAACCATCGAATCCCCATAGCGGCTTAGCTTCCCCGAACGGCATCGGTGCATGCCGCGGTTTCCTCCCTCGAGGCTTGTCCGACGCCTGCCCGCGCGGCGTCATCACGTCTGCGCACACCCGCGTTTGCGGGCAGGCATCCGACAAACCTTAACGAACTGCGACCGTCGACCAGCAACCGCTCGTGTTCAGACTCGATCGTCGCTGAACGGGCCACAACCAGACGGTCGCCCTCACACCTCAATTTGCCGGTAAGCAGGGGTTGACGAGGCGACCGGCGCGTGATGGTCTCGGGTCGCCGCCGGGTATGGAGCCAACTCAGCTCAGCCGCACGACCTAGTCCCTGCGGCCAATGGCGGCGTGCAGAGCGCCGCCCATCCTGATCCCCAACACCGCAATGCGCGGGACGGGGGGCAGGCATGGGGTCGAGCGCCGGGCGCGGACAGCACACCGACGCGGTATCGGCCGCGTCGAGCGAGCCAGAACTTTCTCTATCGCTGCGTCGAGGAGCACCTCGCGACTTGGCTCGCCCAATGCCGCAACGGTCACCACGACGACGGGCCGGTGCGGGCCTATGTGCAGACGCCGTGAAGCGCCACCTGCCGCTGATCGCGACATGGCGAAACTTCGCGGCCGCGGGGCACTGTTGTCCTTCGATCCGAAAACCGATGCTTACTGGGGAGCACTCGCCTCACTGATCGACAACATCTTGCGCGGCGGAAGTGCCGCGGACATTCCGATCGTCGGCCCGACGTGTTCGAGCTCGTCGTCAATCGCAATAGGGCCAAGGCGCTGAACGTCAGCCTTCCGCGAACCCTGCTAGTGCGCGCCGACGACATCGTTCATCACTAACCGGCTCTCACGGCCAGTTGGTGCGCCCCCAACGGATGAGATCGTTGATGGCGTTGCCGCCTGCGCAGTTGTTGGTGTCCTTGATGACTACTCCGCTCGAGTTCGTGATGGTTTCGCCGCCGCTGACCGTTCCGATCACATAGGGAAAGCCGTCCGGCCACGTGCCCCAGAAGGGGCCGCCGGAATCGCCACCCGTCGAGTCGCCGCGGTGCTCGAGGTCGAGCGCGTCTGTGCTCGCGTCCGCTTCGTCCACCGTGATGCCAAGCTGATAGGAAGGACGTGCTGCAGCCGCGATTGCCGCGGGATACCCAGTGAGGTTCCAATACGGATGACCGGTGAAGCTGTCGGAGTAGGGCTTCGATCCGAAATAGCCGAACATGTCGCCGAGCGGTTCGTAGAGCCGGCAGACCGCCATGTCGTGCGCGTCAGGCAGCCGGCTGAAGTAGCTGACGCTCCACCCGCGGGCGTCGGAAACGTACGATTCGGCGCCGGCGCCGAGGATGGAAGTCCCATCGTAGTAGGCGGGCACGAAACGCATCATCCACGAACTCGCGTCCCACGGTACGACATGGCCCGCCGTGAGCAACAGCCGCGGCCCGATCAGAACGGCGCTGCCCCACCAAGCCCACGAGGCCGCGCTCGCGTCGTTCCATACGAAGACCCTGCCGATGCATTGCCATGGGTAGCCGCTCGGGTAGTAGACGGCGCGATCTTCCGGCGGGAACACGCCCCAGTACACTTCACCTTGCCTGCCGGCGGAATGGCCCGGCTGCTGCGCCCAGTTCGGAATCGTCGCTCGCTTCGGGTGGTAGACGTGGTTGGCCCATTTGGGACGAAATGCGTCGAGCGTCTTGCGCCGCGCGGAACCGCCCTTCGGCCGCGCGATTCTGTGAACAGTCTTGCCGGGCAGCCCTACCACGGCTCCTTTCGGGAGCGTCATCTCGTAGCTACCGCGCTCGCCCTCGGTGGGATGCGGCGCGATCGGCTGCTTGACTCCCGAGATCAGGAGCCTGCGCGATGCGAGTCGGCGGACCATGTCCGCCGGCATCGCTGACCTGGCCGCGATGTTCTCGCGCTGCACGATCTGTTCAGCGTCGAGGGGGGCTTCACCGCGCGTTTGCCGTTTGGCCATGCTTGTCTCCTTGTTGGATTCGTCGGTTCGCGAATGCGAGTATGTGTATCGACTCTAGCGCGTGCCGGGACGTGCGACGACCGGATTTTTCTACACGACGTCACGCGAATATTCGCGTTGGCCCCGGGGGTCCTTTAGCTGCTGCACCAGGCTCGTGTGGCAGAGTGTGTCGGCGCGAGGAGGAAACTGCATGAGCAACTTCACGGCGCGGCAGGTCTACGCGGCTGTAGCGCGTCTTCGCGCGCCGCGGCCTGTGGTTAGCCGATGACGCCAAGGTGATGGGACAATGGCAACATGCGGCGGCTTGTCCGTCAACAGCTCGGTGCGCATCGTGGCCGTTGCCGCGCCGGACGTGAGCGGCTGTTGCGTGCCCCCGGCCACCGTTCGCCTTGGACCGGCCGCGCGAACTCGATCCCGAACGCCTGCACTTGAAGGCACCAAGCCCTGTCCGGGCGGGGGGCTCGCGGCTCCTCACCCCCTTGGAGTTGATCGATCGGACCGCCGCCCTGGTGCCGCCGCCGCGGATCCATTGCCACCGTTACTACTGCGTGCTGGCGCCGAACTCACCGTTGCGCCCGCAGTGACCGCAATGGCTGTGCCGACGGCGACGCACGCCCCGACCACCCTAAGGTTGAGCGTCCGCTCTCACAGTGTCTTACGGCCGCTTGCGGCGGACCGTTCTGTCCGGAGTGGGTCGATGACTGCCCGTCCCCCGTGCCGGCCGAAGGGCCGCACCCAAGCCGGGTGCAGCCATTCAGCGATTAGTCGTGGGCGCAGGCCCTCGCCCACTGCTGGCGAAGCAGTTATCGCCGGCCAGCGCGGCCACCCATGCCAGCTTCTGCGTTCTGCTGAGCTGCTTGAGTGCGTACTCGGCCCGCAGTGCAGCGCTCCTCGATTCATGGCGCTGCCGTGCCATGACCCGCAGCGACACGTTCAATCGAGTGTGGAACGCGCCCTTGCCGGAGCAGTAAAGCGCGAAGCGCGCGTCGACATCCCTGGCGATGCCGACATAAAGGCGTTCGTTGGCGCACAGCAGCACGTAGAGCCGCCAAGCATCTGAGGTGGCGCCTGGCGCGGGTGCGCTGGCTGGATGAGGCCCCCGAGTTGCCATGGCGCATGGCGCGGCGAGCACGACATTACGCGACGGCATAGGTGGGGCTGGCCGTGTTCGACTTTGTGAATGCACCGAGGTCGATTACGACGTCGGCCATCTGCGTCAGCTCCGGCGTCTGCGAGATAAAGTATTCGCGCGCGTAGCCGCCGAGCCGTAATACTTCCCGCTTCATCTGCATGAACATCCGCTTGCGCTCACCGTCGAGCGCGCCGTCGACTTCGTCGCAGAATAGCGCTTCGTAATGGCGTCCGGAAGCACGCGCGAGATAAAGCGCGATCGCGCGCGTCAGCGCTTCGTTGATAACGATACGCTCGCCGCCGCTCATGACGCCAACGCTCTTCGCTTGGCCGGTATCCGTGTCGAAAACTACGACATCGAAGCCTTCGCGCAACTCTTTTTTCGCGGTTTCGACCTGCGTGCGGATCGAGACCGTAAAACGGGACCCGTAGCAGGCAAGCAGCAGTTCGTTGGTGAGCCTACCGAGTTCCGGGCCTGCGTCGTCCACGCAGAGCGCGATCACGCCATCGTTGCCGAGCGCCTTGCTGAGCAGGTTCCACCAGCCAAGCTCGCCCTCGATGCGAACCACCGCCGCGCGCGACTGGGCTGCTTCCGCGCTACGTGTTCTCTCGCTGACGAGTTCCGCCTGCAGCGACGCCTCTTCCTTCGTCGCCCGCAAACATGCCGCGTCCTGATCTTGGACCTGCGATCTGGCTGCTCGTAGTTCTGCTTCCGCGGCCACAAGCCGTTTCAAATCGAACGCAGGCGCCAGACCCGTAAGTTCCGCCTCGATCGTGCTGATGGCCGCCTGTCCGCTCTCCCCTTGCTCCTCGGAGCGTTCGTCAATGGCGCCGATCGTGTTCTGCGCCTCCTTGCTCTCCCGCTCGCAGCGCTCCTGCGCGAGCTTTAGCGACACGCTGATCTCCTCTTCAGTACCGAAATACTCCGTCAGGCGCCGCTCGGCTTGCTCAAGATTCGTTGCCTGAGTCGCCAACGCTTCTACGCGGCGCCGTTCCTCGGTCTGCGACTGTAACTCGATCTGCGCGGCCCGCACGGTGGCCGCCGTGTCGCCGGCCTCCCTAAGCGTTTCCTCCAGCGTTTGGATTTCCACGTTAACCGTATCCAAGATGACTCGAATCTTGGCCACTTCCGCATCTGCCGATGGCAGCAAGACCTGCGCTTCCCGCGCGTGGGCGAGAAGCTGACAGCGCGGTTGTAGCTCGGTGCCACGACAGGGCACTGCATCGGTCAAGCCGAACCGTTGCTTGAGGCCGGCTGCACGCAACGCCGCATCCCCGGCTTGCCGCCGCAAGCCCTCCGCCCTGGTCCGCAGCACCGCGAGCGCTTTGCTCTGCGCCTCCCGCGCTTGGTGCTTCGTCTGCGCCGCATCCAAGGCGCAACGCAAGCCGGCTTCCGTTTCCCCCATCGTCTTGGCTTGCTCGATCGCCGCAGTGATCGCTGGTTTCTGGGCAAGCACCGCCTTGGCCTCTGCCCGTCGTTTCGCCAACGTCGCGAGTCGCTGCCGGGCGAGAGAACGCGCCTCGTCCAGGTCAGCGGCTAGTTGCTTAAGGCGCGCCGCCTGGCGTTCGCGATCCTTCTGTAGGGTTGTTAACCCCCTGGCGAGCGCCTCGCGTGCCGCGATGATCCTCGTGGTCAGCGCCGCTCGACGCTCCTCCGTGGCCCGGGCCGTGTCCCGCTCGGCACTGATCTGCGAAAGGCGCGCCTGCGCCGCCTCGAGCTGCGCTTGCGCGGTGGCTTTGTCTCGTTCACTCTGCGCCAGCTCCTGCTTGCAACGAGCCAGCGCTGTTTCAATGCTAGCGATCCGGCTATCGACGTCGCCGAAGCCGCTCAGTACGTGACGCCGCTCGTCGAGCGTGTTCTTGAGCAGGCGTGCCACTTGGGAAGCCTTCTCGCCCGTTTGCCGAATCTGTTCGAGCCCGAGCAACTCGACCATCAGTCCCTTGATCTCGCCCGGCGTGTACGACGCCAGCGGTCGGCGGTTCTGCGCGGCAAAGACTGAAGTGAAGAACGTTTCCGGTTTGCCCAACAGCGATTCAATGCACGCGTCGTAGGTTTCCGCTCGACCGTCACTCAAGGTGCCATCGGCCAACCTTGCCGGCACCCACTGTCCGTTCGCATCGGCATGGAGATACGCCTCGGCCTTGCGTCGCCCGTTCAGGCGGAACACGAGAGTTGACCGATAGCGTTTTCCCGCGTGCCGCCAGACGAACTCCTTAACACACTCCGGCAGCACCAGGTGCTCGTAGAAGGAGAATCCAGCGGGACTGAAGCTTGACGCGCGCGAGGGTAGCAGCCGATACGGCTGCAGGTTATCCATCACCGTGGTCTTACCGATGCCGTTGGGCCCGGCCAACGCTACGAGTTGTGCGTCGCCAGCAAGCTGCGCGAGATCGAGAGTCAACTCGTCGCGTTTCAAGCCGGCGCGAATGCCCGCAAAACCTTTGAGATGGAGTGTTTCAGGAATCATGGCTAACGTCTCACGGAGCCGCTGTGCTTAGCGCCTCCGCGCTTCTCCCCTTGCCGCCCTCCTCTCCACCTTTCGGTGCGCGACTTCCGCCTTGACGGCCAGCGCGTACACGGCATCGAGTGGCAGCTCATATTCAGTCCGCAGACCGCTTGCCCGCACCCCGATGGTTCCGCGTGGATAGAGGGAGACCACCAATCGCCGTCGCCGTCCGATGAACACCTCAGTCGTTCTGCGCAGCGGTCGTGAGAGTTTTGTCGCCATCGAGACTCACTGCATCATTGCCGTTGCGGTCGGATCATTATCCGGATCATGCTGCGCCGTCTGGTCCTGTGTGTTGGGCGAGTCCCGGCCAACGAGTGATATCTCGCGCACAATTTGGTCGACATCAGCGGCTTCCATGCGCTCTAGTCTCGCAAGAAGTCCCGATTCTTCAACCCCCGTTGCCTGGGCCCACCGTCGGACTTTATCGCCGAGGCTGTGCGCCTGACTGATCCCTTCGGCGCGGGAGCGCATGACGGGAATGACCCGGCCTTCGAGCTTCACTTCGGCAGCGCCCGCGAGCGCCGCCAGGACAGCTGCTCGATCGACGGTTCCCTGCTCCTCCTCCGCCACGCTCCAGCGCACGCGCACGAATGCACCTTGCGCGCTTGCGGCAGCGGACTTGATGGCCTCCATATCTGGCATCGCATCGAAGTCGAGATGCACCATGCGCCGCGCCGGCGTGGGAACGAAGTCCAGGCTTGCGACATTTGCGTCGACGGTCCAGAGGATCCACCCTTTGCCGTCTTCTTCGCCGTAGTGGAGCCGGCCGATCGAGCCGGCGTAAGCCACGAGCCGCGTCCCCTCTCGCCAAACTTGGTGCTTGTGAATGTGGCCGAGCATGAATGCCGAGGCTTCAGCACGAAACAGCGCCGCGGTCGTGAATTCGTGGTCGAGTCCCGCCATCGGCACGCCGTGCTCGGTCACACAGCCCGAGACCGTGCCGTGCGAGACGCCTACCGTCGCGATTCCCGCCACGCGTGCTTGTCGGTTCACGACGCCCCAGCCTCCGAGCAGCGCTCCAATCGCCTGCCCTACCGCCTCGGCCGCGGACGTGGCACCGACCGTCGCGGCGATGTCGGCCTTGTTTACGGAGGGCAGGCACGAGAAAACGACCCGCGTTTTCTCCGGGAGCCGATCAAATCGCCAGCCGGCAGAGTCGGCCCAGCGTCCGTCTTTCGTGAGCGCCACCTGATGGATTCGGTCCGCGACCCAGATCGGATGTTTCGCGGCGAGGTGCCGGAAGACGCTGAGCGTACCCGGTGGTTCATGCGAGTACGTCCCTTGCAGGAGCAACACCGGACAATGCTCGGCGAGCTGCTGGGCCCGGCGTACCAGCGCTTCGACCGCAGGGGCGTGCAGTTCGAGCGCGTGATCGGTCGCATCGCCGGAGATCACCGCTGCATCGACATTGGCTTCGATCGCCCGGTCGATCGCGTAGCCGAAGCAGCGGTCGACTTCAGCCAGTGTGTTTGTCGCGTAGTGCAAATCCGAGAATTGCGCGATCAGCATGGTTAACCTTGTGGCGAGACCTACGAACCTCTGTACTCCCCTCCCAATAGCACGTGTACCCGCATAGCCCCGTCTACTCAGACGATCACGTCGAGCTCGACTTCCACGGCAGCCAGTAAGCCACCCCGGTTGCTCTTGAACCCCTCGACCGCGCTCAACACCCGCTTGATCCCGCTCGGATTGCGGTTCCAACCGGCGCCATACTTCTTCTTGACATAGCGCTCAAACCTCTCGCGCGGAATCTGCAGCGCGCTCAGCAGATCGAATAGTTGTCCGAGTGCATCGGTGGCGACTGGCGCTGGTGCAGGCGTCGCCTTCGCCGGTGATAGTTCGGCCAGCGCATTTGTCGGCGGCAACGATGGAGCTTTGTCTTCATGCCCGATCGCGTCGGCAGCAGCGCCACCTGTCGCACCCTCCGCATCCACGTGGATTGCGGAATCGTCGCGCGTAGGCGCAGCTCCATTGAGCACAGCGGCGGCGCGCTCGCCTTCGATGAGTCGATTCTCGTGGCCGTCAACGCGCAAGAGCCGCGTCAGATCCACCGGTGCTTCCAGCTCGATCAGCCACTGCGCCACTCGGCGGGGCTGCCCGTCCTCGCCGATCATCGACACCTCATGCTGTCTCTTGGTCAGCCAGAAGCTCGCCTTGCCGTCGAGGAAGCCACCAATCCGCCCGCCGCGCAGGAAGCCTACGGTCTCCAACGTTTGGCGCGCCGCGTTCATCGAGTAGAAACTGTTGGTCGCAAGCTCGATGGCGTTGATTGAAGGAATGCCGGGAATCAAGAAGATGAATCGCCCGGTGAGGTTGCACTGCTTCGCTTGATACTCCGTGCAGTTTTCGGGATCGCAGCGTCCCCCGTTCTCCGCCCGGGCGACGTGTTTGCGCCCGCCGAAAATGCGAACCGTCCGTTTGCCGTTGCCGTCCACCGGCACCGGGTCGAAGGTCATGCAGTACCGCTCGCGCCCGTCCGGTGAGTACTCGGACCAGTACTTGAGTTGACTCGCGCCATAGCACATCAAAGCGTGGGGCATGATGGCTTGCCAGGAATCGGCGGGAAACACCACGGGGAAGCGATAAAGTCGCGTGACCCCGTCGCCGCGGTCCTCGCCAAACTTCTCCAGAATCAGGTCGGCCACTTCCGGCATTGCGAAGTCTGCGCGGCGGGCGGTGAAGTACGGCACGTTCTTCGGCACTAGTGGATACTTCAAGTCAGGGACAGCGCGCGTGATCTCCGTCTCGATCTCTTCGAACACCTTGCCTGCTTTGACACCTGCTTCGTAGATCAGCGCGGCTTCAGGGTGACGCGCCGCAGCCTGGGTCAGCACTTTGATACCCGCGCGAATCTTGCCGCCGATCGGAAAACGTGCGGGTGCCTGCCCGATGATGGTCGGCAACGTCGCTTGCTGTCGATTGACCACTGCAAGTTGGTTCATCCGGTGTGCTCCTCTGACCATCGCGATTTCACTCGCATGACTTGAGGCTACACTGGATGAGTCTCGCTTCAAGTGCGTCGCGTGCAGGCGCCGGCCATCACCGTTTCAGCTCACCTGGTGTTCGGGATCACTGCCGCCGGCGTTTACAAGACGTGCTCGCAGCGGCAGTATGTAGGCGCCCACGGTGCAACCGGCGAATCGTTGAGAGGAGGGCCATGTTGAACGAAATCGTCCCCGATATTTTTACCTGGGCGTGGTTTTCCGAACCGCACGGGTACCTGTTCAACGGGTACCTGGTTCGCCACCAAAAGGGCAACCTGTGCATCGATCCGGTGCCGCCGAGCGATGACGCCCTCGACGAGATCGCACGGCTTGGGGCCTCAAGGATTCTGCTCACCAATCGCAACCATTCGCGCGCGGCCAATGTGGTACGCGAGCGCACCGGCGCCAGGACGCTCATTCATCCGGACGATGCGGCCCACGCCCGCAGCCAGGGCGCTGCAATTGATGGCGAACTGCGCGCCGGCGAGAAGATCGGCCCGTTGACGATCGTTGCCGTCCCCGGCAAATCCTCTGGAGAGGTCGCGCTGCACTGGCCTGAGAAAAAGCTCCTGATCGTAGGTGACGCGGTGATCGGCAATCCGCCGGGGCGGTGCGGGCTGCTACGCGAGAAGGTGATGGACGATCCCGCGCGCCTCAGACAAAGCGTGCGCACGCTACTCGACCTGGAATTTGACGCACTGCTGTTCGGCGACGGAGCATCGATTCTCCACGACGCCAAATTGCGTCTCAAGGAGCTCGTCGATACCTTTCCGGGCGTGTGAAGCCTGTCACGGAGAAGGCGCCTCGACTCGCAACGGAACGCCTGGAGTGGTGCGAGTGTCAGCTATGAAGCTCACTCGTTGGGGGAAAGCCGGCATTCCGAGTTGCCCGAGCCATCGCCGTGGCCTGGGAGGGCGGTTAGAAAAGTACTCATGGACGATCTAGCGTGGTCTGACTGGCGCAAACACGCGATTGCAGGAAGGAGAACCTGGAACTCGATTTCAGGGAGCGAGGCTCTCCCCAAATTCGGGAGGAACTATACAAAGGAGCAATGCCGTTTCGTCTGTCGTAATTCGCCAACAAATGCGCCTACTGCGAGATCGTTATTGCCTCTAACCAGCCTGGTGATGTAGAACACTATCGTCCTAAGGGGCGGATCAAAGACGAAGATGGTAAGGTGCTGCGCGTGACGATTGATGGAGTAGAAGTTGACCATCTGGAATTCCTCCGGTTCTCTGGACACTACGCTAACCCCGCATAGCTCCGTTCGAACTCGTTGGGGCTGACCTGCCCGAGCGTCGAATGTCTGCGCCGGGAATTGTAGAACGCTTCCATGTAGTCAAAGATACCGGCACGGCCTTCGTCGCGGGTTCGGTAGATCGTTCGGTAGACCCGCTCCTTCTTTAGCGAGGCGAGGAAGCTCTCGATGGCGGAGTTATCCCAGCAGTCACCGCGGCTGCTCATGCTGCAGGTGATGCCTTCAGCGGAAAGCAGACGCTGGAAGTCTTCGCTGGTGTGAGTTTGGGTCAGCACACACGCTACCCGCCGGCACGGCGGCCACGAGGCCGACGGTGACTTCTCCTTCGAGGCTGCCATCATAAATGCCCACCGACTTTACGATACCCTTGACGCTGTTCGGCCCGACGCGCGCGCAACCGAGCCAGAACGACGTAATTGCCGCGTCGGACGCCTCCGCGCAACCCCCATCAGCTACGGTCGGATTGTCGCGCGCGTAAACCGATTCCGACCCAGATTCGCCTCGTGACCGCCCTCTGATCGGTCGGATATCGGTGGCGAACATCAAGGAGTCGCTAGTGAAATTTGGTTGCAAGCACGATCAGTTTGTCCAACGCACCTGCCAGCGCAGTGATCTGCTTGACCACGTCGGCAATCTTATTGATCGCGTCATTAGCGTCAGCTAGCTGCTGCGTCAATGCAGCGATCTTCGCGTTGGCATCGCTGATCTCCGCAAGATCATCGGCGAACCGTGCCGATAAAAGATCAACCAAGCGGCCTCGTAGGCGCTTGGCGAGGGCACTTACCTCGCTGCGTTGAGTTTGGGTAAGCCGATCGTCGCCTGCCAGATCGAACAAGCGCGAGATGCTACCGGCCAAGCGGTCTGTCGCAAGCTTAGACATTTGGTATTCCCCTCTTGGCGTCCCGAATGGCGATCACGGCATTGACCAGTTCCTGGACTTGGGTGACGAATTCGTCTATTCGCGCTACAGCGGTACCGAAATCGCTCGGCGTGGGATCTGAGCTAGCGAACTTGACCAGCGCGGAGTGCGCCTTGCCCATCTTTCGAATCACGGCCGTGGGATCGCCGAAAGCGTCGATATCGACGGCTGCGGCGTTGATGCGGTCGAGGACCCCTTTGCGCTGCTCGAGATTCATGTTCCTTCGATTCTTGTTGTAGTACTGCATCCATGCGTCGAGCACCTCGCGCTGTCCGGCAACGCGCGTCGCGACGATGTAAGTCTTGAAGTCCCGTTCGAGAAAAGTCAGGATCTCAGAGATCGGCTTTTCGCCTTCCGACAGCGCCGCACGCAACTCGTCCGATCGCCGCTTTTCCAACGCCATCTTCCCGATGACGCCGATGAGCTGACTGACAGGCCCAATGTAATCCTTTGCCTGCGCATCCGACTGCGCCCCACCCGCTTGAGCCAGCGTCGTGAAATCGGTCCGGATCTGCTGGAGGCTTGTCCCTAGGGCGCTGATGTTGGTCTGAAACCGCGCCGGAGCATCGTTCCCGGCCAGCTCTGCAAGGTTGGCGGCATAGTCGGCGATTCGCTTGAATAGCGCCAGTCGGGCGTCGATGGCATCCTGGTTGAACGGCTTGCTCAGCAAAGGAGTATCTTTGCCGCCTTCCTTCAGCAACACCTCTTTGCTTGGATCAACCAACCGATCCAGGAGATAGAGGTTTCGCTCATAGGTATTGAGCTCCTGGTAGTAGGAGCCGATCGTTGTCGTGGCCGTTGCGGTGGCGGCTTGGAACTTGGCGACGGGTTCCTTGATGTCAAGCTGCGCGCAGCCTGCCGCCAAGACGCACGACAGCACCGCGATCATGAAGCGATTTCTCATGAAGGCCCCATTGTTGATCGTTGTAAGGGATTGACTCATTGCCTTCATACCAACCTTCGCGGCAAGTTTCGCGAATACGGGCGTCAGCGTAAACCAGAATCGGCTGTAATGGCTATGTTGAATATTCCATTGCGGATTCTGGCGATTGCTGGCGCGGACGCGAATCTGCCTTGCCAGATGCCGCACATCCTTGCTGCGGCTGGAAGTTGCAGCAGCCATGCCGGAAGGGGGCGCTTGTGCGGCGCGCTGTCAATTATTTGCTCACGCTGCCTGCGACGGACTTGATCGATGGTCCTCTTGCAATGGGATCGCCGCAGTACAGATAGCCCGGGTGTTCACTAACAACCGTTTCACCAGGGCCACATCGCGCCGCGGCAAAGGGTGGGCAACGTCTGCATAGTGGCGGTTTGCCACGGCCGCGCGACGGTCGCTGACAGTAGAGTCGACGACTGGCGCGGTGGCGGTAGGCGTAGCATCTCTGTGTCCGCGGCTTTCGGTTCGCGGTGCCCCACTAGCCACTCCATAGCTCCGTTTCCAGTCGCCGCTCATCGAACCGGACATGCAGATCTCCCGCATCCGGCTCTCGGACAAGACTTCACGCCTTCACCCACGACACGTCGTGCCCAAGCCGGCTCAG
>Ga0210402_10003268_pt1 | contig 15270 bp, 11 predicted proteins | sample IncBWC7MmetaG_FD_161055 | JGI IMG/M metagenome (GOLD analysis project Ga0210402, IMG submission 161055) | Forest soil microbial communities from Barre Woods Harvard Forest LTER site, Petersham, Massachusetts, United States - Inc-BW-C-7-M | ecosystem: Environmental > Terrestrial > Soil >...
GCTGATTCGCGCATCTATCGACTACCTTGCGGCGCAATTCCGCGCGGGCGTAGATGCCGTGCAGCTCTTCGATACATGGGCCGGAATCCTGGGACCGGACGAATTCGACCGTTGGTGCACCAAGCCGGCTGGAGAAATCGTTGCAGGTCTTCGCCAAAGGATACCGGACGCACGCATCATTGGATTTCCGCGAGGAGCGGGCACTTGCTTGCCGAGCTACGTGGACAAAGTATCGTTCGACGCGATCGGACTGGACTGGATGATCGATCGCAAATTCGCATGTGACGAAATTCAATCCCGCAGGCCTGTGCAAGGAAATTTGGATCCGATGGCGCTGCTCGCGGGAGGGCCGGCGTTGGATCGGGAAATAGATGCGGTGCTGACGGCATTTTCCGGAAGGCCATTCATTTTCAATCTCGGCCACGGAATACTTCCCGAAACGCCGATAGCACATGTCGAGCGAATGGTCGCTCGTGTTCGAAAGTTACCCCTGTAACGAGCTTGTTGCGGAGCGACGAAGCGAAATGCTATCACGCGTCAAGAAACGATGGTTTCGCGCGATCGTCGCGATCGGGACAGTGGTGGCCCTCGTGATGGCGCTGACAGTTTGGCACCCCTCCAACCTCTATCCGTGGCTGAAGGCCTTCCATATCATGGCAGTGATATCCTGGATGGCCGGAATGCTCTACCTTCCGCGGCTGTTCGTCTACCATTGCGGCGCGGAGAAGGGCTCCCGCCAGTCAGAAACGTTCAAAGTGATGGAACGGCGACTGCTGCGGGGGATCACCAATCCGGCCATGGTGGTCACCTGGGCGCTTGGTCTGTGGATGGCCTACGATGGCGGTTGGATATCGGCGCGCTGGCTGCATTGGAAGTTGTTGCTTGTTGTAGGCTTATCCGGCGTTCACGGCATGTTGGCGCGTTGGACTGCCGATTTCGCGGCCGATCGAAATCGCCACAGCGAACGATTTTACCGTTTCGTGAACGAGATTCCGGCGATTCTGATGGTCGGGATCGTCATCATGGTGGTGATCAAGCCGTTTTGATTAGCGAAGTCGGTTGCGGGGTGCCTGGAACCCTTGCGCTAGGTCAGGACTTTTCTTATTATCACTGCATCTCACCAAAGGCAGGTTGATACTGTCGAACGCGGCCCCTGAAGGGACCGAACCGCTGTATCTGGCCGGAAGCGTCCCGTTCTGGCAACGATCTGCGATTTCTCCCCCTCATATTCGATCGGCGTTTCTGGCTGATCGCCCACAGGAACACCCGCATGCGGGAAATGAAGCTTCAAGACCTCAAATCCAAGTCTCCGGTGGAATTGCTTGGCTTTGCGGAAGAACACAGTGTCGAGAATGCGTCAACGATGCGCAAGCAGGAGTTGATGTTCGCAATCCTCAAACAACTTGCCACGAAGGACATAGACATCATTGGCGAGGGTGTGGTCGAGGTGCTGCAGGACGGCTTTGGGTTTTTGCGATCGCCGGAGGCAAATTATTTGCCCGGTCCCGACGACATCTACGTTTCACCGTCGCAGATTCGCAGATTTGGATTGCGGACGGGCGACACCATCGAGGGCGAAATCCGAAGCCCAAAGGAAGGCGAGCGGTATTTCGCGCTGCTGAAGGTGAACACGATCAATTTCGAGGATCCCGAAAAGGCCCGGCATAAGATCAATTTCGACAACTTGACGCCGCTTTATCCGGATGAGCGGCTACGCATGGAACACGAAGATCCGACCAAAAAGGATCTTTCGCCGCGTGTGATCGATATCGTTGCGCCGATCGGGAAAGGGCAGCGTGCGCTGATCGTATCGCCGCCGCGCACTGGTAAGACGGTGTTGCTTCAGAACATCGCTCATGCCATCACGGCGAACCACCCGGAATGCTACTTGATCGTCCTCTTAATCGATGAACGGCCAGAGGAAGTCACCGACATGCAGCGCTCGGTCAAGGGGGAGGTGATTTCCTCTACCTTCGATGAGCCTGCGCAGCGCCATGTGCAGGTCGCCGAAATGGTGATCGAGAAGGCTAAGCGCCTGGTCGAGCATGGTCGAGACGTGGTGATCCTTCTTGATTCAATTACCCGACTCGGACGCGCGTACAACACGGTAGTCCCGTCATCGGGCAAAGTTCTCACCGGCGGCGTTGATGCCAATGCGCTGCAACGTCCAAAACGTTTCTTCGGTGCGGCGCGAAACATTGAAGAAGGAGGCTCGCTGACAATCATCGCGACCGCGCTGATCGACACGGGCAGCCGTATGGACGAGGTGATCTTCGAGGAATTCAAAGGCACCGGCAACTCGGAGCTGATCCTGGATCGCAAGGTGGCCGATAAGCGGACGTTCCCTGCGATCGACATCACCCGCTCTGGCACCCGTAAGGAAGAACTGCTCACGCCCCCGGACGTGCTCAAGAAAATGTACGTGTTGCGACGTATCCTCAATCCCATGGGCACCATGGATGCGATCGACTTCCTGCTCGACAAGCTTCGGAACACCAAGAGCAATTCGGAGTTTTTCGAGTCGATGAACACGTAGCAAGGTATTCTGGAATAGACAGCTTGGCGAGGCACTGCGCGTGAGGTGGCGGGCCAGGCGTCGATGTGTTCGGTCCTTCCTTAAGCACCTGCCATTATCGTAGATTGGCTCACCCGGTGACACGGGCCGACGTTCGGCCGTACCGGATCACGACTTTCGGGCACTTATCGCAACAAAAAAAACGCGGAGGAGACAAAATGGCGAGACATTTGATTGGAGCGTCTGCTGCATGTGCTGTGGTGTGGATGTCCGGCGCCATCGCGAACGCACAGCAAAATCAATTTCCAATGGCGGCGCCGGCGGGTGTGGACACCAAAGCGCGAGAAGTGGCGCCCGTCGGCGCGGTCAATCAGGGGCGGTTCGATATCACCACCTGGAAATACGGCAGCGCCTTCATGCCACCGCCCGGGACCAAAATATGGAACCCGGCCAAGATCAAGCTCCTTTCCGGCGGCAAACTGGTAGGCGGCACTGTGTCCTCCGGCATCGATCCGAGCACGTACTGCGCCATGGCGAATGCCGGGTACGACTTTATCTGGACCGAGATGCAGCACGCGAACACCACCTGGGACCAGGCCGGAAAGGCTTGGCGAACCTGCCCAAACGCCAAAGCGGTTCCGGGAGTGCGTGTGCCTTACGCGGATGAATTTCAAATTCAACATGCTCTCGATGCTGGGGCATTGGTCGTGGTGGTCCCGACAGTAGACACGGTGGAGGAGGCGGTTGCCGCAAGGGACTGGACCTATTTTCCACCACTGGGCAAACGCAGTCTCGGAGGCGGGAATGCTTTCGATCCGAATATGTGGGGCAACGTGCCGGGCGGCTATCGGAACACGATCAATGACAATGTGGTTCTGATCCTGATGATCGAGACGCTCGAGGGTCTCAAGAACGCCGACGAGATTGCCAAAGTACCTGGCGTTCATGCGATTTTTGCCGCCAGCAGCGATCTTGGGAATTTCGCGGGCTACAAGCAGGGAGACCCCGATTACGAGCGGGAGATCAACATCGTCCATGACGCGGCTATCAAGGCCGGCATAAAATTGTGTGGTCCCTGGGCATGGAAGGATCGACCAGACTTCACCTGCTTCCAGGCCGGGAACGAGATGGCCGCCATCGCCCGAGGTGTGAAAATCGAACTTGGCGAGTTCGCGGATACGCAAGCACGGCCTGAGGTAGGGCCGTTCGCGGCGGTACGAACCAGGTGAGATAAAGGTATGCCGGTGTTCTGATGAACGGCGCAGACCTCGGACCAAAAATCTAAACAAGCTGTATCTCAGCCCGGTAAGCCGATGCGGCAAAGCGCGCGGGGGCTCCTACTCGATCATGGCGGGGTCTCTGCGCGGAGTAACTGGCCAAGGCTTGTCTCTGCCATTGCGGTAATCGGCGCACTGGGATCGTCATCGCAGCGGCAAATCCGGCGATGACGAATCGCGTCGATTACCAAACTCTGGCAGGCTAGGGCAGGGGCTGAGCCTCGCCTGCGGCGGCAGCCGCCTCCAAAATCTGTTGAGGATCGGTTATCGGCACGGAGCACTTTTGTCCGGCGCAGACCAGCGCGAACGTCTGGGCATCAGGCAACGAAAAGGTTCGGGCGAAATGTCCGGGAGGTAGATCTTCGGGCCTGGCGGCCCGCACGACGACTCTTTGGAGGAAAGGTAGTTCCAAGGCGACAGCAGCGAATTGCTCGAACTTCGGACCGAGCGAAATGACTTCGGTTGCACGCAAACGCAGGTCGAGGGCATTTAACAGGCTCGCATGGAGGTGCACGCTTTGTGCGGCGGTCGGCAACAAGCCGTCAAACAGAGCGTCCGCACGCTGACGCCACCTTTCGTCTCCTGTCAGAATCGCGAGGCGGACGAGGTTTTGAGCGGCGACTCCATTGGGATTGGGCGTCGCCTCGTCAATCGTCGAATCCGGACGTACGATCAAACCTTCAGCGTCATCGGCAGTCAGAAAATATCCGCCGTCGTCTTGGCGAATGTAATGGCGATCGAGAGCTTGTTGCCATTGTAACGCTCGGCTCAAATATTCGGGCCTCCCTGAAGCCTCGTGTAGCGCCAGGGCGGCTTTCACCATTGCGGCATGATCGGACGCGAGGCCTGGGTAAAGCAGTTTCCCATCGCTCCAAGAATGGCCGAGTCGGTCGCCTCGGGTCATGTGGCGCGCCACGAACTCGAATGCTTGCCTGGCCTTGTCGAGCCACGAAGATTGGTTGAGCATCGCACCGGCGTTTGCCAGTGCGGCAATCATCAGGCCGTTCCAATCAGCGAGCGCCTTGTTGTCCAGGCCTGGTCGCGTCCGCTGGTCACGTGCGGCGAGGAGCTTAAGGCGCAATTGAGCAAGGCGAGGCTCGTCGGCCGCGAGATCGGAGTTTTGCGGGTTCCTGCCGAGTTCGCTACCTCGGGCGGGATGTAAACTCCTAAGTCTGTTTAGGATATTTTTCCCTTCAAAATTACCGTCCGGGGTTACGTCGTAGCAACGGGCAAAAAAGTCGGCGTCGTTCGGACCGAGGGCATCATCGATTTCGGCACGTGACCAAACGTAAAATTTGCCTTCTTCGCCCTCTGAATCGGCGTCAAGCGACGCACAAAATGCGCCCTCCGGAGTAGACATCTCCCGAACCAACCAATCGAAAGTTTCCTGAGCACGTTGTAGGAAAAGCTTCTTGCGGCTGCGGCGGTAGGCGAGGGCAAGCAGTTCTAGAATTTGTGCATTGTCGTAGAGCATTTTCTCGAAATGTGGCACCAGCCATTTTTCATCGACGGAGTACCGTGAGAAACCTCCTCCCAGGTGGTCGTAAATTCCGCCCTCGGACATGCGCTCAAGCGTGAGCTCCACGAGGTCAAAAAATCGCGGCTCGCGGCGGCGCAGGCCCGCTCGCCATAGTACCTCCAGCATGGAGCATTGCGGAAATTTTGGCGCCTGGCCGAGTCCGCCATTAGTTTGGTCGAATGCACGTGCGATGGCGAGTGCGGCCGAATCCAACTCAGCGGCACCAATTACAACTTGACCCGTCGGTCGGGACTTCGCCGCCAAGGCGGCCATCAAGGCGGCGCGGTTATGTTCGATGCGCTGGGGTTCGTCGCGAAACAGACGAGCGATTTCCCTCAGCACGTCAACAAAGCCCGGTCGGCCATATCGGGCAGTCTTGGGGAAGTACGTGCCTCCCCAAACCGGCTCGCCCTCGCAAGTAAGAAACATCGTCAGCGGCCAGCCGCCTTGCTCCCCAAGGTGGTGCAGCGCCGCCATGTAGATTTGGTCGATGTCGGGTCGTTCCTCACGGTCGACTTTGATGTTGACGAAAAGCTCGTTCATGACGGCGGCGACGTGTTCGTCTTCGAAACTTTCGTGCGCCATGACATGGCACCAATGGCAAGCCGCGTACCCGATGGAGAGCAAAATCGGCTTGTTGTGATGCTTCGCCTCGCGGAGTGCGTCCGGGCCCCAAGGCCACCAGTCCACAGGGTTGTGTTTATGCTGCAGAAGATATGGACTGGTCTCGCGGGCGAGCCGATTTTCACGGGAATTGGGAATCGTGGCTGTCATGGTTCGCTCGGATGCGAAAACCGGGGGAATGGAGCGTCCACACTTGTTGGCCTACTCTAGTGCAAACTTGGCGTTGCGAGGAGGAACTTCCCAAAAAAATGTAGGTTCCGATCAATCGTCCGACTCGGGCGATGTGTCCCTGCGTCTTCGAAAATAAGGTCCGAAGCTAAAGCTCTGAATGGGTCGGCAATGTCCAATCGGCGTGATACCATTTTTGCACTCTCATCCGGGCGGCCGCCGGCCGCAATTGCGGTCGTGCGGGTCAGTGGTCCGGGGGCGAGAGATGCCATTCTGGCGCTTGCCGGACGAGTGCCGCAGCCGAGGCAAGCGGCGCTGGCACGACTAAAGAGTCGCAGCCGCGATGGGAGCGGTACGGTTCCAGATTCGGCCTTCGAACCAATCGACGATGCCCTGGTCTTGTGGTTTCCCGGCCCGCTAAGCGAAACCGGGGAGGATACGGCTGAATTTCAGCTTCATGGGGGGGTGGCCGTGGTTGCAGCCGTGCTGTCGGAGCTCGGTAGAGTCGAAGGACTCCGACCTGCGGGGCCCGGCGAATTCACGCGGCGGGCGTTTGAAAATGGAAAGCTTGATCTTACCAGAGTGGAGGGCTTGGCGGATCTGATAGGGGCGGAGACGGAGGCGCAACGGCGCCAGGCTTTTCGCCAGCTCAAAGGATTATTGGGCGATCGGGCAGAGCGTTGGCGGAAGCGATTGACGGAAGCGCTGGCTCTGGTGGAAGCATCGATCGATTTCCCAGACGAAGACGCTGTGTCTGACACGGTGATCCAACCGGCATTGGCAATGGCGAAAGAACTGGAACGGGAGATTCGTGATCTTTTGGCACATGCCCATCGCGGCGAGCGGTTGCGGGAGGGGCTGACAGTGACGGTCGCGGGTCCGGTAAACGTCGGAAAATCCAGTATCGTGAACCGTTTGGCGAAACGATCTGCGGCAATCGTGTCTCCTTTTGCCGGGACCACCCGAGATGTAATTGAGGTTCACCTCGATCTTGGAGGGTTTCCGCTCACCATTCTTGATACCGCCGGGATGCGGGATACACACGATCCTGTTGAGGAGGAGGGGGTGCGCCGTGCGCGGATGCGCGCCGCAGCTTCGGATCTCGTGCTGTGGGTATCGGATGCGACGCGTCGGGAGTCATTGCCGCCGCCGCCGGACTTGACGAAGCCGAACGCTCCGCCAGTTTGGATACTGTCGAACAAGAGCGATTTGGTCGAGGGGGGCCGACTGGAAGATGCCTCGCTTCGAAGTGCGGGCACGTTTAACGGCATGAAGCACTACCGTATCTCGGCCCAAACCGGGGCGTCATTTGACGACCTCGTCGGGGGGCTTGCGGATTATGCGAGATGCTTTTTTTCAGGGAGTGCGGAATCCGGGCTTGTGACACGGCAAAGGCATCGCACCGCATTGAAAGAATGTGCTGAGGCGTTAAACCGCGCTTACGCGGCGGGCGGTTCCGTACGCGAGGACATTATCGCGGAGGAACTTCGCCTCGCGATCCGGGCGTTGGGGCGACTGGTTGGGCGAGTGGACGTGGAGAACGTTCTTGACGTTATTTTTCGGGATTTTTGTATCGGCAAATAAGATGTTTCACGTGAAACATCCCCTTTGCGAAGCTGCCGTAGCCGGTTTCCTTTTGGGGTAAACAAGGCTTCGATGAAGACGACCCGACAGCGGGGAGGCGAGGTGGATATGCGCTATGACGTCATAGTGATTGGCGGGGGACATGCCGGCTGTGAGGCCGCGTCTGCCGCCGCTCGCATGGGAGCTAAGACGGCGCTGATTACGCATCGGTTTGATACGATCGGGGCGATGTCGTGCAATCCTGCTATCGGGGGTCTTGGTAAGGGGCATCTGGTGCGGGAAATCGATGCCCTGGATGGCTTGATGGGCAGGGTCGCCGACCTTGGAGGGATTCAATTTCGCATGCTCAATCGCCGGAAAGGCCCCGCAGTTCGTGGCCCCCGAGCGCAGGCTGATCGGCGCCTTTACGCCGCTGCCATGCAACAGGCAATTCGACACCATCCCAATTTAACCGTCGTCACCGGGGAAGCCGAAGATGTGGTGGGTCATAAGGGCAGGGCGACTGGCGTGGTGCTTGCCGACGGCCGTGCCGTCGAAGCGAAGGCTGTGGTTCTTACAACGGGGACTTTTCTACGCGGGCTCATCCACATTGGGGATCAATGCATCCCTGCGGGGCGCGTCGGCGAGGCGCCGGCGCTTGGCCTTTCCAAGACATTGGAGCGGATCGGCGTCACGTTGGGTAGGCTCAAAACCGGCACACCGCCCCGGCTCGACGGGCGCACGATCAACTGGGCTAAGCTGGAAATGCAGCCTGGCGACGATCCGCCTGAGCCGTTTTCGGCACTGACGGGCCGAATCGAGAATCGGCAAATCGAATGCGGCATCACACGTACGACCGAAGCCACCCATGCGATTATTCGGGCCAACGTGCACCGATCCCCAATGTATTCGGGGCAAATCCAAAGTCGGGGCCCACGCTATTGTCCCTCGATTGAGGACAAGATCGTGCGATTTGGAGAACGGGATGGGCACCAGATATTTTTGGAACCTGAGGGTCTCGATGACCTGATTGTCTATCCGAATGGCATTTCGACGTCGCTGCCCCTAGATGTGCAGCAGGCCTTTGTGGCCACTATCCCGGGTCTGGAACATGTCCGGGTCACGCGGCCCGGCTATGCCATAGAATACGACCACGTAGATCCCAGGGAACTCCATCCCACTCTGGAAACCAAGCGCCTTCCAGGCCTGTTCCTGGCCGGTCAGATCAACGGCACGACGGGATACGAGGAGGCAGCCGGGCAGGGGTTGGTGGCGGGTCTCAATGCGGCGGCTCGCGTCTGCGGTTTAGCCGAGATCATATTCGATCGATCTGATTCCTATCTGGGAGTGATGATCGATGACTTGGTGAGCAGGGGTGTCACCGAACCCTATCGAATGTTCACATCGCGGGCGGAGTTTCGTCTGTCCTTGCGTGCCGATAATGCGGACCAGCGCCTTACCGGGATCGGAATCGAGATCGGCTGCGTAGGCCGAATTCGCCGAGAACTGTATTGCGACAAAATGGCTGCCCTGAATACCGTGCGAGACAAGGCTCGGAGTCTGACGGTGAGCCCGAGCGAAGCGGAACGATTTGGTTTCGCACTGAATCGAGACGGTCAACGACGAACCGCGTTTGAGCTCTTATCGTATCCGGATATCGGCCTTGCTGACGTCGCCCGGATCTGGCCAGAACTCCTTGACGTCACGCCAAGCGTAGGCATGCAGCTTGAAATTGACGCGAAATATGCAGTTTATCTGGAGCGGCAGGCCGCCGAGGTCGCCGCATTCAGGCGGGACGAGGCGTTCGGAATTCCCGATACGATCGACTACGCCGTTGTGCCGGGGCTTTCGAATGAAGCGCGGCAGAAGCTGTCGGCGGCACGACCACGTACGATTGGCCAAGCGAGCCGTATCGACGGGATCACTCCGGCAGCCTTGGTATTGTTGGCCGCCTTCGTGCGACGGGGCCAGTTTTCGAGAGTAGCGTCCGGGCCGTAAGTCTAGGTTCAGCGGGTCTGGCTGGAGGTCAGCCGATTCGTCGTTGCCGGGCTTGCCCTGACAGCGATCTCGGAGCACGAGCGCATCTGCAGTGTCGGGATGGCCAATGCTCGGCCATGACCCATTAGGGAAAAGGAGTTTCTTTTCCCGTTGAGGAGCTCTGATGAGCCAGATGCCAAACAACACAATCGGCCTCAGTGGAGATCGTGAAAACGCCCTGGCGATGTTCGATGTTTCACGTGAAACGATCGCGCGCCTCGATCGGTTTGTTGGCCTGCTCCTGGCATGGCAGCGTCGAATAAATCTTATATCGCCTACGACCATTCCTTCGCTCTGGACCCGCCATGTCGCGGACTCGTTGCAGCTCCTGGAGTTGGTCGAGACTCCGCAAGCGAAACCGAGCGTTTGGCTTGATCTTGGTTCGGGAGGTGGGTTCCCCGGAATCGTTATCGCATGTGCGCTCGCGGACGTTCCGGGCACGCGCGTTCATCTGATCGAAAGTAGTATGAAAAAGGCTTCCTTTTTGCGCGAGACGGTTCGGGAAACGAAGGTACCGGGAATTGTGCACGCCGCACGAATCGAAACACTGGGGTCCGCGCTTGGCGCAACAGCAGACTATGTGACGGCTCGGGCATTGGCTCCGTTGCCAGATTTATTTGAGATAATTGCGCCATTCTTAAAAAAAGGTGCAAAAGCCCTTTTGCCAAAGGGACAAGATTTAGATATTGAATTGACCAAGGCCACTAAACATTGGAATATCGAAGCTGAAAGTGCACCTAGCAAAACAAGTGAAAGCGGGCGAATCTTGATCGTCCACTCACTTTCAAAGCGTACGATGACCTGAATTTGCCGAGCCGCGCTGAAACTACGAGGAGGCTAGTGATCATGTCAGAGCCAGCCAGCATCGCTTCCAGCGAACCCTCACGTGACGTCCGCCAGGGGCCGCGCGTTTTGGCCATAGCCAATCAGAAAGGAGGAGTTGGCAAGACCACTACAGCGATCAATCTTGGTACTGCACTCGCTGCGGTTGGAGAAAACGTCCTCATCGTGGATCTCGATCCGCAAGGCAATGCTTCTACTGGCCTCGGCATCGATCGTGCCAACCGACGCTTCTCGACCTACGACGTGTTGACCGGCGAGGCGCCGCTTCGATCCGCCGTAATGCCGACCTCGGTTCCGCGTCTGTCTATTGCGTCCTCTACGCTCGACCTGTCGGGCTTCGAGTTGGAGGTCGGGCATACGCGAGACCGCGCGTTCAGGCTTCGCAATGCATTGGCGGCGTTCGCATCGCCTCAACCGGACGAGGCCGGATTTAGTTACATTCTGGTCGACTGCCCGCCGTCGTTGAATCTGCTGACCGTCAATGCCATGGCGGCTGCTAATGCCATTCTGGTGCCGTTGCAATGCGAGTTCTTCGCGCTCGAAGGACTGTCGCAGCTCTTAAAAACCGTGGAGCAGGTCAAGCAGACACTCAATCCGGGACTAAGCATTCACGGCATCATTCTGACCATGTTCGATGCTCGCAACAATCTCTCGGGACAAGTCGTGGCAGATGTACGCGAGTTCATGGGCAAGAAGGTCTATGACACAGTTATCCCGCGTAACGTACGGATATCGGAGGCGCCGTCCTACGGCAAACCGGTGTTGGTCTATGACCTCAAATGCGTGGGCAGCGAGGCCTATCTGCGTCTCGCTACCGAAATCATCAAACGCGAGCGGGAATTGACCGCGCCCGCGCCGAACTGATTCGAATCGCCGTACACGCCCGCAATTGTGAAGCGATGAGACGAATGACGTGAACGAATTCTCAGGAGCATCCGCGATGGCGGAAGATTCGACACGGTCGCGGCTGGGGCGCGGCCTGGCATCCCTAATTGGTGACATGGGCGCCGAAACAAATGCCGCTGCCTCAGAGCGTGTGCGCAGCCAGCGCCGGGTGCCGATCGAATTTCTTCGCCCAAATCCGCGCAATCCGCGCCGAGATTTTTCCGGCGCACAGCTTGATGAGCTGGCAAGTTCAATCAAGGAGCGCGGCATCATTGCGCCGATTGCGGTTCGCCCGGTACGCGGAGCTAACGATACCTATGAAATCATTGCCGGCGAGCGGCGGTGGCAGGCCGCGCAGCGTGCAGGCCTACATGATGTTCCGGTGGTTGTTCTCGATGTCAGCGACGTCGAGGCTCTCGAACTGGCCATTGTGGAAAATGTGCAGCGCGAGGACCTCAATCCGCTTGAAGAGGCCGCAGGCTATCAATCGCTCATCGACGAGTTCAAGTACCATCAGGAAGAAATTGCCAAAGTCGTGGGCAAGAGCCGCAGCCACGTGGCCAACATGCTGCGGCTCCTAAAGCTGCCTGAGTTCGTCAAGTCCGCCATTCGTTCGGGACAGTTCTCCGCAGGCCACGCGAGGGCGCTGATCGGCCATCCCGAACCGGAGCGGATCGCCCGACAAATCATCGAGCGCGGGCTGAATGTGCGCCAGGTGGAGGCGCTAGCCCGCAGCCAAGGCAAAAGTCAGGCGCCGCAGCCACACCAAAAGGATGCTGATACCGTAGCGATGGAAAAACATGTATCGGATGCGCTTGGTCTCGCTGTCACGGTCGATCATGGCAGTAGCGGCGGAGCGGTTCACATCAAATACCGCAATCTCGATCAACTCCGGGATATCGTGCGAAGGCTGGAGCGGGCGCCCTAGCATTGGGAAGCGGCTGGGGCCGGAAGCTACCGTCATTCTTTGCGCCGCGCTGCTATCGCGATCGATAGCAGCGCCTGATGTACGATCGGGTAGGCTAATTTCGAATTCTTGCGTACCCCTAGGGACGTTTCGCCCAGCCCCGCGAGCAATCGCTCAAGCCGCTTGGATGTCCATATCTCCAACGCTGCTCTCACGGCCTTCACGCGACTGAAATGCATCGCCGGCGTCGTGCGCCTGAAGATGTCGTCGATCGATGTGCCGGATTCTACCGTGAGCCGGAAAAGGTGGAGCGCCGCTGTCTGCCGAACAGACGCTGAGGCAATCGCGCTAGCCGAAATTCCGCTTGACTGGACCTTGCTGAAATTGATTTCGACATCGTTTGCCCAGCCTGCGAAGGCCGCGTCGATCAGGCCATCCACCGCCGGAATGGTCGCGTCCGCCACCACCGCCATCACGTCAGGCACGTCGATCCTGTTCTCGCCCAAAGCGTAGAGCACGAGCTTCTCGATCTCCGAGCGAGAGGCGCGACGATCGCCGCCGATCAGCGATGTCAACAATGTACGAGCGTTGGGTGTTATCGACATTCGGGCACGGCGCACTTCGTCATCGATCAGGCGCCCGAGATCGCGAGCTGAATCCGCGTAACAGGGCAGCGCCGCAACGATCGATGCGTGCTCACACAGCGTGCGCAAAGGCGCGCCCCGTTTCAAATCACCCGCCTCTATTATAATTCGGCAATCGGTCCCCGGCGGTACAGCCACCACGCGCTCCACGGCCGCGCCGAAGTTCCGCGCACCGGCCTTGACCAAAATTGCGCGCCGGCCGCCAAACAACGGAACCGTGTGGGCCTCTTCCACGAGTCTTTCGGGCATTTCTGCAAGCGTATCGCCATCCAGGAGAGCAAGCCCGAATGGATCGCTCGGATCGTTGACATACGAGCGAACGAGTGCGGCTGCACGTTCGCGTACCAAGCCGGCGTCTGGTCCAAATACCAAGACGATCGGCTTGCTGGGATCCGGCCGCGCCATGAAGCTTTCGACTTCGGCAGCCTTGAACGCGACCATGGGGGGTTTGGCGCTTTGGTCTTGCCGCCGCTCAGGTCCCAGCGACGAAATAGGACGCGAGGCGAGCCTTGACGTTGTCAGCTATCAACTTGGCGGCCCGGTTTTCTGCGTCGCGGAGTCCTCGCGCTCGGGCGAACCGTTGAGCCTGCCCGGGAATGTCGTAGGACACGCGGGCAAAAGTGGTGCCCGTGATCGCGGGCTTGCCGCTTTTGATTTCTGTTAGAGTGTAGTTGACGTTCAGGCCATAGTCCTCGACATCCGGCCGGCCGCTGTTGATGTCTACGATCACCGAAAGGCGGGTCGATGACATCCTGATCGCAAGACGATGCGTTGGAGGAGCCGCGGCGGCACCGCCGGTAAGGTTGAACAGTAATTGATTTCGAACCTCAACAGCGACCCGCGCTTCCGATGAGCCGCTGGGCGCGGCTATTTGGGAGACGTCTACTCCGGAGAGTGCGGGACCGATGCTCGGCGAATTCGTCAACGAGTGCTCGCCGTAAAGCGGTTGGAAGCAGCCCGCCGTCAAGCCACCAAGGCTTGCGATGCAAGCCAGCCTGCAGACGAAGCGACGAATCCGATCTTGTTCAAGCCACCACATTGATGATCCTTTGTGGAACAATGATCACTTTCCTCGGCGCCTTGCCGTCCAACGCACGCTTGATGGCATCGAGGGCCAGAACGGAGGCCTCAATATCGACGTTTCGGGCGTCGCGCGCAACCGTTACGTCTGCACGTTTCTTGCCGTTCACTTGGACCGGAAGCGTAATCGTGTCCTCCACGAGAAGGTCGGTTTCGAGAGTCGGCCAGATCTGGGTCGCCACCAGCGTCTCGTGATTCAGCGCCTTCCAGCATTCCTCCGCCAAATGCGGCATCATGGGATGAAAGAGCTGCACCATGATTTCTGCCGCCTCGCGTACGGCAAATTTGAGGTCGGCTGTGGCCGGTTCAGGGGCATCGGGCAAAGCCGCCTGCAGCGACCTCGCAAACTCGTAAATGTGCGCCACGCACACATTGAAACGCAATCGTTCGATATCCTCGGACACCCGCGCCAGCGCACGATGGGCGGTCTTGCGGACCTCCAGAGCCGCTTCTGAAAACGCAAGTGGCCGCGCAGCTGGCGCGCCATGTGAAAACTGAGCCGCCTCGTGGATGAGCCGCCAGAGTCTTTGAACAAAACGCCACGCACCTTGAACCCCTTCTTCGGTCCAGATCACATCGCGTTCCGGGGGCGAATCGGAGAGCATGAACCATCGCGCCGTATCGGCTCCAAATGTGTCGATGATATCGTCTGGGTCGACGGTGTTGCGTTTCGACTTCGACATCTTCTCGATGGGCCCGATCTCCACGGGCTTGCCCGTCTGGACCAGCGTCGCCCGACGTATGTCGCCCGCCGCCTCGACTTTCACCTCGGCAGGTGAAACCCAGCCCGTCTGGGTACGATAGGTTTCGTGCACCACCATTCCCTGGGTGAACAGGCCTGCGAATGGTTCATCGATCCCCGCGTGGCCGGTTGCATGCATGGCGCGGGTGAAAAAGCGGCTGTAGAGCAGATGGAGAATCGCATGCTCGATGCCCCCGATATATTGGTCAACCGGCAGCCAGGCATCGACCACGCCGCGGTCGGTCGGGCGCGATTCAAGCCAAGGGTTGGTGAACCGAGCGAAATACCAGGACGAATCAACGAACGTGTCCATGGTATCGGTTTCACGTGTGGCGTTCCCACCACAGCGCGGGCAGACGACGTGCTTCCAGGTCGGATGGCGATCCAGCGGATTGCCAGGGCGATCGAATTCTACATCGTTGGGCAATATCACCGGCAAATCGGCATCCGGTACCGCCACGACTCC
>Ga0210402_10003269_pt1 | contig 15268 bp, 15 predicted proteins | sample IncBWC7MmetaG_FD_161055 | JGI IMG/M metagenome (GOLD analysis project Ga0210402, IMG submission 161055) | Forest soil microbial communities from Barre Woods Harvard Forest LTER site, Petersham, Massachusetts, United States - Inc-BW-C-7-M | ecosystem: Environmental > Terrestrial > Soil >...
GCGCGCTTGTTCGAACAAGTACGCTCGATGGCGGTCACCGATCCGCTCACAGGGCTGGCGAATTACCGGCGGCTCATCAGCGTTCTCGAGGCTGAGCTGGACCGGTCGCGCCGCACGCAGCGGTCTTTCAGTGTCGTGCTTCTTGACATGGATGGCCTCAAGATCATCAACGATCAGTACGGACATCTGACCGGCAGCCGCGCGTTGGTGCGCATCGGCAAGATTTTGCGCAATCATTCCCGCGCCATTGACACCGCCGCGCGCTACGGCGGCGACGAATTTGCATTGGTACTTCCGGAAGCCGGCAAGGATATCTCCTCGCGCGTCGTCTCTCGAATCCGCGAGCGCCTCTCCGCCGAGCCGGAGCACCCCGCGCTGGCCGTTAGCGCGGGAATCGCGGCGTTTCCCGAGGATGGCGATACCCCGGAGAAACTTCTTGGCGCAGCCGACCGCGCCCTCTACGCCATGAAGCATCATGGCCGGAGCAGTGTTCAAAATCTCGCGCGCATTGCCGCGTGCCTATGAGGATGAATAAGACGATGCCTCGCGGGAAGAAGTTTGTGTTTCACCGAGTCGAAAAGCGCATTCCGATGGAGATTCCCGTTCTGATTGACGGCCATCGCCAGGCGCCCGGCTCGGAATCGACTTTTACTGAGAATGTGAGTGCGCGTGGCGCGCGGGTGGTCAGTGTGCGCCGCTGGCAACAAGGCGAACCATTGGTATTCGCCTCACGCACTGGAGAGTTTCGCTCCCCGGCCCGAGTTGCTTACTGCCAACCATTGCAAGGCGACGGCTTTGCAATTGGCGTGGAGTTCCTCGAGCCAAAAGGGCGATGGGTTGTTCAATCCCCAAGATAGCTTGACCTAAAACGGCGAGCGGAGAGGAGGGAAACGCTGGAAAAAAAGAAGACAGTTAACTTGCGCAAAAGTTTCAAGAAGGCCTGAAGCGCCTGGTAGATCCGTGAGGAGCTGCCAGGCGCTTCATCCTTTTCGTCCCGACTTTCCCACCATGCCACTTGCCCCGGTGGAGTTCGATCTTCTGGTAGTGCGGCAAGCGCCAGCTTTCACGGCGGGGCTAACTCCGCGTGGTCCTGTTTCGTTTTCTGCAGCACATCTTCATAGACACGAATCGTATTCTCGACCATGCGTCCCGCCGAAAACCACTGTTCCACTTCGTGGCGGCCTGCCTCGCTGAGGTTCTTTCGAAGCCCTTCATCATTGATCAGGCGCAACATCATGACAGCAAACTCCTTGCCATCGGGCTCGGCAACCAGCGCGGTGCGTCCGCCATCCACGACTTCCACCAATGCCCCGCGCTTTGTGGAGATGCAGGGCAGGCCCGCGGCCATGGCCGCCTGCAACGCCGTTCCCAGCCCTTCAAATTCCGAGGGAAAAACAAAGGCATCAAGTGCGGCGTATACCTGCTCGACGTTATCCACGAAGCCGGGGAACAACACGGCCTCCGTTTGACCAAGTTGTTTTGTGAGCATTTCCAACTTGGCGCGGCACGAGCCGTCACCTGCCAGCAATAGCCGGGCTTCCGGATGCAGGGTCCTCACCAATGGCAGTGCTTCAAGCAAATGGCGTTGTCCCTTTTCCGGCACAAAAACGCTGACACAACCAAACAAGAACTCGTTTCCTCGCACACCCCAGTGCTTTCGCGCGTTGCTTCGTTGCTCGGAAGTTCGCAATGGAAGAATTTCTACGCCTTCGTTCACGATCGAAATTCGCTCCGCCGCGATTCCGGAATCGACCAGGCTTTGCACCACATCTTTGCTGTTCGCCACGAACCGAGCCACCGCCCGAAAGCGTGCCTGTGACACCGCGTTGCTCTGAAGAGGGAATCCGATTCGTCGCGACAACAGCAGGGGAACCCGCTTGTGCGCCCTGGCCATCCATGCCGAAGTCAATGCGTGGGGCTCATTCAGATGAATTAAGTCCCATCGCCCGCGAGCGATCAGGATGCGCATCGCGCGAGCGGCCCAGGCGCGCAAACCAAGCCGTGCTACTTCATGGACGGTGATTCCAGTTTTTGCAGCCCGCCTCGCAAGCGGCGAGTCCTGCGCCGCCAGTAGCTCAATCTCATGCCCGCGCTCCTTCAAACCCGAGAGCGTCAGCAAGGCCTGGCTTTGCCCACCTCGCCACTCCCGCTCCAGATCCACGAAGAGCACTCTCATTCAGTTCCAACTCTCTTCGCGCGCCGCGCGGTCTCGACAAGGCTACCGAGCTTTTTGAATTTCAGCCACGTGCTACGGGCCGCCATCCGCGAGATCACCCATCCGCGCGAGCCGTCGAGAATTCCAAAGTGCAGCACGTAGCTGCTGAACCAGTTCCAGGGCGTGGCCAGCCACATGGCGGCCCGCCAACTGCGTTTTCCGGCGGCGTACATCTGCTGCGCGGCCAGCGTGGTATAACGATCCACCTTTTCTTCGTGTTCGGGAAAAGAGCTTATCGTGTAGTGGAGCAAGTCTCCGTTGAGGCGTCCAGGCTCATCGCTGAACTGCAATGACTCGTGGACGATCCCGGAAAAACGCGCGGCATCGCGCCGGAACAGACGCCGTTGCCGATCCGGATACCATCCCGAGTGGTGGATCCAGCCTCCCACGTACCACGCGCGCCTCGCAAATTCGTAGACCGCATGGCCAGGTTCCTTCTCCTTCCAGGCGAACAGGGCGTCGCGCAGTTCAGGGCCCAGCTCTTCGTCAGCATCCAGGGACAGAATCCAATCGTTGCTCGCCGCCGCGACAGCGGCATTCTTCTGCTCGGCAAAATTCGTCCACTCTCTCATGATTACCCTTGCGCCGGACTCCCGCGCAATATCCACGGTACGATCTTTGCTTCCGCAATCCACCACCACAATCTCATCGGCGATTTCCGCAAGCGAAGCCAAAGCGCGCGGCAGGTTGTGTTCCTCATTCAGAGTAATCAGGCAGGCGGAAAGGCGGTTCATCAGACTCCGGCGATTGTGAAATCGGCGCTAGTATCTCACAAAGCCAATCCGAGAAATCGAAACAGGAATAAGACCTCTCCGGGGGAGAAGGGGAGCCGGTTATTTTGGCAGGAAATTCACGCGAATCAAGCTCACGCCGATTCGAAACTCCGTGCCGTCCTGCAGCATGGCTGCACGCACGCGCTCTTCGTCGTAGAAAGTTCCGTTGGTGGAGTCCATGTCCTTCAAATTGATGTACGTCTCCCGCACCTCCAGCAAACAGTGATGCCGCGAAATCTCGGGATCATTCACCGGAATGTCCGCACCTTTGCGGCCTAGAACAACGCGGGGCTTGCTCAGCGTGTGGACCTCGCCCTTAGAAGGGCCCGTCAGGATGCTGAGCACGACGTTTGCTTTCAATGGCAGCCGAATTCCGGGATCGGCCGGAGGCAATTGCACGTTGGAACTGCTGGCATCCGCGCGAGCAAACGACGGAAGCGGCGACATCACGACCGTGGAATCCACGCGCCGCTTGATCTCCACGATCGTGGTCTTACCGCATTTAGTGCATTTGAACTGAACCTTGGTGTGGCCGCCGAACTGCCCATCCTTCAGCAAATGTTCCGTGCCGCAATGAATGCAAGCTGTCTGCATACTCCAATTTAACACCATCCAATGCCCCATGTTGCGTGCCGGGCAATTCGAGGTCGGATAAGTCAATCACCTCCTCAGCATCCGTAACCACTTCCGGACCTCCGGCGCCCGGAATCTTGTGTTACGATTACAAGTTCCAGACCACTCAGGAGAGCGTGTGTGTCCGATCATATTTCGCGAAAAGAGCTGAAGCACGACAGGATCAAGGAAACCATCGAGCACGGCGCCGAAGCCGTGATCTCTCACGGGCAATTCACACTCATTGTCGTGATTGTCATTCTTGTCGTGGCGCTTGGCTATGGCGGCTGGCGTTTTTACATCGATCGCCAGACCGTGGAAGCATCCGCGGCCTTCGATACCGGAATGAAGGCTTACCAGGGGCGCATTGCTCCTGCTCCAGATCCGAACGAACCCAATGAGCCCGTCTACCCCGATGAGCCCACGCGGGTGCAGGACGCGCTGCAGAAATTCACCAAGGTTGCCGACAAATATCCCAGCACGAATCCTGGAAAACTCGCGCGCTACTACACCGCGCTCTGTCTCGAGGACTTGGAGCGCCACAATCAGGCGCTCGAAGAATTGAAGAGGATCAGCGGCATCAGTGATAAAGAGCTGGCGGCGATGGCGCAGTATCAAATGGCTACCATTTACGCGCGCACCGGCAAGACCGATGATGCCGTCAAGGCTTACCGAGCTTTGGCGGAGAAGCAGAGCGCCCTCGTGCCGCGGCCGCTGGTGCTGCTGGAACTCGCCGGCCTCCTTCGCACTTCCAATCCAAAAGAGGCCGTCAGCATCTATCAGCAGATCAAAAAAGATTTCCCTGATACCCCCATTTCGGATCAAGCCGATCGAGGCCTGGATATTCTTTCGCCGAAATCCTGATCCACTCCGCGCATAATGATGTCGCGCGGATCAACCCGGAAAAAACGGAGCGGCCCATCGAACCAGTTCCCACTCCTGCTCCCTGGGCGATGCGCGCGGAACAGTCGCGCGGCCGGCGCTTTCCCGAAAAGCCCCATCCGTACCGCAGCGACTACGCGCGTGACCGCGATCGCATCATCCATTGCCGTGCTTTTCGCCGGCTGGAAGCCAAGACGCAAGTCTTTACCACGCGCTATTCGGACCATTTCCGCAATCGCCTGACGCACACGCTCGAAGTGGCGCAGATCGCCCGTACCGTCGCCGCCGCGCTGGGGTTGAACACCGAGCTTGCCGAGGCCCTCGCGCTCGTCCATGACATCGGCCATCCGCCGTTCGGCCATGCCGGCGAGCGCAAGCTCGACGAATTGATGCGCGCGCACGGCGGCAGCTTCAACCACAATCTGCACGCGCTCCGCATCGTCGAACAGTTCGAGCAGCGCTACCTCGACTATCCCGGCCTGAATCTCACCTTCGAAGTTCGCGAAGGCATCATCAAGCATTCGCGCGAGTATTCTGCCGCGGACTTTCCCCAACTGGCCGAATATCTTCTCGATTTTCGGCCGCCACTCGAAGCGCAGCTTATAGACTGGGTCGATGAAATTGCTTACAACACGGCGGATATCGACGACGCGCTCGAAGCCGAGCTGCTGGATCTCTCCCTTTTGCGCCGAGAAGTTTCTTTTTTTGACCGAGCCTACGCACAGGTCGAATCCGCGCATCGCGGCGCCCGCGAGAAACTCATCTTCAACGAAGCACTCAAGCGGATTTTGGATGCGCTGGCCACTAATCTCATTGAGACTACGCAGGAGCGCGTTCTGGCCTTCTCCCCCGCATCCGTGGAAGACCTCCGCCAGGCCGCGAAACGGCTCGCCGGTTTCAGCGATGCCGTCGCGGCGCAAAATCGCGAACTGAAGCGCTTCCTCTTCGCGCACATCTACAATCACCCCGCTATCGCTGAGGACCGTGACCGCTCCGTGAAGTGCTTGGAAGAACTCTTCGTTCATTATTTAGGCAGCAATGGATCGATGCCCGCTTCCTATGAAGAGCTCGCACAGATCGAATCGCGCCACGTCATCGTTTGCGATTACATTGCTGGAATGACCGACCAATTCCTTCTGCGCCAGTATCACGAGCATTTCGGCGAATCAGGCCGCACCCCAATGGTGACGCCTCAATGAAAGCGGGAGAGATCTTCTGCCAAACGTGAACGACATTCTGGATGCTCTCGAGAAAATGCATGGACCGCAGCACGCCGCGGGTCCCACGGATCCTTACGAGATGATCTTGTACTTGAATTGCGGCTATCCCGCCAGCGATGCGGCTTGTTCGAAGGGTTTTGAGGCCTTGAACCGGGAAGTGGGGTTGAGCCCAAAAGAAATTCTGGCCGCCCCAAGATCAAAACTGGTGAAGTTGCTGCGGCTTGGCGGAATCGTCCCCGAGGTGCGCGCGGACCGGCTGAAAGAAATCGCCCGTAAAGTGAAGGCTGAGTTTGGGGGCGATCTCAAGGCGGCGCTAAAGAGCTCGATGCGGCAGGAAAAACAGCAAACTGAGAAGGGCATTCGCGGCGCAAAAAAAATCCTCCAGCAATTTCCGGTCATCGGAGAGCCCAGTGCCGAAAAAATTCTGTTGTTCTCGAAACTGGCGCCCGTGGCTGCCGTGCCCTCCGCGAATGTCGAAGTGCCCGCGAGGCTGTGGTTTGGCAAGACTGGAAAGAATTACGCCTCCGATTACCGCGCCGCGCGCGAAATCCTAAACTCCGGGCTTGCCCAGACCTTCGAGGCCCGGCAACGGGCCCACCTGCTGCTCAAAAAACACGGACAGCAGACTTGCAAGCGCTCTCATCCGAAGTGTGAAATTTGCCCGTTGACCGGGCAGTGCGCCTACATTCAATTGCAGGCCGCTGACCGCCACATCGTCTAGTCCCGAATCGATGTGCACGGATTGCCGCAATTTCAGGCCATCGAAAGCGGGGCAGCCCATCGCACCTCCTGGTTCATACCACCAGCGTGGAACACTCGGCGCCGAACCTAGAAACGTATGAACGGTCCGAAGGCTACGCGCACATTGTGATGCGTGCTGCCGGCGAAGTAGATCTCATCGCCCGCCTCAAGTCGAAGACCCACCGGGCCGATATGTCCTTCCAAACCGCCGGCCGGATAAAGCGTTGCACTCACGTTGTTCGACCGCAAGTTGTCGACGGAACTCGTAAACGTCCCGAAGGAAGCGGGCCGGGGATCAAGCCGGAAATTGACAAATCCGCCTTTGACCGTCAAGAAAGGGCGAATCGCACCGTGACCGGCGACGATCTTGGGGCCAAAAAGTCCATGCAGGACTTTGATGTTGCTGTTGGCCACCGTGACCGTGCAGCTGGAACTAAGGCACTGCTCGGTGAACGCTTGTTTGAAGTCGTAGCTCATTTCCCCTTCCAGCATCACGTGAGAAAAAGCCTTGTATCCCACGCGTGCTCCCACTCCCGCCATGTTGGTTTTGGTCTGTGATACTCGGAAATAATCGGCGTAGGCGCCGACCTGAAAGTGATCCTGGGCGGACGCCACCGGCACCAGCCAACCTGCGAGGAACAGCAATAGTGCGACACGCTTCATTCGTGTTCTCCTTGAACGGAAATATTAAGCATTGCGGAAAAGCAGGGAGCTGGCGCCGGCTGGGGTGCTGCTTCAGTTCCTTAGATGGCCGCGCGAGAGACAGAGTTGCCGCGCGAATTGTGGAGTATTTCTCCTAGAGCAAGCTCTCAAGATTCACGCTGCCGCACAGTAGGCATGAGAGTTCTCGTTCTGGTGCAAAGGTAGGGATCAGTTGAGATCCTTCGCTGCGCTCAGGATGACACCGGGCGAGCGGCATGAGCCGCGGCCTCAGTGGTCTCTCAGGGCTTGTTCGCCATGGTCAGGAATAGCGTCAGGTAGCGCTTCAGTTTTTGGGTGATGAGAAAATTTTCCTTTACGTGCTGGTGTCCGTTTTCGCCAAGCTTTGCCGCGATTTCCGGGTGTGAAAGCAAGAAACGAATCTGATACGCCGTGCCTTCCACGGAGTGTGCCAGCAATCCCGTGTGCTTGTGGATGATTTGAATGGGAATGCCGCCAACCGCCGAAGCCACCACCGGCTTCTTCTTCCATAATGCTTCGGAAACGGTAAGGCCGAAGCCTTCGCGCAGGCTTTTTTGAATCACGATGGTCGAGGCCCGCTGCAGTGCATTGACTTCGAGCGGTGCCCAGGCAGGCAGCTCGATCACTCGAATGTCCGGATCGTCATTTGCTTCGCGCAGGACTTCTTTCAACACCATCGCGCCCTCGGGATCATCGGACGCGCTGCCGCCCGCGAGAACCAGTTGGCAATCGAAATAGCGCTTTACGATGCGATAGGCGCGGATCACGCCGACGGGATCCTTCAGGCGGTCGAACCGGGAAATTTGCGTGAGGATCGGCCGTTGCGGATCGATGCGATAGCGAGCCAGGATCTGCGCGATAAACACGGGATCAAGATGGCAGTTTTTTTCAGAAAGCGGATCGATCGCCGGATAAAAGAGATACTGCGGGATGGGCAACTGCCGGGAGAATTCGGGCGAAGAAAACATGGCGCCGTCGTACCGCGAGACGAACGCTTCCAAAAAGTCCCATACTCCCCGGTGCGGGTGCGAGAGATCGATGTGGCAGCGCCAAACCCAGTGATTTGAACCTGGTTTGCGTGCATCGATCAGCCCCGCTGGTTGCGGGTCATGAATCACGACGAATTCCGCATCGAGAGGAAGAGTCGCGCGGTTGCGTTCGTTATAGGCTAGAAAAATCTCAAAATCTCTCGGCCTCGCATGATAAGGCGCGCCGTGCAGTGCGTTGTGGAAAGATTTGGTGACTTCAAAAAAATCTTCGCCGCCGCTCATCACCTCCCATTGGATATTGAGGTCTAGTTCCTCCGCCAGCGGCACCAGGCGCATCAGAATTTCCGCTACACCGCCGCCCACAGCCGTCGAATTGACCATCTGGATGCTCCGCCCGCGCAGGGGCTTCGCCAGCGCGCGCAGCTCCTCAATCTCGCCTGCGCCCAGCAGTTCGGCGTAGTCGTCCAGCGGGATGCGCGTGACCGCCAGTGTTTCGCTCAAGCTTTTCTCCTTTCCCGCTCGATCAGCCGCAGCAGCTTGGCGCGCGAGCCGTCCAGCGTGTTGGTGTAGATGTCGATGTTATTGACGCTCTCCGCAAGAGTCTGCAGCCCCAATCCATCCGACAGCCAGTGCGAAAAGTCGTTGGTCTGGAGTTGCAGCCGCAGCCGCGAAGAAATGAAATGAAAGTAGAAACCGGCGTGGCTAAGATGAGCAATGCCATCGCGAAACTCGTCCAGCGTTCGCGCACTCCGGCCGAGGGGAGCAGTGACCTCCACGCTCTCGCAGAAATAGAAACGTTCCAGCGCCGACTGCTTCGCAAAATGCGGGAATGCCTCGCAAAAGTCGCGCACCACGCGGCAGAGATCACTTCGCAGCGCCGCGATGGAGACGTAGTCGCGAATGTCCAAGGCCGCCAGCTGTTCCGCGAGATCGTTCCGGTTGGTGTCCGCGAGCACCCATTGCGCGAAATCATTGGAAAAACCCTCGGTGAGAAAATGATGGCTGCCAAGCGTTTGATAGGTGTGATGGAAAATGGAAGCGTCGCTGCAATGTTCCAGCCCCGTCAGCAGCTCCGAGGGCGAGCCGGCCGATTGGTTCCCGATTCGCGTGAGATAGGAAACGGTAACGAATTCGAACGGAGTTTCTGCCGCGTTCATACCAGAGCCTTTCCTCTTCCCGAATACTTCGTGCCGCTTCAACCGCGCCGCAATTCGAGAGATCCGATTCGATTTCGCATGCTTATGGAGCCTGATGCGCCTCCGCGCGTTCCGGCAAGTCCACGCGAATCTCGGTGAGATCGGAGAGCAAATTCGCGGCCCAGCGATAGACGTTGTGCTCCCGCACGATGTGCCGCATCCGCTGCATGCGCCTGGCCTGCTCCTCTTCCGGCATTTCCAGCGCACGATGGATGGATTCCGCGAGCTGCGAAACGTCATAGGGATTCACCAGCAGCGCATCCGATAGTTCGTGCGCCGCACCTGCAAAGGTGCTGAGGATCAGCGCTCCGCGTTCGTCCTCGCGTGAAGCCACGTATTCCTTGGCCACCAAGTTCATTCCGTCGTGCAACGAGGTCACCATGCAGAAAGACGCAGCGCGGTAAAACCGGGCGATCTCCTCATGCGAATGGTGTTTCTTGAGAAACACGATGGGTTTCCATCGCGCCGTCTGGAAACGCGCATTGATTCGTTCTGCTTCAACGCTCACCTCATCGAGGAACTGCTTGTAGCGTTCGATGTCCGTACGGCTCGGCGCGCCGATTTGCACGAATGTGAACCGCTGCTGGTAGGCAGGGTTGAGCTCGAAAAAACGCTCCAGTGCTCGGAAGCGCTCCAGGATTCCCTTCGTGTAATCGACGCGATCGACTCCCACTCCGAGGAGCGAAGCCTCTACCCGCATCTCGGCGCACAGCGCGGCGCGCTCTTCTCCCGCGTTGCGCATCCCGTCGACCCCCTGCGAGCTTTCCGGAAACGCCACGCTGATGGGATACGGCCGCACACGCGTGATGTGCCCCTGCCGGTTCACGGCGAAGCGATCCCATTCCGTCAGCGCTTCCAGCGCGCGATCCACCGTCTCCAGAAAGTTGTTGCAGTGCGATTGAATGTGGAAGCCAATGAGGTCGGCGCCGAGGAGGCCGTCGATCAGCTCTCGCTGCCATGGACAAATCCCAAATACTTCCGCGTTCGGCCAGGGAATATGCCAGAAAATTGCCACGCGCGCATCGGGACGCGCGTCCTTGATCATTCGCGGCAGCAAAGCAAAATGATAATCCTGTGCCAGGAGAATCGGCGATTCCGTGCTTTCCACCTCCTGCAGAACCGCATCGGCAAACCGGCGGTTGATTCTCTGATACTGCAACCAATCTTCGGGACGAAAGACGGGTCGGGTGTGCGCGATGTGCGAGAGCGGCCACAATCCTTCGTTCGAGAACCCTTCGTAGTAACCTTTGTCCTCCTCATCGGTCAGCCACACGCGGCGCAGCGTATAGCTCGGATGATCGGGCGGCACGCGGAGGTGGTCGCGTGCGTCGACGACTTCGCGGTCGGCGCTACCCGAGCCGTTGGCAATCCACGTTCCATTGCACGCCAGCAGCACTGGCTCCAGCGCCGTGACCACGCCGCTTGCGGGCACGATCATTTGAATCGCTCTGTCTTTGCCGCTGAATACGTGCATGTATGGCTCGCGATTCGAAACCACGAACAACGGTTTTTCCTGCAGTTTGTTCCGCAAACTCACTCGCAACCTTTCCGCCGTCCAGATCGAAGCGTTCGAATCGCGCAAACGTGCTTCTTCTTCCGCAACCGCGCGCGCGGTATTCAGATCTTTGGCCAGATGGGTCACTTCGTGGTTCAGCTGATCGAGGATTTCGCCTGTCGAACCCGCTGCTCCCGCACCCGCCTGCCCGGTTCGCAGCGTTCGCAGCCAATTGGCGGTGCGCGTCAATGGTCCCGTGAACGTCCATCGGACAAGGATCAATGCGAGTCCCGTTATCAGAACTGTTTGCACAAACGCATTGAGAAGGGAATCGCGCAGCGTGCGCGACACTTGCTTGTCGATATAGCTGGTGTCGTGGAAGAGCGCCAGCACTCCCACGACCCCCCCGTTGCGGTGCAGCGGCAATGCATAGATGTGCACGGGAACTTCTTCTTCCGGAATCAGCGATGGAGTTTGCTCCGCACTCAAAAATTCGCCGATGCCGCTGTCTGTTTCTGCAGCGCGACTCGCGGCCGTCGGGCGCAACCGGAAGACCGGCGCGAGCCCTGAAGTGATCGCCAACAGCGCGCCCGTGTCGCTGTAAACCGCGACGCCCTTCAAATGTTCGCGCTGGCCGAAGCGCTCGACGAGACGCTGCAAACTCCGGTCCGGGGTACGGTCAAGCAGCGGCTCAATGCCCTCTTGAAGACTCTCACCAAGAATTTCCGCCCGTCGCGAGAGGTCATTGCGCAGCAAGTGTTTTTCCGTGCGCACCTGGTATGCGGCAAAAAATAAAGACACTACCGCGACGCTCACGATCAGAGGCAGGACGATTTTCAGAGTCGTGCGCATCAAGACTCCTCAGTGGCCGAATAGACAGACACCGCACGGGGCTGGGAGCGGGCGGCGGAAGAGAATTAGAATTGTTCGCGGCCGGCCGGAAAAAATGCCGAACGCTTTGTTGTTACAAACTCATTCCTGAGCTTGGCACTACCACGACGCGCACGGCAATGTTCTTGCCGCTATTTGAACGGTATTCCACGGTCGCTTGCGCGCCAACGGTGAGCTTGCCTTCGACCTTGGTCTGGTCATCTACTAAGAATTGAACGGTATTCACCTCTTTGCCCTTTGCGACTTCAAGGGCAAAGGCCGCGTCGTCGACCGACGCGATCTTTCCCGACAGCGACTGGTTATCGGGAATAGGTTGCGGTTCGCCTGGCACAAGCCGGTCGGGAGCCGGCGAGGACCAAGCGGCAATGGTGAAACAAGTAAGGAACAGCGTAGCTAGGCACAGTGCAGTCCGGAATCGCATTGAGTCTCCTCCAATTCGATTTGGACCGGGAACTTGTTGGTGGCACGAACTGAGCCAAATCCAAGGGGAAATCCACAGTACCGTCTAACGTATTAGATATCAATGAGTTCCACAAAGATGTGGATTAAGGCCCCCATGGGAAGTGAGTACTAGTCCCGGGAATTTTTTGCTCGCCCAAGTGGAATCGAGAAAAAAGGAACTGACCTCGCTTGATTGACCCGGGGGGCGCTTGCCATTAGGATTTGGGTCGATTCCCGTGGTTTCGCTGCATGGCCGGGAGAGTTCAAGGAGACCCTGTGTACTGTTCCAAGTGTGGCAGAACGATGGCCGAGGGTGCAGCTTTTTGCTCGAGTTGCGGACAAACCTTTTCAGTGCCTGCCGTAGTGCCGCGCCCGCCAATGTTGAGTGCTTCGGTTGCCATGCCCATGGCTGGCGGCGTCGCGGCTATTAGAGCCTACAGCGTATCCGGCACCTTCCCCCGCGTTGAGTACGCCGGCTTTTGGCTGCGGCTACTGGCCCTGCTTATCGACAACACGATACTGGGCTTGGGCTTTTTCCTGGTTTTGATGCCTCTGATTTTTCTGACGGGATTGCGCACGTTTCTGGATAATTTCCGCCCCAATGAAGACATGAACGATGTAGGAGTATTCATGCTCATCGTATTCCTTTTTCTTGTGGCTACCGTTGCCCTGGCCTTGACTTGGCTGTACCACGCCTTGATGGAGTGCTCGCCGTGGCAAGCCACCGTCGGAAAGAAGGCCCTGGGCTTGGTTGTCACCGATCTGGACGGGCGACGCGTCGGCTTCGGCCGCGCCACGGGAAGGCACTTCGGCAAAATGCTCAGCAACCTGATCCCCGCTCTCATCGGATACATCATGGCGGGGTTCACCGAAAAAAAGCAGGCGCTGCACGATATGCTGGCGGGCTGCCTGGTGCTCCGCCGCAACGATTGAAGCACGAGGTTGAACGCCGGGCAGGTGGGGAATACGCCTTTTACCAGCCCGAGATTGGCCGTCCAGGCGTTTGCCGCCAAATGCACTAGTGCCAGGCATCATTTGCGCCGAACTCTGAGGTTGGCAGTTGTTGCCGATGGAAACCGCTGGAAAGCCGTCAACGCTGGGAAGCATTTTTCGCCAACGCTGCCCGCGTTGCCGCCTGGGCCGAATCTATCGCTATTCCATCTTTCGCGGATTCCCGAAGATGTGCGATCGATGCGGCATCTGTGACCTCAAGTTTGAGCGCGAACCGGGCTACTTTCTGGGGGCCATGTACTTCAGTTTCGCCTTGGGTGTCTTGATCATGGCGCCGATCGCCATCCTGCTTTGGCTCCTGACCGGTTGGTGGATTACGAAAGTTATCCTCTGGGCCACGGTCTTGTTCTTGCCGTTCGCGCCCACGATTGCACTGTTCTCCCGCGTACTGTGGATCTATCTGGACCAGAGCATCGATCCCGAACGAACGCGCTAGGGAGTCCTCCACTGTCACCCGCCCAACAGGAATTGTTCGAACGGAAAGTGGAAATAGAAATTGAAAACCGAACTGAAAAATGACTCAGCAAGCTGCTAAGTAAGCGCTCCGCATTGGATGTTACCAGGGGTTCCCCACAGCTCGCAGGCATCAATGTACAAAAGGGAACAGACACCACCGTCTCCGCGGATGAACATTGGACTAGATATTGGTGTACACGGGTGTCGGCCTCTTGTCCGCTCCTCCACGGCAAGAACATCAATGCGCGCCTCTTTTTTTGAAGCAAGAGGGTCCACGATGAGAACGCAATTTGCGTCCAAGACACAGATGAGCGAAGAAAGTTTGATTCGGGCAGGCCAGCAGGGCGATCCGCAGGCGCTCAACACACTCTTCCATCGCCACCAGCACACGCTTTTTCGTTCGGCCCTTGGCATTATGGGCAATCCCCAGGATGCCGAGGACGCTTTGCAGGATGGTTTGCTCTCTGCTTTTCGAAACTTAAGGAATTTTGAAGGCCGCTCACAATTTTCCACCTGGCTCACACGCGTGGTGACTAACGCTGCTCTTATGCGCCGCCGCAGCCAGGCGGTGCGTCCCAGCGCCACCGCCGTTGAGCCAATCAGCAAGGATGAATTGCCGGTCGTGGAGCGTTTGATGTCCAAAGATTTGAACCCTGAGCAACTCTTCTGTGGCCGGGAAATTCGAGAGATCATTAGGGACCACATTGATGAACTTGCGCCGATTCTCCGAACGGCCTTTATTCTGCGCAAAGTTCGGGAGTACAGCACCAGTGAGACCGCAAAAGTATTGAGGGTATCCGAACAGACGCTAAAGGGGAGGCTGCTGCGGGCACGCCGCGCTCTCGCCAAACGTGTAAGCCGAACTCTTCTCCAAAGCGTGGGCACGCCTCCCGATCACGAATATGAGCCACAAGCAGGGAGCGATTATTTCAGACGTTGACCTAAGGGGTGGTCTCGGAACTATCCTCCGCCATCGAGAGTAGCCTGCGCGAGCATTCTGTCCAGCCTTTTCCACTCCGGGCAATTCCCAACGCCCAAGTCAAACGCTGGCAGCCGATGGCTACGTTTGCTCTGGTGCAGCCAGGCTATTCACAACTCTTCGAACGCCTTCCACGGACTTCGCAGTATTTTCCGCCAGGAGTTTTTCCGCACGCGAAAGAACCGTTCCGGTCAGGGTAACAACCCCGTTTTCAGAATGGATTTGCATGGTCTTCAGAGTAAATGCCTTTGTGGAGTAGAGCGCAAACTCCACGCGACGCGCCAGTTTATCATCAACACTTTCCGGCTCTGCCTGGGAGTCCGTGACGCTCAAGTTATCCGTGAGGCCCTGAACGCCCGCAACCTGCCATGCAATCTGGTCCGCGGTGTACTTCTGCCCGACACTCTGCACCGTTCCACTTAGCGTCACCGCCCGGTTTTTGACCACCGTGGCGATGTGTTTTTCCGCCAAATCGGCGTTCTTCGAAAGGGCATCGGTGACCAGAGTCTGGATTTCCAGGTCCGCCACGCGCTCTCCGAGATGCTCGCGGTCGGGATTGCGTTCCGTCGTAGGATTGACACTCAAATTGTTGTGCACCTGTTTGACGCTGGAGGTGTCCTGGACAATCGCGCCGGCGACAGTCTTGACTTGTTCCGAAGGCACCTGACCTTCTAACGTCACGTCGC
>Ga0210402_10003270_pt1 | contig 15267 bp, 13 predicted proteins | sample IncBWC7MmetaG_FD_161055 | JGI IMG/M metagenome (GOLD analysis project Ga0210402, IMG submission 161055) | Forest soil microbial communities from Barre Woods Harvard Forest LTER site, Petersham, Massachusetts, United States - Inc-BW-C-7-M | ecosystem: Environmental > Terrestrial > Soil >...
GATTCCGCTCGAGTTCATCCCGCTGCTGTCGGGTTTGGCCGGCCTCGGGCTCGCGGTCGTGTTCGGCTACATGGCGACCAAGCAGCGCGCCACCGCCTTTGCCATGATTACGCTCGGCATCGGCGAGCTGATGACCACGGCCGCGCTGAGTTTCCATCATTTCTTCGGCGGCGAGGGCGGCGTCAACTCCAACCGCATGATCGGCCATAGCCTGTTCGGTTTCAAATATGGAGCTTCGATCCAGGTCTATTACCTGATCCTGGCCTGGACCGTGATATCAGCACTTCTGATGCTGTACCTGACGCGGACCCCGCTCGGGCGGATGGCGAACGCTTCGCGCGACAATTTCGAGCGGGTGCAGTTCGTGGGCTACGACCCGCGCATGGTGCGCTTCCTGCAATTCGCGCTGTCCGGCTTCTTTGCCGGCATCGGCGGCGGGCTCTATGCCATCACTTATGAGATCGTCACCTTCGATGCGCTCGCAGCGCCCTTGTCGGCCAACGCGCTGCTGATGGCCTATATCGGCGGCTCGGCTGCCTTTGGCGGACCGATCATCGGCGCGGTGCTGATCACGCTGTTGCAGAGCGGCGTCAGCCTGATGTCCAATTCCTGGCTGGTCTATGTCGGCGTGCTCTTCATCACCATGGTGATTTTTGCGCCGCAGGGCGTCATGGGGCTGATTGCGGCGCATGGACCCATTCTGCGCGCCGGCCGCTTCGGCAGGCTGCTGCTGCCTTACGTTCGCGTCATCGTGCCGGGTCTCATCATGGTGCTCGGCTTTGTCGGCATCGTTGAACTGGCGTCTTTCCTCACTATCGGCGCGGCCCAGGGCAAGGTGCTGGTGTTGTTCGGCCACAAGATCGACGAGCATGATTTGATGCCCTGGCTCGCCGCGTTTGCCTGCCTCATTGTCGGGACGGCGTGGTTTTCCATCGAAGCGAAATCGTTCCGGCGGGTCTGGGACGCCTTGATGGTCGAGCTCAAGCCGCAGCGGAGCGCGGCATGACCGACACCGCGCTCAGCCTCTCCAACGTCAACAAGTTCTTCGGACAGACGGAGATCATCCGCGGCGTCAATCTCGACATCGCCAAAGGTGAACGCCACGCCATCATCGGCCCGAACGGCGCCGGCAAGACTACGCTGTTCAACCTGGTCAGCGGACGCTTTCCGCTGTCCTCGGGCGAGATCCGGCTCAATGGCGAGCGCGTCGACGGCCTGCCGCCGCACCAGATCAACCGCAAAGGCCTGTCGCGCAGCTTCCAGATCACCTCGATCTTCCACCGCCTCTCGGTGTTCGAGAATCTGCGCTGCGCGCTGCTGTGGAGCATGGGTTACCGCTACTCGTTCTGGACGCCGCTGTGGCGCCAGCATGAGCTGAACGAGAAGACGGACCAGATGCTGGAAGAGCTGAACCTCACCTCGCGCCGCGACACGCCGGCGGGTCTGCTCTCCTACGCCGACCAGCGCGCGCTCGAAATCGGCATGACCATCGCCGGCGGCGCCTCGGTGATCCTGCTGGATGAGCCGACCGCGGGCATGAGCAACACCGAGACCGACAATGCGGTCGAACTGATCCGGCGCGTCTCCAGGGGCAAGACGCTGGTCATGGTCGAGCATGACATGAAGGTGGTGTTCGATCTCGCCGACGTGATCACGGTTTTGGTCTATGGCCAGGTGATCGCCTCCGGTCCGCCGCAGGCGGTGCGCGCCAACCGGGCGGTACAGGAAGCCTATCTCGGTAGCCTCGCGGCATGATCCTCGAAGTCGAAAATCTCCGCGCCTATTACGGCCAGAGCCACATCTTGCACGGCGTCGATCTCAATGTCGGTGACGGCGAGATCGTGAGCCTGCTCGGCCGCAACGGTGTCGGCCGCTCCACCGCCTGCAAGGCGATCATGGGGCTGGTGCCCGCGCAGGGCACGATCCGGTTTCGCGGCAAGGATATCGCCGGCCTGCGACCCGACCAGGTCGCGCATGCCGGCATCGGCTACGTGCCCGAAGACCGCCAGATCTTTCCGACGCTGACGGTGCGGCAGAATCTCGAGCTCGGGATGAAGCGCACCGGCCAGTTCGGTCGCTGGAAATTCGACGACGTCTATCATCTGTTTCCCAATCTGAAAGCGCGCCAGGACGTCTCCGCAGGCGTGCTCTCCGGCGGCGAGCAGCAGATGCTCACGATGTGCCGCACCCTGATGGGCGATCCCGACCTGATCCTGATTGACGAGCCGACCGAGGGACTCGCGCCGAAACTGGTCGAGCAGGTCGGCGAACTCCTGGCCGAAATCTCCCGCCGCGGCGTGGCGATCCTTCTGGTCGAGCAGAAGCTCGCGATTGCGCTGAAAATATCGAGCCGGCTCTATGTCATGGGCCATGGCCGCATCGTGTTCCAGGGCAAGCCGGATGATTTCGGCGCCAATTCCGCTGTGCGCAAGGAATGGCTGGAAGTCTGATTTGGCGGGTGCGGCGGCCGCTATTTGCTTGCGCCGGAGAGCTAGCGGCGGCACATTTGCGTTGCGGCAGCGAAGCACCGCCAACATAAAATTCGAGTAAGCCCAGAGGAAGCCCATGGCCACGGCCACGCGGATCGACTGCGACATCCATCCGGCGGTAGGCGGAACGCGCACCACGCTGTTGCCCTATCTCGACGACCACTGGAAAGAGCAGGTGGTGAGCCGCGCCATCGACGGCCTCGATCTCACGAGCTACCCGCCGAACATGCCTCTCTGCGGCCGGCCGGACTGGCGTCCCGCCGAAGGCAAGCCGGGTTCTGACCTGAAGATGGTCCAGCGCGGCGCGTTCGATCAGCTCGGTGCGTCGCATGCGATCTGCAACGTGCTCTATGGCGCTTCCGCCGTGTTCGATCCCTATATGGCCTCGGCCTTCTGCAAGGCCATCAACGACTGGATCGCGGCAGAATGGCTGTCGCAGGATTCGCGCCTGCGTGCTTCGATCCTGGTGCCGATGCAGGCCCCGGATTTGGCGATCGAGGAGATCGAGCGCCGCGCGGGCGACCATCGTTTCGTTTCCATCCTGGTGCTGGCGCAGGGCGAGATGCTGCTCGGCCGCCGGCATTTCTGGCCGGTCTATCAGGCCGCGGAGAAATACAAGCTGCCGCTCGCGATCCATGCCGGCAGCTCCTACCGGCAGGCGCCGAGCTCGATCGGCTGGCCGTCGCACCGCTATGAATATTATTTCGTCGAGGCGCACGCCTTCCAGGCACAGATCCTGAGCCTGATTTATGAAGGCGTGTTCGGCAAATTCCCGGGCCTCAAGGTCGTGCTGATGGAATCAGGCGTGAGCTGGCTGCCCGCCTTCATGTGGCGCGCCAACAAGACCTGGCGCGGCGTCCGCGTCGAGGTGCCCTGGGTCGAGCGCGAGCCGGCTTCCATCATCCGCGATCACGTCCGCGTCACCATGCAGCCGTTCGATGGCCCGCCGGACGCGACCGCTGTCGCCGACGTCATCGACCAGATCGGCTCGGAAAAGATGTTTCTGTTCGCGTCCGATTATCCGCACTGGCAGTTCGACGGCGACGATCCGATGCCGCCGCATCTGCCGCAAAGCATCATCTCGCGCATGTGCGCGGACAATCCGCTGGAGACGTTTCCGCGGCTAAAGCTGAACTAGCGCATGATCCGAAAAAGTGGGAACCGGTTTTTCGAAAAAGATCATGCGCCAAATAAAAGGAGGATCGCATGAGTGATGTCATCGACCGCCCGATACTCGAAAAAGAGGCCACCGCCGCAACGAGGCTGCGCATCATCGATTGCGACATCCATCCGAGCCTGCGTTCGCGCGCCGACCTCAACGATTTCCTGCCGAAACGCTGGCAGGAACATATGAAAACCTACGGCGATCATCTGCGTACGCCCTATATCGGCACCACGCCCTATCCGCGCTCCTCGCCGCTGATCTGCCGCCGCGACGCCTGGCCGCCGACCGGCGGCGTGCCGGGCTCCGATCTCGCCTTCATGCAGAAACAGCACCTCGATCCCTATGATGTCGAGTTTGGTATCCTGCAGGTGCTCGATCTCTTCATCTTCTCGCAGCAGAACCTCGAATTCGGAGCGGCGATCCAGCGCGCCATCAATGAATGGCAGCTGGCCCACTGGACGCGCCGCGATCCCCGCCTGAAGGCCTCGATCCTGGTCAGCCAGGACGACACCGTGGCCGCGCTCGAGGAGATCGACCGCTGCGCGAAGACCGGTGAATATATCCAGATCAACATCTCGCCGCGCGCCAACGAGCCGCTCGGCCGCCGCCGCTACTGGCCGATCTATGCGCGCGCGCAAGAGCTCGGCCTGCCGCTCGGCGTCCATGTCGGCGGCTATGGCGGGCATGCGCCGACCGGTGGCGGCTGGCCGTCCTATTATTGCGAGGAGCATCAGTCCAACGCGCACACCATGGCCGCGAATCTCGCGAGCCTCGTGATCGAAGGCGTGCCCGAGCGCTTCCCGAAACTGAAGATCGTCTACATCGAGGGCGGCTTTGGCTGGATCCCGTCCGCGATGTGGCGGATGGACCAGCATTTCGAGCGCTTCCGCAGCGAGGTGCCGCACTTGAAGCGCAAGCCGAGCGAATATGTGCGTGAGCATTTCTGGTTCACCACCCAGCCGATCGACGAGCCGGATGAGGCGAAACACCTGCGGCAGCTGATCGAGTGGGTCGGCGTCGACCGCCTGCTGTTCTCGTCGGACTATCCGCACTGGGACTACGACGACGCGCGCTTCGCCTTCAAGACGCCGCTGACCGATGTCGAGCGGAAGAAGATTTTCAATAGCAACGCGCGCGCGGTGTACAAGCTGTAGTCTCTCGTCCTCATGGTGAGGAGCGCCCAACGGGTCCGCGCGAAGCGCGGCCCGATGACAGGCTCCGGCGCGTCTCGAACCATGAGGCCACAGCTCGGGCCTCATCCTTCGAGACGCCGCTTCGCGGCTCCTCAGGATGAGGGATCGGCGCTTATTATTTTTTCTGCTCTATAACATATATCCATGATATATGTTTATCCGCGCCAAACGCGGAGCCGCCCCATGCGCCTGACCCATTTTTCCGATTACGCCCTGCGCTTGATGATGTATGCGGCCGCCCGCAAGGACGAGCTCGTCACCATCGAGGAGACCGCCGCGCTCTACGGCCTGTCGCGGGCGCATCTGATGAAGGTCGCCAACCAGCTCACCCGCGCCGGATTCCTCAAGGCCACGCGCGGCCGCAATGGCGGCCTGTCGCTGGCGAAGAAGCCCGACAAGATCAGGCTCGGCGACGTCGTGCGCTCGACCGAGCCGGATTTCGCGCTGGTCGAATGTTTCGAGAGCGGCAATCAATGCCTGATCACCCCGCGCTGCCGGCTGCGCGGCGTGCTGCAGGAGGCGCTGGGCGCCTTCATGCGCACGCTCGACCGCTACACGCTGGCCGATCTGCTGCTGCGGCCTGAGGATTTCGGCCTCAAGCCGGCGGCGTGAGCTGGAACGGCGTCAGGCCGTGCGGCGACCTGCGATGAGGCCGTAGACAAAAAGCACGATGACGGCGCCGACGATGCCGCCAAGGAAGCCCGCCGATTCTCCCGGGCTGTACCACCCGACCGCCTGGCCAAGGTAGGTCGCCACGAACGCACCGACGATCCCCAGAATGACCGTCAGGATGAAGCCCTGCGGCTCGGTCTTGTTGCCAGGCATAATGAGCTTGGCAATCACTCCAACGACAAAGCCAATGAGAATTGTCCAAAGGATGCTCATCTCGCTGTTCCTCCTGAACCGGCATTCGGGACAGCAAACATCCTGCGAGAGATCGCATCAGGGCGATCTTGACATAGATCAAGGGCGCGCTCGGAGCGAGAGAAGGCGCAATCAAGGGAACCCCACGTGATAGATTGCGGTGGCATTGATTGAACTACTTCCCTGACATTGCATGACGGAGAGCCGGCCGTGACGGTTGAGTTGCAGAGGATATCCTTCGACAATCTGGTATCGGTGCTGCGGGCAACCTGCACCCTCAAAGCGGGCGATTCGGCGCCTGAGCTGGTGAGCTGGTGTAGCGGGGCGGCCGAGGGACTGGCCGAACATGGCGACAGCCTCCTCAGGGGATCGTCGACCTGGGATGACGTCAAACAAGCGGCGGCGGCGCTCTCTACCTCGGCATGTTTGCGGCCGGCGGCGCGAGCTCTTGCGGATGCTGAAAGGTTGCCGCGCTCCGCAGAGGGAATTCGAACTGTGCTTCGGGAACTTGCTTGCGAAAACCTGACGCGGGCCCTGGGCCGGATGGCTCCGCTCGCCGGACATAGCCTGGAACCGCCAGCTTTGGCAGCCGCCCAGGGGCGGACCGGCGGTGAAACAGGTGGAAATGCAGAGCTGTCCCACGTCGCCGTTCTCGACAACATCGCGACTTACCATCGCGAGCACGAACGCTTCCATACCGTCTATAAATATGAACGCGCCGTAGAGCTCGCACGCGAAGCCAACCGGCTCAAGGTCGTGGCCGACGTCTGGCTTGCGCTGGACAAGCCCGCGTCAAGCCATCCGGGAACGGATTTCGACCAGCCGGCATTTCGGTCGGCTGGCTGCGACGATCTCAACGCGCTGTCGGCGATCGCCTCGATCGGCATCCTGTTCATGGAAGGGCAGGGCGAGCCGGCTGAAATTCGGACGCTCAAGGCGAAGCTTGGCGCGCTCGGCAACGGCTCGGCTCGGGCTGGCGAGTGGCTGGCGGGAATGATGGCGGCGGCCTGGTCGCGCGAGAGCGTGTTGCTTGGCGAAAAGTTCGCGGACGCAGCCCGTCCGCGCTACCGGACCATCGCGACGAACTGGATAGGCTCGCTGGAGACGATGTTGCTCGGGCGCCTGCTGGTGCTTGCCGTCGACAAACTGACGGCGATCGATTTCACACCTGGGGCAATCCGTGCCGCACCGCAGCAGGCCGGCGAAAAGCTGATCCTGGCTGCGCGCATCATCGAGCAAGCGGCGCGAGCTGAAGCGATTGGAGGCGTGGAGCTTTCCGGAAACGACGAATGCTGGACGAGTTATCGCGAACAGCTCAGGCGCGTCTGACCTGCAGACGAGACGGTTGACAGCGCCCGGACGTTCGGCCGCAATGGCGCCTGCCAACCTGAGGTGGCGCATGAACATCCAGACCCGTCCCGACCCCGTCGCCCGCGCCCGCGAGCTCGGAGCGGAGATCGCCGCCGCGGCTGACGAGATCGAGCGCACGCGGCGCATCCCCGCAGGCCTGCTGGAGCGGCTTCACGACTCGCGGCTGTTCCGCATGCTGCTACCGCGCTCGGCGGGCGGTGACGAGACGGAGCCTGCGGTCTACGTGGCGGCGGTCGAGGAACTCGCCCGGCACGACGCCTCGACGGCGTGGAACGTATTCGTCGCCAACAGTTCCGCCCTGATCGCCGCCTTTCTGGAGCCGGCGGCCAATCACGCCATCTTCGCCGATCCCCGCAGCATCATATCCTGGGGACCTCCCAACGCTTCGCGCGCGAGCGCCATCGACGGCGGCTATCGCCTGAACGGCAAGTGGGATTTCTCCAGCGGCTGCCGGCAGGCGCGCTGGATGGGCGCGCACTGCCATGTGCTCGAAGCGGACGGCGCGCTGCGGCTCAACCGCTTCGGCCGCCCCACGGTCCGCACGCTGTTGTTTCCGGCCAGTGAGGTGACCCTGCTCGACACCTGGCAGACGATCGGGCTGTGCGGCACGGCGTCGGATTCCTATAGCGCCAGCGATGTGTTCGTGTCCGAGGCGTTCAGCACCACGCGCGAGGACCCGACGCTGCGCCATGAGCGCGGCCCGCTCTATGCCTTCACCATGCAGGGCCTCTATGCGGCCGGAGTCGCCGCCGTGGCGCTTGGCATCGCGCGCGCGATGCTGTCCGAGTTCATTGCCCTTGCGTCCCGCAAGTCGCCGCGCGGGCTCGCCCGGCTCGCCGACAACGCGGTGGTGCAGGCCGACGTGGGACGCGCGGAGGCACGGCTCGGCTCGGCACGCGCCTACCTGATCGACACGCTGACTGCGATCTACGCGCGGGCCAACGACGTGGCGCCGATTGAGATAGCCGACCGGGCCCGCGTGAGGCTCGCCTGCACCAACGCGATCCAGGGCGCGGCCGAGGTGACAGACCTCGCCTACAAGGCAGCCGGCGTCGACGCGATCTTCCCGGGTAGCCCGTTCGAGCGCCGCTTCCGCGACATGCACACGCTTTCCCAGCAAATCCAGGCGCGCAACGCCCACTTCGAGTCTGTCGGGCAGATCCTGCTCGGCGTGCCGCCCGAAGATTTTCTCTAGGAGTGGCGAAGGTTCACCTTCAGCGGACCACAAAAACCAGCTTGCCGCGAAAGTGGCGGGACTGGCTTACTTCGTGCGCGGCCACGGCTTCGCTGAGCTTGTAGCGCGTCACTTCCGGCGGACGGACCGCCCCCATCGCCACCAATGCCACGATGCGTTCGAGATGCGGCCGGTCGCGTCCGACGCTCGGCCGCAGCGCAACGACATCGCTGCGGTCCGGCTTTGGTGCCTGTGCGCCAGAGGCAATGAAGGCCGCCCGGCCACCCGGCTTCAGAACGGCGAATGACCGCTGCGCCACATCTCCGCCGACAGTATCGAACACCGCGTCGCAGTCTTTCACAACCTTGGTGAAATCCACCGCATTGTAATCGATGATCTCATCGGCGCCGATGCTGCGCAGATATTCATGGTTCGCCGCGCTTGCGGTCGTGATCACGCGCGCGCCCAGATGTTTCGACAGTTGTATGGCAAAGGCCGCGACACCGCCTGCGCCGCCCTGGATCAGGATCGTCTCGCCAGCCTTCAGCTTCAACGTGTCCTCGATGGTGCAAATCGCCGTCAAGCCGGCAAGCGCCAGTGCTGCGGCATCGACATGGGATAGGCGGTCGGTTTTCTTGGCGACGATCGCTGCCTTGATCGCAATCTTCTCGGCATAGGCGCCTTCCTGGCCAACGTCGCAGACGGCGAAGACCTCATCGCCAACACGCAGGTCTTTGACGCCATCCCCAATTACGGAGACGACGCCGGAGAAATCCCGTCCAAGAATGTAGGGGAAACGCGCAAGCTGACCGGACTTGCCCTCGCGCACCTTCCAGTCCGCGCCATTGACGCTGGCGGCGACGATATCAACCACCACCTCGCCGGATGCAGCCACGGGATCCGGCATCTCGCCGAATTTGAGAACTTCCGGCCCGCCGTGTCGTTCGATGAAGGCGGCTTTCATGGGCATTCCTCGCGTTGGGTCGCATTTCTGATCGATGCATTTGAATTCGAAACCGCTGCTGCCCCGAAGGCGGACATCGGAGCCGCCCTCCGGCATATCTGTTTTAGGCCATCGATGGAAGTCGGGGCATACTTCGTATGCGTCAGGAGCGACTGTCAAAAAAGCAGCGACCGAGGCAGGCCGCGTTGTCGGCGCGCCACCGGCGGCCGTCAGCGTGTTTGCGCTATTCTGGCGATGATGGCGTCGCTATCGGCTGCCTGATGTTTTGCTCTGGCTCGCCGCAAAGTTTCCCGTTCGACAGGCGCGACCAGCTTTCCGCTTCGGCCATCCAGAAGACCCGGTTTGCCGGCTCACGCTCTGCGAGTTGTCTGCATAGCGCAGCGCGCGCAGCAAGCTCGAGTTGACTAGCCATCTAGACCCCTGCCTGAGGTTCACTTGCCGCCATAGTAAGGCAGGTCCGGTTCTCGGGACTATTGTCCTTGTGGCCATTGTCTCAACGACCATATGACGTGGACCGAACCAAGGGGCGTCGATGAGCCACTATGACGGTCCAGTGCCGCCGTTGCAAAGAGGGAGCCTGATCCGGAACGACGCGCCGCCGGGATCCCGATTTTCTGCCGATATTTGCCCGCTGTGCGCCTCGATTATCGTGCGCGCGATGGACAGCCCCATCCCCATTCCTTCCGCCTTGCTGGTGTAAAAGGGTTCAAAGATTTTTTTCAATCTGTCTTCGGGAATGCCGGATCCTTGATCGGACACGGTTAGCTCGGCAAACTTTTCGAGGCGCGAAGTCCGGATGCTGATGATGCGGCTTTCCCCGGGCGTATCCGTCATCGCGTCGATCCCGTTCACGACAAGGTTCAGAATGACCTGTTGAAGTTGAATGCGGTCGCCGAGGATCGGAAGCGCATCCGGTGTGATCACGCTAACCAGTTCGACCCTTCGCGCGATAGCCAGTGCCGAAAGAAATTGGACGGTTTCCCGAATGACGTCGTTGAGGTCGATATTTTTCACCTCGAAAGGCGCTTTTTTCAACAGGCTGCGCATCCGCCGGATGACTTCACCGGCGCGCCGGTCGTCCTGCAAGATATCCTTCACGATATCCCTGAGTTCAGCGATGTCGGGCGTCGGGGATTTCAGGATCTCGTCCGCGGTTTCGGCATTGGTCAGAATGGCGCCGAGCGGCTGGTTGATTTCGTGGGCAATTGAGGCGGTCAGCTCGCCGGCCGTGGAGAAGCGGTTGACATGGGCGAGTTCCGCCATGTGCTGCCGGGACTGCACTTCGGCAAGTCGACGCCCACGACGCTCACTCAGCAAAGCCGAGATAAGCCCGGCTTGCGCGAGAATAACGGCGAGTGCGAGTGCGATTTGCCAGGAATAACTCTGCCATACCGTCGGCTCCCGAAACAGGATTTCGCTTCCCGGTGGCAGGCGGCTCTCGCTGATGTTCCAGCGCCGAAGTAGTCGCCAATCGTATTTCGGTGTTGAGAAGCCGATCGGAGGAGTCTTGATGCTACCTGCCTTCTCGCCTCCCAACATTCGAACGGCAACTGCAGCAGTCGGTCGGGCCCCCTCAGCCGGTGAAAACATCGGGCCGCCAACAACTTCACCGTTAAAGTGAGACAGGTCGAACGAAAAAATGGGAGCGTTGGCGACCTCATAGATGCGCTTCAATGGCTCATTGTCTCCATAGACGGCACCCGCGCCGTCCACCCACAGCTGCTGAAATAGGATCGCACTATGGGGCGGCAAACTCGCAACCCCCTTCAATATCTCCTCGAACGAACGCTCGTTGTAAAAAATCAATTCGACTTTGTTCGTTAGCAGCGGACCCAGCACCCGCTTCTGCTCTTCAACCCAAAATCGCTCGTTGGGGGAGTTTCCGATGATGATCGCGATGGCCTTCGTCTCCGGCAAAAGCCGCAGAATGTTTTCGACAAGAGCGACTTGATCGAGCTGCACCCCAACCACGGCGTCTTGTTCGGACAACATGGATTGTTCAACCCGGCGCAGTTCGACTGCCGCGAGCAGCATCGGTGTTGTCGGATACAGGTCTGTCCTGTGTTGCTGCACGAAGCGAGCCGCGGGCGCACCAAGAGCGACGATCAAATCGGGCGGCCGTTGAGCGTAGAGCGCCCCGAGATATTCAGCAAATTTGGCCTCAGCAGTGTCGTTGCCACCCTGAGCCGTGACGAGGGTTTGTTCTTGAATTTCCAGCGGCCAAGGCGACTGTCGGCTCAGTTCGTTGCGGATCTCCCTGCTCCAAGTAGCCCCTGGCTCGAAATTCTGGCTATACGAATGGAGGACGACAATTTTTTTTGTGGCGACAAACTTCGGGTGCGCGGCAGCCTCGCCAACTGAGACCAAAAGAACGACGGCGGCAGCGGTCCACATATGAACGAGCCGCTTCAGCCATGAGGTGCGCGATGCCGCCATGCGGCCCCCGTCGGTCGCGATCAGTCCGCGCAGGATTTCCCACCGCCCGATTAGAGCATCCAAGGTAGCTACCTCATCGGCCCGCATGAGTGCCTTACCAGTACGTGACAATGTTGGCTAACAAATTGAGGTCACTCCCCGTCCGCGGCGTATAGATCACCGGTGTGGGATGATCTGTGTACCCGAGCCCGATGCCCGCGCGAATGCCAGGCGCAATGGATGCCGAATATGCTGCGGTGATCGAATAATTGCCGGTATGTGCGAGTTGGCCGCTCCGCAAAGCGGCATCGACCACATAGTGGCTAAAGACATTTTGCGAGACAACCAAGGAGACCATATCGCCCGGCCGGGACGGCAGAAGGCCTATCCCGTAAAGGCGAAACTCGTAATACTGGCTGAAGCGATTGAACTCAGGTGGCGCGTACATCGCGGTGACGCCGGCGTACCACCCTCTTGCAGCCTGACCTGCTACCGGCGCCAATTGGAAAAATTGTCGATCGGCCAAAACATACGCTGCGTAATTCCCGGTATTGCGCCCGCCAAATTCGAAATCCACGTATCTGCTGGTGTTGACGATCGATGCGGCACGCACCCAGGTCGCAGGCTGGCCGGGGGCGGCCTCCTTGCGATAACCAAACTCGTCGATAACGAGGGCCCCGCTGTTTGGCGTGGACCAGTCCAGGCCGGTTGGATTGGCGGCCTTCTCAGCAACGGGGCCATCCGGATTGCTCGCCACCTGGACGCCGAACTTGTTGTAGAGCCCATCAGGACCATTGAACTTGATGTTGATCGCCGGCTTCGTCCAGGCCCAGGCGCTAAGGCCAAGTTCGACTGGAATTGATCCGCTCGGTCCAAAGATGCTGGACGCCAAATTGCCTGCCAGAAAGGGCCCCCAATATTCAACGACATTGGCCTGATATCCGACCTTCAATTCCACCTGTCTGTTCAGGAAGGTCTGATAATAGCTGAGCGTTGCGAGGCTGGAGGCGTTCGGACCGCCGGGCTCCCATGTGTCAAAGTTGTAAATTCCGCCAACCACGATCTGCCCATCGGAAATTCCGTATCGGCTGAGGTCGTAAGTCATCTGCATCACGTTGTTCGTGAAGTAGGTTGGCTTCTGACCATTATAGACCTGCTGGCCGAACGTGGTCCGTTCTGCGGGCAGCATGTTATCGAAAAAATTATTGCTGCTGTAGCCGATGTATCCGATCCCGAGGGCGGCAAGACTTGATCGAAGGCCTGCGACATCAGGATCGATGGTCCCCTGCGGGCCGGGCAGCGCTATGATGTACCCCTTGATCCGAAGAGCATCGAAATCCGTCGTTGGCGCGGCTGGATCTGTTGCCAATTCCGCCGCATGGCTCGTTGCGCGCAGAAGGAACGCAACACAAATCGACAACGCGATTGCCTTCCACATGGCAAAGGCTCAATCGGCACAATGCTGGAATTCAGCGTGGCACAGTCACAGGCTATTCCATTTGATGGTTCCTTAATAGGCGGGTAGAGGAGCAGGTGTCTGTAAGACCAAGGGCCATCGCAGTCTCGCTCTGCTCACCTTTGCGAGCACATGGCTCCAGATTTTCACTCAGCAACAGCCTGCGATGTGCGCGGGACAAGCTCTGCGCTTCCCTAATGCGCGGCCCGGCAAGGAAGCCAGCATTGCGGTCCCGCCGACACTCCGTCAGGTTCAACCTCGCCACGGCCGTCACATCCAAATCTCCCACCTGTGACCATTCTGTTACGGTCTTTGGCCTCTGCGTGTGCGCTAATATCGAGGGCCCGTCGTCACCCAAGGCCTCGCGGTTCGCGGACCGCTTCTGGTCGCTGCCACCGGTTGCAAATACCTCCAGAAGTTTGCAATGGGATCGATCGCATCAAGAATCCGGCTGATCGGCTGTGGGGCAACGACGGCCGCTCTCCTGCTTTGCCCCCAAGTCTCACGTGCCGATGAGGGCGGCGCCTCATTCTGGCTCCCGGGTCAGTTCGCGAGTTTCGCTGCCGCGCCGCAGACACCAGGCTGGTCGCTGACTGCGAGCTATTACCGTTCCAGCGTTGCCGCGGCCGGCAGCGTTGCCGCGGCAAGAGAAATCCTGACCGACAGAATTCCCGTGAACGTGAAAGTTGATTTGAATCTGAACCTGAGCGGTCGGTCCGATCTGGTCACCCTCACACCATCGTATACGTTTGCCACGCCGGTTTTTGGCGGACAGTTGCTCGTGGGCATGTCTGGCCAGTACGGCCGAAGCGCCAGCAGTGTCGCGGGAACGCTGACCGCATTGGCTGGACCGATTGTGGTGACGCGCAGCGGAATGCTCGAGGACTCACTGACTTCCTATGGAGACCTCACACCGAACGCGGCGCTACTCTGGAGCCGTGGCGTTAACAACTACCTGGTTTATGTCGCAGCCAACGTTCCCGTCGGCGATTACAGTCCGACCCGGCTCGTCAATATCGCGCTTGGCCACGGTGCGATTGACGCAGGCGGCGCCTATACCTATCAAAACACGCCGACGGGGAATGAATTCTCGGGCGTTGCCGGCTTCACCTATAATTTGAAAAACCCCGACACACAGTACCGGAGCGGCATCGATTTCCACTTCGACTGGGGCGCGTCGCACTTCCTCACCAAGCAGCTTTTTGTTGGCATTGCCGGGTATGCCTATCAGCAGATCACTGACGATAGCGGCCAGAACCCGATCCTGGGGGGCTTCAGGTCACGTGCTCGCGGTGTTGGTCCGCAGATCGGATATAATTTCCCGATGGGAAACATGCAGGGCTCGCTCAGCCTGAGGGGCTATGGCGAATTCGATGCGGCCAATCGGGCCCATGGCTGGAACACCTGGCTGACCTTCGCTATTTCCCCAGCCGAACCCACCGCGATAACGCCCAGCAAGCATCCGGTGGCGAAATAGGCTTTGTCCAGAACTGCAGCCTGTTCGGTGATCGGCCCGAAGCCCGGAACGGGTCTTGGCCGTCTGAAAACGCAGCGACGTCTGCTTGCGCGTACCCAACGCCCCTTGCGGCAGCCGTTAAAAAGATATAGATAAAATACATCTTATAAACGAGGATTGGCCATGTCTGTTGTAGACGACCCCGAGGGTGCCGCGGAACGCCGCGCCCGCATCACCGGCGATCTCATGGCCAAAACCGGGATCGACGACGGCATGATCGAGCGCCTGGTGCGCACATTCTATGCGCGGGTGCAGGCCGATCCGCTGATCGGTCCGGTATTCGCGGCGCGCATTGAGGACTGGGAGGCGCATATCGCAAAACTCTGCGCGTTCTGGTCGTCGGTCGCGTTGATGACCGGCCGTTATCATGGCCAGCCGATGCAGACACATCTCGAGCTGCCGATTGCGGCAGAACATTTCGACCGCTGGATCGCGATCTTCGAGGCAACCGCGAACGAGCTGTGCCCGCCCGTCGCTGCAGGGCACTTCATCGAGCGCGCGCGGCGGATCGCCGACAGTTTTGAACTCGGCATCGCTGGCCGTCGGGGCAGGATCGTGCGTCCGCGTTTTTCGACTGTGGTTCGCCAGTCGGTTCGCTCGGCCGCGCCAGCCGCAGACGTCGCCTGCGGCTGATCTTCACACGAGCATCGGCGCCGAATT
>Ga0210402_10003271_pt1 | contig 15263 bp, 13 predicted proteins | sample IncBWC7MmetaG_FD_161055 | JGI IMG/M metagenome (GOLD analysis project Ga0210402, IMG submission 161055) | Forest soil microbial communities from Barre Woods Harvard Forest LTER site, Petersham, Massachusetts, United States - Inc-BW-C-7-M | ecosystem: Environmental > Terrestrial > Soil >...
CCTGATAAGTCGCCCAGTTTGACGGTGTTTGAAGGCGGATGCTACAGTCAAATGTCTCCGCAGGCGAGACTCACACAACAATTCCAGACGGAATCAGAGCGAAAAGCGAACGGCAAGAGTTTAGGAGGAAGTATGGCTACGGCAGCGGCTCCGCGTGTTTACAAGAATTTTATTGGCGGCGAATGGCTGGATTCGAAGAGCGGGAAGACCTATGAGAACCGCAATCCGGCGAATACGGATGAGCTGGTAGGAAGTTTTGTCGCTTCGAACGAAGCAGATGTGAACGCAGCTGTCGATGCCGCGAAAGAAGCGTACAAATCGTGGCGGCTTGTGCCGGCGCCGAAGCGCGCCGAGATTTTGTTCCGCGCAGCGGAAATTCTCGTTCACCGCAAGGAAGAATATTCCAAAGATATGACGCGCGAGATGGGAAAAGTGCTGGCCGAAACGCGTGGCGACGTGCAAGAAGCCATTGATATGACGTATTACATGGCGGGCGAGGGGCGGAGGCTGTTTGGTCAGACAACTCCTTCGGAATTGCCGAATAAGTTTGCGATGAGTGTGCGGCAATCCATTGGCGTGTGCGGATTGATTACGCCGTGGAATTTTCCGATGGCGATTCCGTCGTGGAAGATGACTCCAGCGTTGGTGGCGGGGAATACCGTTGTGTTGAAGCCGGCGGAAGATACGCCACTTTCGTCGTATCACTTTGTCCAAGCGTTGGTCGAAGCCGGTTTGCCAAAAGGCGTGGTGAATTTGGTGAGCGGCGATGGACCGGACGCGGGCGCGCCTCTTTCGAAACACAAGGAAGTTCCCGTGATGAGTTTTACAGGCTCAACAGCGGTCGGAAAAATTATCGCGCAGGCTTGCGCGCCGGATTTCAAGCACGTCAGCCTGGAAATGGGCGGCAAGAACATAATCGTGGTGATGGACGACGCGAATCTGGATTTGGCCGTGGATGGCGCGGTGTGGGGCGGTTTTGGGACCACAGGACAGCGGTGCACCGCGGCGAGCCGCGTGGCGGTTCACAAAAAAGTTTACGGCGAATTTGTGAAGCGATTTGTGGACCGCGTGAAGACATTGAAAGTCGGAGACGGACTCGATCCTAAAGTAGAGATGGGGCCGTGCATCAACGAGCAGCAATTGCAGACGGTGATGGGCTACGTGGAAATTGGGAAGAAAGAAGGCGCGAATTTGCTGACGGGCGGGAATCGCCTGAACAGCGGCGCTCATTCTAAAGGCTGGTTCCACGAACCAACCGTTTTTGGTGACGTGAACTCGAAAATGCGAATTGCGCAGGAAGAAATTTTTGGGCCGGTTGTTTCCGTGATTCCGTTCGATGGTTTTGACGAAGCAGTGCAAATCGCGAACGGGGTGCCGTACGGACTCTCCGCTTCGATTTATACGCGCAATGTGAACCAGGCGTTTGCAGCGATGCGGGATCTCTTCACCGGCATCGTTTACGTGAATGCTCCGACGATTGGCGCGGAAACGCATTTGCCTTTTGGTGGGACGAAACAAACGGGGAATGGCCATCGCGAAGCCGCGATTGCGGCGATTGATTTTTACACCGAGTGGAAGACGCTCTACATCGATTATTCAGACAAGCTACAGCGCGCGCAGATCGACAACAATTAAAAAAACTTCGCGCGGGGCGAAGCTATAGATAAAGACCCGATTTAGAATACAGATGCGCACCATGCGTTGACCGAACTTGACAGGCTTCATAAAATAGTCGTTAGCACTGTGCATGGTAGAGTGCTAACTATGAAGAACGCGGCAATCCAAGAGCGGCGCAACCGGCAGATTCTGGCCGACCTCGTCCGGATGTATATCGAATCGGGGGAGCCGGTGTCTTCGCGCGCGATTTCCAAGCGGTTTGAGGAAACGCTGAGCCCGGCGACGATCCGCAACGTCATGGCGGATCTGGAAGATGGCGGATTTCTCTACCAGCCGCATACTTCGGCGGGACGGGTGCCAACCGCGGCGGCGTATCGGTTCTTTGCGCAGGAGATTGCGACGCAGGCCACGCTAAGCGTGAAGGATCGGGACTGGATTCGCGGGGAGATGTCTTCGGCCAAAACGACAGAAGAAATTACGGAACGCGCCGGGCATGTGCTGGCAGAAGTTTCGAACGGACTGGGAATTATCGTGGCGCCGCCGATGCGACGGACAATTCTGGAACACGCGCGGATGTGGCTGCTTCCGGACGGGCGCGTGGTGGTAGTGCTTAGTTCTCCGGGCGGAGTTTCGCGCGACAAAATCATAAAACCGAACCGCTCGTTTACGCAGGGCGAACTGGACGCAACGGCTGAATTCTTGAACAGACAATATTCGGGCTGGACGCTCGAGGCGATTCGGGAGGACTTGCTGCTGAAGCTGGCGACAGAGCGTGAGCGCTACGAAGGATTGATTCAGAGCGCGCTGACGCTTTGCGATCCAGTGGCTTTGGAAGATGGTCCGGTGCGGGAAGTTTACGTGGAGGGAACTGCGCAAATTGTCGGCGCGCCGGAGTTTTCGAGCCAGGCGCAGTTGAAGGAACTGCTCGAAGCGATTGAAGAAAAACACCGTTTGGTGAGTGTATTGAACGCGTGCATAGATGCGCCGGAACCGGTGCTGGTGCAAATCGGTATCAAGGAAATTTCGCAGGCGGGGGACAATCTCGCGATGATTAGCGCGGCCTATACACGCGGCGATCTTGCGCAAGGGTCGCTGGGAATTCTTGGGCCGACGCGCATGCAATATGAGCGAGCCATCAGCGCGGTGGCGTATGTCGCGGAATTGTTTGGCGAAGCGCTGGGGAAGATTTAAGTACCGGGATTTCAAAAGACGGAAAGGGAACTGAGTCATGGCAGCAGATTGGGGAAACAAAGACGAGAAAGCGGAAAACGACGCCGTGTCTGCGGACAATGCGCGAGCGGAAGCCGACATTACGAAATTAACGGCGGACCTGGACGATTTGCGGCAGACGTTGCTGCGGCGGCAGGCGGATTTTGACAACTACCGCAAACGGATTGAAAAGGAACGGCTCGAAGAGAGCAAACGCGCCACGGCGCGAGTCGTGGAAGCGCTGATTCCGATCGTGGATGGTTTTGAGAATGCGCTGGCCGCGCATCGCGAGGCGGAGTATGAGAATTATCGGCGAGGCTTCGAGTTGATTTACAAACAGATGCTGGACAACCTGGCCAAGCTGGGCGTCGAAAGAATTGAACCGGTTGGCCAGCCGTTTGATCCGCATCAGCATCAGGCCGTGGACCGAGCGGAAACGGCGGACGAAGCCGACGGCACAGTGTTGCAAGTTTTTCAGGCCGGGTATTTGTTTAACGGGCGTGTGTTGCGCCCCGCGATGGTGCGTGTAGCCGTGCATCCGAGTCACGCATCGAAATCATCAGCCAATTAAACACATCCAAAAAGGACACGCGAACGGGAATGGCTAAAGGGAACCAGAGAGATTTCTACGAAGTGCTAGGCGTTTCGAAGACGGCTTCGGTCGAAGAGATTAAGGCTTCGTACCGGAAGTCTGCGCTGAAGTGGCATCCGGACCGGAATCCGGAGAATAAAGAAGAAGCTGAGGTGAATTTCCGCGAATGCACGGAAGCGTACAGCGTTCTGAGCGACGGGGAAAAGCGACAGATTTACGACACCTATGGACACGCGGGGCTGAGTTCGTCTGCTGGCGCCACGGATTTCAATGGAACGATTTTTCAGGACTTCCACGATATTTTTGGGGATTTCTTCGGTTTCGAGGATATGTTCGGGGGCGGCAGGCGCGGTAGAACGCGGAGCCAGCGCGGCGCGGACCTGCGTTACGACATGACGCTGACGTTTGAAGAAGGCGCGGCGGGCGTAACGACCAAGGTCAAAGTGCCGCGGCAGGAATTGTGTGGCTCTTGCAAAGGAACCGGCGCGAAAGCCGGCACTGGCGCAACCTCATGCCAATCGTGCGGCGGGCGCGGGCAGCTGGCATACCAGCAGGGATTTTTCACCATCACGAGAACTTGTCCCGCTTGCCAAGGCGCCGGGCAGATTATTCGCGAGCGCTGCATTGAATGCCGCGGGCAGGGGCGGATCGAAAAAGAAAAGACCATCGAGTTGCGGATCCCGCCTGGGGTGGACACCGGCACGCGCTTGCGGGTTCCTGGCGAAGGCGAAGGGGGAGCAAACGGCGGCTCTCCTGGCGATCTGTATGTCGTGCTCGAAGTTAGGGATCATCCGTTTTTCGAACGGCGCGGAGCGGATCTTTACTGCACGATTCCTTTGAGCATGGTGCAAGCGTCGCTCGGAACAGAATTGCAAGTGCCCGGTTTGGACGGCGAAGAAAAACTCAAAATCAGCGAAGGCACGCAGAGTGGCGCGGTGTTCCGCATCAAGGGTAAGGGATTGCCTGATCCGCGTGGTGGCGGGCGCGGTGATTTGTACTATCACGTGCAGGTGTTGACGCCGACGAAACTGACGCGCGAGCAGCGTAAATTGATGGAGCAACTCGGCACGACGCTTAAAGTTGAGAACAAGCCGGCCGAGCGAGGCTCTTCGTTCTTCGAGAAAGTGAAAGATATCTTCGGGTAGTAGCTACCAAACGAACGCGGGTAAGGCTCTGGCTTGCGCAGAAGATTCTTCATCGAACAATTCGAAGCAAACACCGCGGCCATGATGGGCGACGCGGCGCATCACCTGGGGCGAGTATTGCGCGCGGAGCCGGGCCAACTTTATGAACTGAGCGATGGCGAAAAAGTCTGGCTTGGGCGCATTGAAACGGTTGGCCGGGACCGCGTTGAGTTTTCGCTTGTCGAGCAGATTGCCGCCAGAGAATCGGCGCTTGAAACGACGCTCCTTTTATCCATCGTAAAATTCGACTCCTTTGAATGGGCGCTAGAGAAGGCGACGGAGTTGGGTGTGCGTACGATTGTTCCGGTTGCCGCCGAACGCAGCGAAAAAGGGCTTCTGAGCGGGGCAGCGAAGAGATCCGAGCGCTGGCAGAGAATTTTGCTCGAAGCCGCGCAGCAATCGAGGCGAATCAGACTTCCGGAGTTGGAGGCCGTACAAAAGCCGGTTGAGGCGTTCCTGAAAGCGGACGGACTCAGAGTGATGTTGTCTGAACGAGCGGAAGCGAGACCTTTTAGGGAAATCCTGCGTGGGGAGTCCGCGAAACAGGCTGTGCTGGCGATTGGTCCAGAAGGCGGATGGACCGATGAGGAGTTTTGGGCAGCGGGGTCGGCCGGTTTCCAGCAGGCATCGCTCGGCAGTCTGATCCTGCGAACGGAAACAGCGGTCATCGCGGCACTGGCGAATCTGAATTATGCGCTTGGCTAGTGGGCTGGGTTTGCTTACGATACGGGACATGCGCAAGACGCTTCTGGCCGCCAGCTTAACCTGCCTCTCTGCCATCGCTGCAAGTGCGCAGGATCGTCCTTTGCGCACAACCGATGTTCAAACCGTTCCCGTGGGCGATGTGCGCGTGGAAGTTGGATTCGATTTCCTGCAGGATGTCGGTTTCCCGCTTTCCGGCTTGCGCGGAGATGAAACCTCCGTTGGCGTGCTCAATCTGCGGATGGGAATCAGCAAAATCGCTGAAATCGAAGTGGAAGGAGCGATTCAGAATTTTCTGGACGTAAAGTCACGAGGTGCATCGTTCGTTCCGGATTTGTCGCTCACCGGGGTGAATTCCACACACGACACAGGGGATTTTGCGCTTTCCACGAAGGTGCGCTTCCTTAAGCCGTCCGGCAAAAAGCCCGGCGTGGCATTTCGATTTGGCTTCATCATGCCGAATTCGAATCAGGCGCGAGGCATCGGGACGAATACGACTAACGTGTTTGCCATGATCGCGATGGAAGAGCAGCTTCAGAAGCTAAAGCTCATGGGCGACCTCGGCATCGAAATTCTGCAAGCCCCCAACGCCCTCTTTACGCAAAATGACGTTCTAATGTATGGCGCGGGCTTCAGCTATCCCATCCACAAGCGGGTAAATATCGTCGGGGAAGTGAACGGCCTCTATTCGGATCGCACCATCAACAATGCTCTTATTGGCACGCAAAGTACGGGTCAGGCGCGCTTCGGCCTGCAAATCAATGCAGGCGGCTTCACGTGGGACCTCGCGGGAATTCGCGGCCTGAACAAGTATGACGCCCGCTCCGGTTTCACCTTTGGCGTTACGAAGGACTTCCACCTCTTTGACTACAACCGGATGCAATAGCTGCGGCATCGAAGCTTCCAGGTGGCCGAAATGGAACCTGGGTAGCTGGTCAGTTTGAATTTTGACCCATTCTGTCACGATCCAGAAAATTCAAACTGACCCACTATCGGAAATCTGGCGCAGCGTACCGCTCGCGTGCTATAACTGTTAGGCAATAAAAATGCAGAGTCCGGACGAGAAACTGCAGTCTTCCCCCTCCGAGGCAACGGCTCCGATCTCGGAACAGCCCTCAATTGGGTCCGACGCAAAACCTGCCGCCGCACATTCCCTGAAACGTGAAATTCGAGTTTGGACCCGCGATTTACTCATCGCTATTGGACTCGCGCTCGTCATCATTGTCTTCCTCTATCAGCCGGTAAAAGTGGAAGGCACCAGCATGGCGCCGCTTCTTTCCGATCAGGAACGTATTTTCATCAACAAGTTTGTCTATCGCTTTGAGCCGATCAAGCGCGGCGATGTTGTGGTGTTCTGGTATCCGCTGGACCGCAGCAAGTCTTTCATCAAACGCATCATCGCGCTGCCGGACGAAATTGTGCAGATTCGCGGCGGCGTGGTTTACGTGGACGGGCAGTCGCTTACCGAACCTTACGTTCCGCCACAGTACGAAGATTTGAGCGATTACGGTCCGGTGCGCGTGCCGCGCGACATGTACTTCGTTATGGGCGATCATCGGATCAGTTCGAACGATTCCCGGGTTTTCGGGCCGGTACCCAGCCGGTTCATTTACGGACGAGCTGTGTTTGCTTACTGGCCGGTGGATCATTTCGGCTCGTTGTCCTCGTCCGCTGAGGCCAAAGAAAAATAACCATGAATCACGGAGGCTCCACTGACGGAAGTTCAACACCGACCTGCAATCCTCGCGCTGGAAGACGGGCGCGTATTTAACGGGAGAGCCGCGGGCGCGGTTACGCGCCGCGGTGGCGAAGTCGTTTTCAATACAAGTCTGACGGGCTACCAGGAAGTTTTCACCGACCCAAGTTACGCGGGACAGATCGTGTGCCTGACGTACCCGCATATTGGAAATGTCGGCGCGAACGTGGACGACGAGGAGTCCTCGCGCCCCTACATTGAATCGCTTATCGTCCGCGAATTCTCCCAGGTCTCATCAAACTGGCGTTCGTCGGAGACCGCGCAACTGTATTTGAATCGGCACAAGATTCCGGTTATTTGGGACATTGATACGCGTGCTCTGGTCCGTCATCTTCGAAAAATGGGGGCCTTGCGCGGAGTCGTCTCCACGGATGGGACTCCGGCTGATCAACTGATTCATGAGGCGAAACAGCTGCCGACCATGGCGGGGCAAGAACTTGCAAGCCGTGTGAGTTGCACAAAGCCGTACGACTGGTCGCAAGGATCAATCGACCTGGCCACGTCCCCTTGGACAGAAGAGATGGGCGGAGCGGAAGGCCAAGGAGAGACGCGAAAACTGCGGGTTGTCGCTTTCGATTTCGGTATTAAGCAAAATATTTTGCGGCTTCTCTCCGATCACCACTGCGAAGTCGGCGTCGTCCCCGCAAAAACCTCGGCGGAAGACATTCTCGGAATGCATGCCGATGGAGTATTTCTGTCGAATGGTCCGGGTGATCCTGAACCGATGGATTATGCGGTTGAAAATGTTCGCAAACTACTTGGCCGTGTTCCGGTATTTGGCATTTGCCTCGGGCACCAGGTTTGCGGACTGGCACTCGGCGGAAAAACCTACAAGCTGAAATTCGGCCATCACGGGTCGAATCATCCCGTGAAGAATCTGCTGACGAATCAGGTGGAAATTACCGCGCAAAACCACGGATTTTGCGTTGACCCTGAATCACTGCCTTCCAGCGATGTCGAAGCGACGCACATCAATCTGAATGACCAGACGAACGAAGGCATTCGGCACAAGTCGCTGCCGCTTTTCAGTGTGCAGTATCATCCGGAAGCTTCGCCGGGACCGCACGATTCGCATTATTTGTTCTCGCAGTTTACGGACTTGATGAAGGAAGTTCACCAGCCGGGGAGTTCACGGCGATGACCGCTCTCATTGCCGTTCTTGCGGTGCTTTTAGGTGCCGGCTCGCTTGCCCAGAAGAGCACTGAGCCCCCGCTGCCGAGGGTGGAAAGGCTGTGCGGCAAATTACAGCATGTCAGGGATATTCCGGAAAAAAAGAATTCAAGAACTCTTATTCAGAAAACAACAAATCTTTCGTCTGCAGTCGTCAGTTTGTATCCCTTCGATGAAAAAGGTAATTGTTGCGAAATGATTTCGGCATTGGAAAAAACAATAACTGGCCGCTGGGGATCTTTTCATTTGAAGGAAAACGGATTGGCGCGCGGTACATACTGGCTTGTTGCCGAGGCGGGCGGTCGACAATACAAGATGCTTATTCAATTTGTGCCGCAGCGTAATTCCATCAAGCCTTGCTCCGAGATTTATTGGCAAGTGACCGATGAAGGGCAATTCTGGATAACGGAGACGATAGTCATCGATTAGGTATGCCAAAAAGAAAAGACATCAAGAAGATTCTCATCATTGGGTCGGGGCCGATCGTTATCGGGCAGGCTTGCGAGTTTGATTATTCCGGCGCGCAGGCATGCAAGGCGTTGCGCGCGGAAGGCTATGAAGTCGTGCTGGTGAATTCGAATCCGGCGACGATCATGACGGACCCGGAGCTTGCTCATCGCACGTATATCGAGCCGCTTTCGAAGGAATATCTCGAGGAAATTATTTCGAAAGAACGGCCTGACGCACTTTTGCCCACTGTCGGAGGCCAGACGGCATTGAATCTTGCCGTAGCGCTTGCGGAAGAAGGCATTCTCGAAAAATACAAAGTGGAAATGATTGGCGCGTCGTTGCGCGCGATTAAAGTTGCGGAAGATCGCCTGTGGTTCAAGGATGCCTGCCGCAAAATAGGACTTGAAGTGCCGGCTTCGGCGCTCGTCAATAACGCGCAGGACGCGATGCGTCTTTGCGAACAGCTTGGCTTTCCGCTGGTCATTCGGCCGTCTTTCACGCTTGGTGGCACGGGAGGATCGATTGCCTACAACCGCGAAGAGTTCGCAGATTCCATTTCGCACGCGCTGGACATGAGTCCCGTGCATGAGGCGCTCGTGGAAGAGTCCGTTCTTGGTTGGAAAGAATACGAACTCGAAGTGATGCGCGATTTCCGCGACAACTTTGTGGTCATCTGCACGATCGAGAATTTCGACCCGATGGGCGTGCACACCGGCGATTCCATCACGGTCGCCCCGGCGCAAACACTTACGGACAAGGAATACCAGCGCATGCGCGATGCGGCGGCGGCGATCCTGCGCGAAGTGGGCGTCGAAACGGGTGGGTCGAATGTCCAGTTTGCAGTAAATCCGGACACGGGCCGCATGACCGTGATCGAAATGAACCCGCGCGTTTCGCGCAGCTCGGCGCTTGCGAGCAAGGCGACGGGCTTTCCGATTGCGAAAATCGCTGCGCGTCTTGCGGTAGGCATGTCGCTGGACGAAATTCCGAACGACATCACGAAGAAAACGCCAGCCAGTTTCGAGCCGACGATTGACTACGTTGTTACGAAAATTCCTAAATGGCAATTTGAAAAGTTCCCCGGCGCGGACAGCACGCTCGGCACGCAGATGAAGTCCGTCGGCGAAGTGATGGCGATTGGGCGAACCTTCAAGGAATCTTTGCAGAAGGCGATTCGATCGCTGGAGCCCCACACTCCGTGGCGGGCACCCGCGGAAACGCCGGATTCGCTGCTGCGCGAAAAACTTGCAACGCCGCGGCCGGATCGCATTCATTGGATTTTGACTGCCGTTGAGCGCGGTCTTCCAGCCGTGGAAATTTGCGACCTCACAAAAATCGATCCGTGGTTTATCCAGCAGATTCAAGAGTTGACGCTTGTGAACAAACGCGCCGCCGGCGTAACCGTGGAGACGGCGTCGAAAGAATTGCTGCGGGAAGTAAAGCGCCAGGGCACGAGCGACGAGCAGCTGGCGCAAATGTGGAAGACGACGCCCGCCGCAGTACGCCTGCAGCGCGCGCGTTATGGCGTTTCGCCCGTTTTTAAGCGAGTAGATACCTGCGCAGCCGAGTTTGAATCCTTCACGCCGTACATGTACTCGACTTACGAGGACGAAGACGAATCTGACGTGCAACAGCGCCCGAAGATCATGATCCTGGGCAGCGGGCCGAATCGCATCGGGCAGGGAATCGAGTTTGATTACTGTTGCTGCCACGCGTCGTTTGCGCTGCGCGAAGATGGCTACGAAACGATCATGGTGAATTGCAATCCGGAAACGGTTTCGACGGACTACGACACATCGGATCGCTTGTACTTCGAACCACTCACGCTGGAAGACGTGCTTGCCATCGTGGAGCGCGAAAAACCGCAGGGCGTGATCGTTCAGTTCGGCGGGCAAACACCGCTCAACCTTGCGATGGAATTGAAGCGCAACGGTGTGCCCATCATCGGGACTACGCCGGAGTCGATTGACCTTGCGGAAGACCGCCGCCGGTTCGGCCGCGTACTTGAAGAGCAGAAAATTCCGCAGCCACGCAATGGCACCGCGCTTGTGCCGGAAGAGGCCGCGCGCCTTGCTGGAGAGATTGGGTTGCCAGTGCTCGTACGCCCCAGCTATGTGCTCGGTGGGCGCGCGATGGTTATCGCCTATGACGCGAACACGGTGCAGGAATACGTCGCACAAGCCGCTCTCATGGGATCCGCAAAGCCGGTGCTCATTGATCAGTTTTTGGAAGAAGCGACAGAAGTGGACGTGGATGCGCTCGCTGATGGGACGGACGTCGTTATCGGCGGGATTATGGAACACATTGAAGAAGCCGGGGTGCATTCCGGAGATTCTTCCTGCGTGCTGCCGCCCGTCAGCCTGAGTCCCGAAGTTCTCGATACGATTCGGAATTACACAAAGCGTCTTGCGCTCGCGCTGAAAGTCGTTGGCCTGATGAACGTGCAATACGCGATTCAGCGCGACACGGTTTACGTGCTTGAAGTGAATCCCCGCGCTTCGCGGACGGTGCCGTATGTCAGCAAAGCGACTGGAGTTCCGCTGGCGAAAGTTGCGGCCCGGCTAATGGTTGGGAAGAAACTTAAAGACATGAAGCTGCCGCTCGTTCATCACAACGGCGTGGCGGAAATCGCCGTTCACGATTTCTACTCCGTCAAATCGCCCGTTTTCCCGTTCAACAAATTCCGCGGCGTAGATACGATCCTCGGCCCGGAAATGCGCTCCACCGGCGAAGTCATGGGCATCTCAACTTCTTACGGGCAGGCCTTTGCCAAAGCGCAGCTTGCCGCCGGCCAACGTCTTCCAAGAAAAGGTACCGTTTTCCTTAGCGTGAACGATCGCGATAAGCGGCATCTTGTTTCGTTAGGGAAAGAACTCGAATCACTCGGCTTCAAGCTTGTCGCCACGCGCGGAACCGCTGCCACTCTTCTTGCAGCGGGGATCGAAGCGGAAGCCGTTTTCAAGGTGAACGAGGGCCGTCCGAACATCGTGGACCTAGTAAAGACCGGAAAAATCGATCTCGTCATCAATACGCCACTTGGCCGAGAGTCGTTCTACGATGAAAAATCGATTCGCCGCGCCGCCATTCGCTATAACATTCCGTGCATCACAACGCTTGCGGCGGGAAACGCAGCGGCGCGCGGTATTCGCGCGATGCTTGAACAGGGAACCGAAGTTTCCGCGCTGCAGGATTTGCATCGCGGACAAGTTGCCGCTTCGGGCTCTGCCGTTCCAGGAGATTGAGTCGTGGACCTATCGGGAATCTATCCAGCACTGACGACCCCCTTCGATTCGAATGGCAATGTCTCTGTCGCCGACTTCAAGCACAATCTTCATCGCTATAATCAAACCGATCTCGCGGGATACGTTGTTCTTGGTTCGACCGGGGAATCCGTGCTCGTCTCTTCCAAAGAAGCGGAAGCCATTTTTGTTGCTGCGAAGGAAGCGGCGTCTGCAGAAAAGCGCTTGATCGCAGGAACGGGCGCCGAATCAACTGCCGAAACCATCGCGCGCACCAAGCGCGCTGCAGACCTTGGCTATCATGCGGCGCTCGTCAAGACGCCCTATTACTACAAGCCCGTGTACAAGCCTGAAGTTTATGTCACACACTACCGAGCCGTGGCCGATGCGTCTCCAATTCCGATTTTGCTTTATTCGGTGCCGCAACTTACCGGCGTAACGCTGGAGACGCCGGAAATTCTCGCGCTTGCCGAGCATCCCAACATTGTTGGCATGAAAGACAGTTCCGGAAGCGTGCAGAGAACGGTGGAAGTCGTAGCAGGTGTTGCGAGCCCTTTCCAGATGCTGACGGGCTCGGCGAGCGTCGTGGTGCCTTCGCTCAGCGCAGGGGCCGTCGGTGCGGTCCTCGCTCTGGCCAGCGCTTTCCCGGAGAAATGCGTGGCGCTTTACCAGCTGTATCGCCAGAAAATGTACGACCAAGCGCGTGAGCTGCAAGGCAAACTGGCTCTGGCTTCAAAGCGAGTTGTCGCGGAAGGCGGAATCGCCAGCATAAAGTTCGTCATGGATTTGCGTGGTTACCGCGGAGGGGTGCCGCGCGCTCCGCTGCCGCCTCTGAACGAACATGCCAAGGCCGCGATCACGAAAGTTGCTGCCAGCCTTGAGCCTGCCGCCGTGGCCGTAAAGGGCTAGTAAGCCGATCTCTCTGCCAATTTGGTGGTGCACCCGAGCCTTCATGCTTCCTTCTCGGCCTTTGGTGCGTCTATTGGTGTGACCATTTGACGCGTGTATCATCTAAGAATCCATGCAATGTCGCGCCTTGCCGTTTCGCGAACTTCCGCACCAGCCCCCGCTTCAGATTGCGCTTGTTGACGATTTCCAAAAAGTAAAAACCTTTTTCTCACACGAACCTACGCTGGAAAATGCGGCGAAGCTGGCTACCGGACTATCGTACCCATCCGCCCGGCGTGGCGCGGTAGCGGCCATTCTGCGAGAGCAAAACGAGCAGCTCGGCGCCAGCCAAATAGTGCTGGATAACATTGCCCGCCTCGAACGCGGCTCTGCGGCGGTTGTGTCCGGCCAGCAGGTGGGGCTCTTCGGAGGTCCTGCGTATTCCTTCTACAAAGCGCTCTCCGCCATTGAAGGTGCGCGGCTGCTTACGAACTCGGGCGTGGATGCCGTGCCCATTTTCTGGATGGCCACGGAGGATCACGACCTGGACGAAGTGCGCCACGCCAGCTTTTTTCAGGATGGCAAACTTGTGAAATTTGAACTGCCGGCGCAATCTGGGCGAGCTACGCCGGTAGGGCCTCAAAAACTGGGGCAGCAGGTTGCAGATTTTGTGCGTGCGGCCAGCGTAATGCTTGGTGGACCGGCCGCTGGAGAGCTTGCCGACCTGCTTCGCCGTAGCTACACGCCGGAGGAAACATACGCCGGTGCATTCGGAAAACTGTTTGCCGGCCTTTTTGCCGCGCATGGATTGATTTTGCTCGACCCGCTCGATTCGCGTTTGCATCGCCTTGCGGAACCCATTTATCGCCGGGCAGCAGAAGAGCGAAACGAATTGAACGACGCGCTGCTTGCCCGTGGGAAGGACCTCGAGCGCGCAGGATATGCCGCTCAGGTAAAAGTTACTGGCCGCAGCACGGCATTGTTTTTTATGGGCGATGGCGGCCGCGAAGCGATTCATTCAAGCGGCACGCAGTTTCAGGCGGATTCCAAAACGTGGTCCCCGCAGGAATTCGCAAAAGCAATCTCGCAATCGCCGGAAGCTTTCAGCCCAAATGCGTTGCTGCGCCCCGTCGTGCAGGACTATCTTCTCCCCACGGTTGCGTACATTGGCGGCCCCTCGGAGATTTCCTATTTTGCCCAGTCGGAAATTCTTTACAGCAAGCTGCTCGGTCGCGCCCCGGTCTTTCTTCCGCGCGCCGGGTTCACGCTTGTGGACAGCAAGGCGCAGCGGCTGCTCGAACAGTACAAGATGACGGTGGAGGACGTTTGGGCTGGCAGCCAGACCGTTCGCCGCAAATTAGGTGCCGCGAATTTGCCGCCGGGTCTTGCGAGCAAGCTCGAAAGAGACACCAAACAGGTACAAAAGCTTTTACAAAGCTGGAATGCGCCAATCGCCAAGATTGACCCTACGCTTAAGGCCACAGTAGAAAAGGCGCAGCGAAAGATTTCCTACCAAACTGAGAAGCTGCGGCAGAAGACCGGTTGGGCGCGTGACAAGAAAACCAGCGTGTTGGCCGGCCACGCAGAATTTTTGAATAACTTGCTCTATCCCGACAAAGCGCTGCAATCGCGTGAGCTTTGCCTGCTCCCCCTTCTCGCGCGCTGGGGAATGGAAGGGCTGGACGCGTTGCAGAAACACTCCTCCGGCAAATACCTCGGCAAACATTTCCTCGTTCCAATTCCTTAGTCTTCGCCTTCCTCGCGCGTGCTACGATTCCCCCGCCATGGCAAAAATTCAGAGTATCCGCGTCCGCACGGACCGCCGCACGCAATTTGTTGACGTGACGAACGAAGTGCAATCCATCGTTGCGAAATCCGGGGTTCGCGAAGGCACGTGCTATCTCTATGTACCGCACACAACTGCGAGTGTGACCATCAACGAGCACGCCGACCCGGACGTCGCCGCCGACGTCGAAGGCTTTCTCGATCGGCTCGTGCCCCACAAAGGTCCGTATCGCCACGTCGAAGGGAATTCCGATTCGCACGCGAAAACGATTCTCACCGGCACGAGCCAGATTGTTTTCGTCGAAAATGGCCGTCTTGTTCTGGGCCGGTGGCAAGGCGTCTTTTTCTGTGAATACGACGGTCCACGCGAGCGCACGATGCAAATTAAAGTGGTTCCAGAACCCACGTAGGGCCAAACTGCGCGGCTGCATTGGCTATGCTAAAGTCAACTCTGACGCGATGAATCTCGGAATCTACATCCAAGTGCCTTTTTGCCAGACGAAGTGCACCTACTGCAATTTCCATACGGGCGTGGTCTCCTCCGAAAAGTACGCGCCGTATGCGGAAGCGGTGGGGCAGGAAATTGCGAACCATCGCCGCCTGCTTGTGGAAACGGGCGTTTCCATAGCCGCGAATCTGGGAGAAGCCGTCGTGGACACCATTTATCTTGG
>Ga0210402_10003272_pt1 | contig 15262 bp, 14 predicted proteins | sample IncBWC7MmetaG_FD_161055 | JGI IMG/M metagenome (GOLD analysis project Ga0210402, IMG submission 161055) | Forest soil microbial communities from Barre Woods Harvard Forest LTER site, Petersham, Massachusetts, United States - Inc-BW-C-7-M | ecosystem: Environmental > Terrestrial > Soil >...
AATGTCTTTGCAGACCCTTCAATTTAGTTGACGCACTTCACTAGCCTGTTCCGCGTCACCGTTTATCGGCGAGCTTTGCCGCGATGCGGTCCCACATCATCGCGGCGATGTCGGGGCCGCCGAGGCGCTGGATGGCGCGGATGCCGGTGGGCGAGGTCACGTTGATTTCGGTCAGGTAACCGTCGATCACGTCGATGCCGGCGAACATGAGCCCGCGCACCCGTAGCGCAGGTCCGAGCCGTTCGCATATCAGGCGTTCGCGGTCGGTCAGCTCTGTAGCCTGCGCGGCTCCGCCCCGCACCATGTTGGAGCGCAGGTCGTCGGCCTGCGGCACGCGGTTCACGGCGCCGGCGAACTCGCCATCGACCAGGATGATGCGCTTGTCGCCCTGCTTTACGGCGGGCAGATATTTTTGCACCACCCAGGGCTCCCGGAAGGTTGCGGCAAACAAATCGTAGAGCGAGCCGAAATTTATATCGCCGGCCTTCAGTGCGAAAACCGCCGCGCCGCCGGCGCCATAAAGCGGTTTCATCACGATGTCGCCGTGCTTGGCGCGGAACGCTCTGATCTCGCCGAGATCGCGGGTGATCAGCGTCGGGGGCATCAGATCGGGAAATTCCGTTACGAACATCTTCTCGGGCGCGTTGCGCACATGGGCCGGGTCGTTGACCACCAGCGTCCCGGGATGGACACGCTCAAGCAGATGGGTTGCCGAGATATAGGCGAGATCGAACGGCGGATCCTGGCGCATCAGGATGACGTCGAAGGTCGACAGCGCGCTGCGCTTCGCTTCACCCAGTGTAAAATGGTCGCGCTCATCGTCGCGCACCGTCAACGGGCGCACCGTCGCGTACACCTCGCCGTCGACAAGCGCCATCCGTTCGGGCGTATAGTAGGAAATCTCGTATTCCCGCATTTGTGCTTCCAGAAGCAGCGCAAATGTCGAATCCCCCCGGATATTGATCCGTTCGATCGGATCCATTTGAACGGCGACGTCTAGGCGCCTGCGACTTGCCATGTGCGCGGTCCGATTGAGTTGAACGTCATACGCGGGCTTGACCTGCGTATCCATACACTTCGCGAGAAGTTTTTCCTTCGATAGATCCGCTAAACGGATGCATCGAACGCCGCTTGCAAATGACGCGGCAGGCGTCCCGGAACTACCAGAACGACGTCGAATCGCATATCGCGCAATGCGTCTTCCGGATGGCCGGCAAGCCATAACTGAGCTGCCGCGATGATACGGCCCTGCTGGCGTTTGCCGATCGCTTCCGCGGCAGCGTCGAAATTGCCGCGGGCCTTCACTTCGACAAACACCAGCATACCGCGCCGTAGCGCCACTATGTCGATCTCGCCCAGGGGCGTGCGGAAACGCCGCGCCAGAATGCGATAGCCCTTGGCGACCAGGAAGGCGGCCGCCCAGCTCTCCGCCGAAAGCCCGAAACGAAAAGCAACGCGCCGCTGCGCGTCCTCCGAATCTCGGATCGATTCAGGCTCCCCGTCACCTGGGTTCATCGTTGTCTCGCCTCGGTAGGGCCAGAGCGCGCTGGTAAACGATGCGACGTTTCTGGCCGGTTGCGGCCGCAACCGCTTCCACGGCATCTTTGAGCGATGCGGTCGCGAGTGCGGTCTTGAGCATCCCGTCGAGGTCGGTTGCGTCGATACGGTCGCTCTTTGCGGGCGGTCCGACGACGACGACGAACTCCCCCCGCGTCTCTGCGCCCTTCTGATAAGCATGCGCCAGCGCCGCAAGGTCGTCGCGGCGAATCTCTTCATGCAGCTTGGTCAGTTCACGGCACACCGCCGCGGATCGCCCGCCGAGCCGGTCGGCTGCGTCCGTGAGCATGGCGGCAATCCGCGGGCCCGTTTCGAAAAAGATCAGGGTCGCGGGTAAGTTGGCGAGTTCATCGATACGGGATCGCCGGGCGGCGTCCCGGGACGGCAGGAACCCCTCGAAGAAAAACCGGTCGGTCGGGAGGCCCGAAACCGTAAGCGCAACCAGCGCCGCGGACGCGCCGGGTACTGCCGTAACGGTGTGGCCCGCTGCCTGGGCGGCCTGCACCAGTTTGAAGCCCGGATCGGAAATCAGCGGCGTACCGGCATCCGACACCAGCGCGATGGCGGCGCCCGCCTCAAGGCGGGCCAAGATTTTCGGTCGGACTACCTCGGCATTGTGATCGTGATAGGTCAAGAGCGGCGTCGTAATTGCGTAACGTTCGAGCAGGCGCCGCGTTATCCGGCTGTCTTCGCAAGCGATGGCGTCGACGGTCCCTAGCGTTTCCAGGGCCCGCAGTGTGACATCGCCCAGATTTCCGATCGGGGTTGCCACCAGGTAAAGACCAGGCGGCACCTCGTGTGCCGGAACGTCTTGTCCGAAGACTCGGAAAAGCCGCGATTTTTGAGTTTGAACCGTGTGAGGAGCCCGGATCATCATACCAACATGTTAAAGGATCGTGACCGATTTATAATTGCATGGAAGGTGCCGACGGGCTTTAGTGTGAGTGGTCAGCCTCCTGCTTGCCAGAGGTCGCCGTAAATTGACACCGCCACGGAGATTTGTCGCATGACCTTCGCGCGCAGCCTGTCGGAGGTCCACGCCATCCAGGGAACTCCATGGCGGCGACTGATTCCGGCTGTGGCGCCGCTTGTCGCGGCGATGTGGCTTTCTGGCTGCAGTACCACGTTAAATTCGAGCGATCTTTCTCCCGGCAGTACGGCTTCTTCCGCTGCGGCGGCGCCGGAGTCGGTCTCTAATCTAGGAACCGGCGATTTCAAGGTCGGTCTGATCTTGCCTCTTTCGGCCAGCGGAAATGCTGGTGCCGCTGGCCAAGCCATGCGCAATGGCGCCGAAATGGCGCTGGCGGAATCTGGCGGGTCCAACATTCAGTTGCTGCCAAAGGACGACAGCGGCACCGCGCAAGGGGCTCAAATCGCCGTCCAGCAGGCCGTCGACGAAGGCGCCCAGATCGTTTTGGGGCCTCTATTCGCCCATTCGGTGACGAGTGCAAAACCGATTGCCCGCAGTCGCGCCGTGCCGATGATCGCGTTTTCGAGCGACAGCAACGTCGCCGCCGCGGGCACCTATCTCCTGAGTTTCCTGCCCGAGTCCGATGTCGATCGGGTGGTGGCTTATGCGATCTCCCAGGGCAAGCGCTCATTCATCGGCCTGGTTCCGGGCAGTGCTTATGGCAGCGTTGTGGAAGGCGAGTTCAAACAATCGGTGGCGCGGCGCGGTGGAAGGGTAATGGCGCTGGAACATTATGCGGAGGACCGCAGCAAAATCGGCGACGCCGCCCGGCTCGTGGCGCAAGCGGCGAGCCGGGCAGATGCGCTGTTCATTCCGGACGGTGGCGAAGCCGTCAACGATGTGATGGCGGCGCTTTCCGCTGCGGGCGTCAACTTGCATCAGTTTGCGCTGCTGGGCACGCAATTGTGGGACGATCCGAAAATTTTTTCCAATCCGCTGCTCGAGGGAGGCTGGTATCCGGCGCCCGACCCAGCCGGCTTTCGCGCCTTCGCGGACCGTTATCGGAGCCGCTATCGGCAGGATCCGCCACGTCCCGCGGCATTGGCTTACGACGCGGTCGCACTGGTCGCGGCCCTGGCAAAGTCGCAGGGATCGCAACGTATTACCGACGAGGTACTGACCAGTCCATCGGGCTATTCGGGAATCGACGGCGTGTTTCGATTCCGCAACGACGGCACAAATCAACGCGGACTCGCGATTTTGCGAGTCACGCCGTCCGGCGGCCAAGTCATTTCGCCGGCTTTGCGCACCTTCAGCGCATCTGCGACTTGATGTGGTTTGAGCCAACCTGAACTCAGGCTCTATGCCGTTAACCGGCCGACAACGAATCCATTCTTCGGTAATCGTCGCGCTCGATTCGTTCCCCGTGAACGAATCGGCTACAAATAGCTTCCCGAGCGGTTGCAGCAACTTACTGTGATTGCTAGACATTCGGCCGGCCCTTCAATACAGACGGGCGCTACAGATGGCGTTGCAGGGCGTCGCCGAGCGCCCCTAATCGCTGCGTCGAACCAGCGTCGCGACCATTGGCTGCCAAGCGCTCTACACGCAAGCGCAAACTGAGAACGATCTGCCGCCCGTTGATAACGTTCGAGAAGCAGCAGCGACGGTCGAAAAATCTCTTCATAGATATAGGACAGCTCGCGCGTGGACTTATGTTGAAAGCGTCATCGGACAGGTTCGACCACTGGTTAGCGAGCACCTGCCGGCTGAGGTTTGGACTTCTGGGTCTACATGATGCCGGAGCTTCGAGAGACTGTAGCCAGGCTGCGCGAGAGCGAGCGCCAACTGCGCCTTGTCACCGACAACGCCCCGGTCGGAATCGTGCACGTCGACACGGAACTCCGCTACAAGTTCCTTAACAGCTACCATGCGGAGCAACTCAAGGGGCGGCTCGGTCTTGCGCCCGAGCAAGTGATCGGCAAACGTTTCCCCGAGGTGATCGGCGACAAACTTTTCGCGATCTTTGAGCCCTACATCCGCGAGTGCCTTGCTGGCAAGGAGGTCGAGTTCGAGGTCGAAGCGCCCGACCAGACTGGAGAGCCGCAGTTCATGCATCTCCGCTTCCAACCGGAGTGGAGGGACGGCAAGGTCGCAGGGCTGGTCTCGGCAGGCACTAACATCACGCGCCTTAAACGTGCCGAAGCCGCTCTCCGCAAGAGCAGAGATCGTCTGCAGCTTTGCCTCGACGCAGCCCAACTCGGGTGGTGGCAGTACGATCCGCGTCGCCGCATGGTCTCGGGGGATACGCGCTTTAAGGAGATTTTCGATCTTACCACCGACGAGATGCCGATCGAGGAGATTAAGAAGTTGGTGCATCCGGACGGCGCGGAGAGGTTTTGGGCGGATCGCGAGCTATGGCTCGATCCCGCCGATCGGAAGCCTTACGCGCATGAGTACCGGGTTCGTCGGCGCAACGGCGAGGTCCGGTGGGTGGAGGTACATTGGCTTGCTTACTTCGAGGGCGCCCAGCGTGAGCGAGGGATCGCCGATGTCGTCGGCACCGTGCTGGATATTACCGAACGCAAGCAGCGCGAGGAACGAGAGTGCCTCCTCATGCGCGAGATCAGTCATCGTACCAAGAACATGCTCAGCGTCGTGCACACGATCGCCCGCCGGACCGCAACCAAAAATCAGGAGGATTTCATCGAGCGCTTCTCCGAGCGCATCCAGGCGCTTTCAGCCAATCAGGACCTGCTCGTCCGGAACGAATGGCATGGGGTCGAGATGGAGGAGCTGGCTCACGCCCAGCTCGCACCCTTCGCCGACCTTTTGGCTCCCGCATCGTCGTACGCGGCCCCAAGCTGCGCTTGAAGGCGGCTTCCGCGCAAGCCATCGGGCTCGCGCTGCACGAACTCGCTACCAATGCTGGGAAATATGGGGCGCTCTCGACGGACAGGGGTCGTTTGGATATCTGCTCGGGCACTGACGGCGACACCTTCACCATAAGCTGGACAGAGCGCGACGGGCCGGCCGTGTCTGTCCCGCAGCGCCGCGGTTTCGGCACCATCGTTATGAAAACGATGGCAGAGCGCAGCGTCGATGGCGCGGTCGATCTTGATTATGCGCCCTCAGGCTTAACTTGGCGCTTGACCTGCCCGGCAGCGAACGCGCTTGAGCCCTGCGAACGTGGACCGAATTTCAGGTGAGGGAAAATCAAATTGAGACATGCGACTGCCAAGTCAGCCCTATGTCTCGCCAGGAGGAACCAGTCTGAGACGAACAGCGTGAGACAAAAATAGTGTCTCAATAGGATTAACTTCGCTTTTTTGAGAGGTGCTAGAGCACCGTACTTTGCGGCATTGGTCGCCAACTCGTGCAGGGCCGCCGCTATCGCCTGTGCGATCAAACTCCTGGTGTGCCGATAATTGCCCACAAGGGGCGGAGGGCTCCTTGGAGCCGCTCCGTCGGCCGGGGCCGAGCTGCTCGCAACCCCGGATTGGGACCGCAAATGCGAACCCTCTCGTCCGGGGCCGCGAGCTTACCGTGGTCTAATTAGGTTGAACGTCCATTGACCGTCAGCGCCACCGGAGCGAGCCCATCGACGCCGAGGACCCGAGCCGCGCCGGGGCTGAGGTCGATCACGCGCCCGGTTACGTACGGGCCACGGTCGTTGATCCGTACCGTCGCAGAGCGGCCGTTACGCTTATTGTGGACGGTGACCCTGCTGCCTATCGGGAGCGATTTGTGGGCGGCCGTCATGGCGTTGGGGTTCATGTGCTCACCGTTCGCGGTGATGCGGTCGTGGTATACCGACGCGATTCCCTGCAAGCCGCCGTTGCGGTCGGTATTCACCAGATGGAGTTTTCCATTGCTGTGGAAATACGTCAGCCGGGCGGCTGCGGACGGTCTGATCTCAACTCCTGTCGCGAGCACGCACGCGAGCGCTGCTGTGAGAGCGGCAGCCTTGATGGAACGACGATACATCGTGTTTTGATTTCTCAAAACGTACTTTCCTTTCGTTTGCTTTACTTGTCGTTCCGACATGCCAAAGAGAGCCAAAGGTGTGTGCCTTTGACCATGACGTGGGCTTGGCAATGTCGGGTGATCCCCTCTGACTGAGGGAAGTGCGCCTGTTTTATTTACAATCGTGACCACATTTTGGTTACTACGTGGCAATATTACGTCAGATCGCTTGACATTTGGCCGCGGTCGGAATGGGCCGCCACTGGCATCTTCGCTGTCGGCATTGCGCTAGCCGGTTAGCTTCGCCATAGGAACCGCGATCCTAATGGGCCGACGCCGCATTAGGCCGCCAGATCGGCCACCACGGCGTCGAGAACCGGAAATCCCGCGGCCGTCACGCGCAAGCGTCCGTCGCATGTGCTCTCGACAAGGCCATGTCGCGTCAGATGCGCGATCTCAACGGCTGAAAGCGGGCCGCCGGAGAGTATTTCGAAGCGGTTGAGATCAATGCCCTCGGCGAGACGTAAGCCCATCAGAAGGTATTCGTCCGCCGCTTCGGCACGTGACAGCGTCTCATCGGTCACAAGGCCGTGGCCTTGTGACTCGACCAGCCCAAGCCAGGCCTCCGGTTGCCTTTCGGTTGCGGTCGCCCGGCGAATTCCGTCGATGTCTAGGCGACCATGGGCGCCGGGTCCAATGCCGGCATATTCGTGGTACCGCCAATACACGAGATTATGCCGGCACTCGGCGCCAGGCCGGGCGTGATTGGAGATTTCGTATGCCGGCAGGCCGGCGGCTGCGCAAACCTCTTGGGTAATGTCGTACAGGTTCCGGGCGTGATCGGGGTCCGGAATGGCCAGCTTGCCGGCGGCACGAAGCGCCGCGAAGGGGGTCTCCGGCTCGATTGTAAGCTGGTAGAGTGACAGGTGCTCGGCGGCCTGCGAAATGGCGCTCACAAGCTCGGTGCGCCAACCTGCCGGCGTCTGGCCGGGTCGCGCATAAATCAGGTCGAACGAATAGCGGTCGAAAATGCGTCGCGCGATCGCGACCGCAGCGAGGGCTTCACGCGCCGTGTGGGTGCGCCCCAGTGCGGAGAGCGCCCCGTCATCGAGGGCCTGAACGCCAAGCGAGACGCGGTTGACTCCAGCCGTTCGGTAACCCGCGAAACGCCGGGCCTCAACGCTGGTCGGATTGGCTTCCAGCGTCACCTCGACGTCATCCGCCACACGCCAGCTTTTGGCAACCGCGTCGAGAATCGCCGCCACTGTCGCCGGCTCCATCAGCGATGGCGTCCCCCCGCCGAAGAAAATCGTCGACACGGTGCGGCCCGGCGTGCGAGCCGCCGTTGCGGCGATCTCGGCCGTGAATGCGCGAACGAAGCGCGGCTGGTCGATGAGGCCGTGCCTCACATGAGAATTGAAATCGCAATAAGGGCATTTTGACCGGCAGAACGGCCAATGCACATAGATTCCGAATACCGGGTCATGATCCGGATGTGCGAAAGTGCGTCCGAACTGGCGATCAGCCCTTGCCAAGGCAGGCCTCCGCGAGTTGCAGAAACGCTCGAGCCCGGTGCGAAAGGCCGAGCCCTTTGGGAGGCAGGCTGTGTTTTTCCGTACTCGTCATTTCTCCGAACGTGAGATCGTAGCCGTCCGGCAGAAACATGGGATCGTAACCAAACCCCTTGTCGCCGCGCGGAGGCCAAACCAGCGTGCCATCGACACGGCCTTCAAACTCCTCCACATGGCCATCCGGCCAGGCGACACATAGTGCCGAGACGAAGTGCGCAGTACGGGCGCGCGGCGTTGCTGCGCCGGAGGCGCGCAACTCCTGATTGATTTTCGCCATCGCGGCCCGAAAATCCTTGTTCGGGCCTGCCCATCGGGCCGAGTGGATACCGGGCGCACCGCCCAAGGCGTCGACCGCGAGCCCGGAGTCATCCGCAAAAGCAGGCAGGCCCGCCGCGTGGGCAGCCGCCTCGGCCTTGATACGGGCATTTTCCTGAAAGCTTGTGCCGGTTTCGTCGGGCTCAATAAGGCCGAGCTCGCCGGCTGCAACCGGATCGACGCCGAACGGTTCAAGCAACTCCCGCATTTCACGCAGTTTACCGGGATTGTGGGTCGCAATCACCAGCCGTCCGGTGATTCGGCGATGTTGATCTCCGCCCGTCAAGGTTTACATCACCGCCATTTTCTGCAGCTCGATAAGCTTGCCGGTACCCTTGCGGGCGAGGGCCAGCAGCACCAGCAGTTGGGTTTCCGTGAACGGTGTTTTTTCCGCGGTGGTTTGGATTTCCACGATGCCGCCGTTCCCCGTGAGGACGAAATTTGCGTCGGTATCGGCGCCGGAATCCTCGGCATAGTCGAGATCGAGCACTGCCGTACCCGAACAAATCCCGCACGAGATCGCGGCGACATGCTCGCGCAGCGGAGACTTGCGAATGATATCCCTGGTTTTCATCCAGACGAGGCAATCATGAAGCGCAACCCAGGCGCCCGTTATGGCAGCCGTTCGGGTGCCGCCGTCGGCCTGGATGACATCGCAATCGATGGTGATCTGCCGCTCGCCGAGCGCCTCGAGATCCACTACGGTGCGCAGGCTGCGGCCAATGAGCCGTTGGATTTCGACTGTGCGGCCGTTTTGTTTGCCGGCGGTGGCCTCGCGCCGCGTCCGCTCCAGAGTGGCGCGCGGCAGCATGCCGTATTCGGCCGTGATCCAGCCGCGGGCTTGCCCTTTTAGCCAGGGCGGCAGGCGATCTTCGAGGGTCGCCGTCACCAGCACATGGGTATCGCCGAATTTCACAAAACATGAGCCTTCCGCATACTTCACGACGCCGCGCTCAAGCGAGACGGCACGCAGTTCATCGGGTTGGCGGCGGCTTGGTCGCATGGGCTCCCTCCCGGCGGCAATTGGAGTTTGATGAATCACGCGCCGCCACGAGGCTTTTAGGTTCGCCGGCGGAGTTGGACAAGGGTTATGGCGGAAATGAGTGCAGCGGCGGCCTTGAACATGCCGTTCGGTATGGACAAATAACCGGCCCAAGGCAATCATTTGATAATGCGGTCCGTGTCCCAAGACGTCCCCATCGGATCCAGCGAAATTAGTCTCGCTCAGCTCAATGAGCGTTCGCGCGAGATCTTTCGCCAGATCGTCGATAGCTATCTGACGACCGGTGAGCCGGTCGGTTCGCGCAATCTGTCGCGCATCATTCCGATGACGCTGTCGCCCGCATCGGTGCGCAACGTCATGCAGGACCTCGAGCAATTGGGGCTCATCTATGCGCCCCACGCCTCGGCCGGAAGGCTGCCGACCGAACTCGGTTTGCGGTTTTTCGTCGATGCTTTGATGCAGATCGGCGACTTAAGCGACAATGACCGCGTTGCGATTGAAGGCCAGGTCGCGGCGGCAGGAACAACCGTTGAAAACGTGCTGACCGAGGCTTCCGGCCTGCTGTCCGGCCTCGCCCGCGCGGCCGGCGTGGTACTCACGGCCAAAGCCAACGTGAGGATGAAGCACATCGAGTTCGTGCGGCTCGAACCCGAACGCGCGCTCGTTGTTCTGGTGGCCGAGGACGGCCAAGTGGAGAACCGAATCCTCAACCTGCCCGTCGGGCTGCCGACTTCGGCGCTGACCGAAGCCGCAAATTTCCTCAATGCCCACATTCGCGGCAAGACGCTTGCCGAGGCCAAGGCAGAACTCGAGAAAGCCCTTGAAGCCGGCCGCGCCGAACTCGATCAGTTGACGCAAAAGATCGTTGCTGCGGGTCTCGCGAGTTGGTCCGGCGGTGAGCGTGACGAGCGCAAGTTGATCGTGCGCGGTCATGCCAATCTGCTCGATGACCTCAAGGTGGTCGAAGACCTCGAGCGGGTCCGACGATTGTTCGACGAGCTTGAAACCAAGCGGGGCGTTGCGGATCTGCTCGGACGTGCCGAGCGGGCTGAAGGCGTGAGAATTTTCATAGGCTCGGAGAACAAGCTGTTCTCGCTGTCTGGGTCATCGACGATTATCGCCCCTTATCGGGATTCGACCGGAGGGATCGTAGGCGTAATCGGGGTCATCGGGCCGACTCGGTTGAACTACGCCCGCATCATTCCGATGGTCGACTACACCGCCAAGATCGTTAGCAAGCTGCTGGCGCCCTCATGAGTTCCAACCCTGCCTGTGCTTGATTTTTGACTGCGAAGCATTGATATGCGGGGCATTCGTCCGGCAATCTCTGAGGGAACGGTATTATGACGGATCCGACTGCCGCCGCCAATGGCAACGATACCGCGACTACCGCGGACAATGAGCCAACTCCAACGCCGCCAGACGCCGCAGCGCTGGCAAAGGAAGTGGCCGATTACAAGGACAAGCTGCTGCGCGCGCTAGCCGACATGGAAAACCTGCGTCGCCGCACCGACCGGGAAGTCGCGGACGCCCGTGCGTATGGGGTATCGAGCCTCGCGCGCGACGTGGTCGGGGTTGCCGACAACTTGCGCCGAGCGCTGGATGCGGCCGGCGAGTCCGCCGCCACTGTCGAAGGCCCCGCCAAGGCGCTCCACGCGGGGGTCGAGCTAATTGAGCGCGAACTTCTCAAGGTTCTCGAGCGGCACGGCGTCAAGAGGTTCGATCCCCAGGGCGTCAAATTCGATCCAAATTTTCATCAGGCAATATTCGAGGTGCCCGACGCCAACGTCGCGGCCGGCTCCGTCGCTCAGGTGATCCAGCCCGGCTACATGATCGGGGAGCGAGTGCTGCGGCCCGCAATGGTTGGAGTTTCCAAGGATGGCCCAAAGCCGGCCACCTCGGAGAGCCCTACCGACGAAACGCAAAGCAGCTGAACTGAAAGGCCTGTCTGCCGAAAGAGCGTGGTTCGGTCACATTGAACCGCTGCTTCTCTCGGGTCATGCCGGCCTTGTCCGGCCGCGTAAGGCTGGCCTGCCGAAGCTCGGCAGGCCAGCCTCGAATATTTGGCACGATCCCCCCGGATCAAGTCTGGGGACAGGCAAGACGGCACAGGCGATGAGGAGGTCTCATCGGAACCCGTCCTATTCTCGCAGCGCCACTCCATCGCGCACGGCACGGAAATGCGGAAACGCCGTGGGCCACTGGTCGGCGCGTGCGATGCCGATCATACGAATGAAGGTACCTGAGCCGAATCGCACCCACTGAACGAGCTTCACAGGAGCGTCCGTAAAGGCCTCCTTTGCTTCGGCCTGCAGCTCGTGGGTGGTGAGGTTGCCGCCGCCAAGCCTCAACATGTCGCCGCTGATGATGCGCACATCCTTCACGTCACCCAATCCGGTGAAAAGATTGCGCGCAAAATTGGCACGATCCGCGGCCTGCTCAGGGCCGCCCTGACCGATCATCACCGCGAACACTGGCTGGTTGCCGGGCGCCGGGGTTTCCAGTGTGGCATCGGTCAGCAATACACCCGTACTGCCAAGCACGCGGACAGGCCGCAAACCGGACAGCTCATTCAACTTAAATGGTATCAAGGCGATCTGCTCATCCAAAGGCACCGCGGCCCGGATCGTCAATGTCGAGAGCGACGCTCGGATCACGTCGTCCGAATAGCTCTTCAGGGCGGCCTCCGGCACCAGTACGGCGACAAGCGCAACTCCCTCCTGGAGCTGTCCAAGGAGCATCCACTTCCGGAACTTTTGACCGTTCTCTTCTTCGGTTCCCGCAACGAACAGTGCCTTACCGTTGGCGAGCGTCAGAGTTTCCCGTTTATCCTCGGTGATGCCCTGTTTCTTGAGGGCATCAGTGGCGATCGACGCCTCAAGTTCGGCGTAGGCCTGCGGCGGAAGGGTCGCCACTACGATCGACGACCGCGAATCGGGATTCTCGAATCCCGGGAAACGCTTACTTGCCACGAAGCCCGGTGGCGGGACAAATCCCATGCGCGAGCCGAGCGGGAATACCGGGTCCGCCGCGGATGCGGGTACGCGCCCGAGGGATACGGTAAACAACAGGAAGAATGCGATGAATCGCAGCATCATGAACCGGTTCCTCCGAGATAATGGTCGATGTTCTAGCCTCTTCGCGGCATCCTGTCTTGGGCTTTCACCCGCCGCAATGTCAGGTCGATACGGCCGCCGTCGGGCAAAAACGTGAAAGTCTCAGTCATAATGCAGAGGACCCGTCGAATGCCGCTCGGGCTCTGCCATTCGCCGGCCAAGGCCGGGCGGCGCGCGGACGCCCAAGTTCAAGCGAGCTGCGGCATGCGGTTTGCGTCTGTTAACGCTTACGCTTTCCGCCAGTCTTGCCTTGCGGTCTGATGGTGGCCTCCTATATGACGATGTGGACCCCCGCCGCGGCCGGCGGGGATTTTGAGGGGTCGGACCAGGGGCGGTCCAGGGCAGTACGAGACCTGCTTGACGCTTCGTCCGGGTGCCGCATGGGCCCGGCCGACCTGCTAATAAGGGGATAAATTCAAGATGGGAAAGGTCATTGGCATCGACCTCGGCACGACCAATTCCTGCGTTGCCGTAATGGAAGGTAAAGCTTCCAAGGTTATCGAGAACGCGGAAGGCCGTAACACCACGCCTTCCATCGTAGCATTTACCGACGACGGCGAGCGTCTCGTCGGGCAGCCCGCCAAGCGCCAGGCGGTTACCAATCCGGAGCGCACCTTTTTCGCGGTCAAGCGGCTGATCGGGCGCCGCTACGACGATCCTATGGTCGACAAGGACAAGAAGCTTGTCCCCTACAAGATCGTACGCGCCAGCAACGGCGATGCCTGGGTCGAGGCGGACGGCAGGACCTATTCTCCCTCGCAGATCTCCGCCTTCGTTCTGCAGAAGATGAAGGAGACCGCGGAAGCCAACCTTGGCCAAAAGGTCACCCAGGCGGTGATTACGGTTCCGGCGTATTTCAACGACGCCCAACGCCAGGCAACGAAGGACGCCGGCAAGATCGCCGGCCTCGAGGTGCTGCGCATCATCAACGAGCCGACCGCAGCTGCGCTCGCCTATGGTTTGGATAAGCAGAAGACCGGCACCATCGCGGTCTATGATCTTGGTGGCGGAACCTTCGACGTGTCCATCCTGGAAATCGGCGACGGCGTATTCGAGGTCAAGTCGACCAACGGCGACACCTTCTTGGGCGGCGAAGACTTCGACATGCGGTTGGTCAACTATCTGGCCGACGAGTTCCAGAAAGAACAGGGCATCGACCTGCGCCGCGACAAGCTAGCGCTGCAGCGGCTCAAGGAAGCCGCGGAGGCAGCCAAGATCGAGCTGTCGTCGACCACGCAGACCGAAATCAACCTGCCTTACATCACGGCCGACCAGACCGGGCCAAAGCATCTTACGCTCAAGCTCACTCGCTCCAAATTCGAAGCGCTGGTCGACGATCTCATCCAGAAGACGGTCGAGCCATGCAGACTCGCCCTCAAGGATGCCGGATTGACGGCTGGCGAAGTGAACGAGGTCGTTCTGGTCGGCGGCATGACGCGCATGCCGAAGGTCCAGGAAGTCGTGAAGCAGTTCTTCGGGAAGGAGCCGCATAAAGGCGTCAATCCGGACGAAGTGGTGGCGGTGGGTGCCGCGATCCAGGCCGGTGTGCTGCAGGGCGATGTCAAAGACGTGCTGCTGCTCGATGTAACTCCGCTGTCGCTCGGCATCGAGACGCTCGGTGGCGTGTTCACCCGGATTATCGACCGCAACACCACGATTCCGACAAAGAAGAGCCAGGTGTTCTCGACCGCTGAGGACAATCAGAACGCCGTGACGATCAGGGTGTTCCAGGGCGAGCGTGAGATGGCGGCGGACAACAAGATGCTTGGGCAGTTCGACCTTGTCGGCATTCCGCCGGCACCCCGCGGGGTGCCGCAGATCGAGGTGTCGTTCGACATCGATGCCAACGGCATTGTCAATGTCCAGGCCAAGGACAAGGCGACCGGAAAAGAGCAACAGATCCGCATCCAGGCTTCCGGCGGACTGTCCGAATCCGAGATCCAGAAGATGGTCAAGGATGCGGAGGCGCATGCCGAGGAAGACAAGAAGCGTAAGGCCGCGGTCGAAGCCAAGAATCACGCCGAGGCTTTGGTCCACTCAACCGAGAAGGCGCTTTCCGAGCATGGCGCGAAGGTCGGCGAGGGCGAACGACGTGCTATCGAGACGGCTTTGGCGGATCTCAAGGAAGCACTGAAGGGCGAGGATTCCGACGCCATCACCGCAAAGATGAATGCGCTTGCTCAGGTCTCGATGAAGCTTGGCGAAGCCATGTACAAGCAGGCGGATGGCCCGCCCGGTGCAGGTGCGGAAGCGGGCGCGTCCAAGAAGGAAGACGTTGTCGACGCGGAATTCACCGAAGTGGATGACGATAAGAAGAATAAAAAATCGGCCTAGAGCGGGTTTAGCGTAGTCATGTGCGTCATCAAAATTGAAGGAAGTGCATTGCGTAGGGGCGGGCCTTGTGCCCGCCCGGCACTGTCGGGGGCTGCGGGCCCACAGGGCGGCCACAAGGGCCGCCCCTACGAAGGCGAATGTCTTTGCAGACCCTTCAATTTAGTTGACGCACTTCACTAGAGGAATTCGGCGGTTCTTCGCGGTGCGAAGGACCGCGGGGGCTGCAACGAAGCGCTGCGTTTGAACGATGTCTTCACCGCCCCGATTACGGGACTATCACCTGTATTCTTTGCGCCCTTTCCGTTACCCGGAAAGGGCGGTACGCGTTGCGTGGGGGTGACGTCGTATGGCCAAGCGCGACTATTACGAGGTCCTCGGCGTTGAACGCGCCGCTAACGATTCCATTCTCAAGACCGCCTATCGCAAGCTCGCCATGAAATTCCACCCGGATCGCAATCCGGGAGACCACGACGCCGAACATCGCTTCAAG
>Ga0210402_10003273_pt1 | contig 15253 bp, 15 predicted proteins | sample IncBWC7MmetaG_FD_161055 | JGI IMG/M metagenome (GOLD analysis project Ga0210402, IMG submission 161055) | Forest soil microbial communities from Barre Woods Harvard Forest LTER site, Petersham, Massachusetts, United States - Inc-BW-C-7-M | ecosystem: Environmental > Terrestrial > Soil >...
CAACGGCTCCCAAGTTGTTTCCCCTGCATTCCAGCGAACCTGGAACTCAAGGTTCTTGCCACTCCATCAATGGCTATCGAGCTCATCCACTATCCACTCAGCGTCGTCTGGCGCACCAAAGTTGTATGTGTCTACCAACAATTTGTTGGGAAACAGTGCGTTGTTGTTGGGCTCGTGTGGCCTGAGTAGGATGACATGAAACTTTGGGTGGACTCGTCGCCTGACGAGTTCACTAGGGAGCTCCAGCATATAGTTGGAAGTCTCAGGGTATGCCTGTAGGACCTTGTAGGGTCCTACGTACTTAGGCATTAACTTACTTGCTCGCCCCTTAGGGAGCGAGAGGTTCTTAGTTGATAAGTATACTAAATCTCCCTGTTTGATTGTATGCTCTTGATGCCTATGTGCATTTGCATAATGCTGTTGAAACACATGGTTCACTATTATAGCTTCATGCACTGCAGCTAAGTTCTGCAGCACCTGCTGAGCGAATGTCCTCATGCCCAGTGGGGCTGTATTCGACTCAGGCAATTGGCGAATCATCATCGGCATATATGTGCCGTCCAGCTCGAATGGTGTGAACCCCGTTGATTCGCTAATGCTGGCGTTGATGGCGAACTCCATCAGGGTATCTTGTAGACCCAGTCCTTCTGGTCTGGGCTGATAGCAGCTCAGAACAGTTGGCCTATCGAGCGATTGGCTCACTCAGTCACGCCATCTGTCTGTGGATGGAATGACGTCGACATCAACAGTTTCGTGCCCATCAGTCGATGAAGTTCCCGCCACCACTTGGAGATAAACTTTGAGTCTTGATCTGACACGATACTCGTGGGCAACCCATGAAGTCGTACAACTTCTTTCCAGTAGATCCATGATAGCTGTGAAGCTGTCGTTTTGGTGTTCACCAGGATAAGGTGCACCATATTGATCATACGGCATATGACTACCCATAAGTAGTTGTAGCCGTTGACCTCAGGGAATGGACCTATAAAGTCCATACCAATTGATTGCCACAGCTGAGTGGGGATCGGCAGTGAGTGTAGCAGACCCTGCGGGGGTCGGCCACTCTCTTTCACCTTCAAACACACTTGACACAATTTGCAGAACTTCTGCACCTTGTGATGGATTCGTGGCCACCAGTACCATCGCCGGATGTAGTCTGTGGTATGCTGTGGCCCAAAATGGCCCACTATCATGTGCGCCTGGTCAATTATTACGCTGTGTAATGATTGACTGCCCATCGACGTTGACGGTACACAGAGAACTTGTTCTCTGCCTCGATTGCATGACCATATCAGCTGATCACAGATGGTGAAGGCTGTATGTTGGTCTGGCTGCTTCAGAATCTTCACGAACAATGAATTGTGCTCATACCCCGACTTTATATCGGCAAGAAACGAGTTGTTAGTGGTTAACTTAGCCACTAAGTGTTCACTGCATGCCCTCGACTCAAAGACCATAGGGTCTTCATCAGTTGCTGCATCAGCGACAGGCACCTCATCTACTGGTTCAGGAGCCACAGCTAGTTCTGCGGCACGGACGTCTCACTCTTCTTGACATTCTGCTAGATGATTACTTTGGTGTTGTCAAGTTTCTTCGGTTACCCGAATGGCATGCATCTCGACCGTATGGTCTTCGATTTCTCGAAGCCGATTCCAAGGCACATCGTCGAGAGTTGGGTTGAGCCACACATCAGCATCAACATACTCTGATACGTCGTACACATTGTACCACGTATTGCTCTCATAGTAGTGTGACAGGCAGTCAGCTACTTTGTTGAGCTTACCCCGGATATATTGAATGTCAAAGTCGAACTGGGACAAGTACTCCATCCAGCGAGTCTGATGACTTGATAACTGATCCTGTGTCTTGAAGAACTCAAGTGCTTGGTGATTGGTGACCACATGGCTACGATATCCAATTAGCTTGTCTTCCCACTTGAGCAACGCCTCAAGTATCGCAATCGTTTCCTTTACAAAGACATGGTAGTGCCTCTGTGTGTCTGTGAACTTACGTGACATGAAACCTGCTGGTTGGCAGGTTTGCCATGTTGGTCCTTGACCGTACATTGCACCGATGCCAGTGACCAATGCATCGCAAATGACCCAGATTGGGTCATCCTTGTTGTGATTCACAGGCACAAGCACAGGTGTTTTACAGCAGATGTACTTAATCATCTCAAAACACTTGTCATGTAACGGTCACCAAGTGAACAGCTGGCCGTTCTTGGACATCGCTGATAGCAGCCCAGTATAGCTTGAGATATCTGGTAAGAAATGTGCCAGATACTGTATGAGCCCTACAAACTTCTGAACATCATTATAGTTTCTAGGTTGCTGCCAGTTGTGGATCCGAGTCATCTTGTCTGCATCTGCATGCAGACCCCGATTATTGATCATATGGCTGAGACAGTCGACCTGCTCAGCATAGAGTTCACACTTCTCCTCTTTGAGGTAGAACTGGAACTTGCGGATTTTGTCAAATACAAGTGTGAGATGTTTCTTGTGCTCATCCACAAAATTACTGTAGATGAATAGATCATTGAGATAGGCATGCAAGAATATGCCTATGAAATCTTGAAAGATCATCGTCATCACATGTTGAAACGTGGCGGGGGCGTTACAGTCCCCAATTTGCATCATATGGCTCACATATGTGCCATATATTGTGGCGAACGCACTCTTGTGTACATTCTCGGGCACTGTCCGAATTTGTTCATATGTGTTGGAGAAGTCAATCTTCAACCATATCTTCGCTCTCGCTACATCCAAGTGAATCTGATCCTGGTCCAGGAACAGCGTAACATCCTTTACAGTGTTGTTGTTTTGTTTATGTGCATCAATCATGGTGTGCAATAGTCTGGACTTCTTCGGAATACACAGTATAGGTGCTGCTTGGTCGGTTTGAACCGACTCCCACCATCCTGCCCATGTATACCGTGTGATCTTCTCCATGAGTTGTACCTTCATGGAATCAGGACACTGTGGCAGGTGGTAATGGTACCACTTATTCTCATCAATGAGTGGTCGCCGGTATGTGGTGGTTAACACCACACATCAGAGGCAACTCCTCTGGTACTCTGTTCATGATATCTTGACATGAGCGGAGCCACTTCACTCGAAGCTCAGGGATATCATCCTCAGTGAGTGTTCCCATGTTCTTCACATCTTGAGCATGTGCTTCTGTGACTGCATGGAGCGCTTCATTAATGTCCAACTTCTTTGCAGGAGTTGGCTCTGGCAGCGCGGCCTCCTGCTGTGGCGCTGAACGCTCAGCATATGATCTCCTTGGGTATCGTACACATGTGAATTCTTGCACGATCTCATCAATTTTGTGCAAGTCTTCTAGCATAGCAGCAGCATCCTCCTCAAGGATGACTGGCACTGTACTTACTTGTTTGACAATGTCTTCAATATTGTCTATGGTCAATGAATTGGCCTGATCCATCAACACAGGCAGGGTTCAGCTTAACCCTTTATGCTCCTTGAGCGTATCTTCATCATCAACAACCTCTATGGTTGTTGTTCATCGTGTCGACTTAGGTGGTTCTACCTTAGTTGATTTAAGACAACTATGATTGGTTGTCTTTAAGACTGAAATACTTCTATGAGGCGCATCCTCATCTTCAATCTCTTCCACATGCACAGATCACCTCTTCTCAGCAGATCCTGATGGTCCCGCTTCCTCATGTCAATGCGACACAGGCTGTGTGCATTGCAACAAATGCCTACATGCTAATTCGGCTGTTTCCTCCCCAATATTTCATGCAGCAAAGACGTCTCGGCAGTCACACCCTTGTCTACAACTGACTGAATCATGCTAGATGGCAACCCCATCATTAGCTGGGTGTTAAATGTGTATGAATTGGGCGCATGGATCATCCTCAATGTGTAGCGTTCGAGTTCATGATAGAATCCACATACACCACCATCTGTGGTGTACTTCACAGAATAAAACTTCTGTGTCACGTCCTGTATGGACGACTCATGTATGAATTGATCATACAAACCTGTGATGACGTCTTTGAAGGTCCACACCCGTCTCCGACAGTTGATACCTTCGACATTATCATTGAACCAGGTCTTGGCTTTCTTGTCAAGATACATTGCTGTGAGCGTGATGCGATCATGCTTGCGTTCAGGGCCTGCGTAGTGGTTGATTTTCATCCACCACAGCATCAAGTGAAGCCAGCCATCAAACTGCTTGATATCTTTGTCACCAGAATATGCCTTAGGCAAGGGCACTTGGATTGACAACAGCTTAATACCGCTACCCATGGTATGGAGTGGAATCTTCACCTGCTCATCAACCAGTTGATGATAACTACGGTGAATACCTTTTAGATAAACCGAACAGCGTGGGCTGGTTTCAGTCAAGTAGTTTGCGGAGGGCCTAGCCCTTGGGCAAGATCTTGATTGACTTCACCCACAATGAGACGATCTGGTTGATTGTCTATCATGCTGTTGTGAACTATGACTATGATTGCGACTTGGTTGTCTCGATTGTGACAATCGATGACTTGCCAATTGTCGATGCTCAAATCTCAATGAATGCGCGTCACTACTGTGTTGACTACTGCATCTACTTGACTGCGATCGATTGTCACCATGGGACGATGGATCGCTGCCGCCTCCATCACCACCATCAGGCTCATGGCAGTATTCTAAGGGAGGACTACCCCAGTCACTCGGTTTGTGAGTCGGGTCACATCTTAATCAAACATCATCGATATCTCATGGTATGCCATTCTGATCAAATATAATATTTTGATCTGGCACTGCCATGTGGCCGTCTGCCTGCAAATCACTAAGTCTTAGACACTGTAGTACCATGTGGTTGCGGAACTCTTCCTGCCACCATTGACCACATGCATAAGTGCTATCCACTGGAGGTGTGGCAACTGGTTCAGCCTTGACACGCTCATGCAGCATGGGCACACTCTGACTCAGTCATTCTTGGGCAGCTCTGTATCTCGCATACACCGAGCTGGTCTCTTCGTCAGCATGAGGTTGACGAACCCTGTGAACCGCCACATTCAGCATGCAGTTGAACTCTCCAGTAGTTGCTGGGGAGCTCTCAACACCTTGCATATGCTGCTGTGGAGCATATCTGCCATCTTCTGGATCATTGGCACTGAATTCATCAGCCAATATCTTCAACATGTTGTCTGTGCTAATCACTAAGTTACTACCACCAGCACCCTGCTCGCGGCTGAACGCACCTGCCTCAAAGCACTGCAGGATGCGTTGGACATGGCGAGCTTGACCTATTGCACATGTCAACGCCTGGGCTGTGATGGGCTCAGGTGTCATCCCTCTTTTGTTGTTCTTCCCAAGATGTTCAGCTGGCCTAGCCAGTTGACTTCTATGCGGGGATATCTGCCATGCCTTACCTTTATTACTCTGTCGTTGACCTTCACTCAAGGACAACTTGCGTGACGGCATTGCCATACTAACATTTCTTCCATGCAGTGCATGATCATGCTGATCACAGTGGCTTGGACCTGCCTGACGAGCTCTGCTCGTACTACCTTGAACCTCTGCTGTTCTCGGACATGGCATTGATTGAGCTGCAGCTGATGATTCAGTAACTGATCGTTGAGGCATAAACTCAAATGGCAACAGATGTGTCGCCATCGAATCATCCCTAGCAGGGTTGGGGTCCCTAGCCCAGTTGCATCGGCTGCTTGATTTCGAGTGATGACTGCTCGGACTAGGCACTCACACACTAGCCATAGGGATGGTTCTTGATGTCCTTGAGTCACCTCGGGTGCGAGGTTTCGTTGTGGCAGCTGGCTGGCTGCCACCGGATGTTTTTTCGCTGTGACGTGGCGTCAATTGAGCCACATCAGGTCCAGTTCATGTTGGAGTCCTTGGTCGAGGGTTATCTGGTGCCAATGCAGGGTTGGCACAGTTTGACGTGGGTGCAGTTTTGGTAGCCTTCTTTGCAGTGGCCGTTTTCGTCATGTTGTTGACTAGTAATGTTCGGAAAGTGAAGAAGTGTAGGGGGGTTCCCTTTGAGATATTGCAGCAAGGATGTGCAAAAAAGTATAAGGGAATTCTGGGTTAAGTTGCTTATCACACAGTTCACACCTCCAGTTGCACACAACCAATGTATATATCAAAGGGATGCAGGGGTGGTGATGTGTAAAAGCTAAGGAATGGTATTAGGTAATAGTCCCTATAAGGCCAGAGGGCCTTGGTAAATAAGCACAAATGTTCATGAGTGCTAAATATGTTACACTTCCACCTTCATTATCACTGTCATCTTCCTCAACTACATACACCCTCATCATAGTTGTCTTCTGCATCCATGTACAATGACACATTAGCAGCACTTTCTTGTCTCAATGTCTCATCAACACCATCTGCAACAATGAGTTTAAACTCCTAGCTCTTCAACACCATCATCAACCTTGTCATTGCTGCCCTCACTGCCATCTTGTTTCATCAAATTGGCTTTGGTCTGGGAGCCCAGTGTGCCAAATGACTTCATTCTCTGCATGGGATGAGTGGAAGGAGGATGGTAGTGATGTGCAAGGCTCAGCCCCAAGCCCAGAAGCCGGCAAAGCTGAGATTTGGTGATGGCTTTGAAATGGCTTGGGCTCGGCCTGGTGGTTGGGAAAGCCTGAGCTGAGCCCCAAAGCCTGGGCTTACAGTAGATGTGCATTCATGTTGGTTTCCATAACATTCCATTAGTATTTGGTTTTGATGATGGTACAAAACACTTACCATCTAGTTGCCTGACATTTGTCCCCAAGTATCTTTTAATGATCATGCAATTTCTCACTCATGGGACATGTTCACTTGGTAACCTGACTACAAAAGTGACTGCTATCACTTTTTTTGGATCCACCATGGTAAGGAATCTTGTTTAGATCAACAGCAAACTGTTCTCTACTTCAAATTGACTGTTTACATGTCTCACTGCCTTGTTTTGTTTTGCCCTAGCAAAGCCTTGGCCCAGGCCAAGCCAAGCCCAAGACAAGCCCAAGCCAAGCACCAAGGCTCAGCCTGAGATTTCGGTAAGCCTGAGCCCCCAAAGCTGAGCCCAAGCCTGGGCTTTCAGGCCAAGCCAAGCCTTGCACATCACTAATGGATGGGGGTGACCTTGGTTGTGGAATGCTGGTCAGCACTTTCTGAGGCCAGTAGTGTAGGTATGCCCACAATTGGTTGCAGATGGTGTCAAGCCTGGAGGTGCATGAACAATCTGTTGCCTGCACAGATTGCCCAACCTCTTGCTCTTCCAGTATGTATACCTAATGTTGCCCAGCACAAAGAGGAGGAGTCATCTGGTGGGGAATAACAACTCATATTACTCACATAGATAGTCACAAATACAAAACACAGTTGCTGCCTAGACCTGAATCATATCATAAAGTTCAAGTTGCAACTGAACCACTTCTATGTACCAGTTTGTCTAGTACAAAGTATCAAACAACATTAAAAAATGTGTAAAAATCATGCTGTTCAAATTTACAAGTGTATACTGGATTAATGATCCAATACACTAGGCTGGTAGGTAGGTCTGGCCATCAGGCGGGGGGAAAAAGAAACAACCTCCAAAAATGTAGGCCAAATATAGGCCCCAGAGACAACCTGGAGATGGTTTGGAGAAATTTCAGTTGGGCTCCAGCAAATTTAGGCCACCCTAAGCAGTTCCTGTGTCAAATAAAGGTTGTAAATGTAAGGCCGTGCTCGAACCATGCCTTGACCATGCCATTTCTGCAGTTGTGACTTGTGAGGTGTTTGGCAAGACCTTCACAGCCAGTAAAATTTTCACCAATGCACTTCAGGGTTGCAATCGCAAGCTCCTTATGGCGTCGATGGTAGATATTACCTTATTTGTGTCATCATTTTCAATTTATGTGATTTTACTAAATCTAAATGTTCTTTTAGCTGTCTGAAATTCAAGTTAATATTAACAGCTATGCAATATGTCCCAACTATGGTGCTCGCTTTAATTGTGAACCTGGTGGAGCAGCCTCCAAATACCACCTCACATGCGTAGAATTGGAGCAGGTACCAAAGAACTGGGCTCACATGTCTTGTATGTTGTCTGGGACTGACAGAGGCAAGTAACAGCAGTGATGATGTAAATTGTCATGTGATTTTCCTTATATAGAAATGTGCCTGATTATGTGGTAGGTAGGTCCCCTCCTGAGGCCAATAATTAAAAAAATGACCCTAGGTCAGATTTTATTTTACTGGTATACCCTTGCAAATTTATTCTCCTCATCTCAAAACTCATTTTTGTGTACAGTCATTTACCAGTCCTTTGGACACGAAAACCTTATTTTGACTTTTCATGCATGCTACAGTTTGTCCCCAATCTTGAGCGTCTCTAAATTTTTAGAAATATACTGTTAGATGTTGTGTACAAAATCTTGAGGCAAGGCATTCAATACTTGTTGAGTTATTCCATGGTTTGTACCGTACAAAGGAGTGGTTTGTGTACACCACGTGATCCCCCCCATATTGGGATATATTTTTTGGAACAAAGGAGCACGATTTTGTGTTGACCAACATATGAGGGTGCTCACTGAGGTTGTTAGCATTATATCCAACAGCCTAAGGGCCTGATCGGCTGCCAAGCTTCACAAAGTGAAGCGAGGTAGCTACCTGCCAAAATCGAAGGTTTTCCAAGGTATTCGGGAGTGATGGCTTCGATTTTGGCAGGTGGTGACTAGCTAACCAATGCAGCCGATCGGGCCCTAAATGATCAAAAGTTCATGTTAAAATGGTGTGCTAAGGTGTACAAAGGACTGATAGTGTCCAGAGGAGCGGTAAATGACTGTAAGTAACCTAAGGGCAAAATTTCAACATTGGAGGCTCAAATTTTCCAAGTGCAGGCAAAGATTTGGTGGGCTGTCACACTTCCACCAAAAATGATGACTGTTTGTTCCAGCTGTTCCCACAAGTTGGAAACAAGCAGAGCATCAAATTGTGGGAACATTTTCTTAGCGGGTCTCCCATGCCACTCAAATGACTTACCCCCAACTTAGGGTTACTTGCCACATGTCACACAATTTTCCAGCTGAGTTGACAGAGTTTGAAAATGCCAAACATAGAACATGTGACATCATATGGCAGTTGAACAAAAGCCTCACAGCTCCATCAGTTCTTCCTAGATCTGGAAACAGTTTGTTGCATTGGAATCAGCATAAAATTCTGCTTCTGATAGTAGAAATATAGAAAAAAATAAAAGACCAAAAATATGCTTTGTACCTTGCTTGATGAAACCTCTGAAAGTTTTAAAAATTCAAATTCAACAAATACCAAGAATTATATATATGATCCAGCTTGGAATTTTGAGCTTGTTTTAATGACCAAATTCAATTTTTATGCAGATAAAAATTGATGGTGGTAGTTACAACACTGGGTGCAAGGCACAATAAATTGACAAATTTTTTTGAAAAAATTCCATTATTAGTGGCTACCCAACTGATTGTCACTTATCAACTCTGACTGGTCTACCATTGCATCACTGATCTCTGATGCAGCTCAATGCTGCCTTGGAAAAGGCCTTCCTTGTTAATCTCATGTTTGTTGACTACCAATTTTAGTGCTTAAATATTAAATTTAAATTAGAATCATAAACTTCAAGTCCCGATTAAATATTGAAACCTCCGATGTGAGATCTGAATATTTGAATTCCCACCTCCACTTATCGATCAGACAACCCTCCTAAAACATTCTGCCACTTCTTCCCGTGGTGAATAGAAACTAATTCTGTCCGCGTTCCAAGACCTCCCTTTGACCAATATAGTCGGCGGAGGTAAGTATTCGTTGTATAATAATAATAATTTTGGTATTTTTTGCCCCCCCATTTCCGCCGCTTGGCTTATTGTTGTCAATGGGTTAGCCTTTTCTGTACATGATAACGCATCGAACGCCCATGGAATTTCTGAAATTCGTGCTTCCCGGAAGACGTACTCATGCTTTATATTTCCTAGGTTGTAACGATGGATAATACCGCGTCGAACCCACAAAGCGCCCAGAACCTTTCCAATGACACCAATCCATCCATGCCTATGGCTGGAGCAGTCCTTAATCCTAGCCCTAATCAGGCTCAGAATGTCGTTGGGGATGCCGATCCTAGCAACAGCACCCCTGCACTATCGAAGCGGAGACCTGGACGACCGAAAGGAAGCGGAAAGAAATACGGTGATGTTAATGCTGCCACGACCAAGATCAAACGCCCTGTGGGACGTCCTAGGAAAGACGGGTTTCCCGCAGGTTCCGTGACGCCGAGGCGGTCCCACTCACGAAAAATTACGACAACGAAATCCGCACCCGCCCGTGGTGCTGGTTTGCCTATCCCTGGGGTACGCTTCTCTGATAGTATTGTTGATGACAATTAATTTACAAGCTCGACTTACTGCCCTTGCAGGGTTATTATCCTTTCGCGCCTGCCACTCATCCACAATGGCCAGCAACGTTTCTTCCACAATCCGGGCCCGGTTACCCGTCTGCATCTGCCCCACCAATGGTATCAGTTCAACCCTCGTCTGCCAGCGGGACTCAAGTTCCGTGTTCCATTGACCCTAACCTTGATCGTGACGATTGGGCAGACCTCGCGCGCACCAAAATAAACGCTTTCCTAGCCGCTCTTTTGTCATCTCTACATACGCCAAACCCAGTCTCCAGCGCAGGTCCCAGTGTGGAAGAAGCATTCAAATCTCATCTCGTGTCCCTTGCTCCCAATGCTTCCCAGATCCAACCCATTCCTTCGCTTTATTCCATATTAAAGACCTTCTGGCTTCCTTCATCGCCTGCGTACTTCTCGCTTACAGCTTCTGCCTCTACGGCTCGTACCCCATCCGAACATCGGTTCTTGTACTGGGATCCCCAGCCTCTCGTCTTCAACGGCATTGCTTGCCCGAACTGTTCCGCCCCTTTGACCAACAAAGGTCGCATCCGTTCTGGGCCAATCAAGGTATACGATATTGAAAAGCCGTTCTTCATTATTGGTTGCGAGTACGTTTGTAAAAGTGGTCCATGCCTTGCGCTCACTTCTGCTGAGGGGCGAAAATTTGCGAGCACTGACTCGTCAATTTTACGATCCCTTCCAGTCAGGCTCAAGGACGAATTTCCTGCGCGTCTGGTGCATGGTGATATCGACGCGGGAAGCGGATCTAATATCTGGAATTGGCAGGCCATGGGTGTTTCGGTATCGTTGTGGAATATGGTGAAGAGCTGTTTGAGATCTGGCTTGAAAAAGGAGGATATTCTTCAGCTCATTCATGCCATTCAGTGTGGCGTGGATGGCATGGACAAGAAGGAAGAGGAAGAGGAAGCAGACGAAGAAGAGAAAGAAGCAGAGGTCGTGCATAGTAAACAACCTGATGGCCAAGAAGATCGAGTCCACAGTACCGCCACTGATAGTGGCCATAATGATGTGTGTCGTTTTTCTACTCATTATCCACAGTGCTGAGCTTGCCCTTATCCAGAACTTTACGGATGCCTACAACAAGGCTTGGAAAGCCAATGCTGCCGTCGCCGATTCTAAGGCAGGGACCAGTGAAGCAGGTCCCAGCACGACTTCAACGTCTGCTTCCGTGGCCTTGACTCCCAATGGGGGCTCAGGGCCTTCATCCCAGCCTTATGGATTCCCCCAGAGCACACCATATACCCCATACCCATTTGCTGCCTACTCCTACTTCTCTTCAAGCACTATCCCGGGTCAATCCACCACCCCGGCCGCCACCACCACCGCCGCTCCCTCCGAAAGTAACAACAACACCTCCAGTGACAATAACAACACATCTAATAATGTCAACTCTCCTCATCCTGATCAGAACCAAATCACTCCTCAAAACCCTTTGAAGCGTCCTTTCACATTCACTGCCGAAGTCGGTCTTTCTAGTTCAGAGGCTACTGCTTCAGAATCGTCCCAGAAAAGGACTCGGCATTGTTGCAAGTGTGGGTCGCAGGACTGCAAAGGCAAGGGCGGGAGGTCATTCTGCATGAATGCATGTCAAGATTGTGGGAAGCTTGATTGCAAAGGGAGGAATAGCAGAAGGCCAGACAAGCGATGCGCGGAGGCATGGGCTTGATTTCTTGGTCGGAGTCTTCGTCGTGCGTGCAACATTTTCATATTTTCACTACCCATTTTGACTTCAGGCTTTGTAGCAATTGCGGAAGATTAATCAATGATACAAGGAGACGTATTTGAGTGCTTGATAATCCGGATTGATGTGACGGCTCTCATAGGTGTGAGAGATATCAGCTGCGGTTCCTCGTTGCGCCAAGATCCTTACATCCCTTAAAAAAACCCTCCTCTATGGCCCGTTTCGGTTAGACCTTCCTCCGTGGGGATGCATCGGTATGGTTTCCCTTGTCCCTTTCCTTGTCCTTTTGGTTTTCTCGGTTTGTTCTTTGGGTTAACCGTAGGATATCGTTATCGTCCCCATTCTCGTACTACGTCAGCTTAAGTACATGCTTCGACCCGCCTTTTCTATCAACGATCATCACCACAATTGTCCGTTTTACCTGCAACTGTAAAATACAATGCCCAGAAACAGATACGTCGAGAAGGACTACTCAGCATCCCCGACTCCAACGTTAGTGGAGAAGGGTTCTGTGGGCATCAAACGAGCTTCTCTCTGTCAGTCCATCAGAACGTCGTTTTACCTCGCGCTGCCTGTAGCCCTGTTATGTTTTTGATTTATTGCATTTATCGTTTGTTTTGTTGACTTTCTTTTTTTTAGCTTAAATGCTACGGAATATCTCGTATACCTACATCAGCTTTTGTTTTCGTCTTTGCATCCTTCAAATTTTCTACACTTTACTATAGAAAACTCCAAGAAAACTCTACCACATCAAGTTGAACTCCAAACTTTTATCCCATTTATTTCTTGTTCTCATTCATTTCGTACACCTATTTATTTGAAACAATACCTTTGAGTTCACCTGCATCGGCACTACAAAAGAAATGGAGTCGGGGACTGGCACCACTGCGCTGCTACACATGATTGTATGTTTCTCATTGAGGCTTGAACACGAGTAGGGGCCATCAGTATTCTTACATAATTCTTGTCAGTGCTTGTATACAAGTCACGAAAGTTCACAAGCTTCCAGTGAAACCAGCTACTTATATCCAAATTTTGACAAGCACTTTCATAAAAATTATTTCCGTAAATATACAGCCTGAAATTTTTTTTAGCACATGCCAATGTCTACCCTTTGCCCTCCAAGCATACTGGTATGATCAGAATAAGGTTTATTTATCTGTATTGCCTTGTTATTGTTGTTGACAATGACCAGTGTATTTTTGGTCTAGCAAGCCCATTTTTGCACAAATTTGTTGCTTTTAAATTGATTTCCTATCCAATATCTGTGTTACTATTATACTTAGACAGTGGCATCAATAGCTGAATCCCCAGCATAGCACTCATGGATTTAGCATTTTCATGTCTTGTTTGGTCTTCTGAGACAGGCAGAAAAGCCCAAACAAGCATTGAAAGTCTGCCAGAAATTTGTTGTTTTGCTGATGGCCCCCGGAAGCTCCCCCATATCTGTCTGGATTTTTGGGGCAAGTGGCATGAGTGTTGATGCAGATTTCATCACTCTGGGCACCTATATTTAATTTTTGGCACATCCTAGTCATCATCATTTCAACTCTACCCTCAATTCTGACCTTGATTTACACCTCAGTATCACTCCAATGATCTCCAATAAATTTTACAATATCTAGATTGCATTAGGGTAATACACAGTAGGTGAATTTGGGTGAATTTGGGCCTGATTTCGATCTGAATTTCAATTTGATTTCAAAAGCAGCTAGCCATGGCATGCAGGCAGAGTTTTAAACTAAGGCTGTGTCACCACACTAAAGAAGCTCGGAAGATCCTGATGATGCAAGGTGAATTATGGGCTATTATAGGCCAACATTCGTCCGCTGTTCAGCATCTTGGAGAATGTTGCACTCACTGCACCAGACAGTGAGCACATACAATAACTTAGCCCACCAGCTAAAAAAACAAAGTGGACAAGATGACAGACTAAGGTAGTTGATGGTTTAAAAAGCATTAAATGCAAATGACAAATGCAAATGCACCAACTCACTGTCTGGCACAGTGAGCATGACATTCCAAAGGATGCCGAACAATGGAAGAATATCGGCCTATAATAGCCTATAATTCACTTGCATCATCGGGATCTTCCAAGCTTCTTTAGTGTGGTGACACAGCCTTAGTTTAAAACTCCGCCTGCATGCCGTGGCTAGCTGCTTTTGAAATCAAATTGAAATTCAGATTGAAATCAGGCCCAAATTCACCCAAATTTGCCTACTGTGTATTACCCTAATAAATCATGCTCATCTCCTGTTGCATAAATACCATCATCAGTATTTTTCCTATTATCTGTGTGTTGGACATTGTTTCCATGATACTATTTCATTGTCACAGTGATTATACCTCATTCTAAATCTCTTGTGGCTTGCTTCCAACCTTTTCATCATTTACTCCAACAATTTTTATCACTTATTTCTGATTGCATCAAAAGAATATGGCGGTCATAGTGCCAATTTATTATTCCACATAATTATTTCGGAATTGCAGTATATTATTCCAGATTCCTCACCAAAAATATTATCTGGGTGCAAAAATTATTTATTGGGCGCATTTATTTATTGGGCCACATTTATTTATTGGGCCATGTTTATTTATTCTGGGTGCATTTATTTATGTTTATTCTGGCTGCTTATGTTCGCTCAGACAAACACTCCTTGATTTTCCGTCACTACTCCAGTATGTCTGCACCGTACCCCAAACCACACCCTTCAAGCCTCCCTCTTGAGTCTGAACCCGCATGCCTGTGCCCGATCACCAAAGGTCACCCCCTACACCATCAACTGCAATGTTACTGTGATGATGCCGGACAGTGCGCAGCTCAATAGGAAAGTCTCTGGATTGACACTGCTGCAGCAACATCACCCCAACCTGACTTGCCCAAAAAACAACCTGGTCGTCTTGACCTTGCGTCTGCCTCCAAGGTAACCTTCGAGAGCGTCTGATCCACATGCCCACCTGCCCTTAACCACTAGAAAACCCTAGATCCTTCCTTCTGGCTGACCTCTTTGGTATCTTTACTCACACATTACTTTTTGTCCAGTTTCCTCTTAAACTATCAATAGCAGACAATTCACAACAACAAAGATTGGACCTGTGGGCTGGTGGGAAGGACAGACTTGGAAACAAGATTGGTTTGGGTTCTTTTGGTGAGCATCAGGCCATTCTTTATCCATAGCCATA
>Ga0210402_10003274_pt1 | contig 15253 bp, 16 predicted proteins | sample IncBWC7MmetaG_FD_161055 | JGI IMG/M metagenome (GOLD analysis project Ga0210402, IMG submission 161055) | Forest soil microbial communities from Barre Woods Harvard Forest LTER site, Petersham, Massachusetts, United States - Inc-BW-C-7-M | ecosystem: Environmental > Terrestrial > Soil >...
GACCAGGGAGTGACGATAGGCAGATTGGGTGGGATGAACGGTTGCGCTCTCCGGCCTAGCTCGGGATGATCGCTTCCTGAACCGTTTATGATCGCAAAATGCCTGATGATCTACTTCTGACGCGACGTTCATTTCTGGGTAAGGCCGCGGCCTCAAGCGTAGTAGGGGTGGTGGGAGCTGCCCCGGCTTTCGCGGCGCCGAAAACATCAACTTACTTTGAGTTGTTCAGGCAGCCGGATAGCGTGACAGCGTACGCCGGGCTTGAGAGCCTTATGGCACTGGCACATTCCGGCGGGCGGTGGCAAGCAAGTGGTGCGGAGATAGAGGCGACACCGGAAGCCGCGAAGGTGGCGATTCGGGTGTCAGCGCCGCACGTGGCGCTGACGCATATCCATGTACGGTGGAATCTGGCTGTGGACGCCGGTCTGCATTTCCTGGGCGACCACTGGGAGCGGAGCTATGGTGATCTCGCATGGCACACGATGACGCCCGAGCGTGTGATGCCATGGTATTTCGGAGCATATGACGGCTCGGCGCTGCATGGCTATGGAGTTGAAACAGGCGCTGCGGCTATGTGTTTCTGGCAAGTCGATCCCGAGGGCGTTTCATTGTGGCTGGATCTCTCGAATGGCGGCTCGGCCGTGGAGTTGGGAGAGCGCCAGTTGCATGCCGGTACCGTCGTCGCCCGCAGAGGCGAGGCTGGCGAGGACCCGCTGGCCGCAGTCAGAAAATTCTGTGAGGTGATGTGCGCGAAGCCGCGCCCTGTGCCGAATGTGATCTACGGCACCAATGACTGGTATTACGCATACGGAAACAGCAGTCGCGAGCAGATTCTTGAAGACGCCGAACTGGCTGCCGCGTTATGTCCGCGAGGCGGCCCACGTCCATATACCGTTATTGATGATGGCTGGACGAATAAGGCGAAGTTCCCCGACATGCAACGCCTCTCCGGGGAGATTCGCGAGCGGGGCGCACGCCCGGGTATCTGGATCCGTCCGCTGATTGCACCGCCGGGAACAAACGCCGCTTTGCTGATGCCTGACGCTCGCTTCGGCAGGCGCCAGGAGCGCATGGCGGAACTGGCCTATGACCCTACGATTCCGGATGCGCTGGAGGCGGTACGCGCGAAGCTGCGCGAACTAAAGGGCTGGGGCTATGAATTGGTAAAGCACGACTTCTCCACTTACGACCTTCTCGGTCAGTGGGGATTCGAAATGGGTGCGCGGCCTGCATTGCCGGGATGGCGCTTCCACGACCGCAGCCGCACAAATGCTGAGATCATTTTGGATCTCTACAAAGAGATTCGCGCAGTGCTCGGCGAGACGACGCAGATCCTCGGTTGCAACACGGTGGGTCATCTGGGCGCAGGCGTTTTCGATCTTTCAAGAACCGGCGACGACACGAGCGGGAAAATATGGGAGCGCACGCGGCGCATGGGCGTCAACACCATCAGTTTCCGCCTGCCGCAGCATCGCAGCTTTTTCGCCGTCGATGGCGATTGCGTGGCCGTGACGAAAGCAGTTGCATGGCGCGAGACTGCGGAGTGGCTGCGTTTCATTGCAGCAAGCGGTACGGCTCTGTTCGTGTCAGTGGAGAAAAGTGCGATGGGCGCGGAGCAGAAGCGCGCATTGACGGAAGCGTTTGGGGTTGTCGCGGCGGCACCATCCCTGCCGACGGCCGCGGACTGGTTCGAGAGCACAACACCGGAGCGATGGGCGGAGAAACGTTTCACATGGTGCGGGCCCGATGGCGCGTATCCCTTCTCCGTTTAGTTGCTTTAATGATGTACGCTGATTGGATTCTGGAATATGACTACCTTGAATCGCAGACGATTTCTATCTCTTGCCGGAGCAGCCGGAGTTGCTTCGCTCCTTCCTTCTCCGGTCTTCGGGATGAAGGACAGCACACCTACAGACTCTACCTTCCTCTTTTTGACCGACACCCATCTGCAGCCGGAGCTAAATGCAGCCGCGGGATGCGACCAGTGCTTCAAGAAGGCGCGCACGATCAAGTGCGATTTTGCGATCCAGGGTGGCGACCATGTCTTCGATTCGCTTGGCGTAAACCGTGCGCGCGCCACGAGCCTCTTTGATCTGTATGTGAAGACCGAGCAGGATCTCGGCATGAAGCTGTATCACACGATCGGCAACCACGATGTCTTTGGCGTATATCCAGCCAGCGGTGTCAGTCCGGGCACCGATCCGTTATATGGGAAGAAGATGTTCGAAGAGCGCTTCGGCAAAACCTACTACTCGTTCGAACACAAGGGCGTGCATTTTATTGTTCTCGATTCGATTGGGATCACCGACGATCGTGCATATGAAGGACGCGTCGACGCCGCGCAGCTCCAATGGCTGGCAAGCGATTTGAAGGCGCTGCCTGCCGGTGCTCCAATAATTGTTTCCGTGCATATTCCGCTGGTGACGGCCTTCAATTCCTATGTGCCGCTGCCCACAACCGAACCGAAGCATCACGGGCTGAGCGTAGCCAATGCGAATGAAGTGATCGCGTTGTTCGAGGGCCACAACGTGCTCGGCGTGCTGCAGGGGCATACGCATATCAATGAAACCGTCATGTGGAAGGGAGTGCCCTACATCACAAGCGGCGCCGTGTGCGGCAACTGGTGGCACGGTACTCGCCTGGGCACTCCGGAAGGCTTCACGGTCGTCGACGTGAAGAACGGGAAGCTGTCGACGCGGTATGAGACGTATGGGTTCAAAAGCGTCGACCCGCAGAACACCTGATTGCGTTCTGCAGGAGTATCGGCAGCGTTAGGTAACCATAATCGACTTCTCAGCGTCACATCCTATTGTTGCTTCGGCATCACCATTACCTGCGGAGGCGTGCGCTTTGAAGCTGGTTGCATTGATGATCGAGGTGGAGCAGCCCGAAGGGCTTTCGGCCCGGAAGCTGGTGCTGGAGACAGCCAAGCACAATGTGATTACAACCTACAACGGCAAGTACGGTCTGGACATGCTGCGCCGCTTTCCCAACGTGGACCTTGTGGTAGTGCATCGCCATGTGGATGACATGCCAGCGCAAGAGGTCATTCGTCAGATCAAGGCGATCACTCCGAAGATGCCTGTGGTTCTGTTGTCACCTTTGCGTGACGAAACGCCCTTGGGTGCAGACTATGTGATTCCCAGCCATGAGCCGCAGATGATCCTCACTCTGCTGGAAGAGGCTTTCGGGGCCTCGGGGACCAACTATTGAACTCGGCTCTAACTATTTGAGATTTGTATTCAACAAATTGGCCAGACGCGCGCCCGCCAGTGCCACTTGTTGCTGTGCGACTGTCAGCGAGTTCGATTGATATGTTGCATCGCCAGTGTAGGGGCCAAGCGCGGGGCCTATCGGATCGACATACACGCTCGATTGCGCGAGCTTTAAGCCTTCCTGAACCCAGTCCGCTTCATCCGCGTCGCTTGCTGATGCTGGAGCGGAAGGGAGCAGCTTCGCGGCCGTCACTGCCTTCTGAAAATCACTGGTGCTTCCATTGCCCAGAAGATTGTCCCAATAGGCGTGCAGTTCTCCTGCGCTGCCGCTGAGCTTGACGTCGTTGCCTCCGGCATCTCCATTCTGCTGACCGGGCAGTGCTGTGACCCGTGTAGTGCAGTGGAGCGGCTGGTGAATGTCACCTACCAGGTGCTCGATCCACGACAGATCGTAAGACTTGAGCGAGTCTTTGGCGTTCGAGGCAAGCGTCTTGCGGAAGACGCCAATCTGCGTCTCGACGTTCGGTGAAGGAATCGGCGGAAGCGGCGTTCCATCCGTGCTGAAGGGCGTGTCGATGAAGTGCCAATACTTGTGCATGTACTTGTCGCCGTAGCCCGTGTTTCTGGTGGCTTCGCTGGTCTGTGGCGGGGTGTTGCTGTCGTTCTTGTAGCCGCTATTGTTGGCCTTGATCTCATCAGGCCAGGTCGCAGCCATCATAAAGATGTAGAGATTCTGATCGTCCTTGGATGTGCCTGCCGGAATGAGGCCCTTCCATACTTTCTTGTAATAGGGATTCTTCTTGAGCAGCGCAACTGCGCGTTTACGCGTTGCTGGAGTGAGCTGCTGCCATGCGGCATAAGCGACAGCCATGTGGCCGACGGCGTTCCAGGCATTTGCAGGCGAAATGCTCATGAGGATGCAAATTGCCAGTACAGCCACCGAGCGAAGATTGATCTTCATGGAAAGCCCTCTTTCACGAGATGCCCTCAAGATACGATTTTCGGGGAGTGGGGACCGAGCTTCTCTTGAGCGGTCATTGTCTCATTGAATAGTGAGACAGCTGTGAAAGACGTGTCGTACATTAAGAGGATTTTCGTTTCGCTCATCACTGATTTTTATGTCGAAGGAAAGTAAGCCGACCTCCTGTTGATGGGGCGCATTCACCAAAACTGGTGCGATGCCAATGAAGCTCGTGCTAGCATGGGCCGCGTATTCCGCTAGGCCATGAGACAAGATGCCCCACTGATTCGCGCTGCCGTCAAAGGAAAACACGCCTGGTATCAGACCAAGTTCATGTGGCTGTTCATCTTTCAGTTTGGCGTGCTGGTCTCCTATCCCTACTCGATGGAAAACAGTTTTCGTTACTATGTGTATCGCACGTTGTTCTGCGTGGTGATTCTTCTAACGGTTTACGCTCTCAGCCTGCGGCGGTCGCTGCTGGTGGTAGCTCTCGTATTGGCTGGTCCGGCGATCATTCAGCACACCGTCTACGTCTCTGAACTCAAGAGCACAATAGCGGTGGTCAATTCGTTTGTTACGCTGGCATTTGATGTCTTCGTCGTTGTCGCCATCTTCCGCAGTGTTTTTTCGAAGGCGCGCGCCGACTCGGAGTCGATCTTTGGAGCGCTGTGCATCTATCTTTTCGTCGGCTACAGTTTCACCAGCATTTTTCTTCTGGTTACGTATTTTCATCCACATGCTTTTTATCTCGACCCAACGGTCAACAGCCACGCAGTTCTCAATCGACTGGATTCCATGTACTACAGCTTCGGAACGATGACGTCGCTGGGAGCGGCAGGGATCACTCCAGTTACCGGCGAAGCTCGATTGCTCACGATTATCGAGGCGCTGCTGGGAGTGCTGTTTCTAGCGGTTCTGGTTTCGCGATTGATGTCGGCATATGGAATCAGGGAGCCGCAGGAGAAAGCCGAGGAGTAGCCACTCCGTGCCGAAGATGACCACAATCCTTCTAGCTCTGCGCGTGGCGCGCAGGGCCTTTGAGCGTATACTTATAGATGTAGATTGAAGTTCCTTCTTCTCGCCTCCAGCCACCTCCTCTGCTCCAGACGAGTCACTTTCCAGGTACTCAACCGCACCAGTGGAGGTCTATGGGTATCACCAGAAAACATGTCAGCAAGACCGGAAAGAGCATACTTGCTTTCCGACGACAGCCCGTGATCGGCAGCGCCGGCGCGATTCCGCGCGAAGCGAACGGCCCCGAGAGTGAGACCGAGGAACGGCCAGTAGGCAGACCGGCAGTGGCTATCGACGCGGTGTTCTATCCGTTTTTCCTCCGGCCCACTCCGCAAGCCAAGTAACTCGATCTGAGGCAACCTAGTGATTTCGCAGTGCAGCAACGATGAATGCAGGAAGCCTCTTCTTTATCTCGATAACGGGCGCGTAATACGAACGATCAGGCAGCTGGACGACGCCACGAAAATACAGCATTTCTGGTTGTGTGGTGATTGCTATGTGATCTATGACTTCTCGGTCACACAGGGCGGAGAGGTATCGTATCTGCGGCGGGAAAGGCCGTTGCTCGTGCAGAGAGAATACTATTCCGGTCCAAGATTCGCGCACTGATCGCCGGATAAAGCTGACACCTCGATCAGCAATCTTCCTCGTCTCAAGCCAGAATCGATCAGCTCCAGACGGGCCGTACTTTCACTCCCAGACAAGTGGCGCCGTCCACTCAACGGGCATCGTCAACGAATGGAGTTTTTATGACCTTGATCAAAAAGTCCGATGTGCATCGCCATACTTCTACCGGGTCGCGCGAGGATCGCCAGATAAAGCGTCCGTATGGAGCTGAAACCGTTCCAGTGAAGAGTGGACCAGAAGCCCCGGCCGCCGAAGTCAAGGCAGAGACGCCTCCGGCAAAGCCGGCGGAGTAGTCGACGACTTGATCTTCAGCCAGGGTGTGAGCAGGGTCCGCGCAAGCAGCGGACTTGCCCGCCTTCACCGTGTGGGAGTATCTCGAATTGAGAGAGTGCGGGTGAGCTTTCTAGCTGTGCAGCGATTGTCTCAGTGATTGTGGAAGATTTGCTGAGAAATCGTGGTGCGGTTAGTTCTTTTCCGTCGCTTCCTTGACGGTTTGTGCATCGGGTTGATTCCCACTCGTGCGGGTGGTTTTCTTTCGGCCCGCTTTCTCGGCCTTCGCCTTTTGAGACGCGGCTCTTTGCTTGTCCGAGAACTTCTGGCTTGCGCGATTCTCGTTTGCTCTGCTCATATCCTCAGTCTACGCTGGTTCGGCTGGACGCATTTGTGACGAGTCACTGATCAGAGAATATTTACCGCCCGCGCCGCCAGCAGTGCCACCGTGGCGAATGAAATCAGCGCTTGCACCATCATCATGAGCTTGGCCCATCGCGATAGAACCGGAACATCCGTTGGTGAGAATGCTGTGCTGGTGTTGAAGGCCAGGAACAGATAGTCGACAAAGCCAGGACTCCAGCACTGCTCTCCCATCTCGCGTTTTGCCTGCAGATCGAGCGTCATCTGCGGAAACAGGAAGGCTCCGTCGGTGTGGACGCCGCGCAGCTCGCGGGCGCGCGGGCCTCCCGCGTCGAGCCGCCAGTACCACGACGCGAAGACAAGGATGTTTGCCAGCCAGAGTGCTCCCGCCGAGCGCAGCAGGTCTTGTGGCGCTTCTTTTTTCGAAGGCAGCGCGGCGATCAGGAGGTAAAGGGACCAGACCATGTCGAGCGTAACGATGGAGGTCAGCACGTATCCCAGAAGCTTGTTCAGCTTGTCCAGCTTGCGATAGCGCGCCCATATCGTGGGAATCATCAGCACTCCGACAACAGTGATGAGCAGCCACGCCGGACCCACAGACAAGGGTTCAGGCAGGGCAAGGCGCAATCCGCCGACCGCAAGTAAGGCGAGCATGGCCGGCCAGCGAGGTTCCAGGCGTTTGGGAGCGTCGTTCATAATGTGTCCCCATCATGCAACGCCGTTAGCCTCAGGGCAACGGATGACATGATGAAGCAATGGATGACGGCTAGATGGCGGGTTTTGTTTCAATCCGGGTATGGCAAATCATCCGGATCGACACCAATATAGTCAGGCTCCGGATCATGGACAAAGCGCACCGCTTCAATTTCGCTGTGGCCTTCGAGCAGGGCTCTGCAGATACGGTGCATCCCGTCCATAACGCGGCCGTCTGAGAAGATAATGACCGGATGCGCCAGATCGCAATCGATCATGAGGCGCGCGTGTTCGACGATTTCACGGCAGGTCAGTTGCTGTATGCGCTCGTTTGCCCAATACGGTTCGTCGAGTTCACGAATCGCCGAGAGTGGAACCCTTTCCCGAACCAGACCGCTTGTCTGTTCGATCAGATGGTGAACGTTCCATGCGCACAGGCCGTGTGCTGATCTCCGAAAGTGATATTGCGTTCGCATGCGCGTCTCGATCGACTAAGGATCCTCGAGCAAATCAACCCTCTAGCAATGCTTCTCCATAGACGCGAGCACTTGTTTGAGGTAACCCTCGTAGCCCTTAAAGTCATTTGCCACAAGCTTTTGTGTAGTTTCTTCTGCCTTGGAGCCCGCCTTGAGCGACGTAGGATTTTGCAGGAACTTAATCCATGCCACAAAACCATCCCGATGCGTGGAGTCGAGAACCTGACAGCAGAAATCATGCAGGCGCTGGAGAGCGGGCTTCACAGCGGACTCGGCAGACCGGGCCTCAAAGTGGGAGCGCGCCAGGAACAACTGATTGATAGCGGCCGGGTAGCGGCCGGCCTTGATCAGGCTCAGGTCCGGTTGGGGCGGCAGGAATGGCAGTGCCGTGATGATGCCCTCGGTATAGGCGAGCACCTCCGTGGCTTCTGTATCCAAGGTGATACCAGTTGAAACGAGAGCAAAGTCGACGTCAGAGATTTTCTTCGCCTTATGCTGGGCGTCCAGCCAATCCGGGAAGGATTTTCGGCCGCCCTCTGCTCTCCACTTGAAAATCCAGCCAACCGTCGACAGTTCGTGGGTGGCATGTCTCATCTCGTGACGGAGCGTTGCCAGCGCTGCATCTTTACCTGGCTTAAAGGCTTCGGCTCCGAGGGTGATTGCGATGTTCGGCAGCGGGTGCTTCGGATCCAGAGGAACATCCGGGTTGTGATATTGACCCTTGCTGTCCACATAACCGGTCTTGGCAGGCTTGTCGAGCGTGGCAAAGTAGTTCAGACCAGGCTTTGTATCAGTCTTCGCATCCCTTACAACGTGGATGTCTTTAGAAGGCACGCCAGCCACCTCGTTGATCCACTCGCCGTGCGCGACGGCCACGATGTCGGCATAGCGTTGCATATCTGTCGTGGCTGAGTCGGCCCACTGCTTGTCAGTAAGGGATCCCGGCGGAAACAGGTCCAGGATGGGCGCGAACTCGCCGAGCGGATCCGGCTTGGGGCCAGGCAGAAAGTCGGCGGTTGGATCTCCGATGACGAGACTTGCACGCTGTTCCAGGTCGAGATGATCCGCAGGTCCGCCCTTCACTGTCGCTTTTACGGGCGACGGCTTTGCACTGGTGAATTCCCATGTGAGGTCTATGTCGGCGCGGTAAACCACGTCCATGTTGCGGACCAGATAGGTCGAGGCATGGAAGTGTGAGACCACGCGCGTCGGGGCACTCGATGAGTCTTTGAACAAGGGCGCAACATACATCTCCATGTTCGATGGGAAGTCAGCCATCGTGAGTTCTTTGGCGCTACGGTTGACGGTCGTGTTCTCTTCGTAGAACGGCGATTTCTTCGTACCGCTGTCGGTCAGCCAGACCGGCTTCGCCGGATTTGTAGTGAGGCGATAGTCTCTTCCCGAGTGAGTGAGTTCCTTCTCCATCGGTTTTTTGCTCGGCTTGGTGCTGGGTGTTTTCGCAGGATATTCCGGGATCACCTCCCGCCAGGCGAACTGCAACCAGTGCATCTTGTCCGCGTCATCACCGGTATAGGAGAGGGAGTACGCTTCGGTGGATGATCCGGCAGCGCCTGCCTTGACTGAGACCCCGGTCTGCATTTCCACCTTGCCGCTCCCAATTTTGGCTCCAGCCTTCTTTTCCGTGGTTCCTCCGGAAGCTGTGAAGGCTCCTCCAACTCCCACGACGGGCTTGTGACGGGCAAATCGAATGATGCGGCGGAGGTCATCTGCTACTGGTCGATCCAGGGCGAAGGCCTGCGAGACCGCGACCTCGAGCTTGTCGCGGTCAGCTTGAGGCAGCGCTTCGATGTCGGCTAAGACGTCATCGCGTTTGCCGTCCTTTAGCTTCTTGGCCAGCTTTTGAGCGAGGTCGGTGTCGTGGTCAGGCTGGCGCTGCACGGCGCGCGGCGAACGTTCGCGGATACCAGCTCTGTCAGAGCCGCCCGATTGCTGGACTACGTGCGTCAGTTCATGGGAAAGCAGGCGGAGTCCGTGCGCTGTCCCGGGGGCGAAGCGTCCCGGCGCGAATACCACTTTATGCCCTGCCGTGTAGGCTTGGGCATTCATGTTTTCAGCAGACCGTCCGGCTTCGCTGTCCGCATAGATCCGCACGCCGGAGAAGTTGTGGCCGAAGCGTCGTTCCATATCCTGCTGCAGGGTTGGGTGCAGCGCTGTGCCAGAACCCGCCAAGACTCTGTCGACTCCGGCGGATGCCATCCCGGTGTGACCTTCGGATGCTGATGACGATGAGTAGGCTTGAATCCGTAGACTTCTACCGTCAGCGGTGATTTGCGCCGGCATCGTCATCACTTGGTTAGCTACCCGATCCGCCTCGTGCTCGAGGGGATCATCGACCGGCCCGACAACGAGCTTCGCCTGAACGGGCAGACGTGGCGGGTCCGGTGCGGCTCCACCCCGAGGTTGATTTGCTGGGGCAGACAGGAATATCGGGATCTTACTGAAATAACCAGAAGCATTGGGCGCCGTCTCACGGGCGGCTCGACCTGCCACGCCCGCTCCATGTTTGTCACGGCTGGTCGAGCTTGCACCTGCCTTCGTCTGTGCCTTTGCGACCAGCGCTGCAAACATGCCACATCGTATCAAACCGGCCAGGTCCTTTGAATTGCTATGGTTAGGTTGAATTGATCCCATGAAGTCCGGTGCTTCTGCCCTCGGGGCAGTTCCAAAACCTTGTCAAGCCTTGAATCGAAAGAAACGCGCTAACTAACACATTCCAAAGGGATAAAACCTACTCCAATTTGGCATACTCATTTCGCCAAAATTGCTATACTGAATAATAGAAGAAAGAGCCCGCCAATCTGGCGGGCTTTTCGTTTCTTAGGGGCAAGACCACAAGCGCCGTCATTCTGACGACTAGCGGGAGAGCCTGTGCTGAGCGGAGTCGAAGGAAAGATGCTGGGCGGCACTGGTCCAACATGTCCCTAACCCAAGCCCGCAGAAGAATTTAGCAAAACATACCGGGGGACCCAAAAGATATGCGGGAGCGTAAGAAGCGGATACCCTCACAATCTTCCGGTGCAGTTCGAGGAGATGGCGTGGAGTCCAACCGGGAGGTGAAACGCACACGATCGAAATCCTAACCACTAATAAAAAGAGTAATTTAGGCAAAATATACCGGGGGTGGGGGGTCTGACCAGAGGGCGACATGTCTGGGAAAGTGAAATCTGACCTGGCTCTCAGGGAGTTGGTGACGGCCATCGTCGCAGGCGATGCCGCCAGCGTTTCGCGGCTGCTTGCCGCGAGTCCGTCTCTGGCAAGCGCATGTTTTCAGGAGGGAGCGACTCGGCAGAGTGAGAAGCCATACTTTCTCGACCAGATAGGGCGATACATCTACGCGGGCGATACAGCGCTGCACATTGCCGCAGCGGCGTATCAGACGGAGATAGTACGAACGCTCATCGCCGTCGGCGCGAACGTCCGCGCGAAGAATTGCCTCGGTGACGAAGCCCTGCATGCCGCTTCGGTTCGCCTTCCCGGCTCGCCCACACGGAACCCGCCTGCGCAGGCGGCGACGATTGTCTGCCTCATCGAAGCGGGGGCCGATCCTAATGCTGTGAACAAAAGCGGAGTAGCCCCCTTGCACCGGGCTGTGCGAACGCGCTGCGCAATAGCCGTGCGGACCCTTCTCGACCACGGCGCCGATCCCGCACGCAAGAACAAAAACGGCTCCACGCCGATGCTCCTTGCGGTCGAGAACACCGGCCGGGGTGGCACCGGCTCGCCCGAGGCGAAAGCACAACAGCAGGAGATATTGCGGCTGCTGGAGCAGCATGCCTCATAGTGGTAATCCAGCTGCTTGTAATTGCTGGCGCTAAGGAGAAGCGCCCAGTTCGGGGCGGCGAAAATCTCGACAGGATTGTAAGGAGGACAGCGTATTCCGTTCTGAATGAATGGCGGAAGGTCTCTCGCTCTTAAAACTGGCCCACTCAAGCCAAAAGAAGGCTTGAGTGGGGGACTCGGGCATCTGCAAGCGTGCGAGGCTGTTGCCAGCCCCGCACGCGCCCGGTCACACTACACATCGTCGGGCGAGGTAAGAACGCTGGTTTCGATGGCCTGATTGCGGGCCTTCTCGTAGTCGGTGATGGCGTCGACCTTGACGTAAAGATCGTCGGCGAGCTCATGCAATTCCGTCACCACTGCTCGATAGTCTGCGGATTTGACATTGCGTCGGTCATCATTGTGCAGCCCAATTGCAAGCTGCAGTTGATTGGCAACAGCTTCAAGGTGAGATCGCGCCTCGCGAATGGCCGATTGCTGAAGCTCGGTTCCCCGCGGGCTAAGTTCTTCGAGCACGTCGAGCTGACGCCCGAGAGAGTTCACCTGGTCTTTGGCATCATTCAGGCTGTAGGCATGCAACCGGGCAGACGCGGCTGGGTTACGCATGGACGCCGCATAACGATCCAGGTCAGTGCGCATGGACGCGGCGTCGCGTTCGAAAGAGTCGAGCCGGTCCTCGAGCTGCTGCTGAGCGGCGGTGCGCACAGCGGGGGTAGGGGTGTCGGCAACTGCGAGAGGGGCAGAGAGTAATACACCTAGCGCAGAGGCCATGACTATAGCGTGCATTCTGATGAGCATGGTCTTCTCCTAGTGGGTTATCGAGTGCCCTTGCGGGTCTCATATTGAGATAGACGCATATTTTTAAAATTAGGATTGTTAGATAAATAAGTCAAAATACTTCGGTTAATCCGAAGCTTTGTGGAGATGGCTATTTACGGAAGACGGCGTTATGAGCAAATTCCGAAATAGCGATCACGGCAGGATGCTTCAGGCGGCGATCGAGAGAGATGGCATAGAAGCTTTCCACGATGTCGCGTGTTCGTCCAAGAAGTGACAGCTCATACTGCTTTTTGACCTGTGCTTCGGTCGGTGTGGGCGTTGCGAAGGCTCCGACCGCCGCCTGACTGAAGACGGCTGCCAGTGCGCTATCGTCGAAATCGCCTACAACAACGGGACGCACACCCTGGGCATCGAACCAATGCTCCAGGGAACGCCTTAGGTCGCTGTTATCAGCGGGCATGAGAAAAGGCATGCCGTCCAGACATTTGGGAAAGCGCGTCTTTGTGCGCTTCGCAATCCGAGGATGAGCAAAAAAGCTCAGGTGCGACTGCCCCAGAAGATGGCTGAAGGCGTGGATGCGAATCGATGGATCGAGCGAAGCGTCGGAGATGACCAGGTCGAGTTCGTGAATCGCCAACTGCGAGAGTAGTTTGTCGGGCTTTCCCTCGCGGCATACAAGGTGAACCGGATCGGACAGCTTGAGTGCAGGAAGGATCAGGCGATAGGCGATGAGCTTAGGAACGACATCGGCGATTCCGATGGTAAAACGGGCGCTGCGGCCAACCGTGCGGCCGCGCAGGACGTCGCTCATCTCGCGGCCACGGGTGAAAATGTCGTCCGCGTATTGAAAGGCGACGCGGCCAGCATCGGTAAGGACCAGATTGCGGCCCTGCTTTTGAAAGAGTTTTACGCCCAGAGATTCTTCGAGGCTGCGAATCTGTTCGCTGATGGTGGGCTGGGCAAGCAGCAGCGTTTCACTGGCTTTCGCAATCGTGCCTTCGCGAGCCACAGTCCAGAAATAAAGCAGGTGATGATAGTTGAGCCATTCCATGGCAATGAGCCGCAGTCATCTGCGCCTGCAAGTCTCTCAGGCTTCTTCACTATTCCACAAGCGGGCGCGTACGAGGGTGTGTTTTCGCAGCGATTGAGGCGTCGGCTGCGATTTGAATGGACTGGATATCCGATTTCTCCTATTGCGGCTGTTGGAGCCTGGAAAGCGGATGAGGAGGTGACGGAGTGAAGAAGAAAATCCTCATATTGGTTCGTCGCTCGATGACTTTTTGAAGGCGTGCTGGAAGAGACGTGCGTCATCGCGCTCAAGGAGACACTTGCGTGGCAGGTTGAGCAGGCGATGAAGAAGGGGAAGATCAATAAGGTAGAGATGGCGCGGCGGATGAACACGAGCCGCGGCTCTTGATCGGCTGCTTGATCCGGGGAATGCTTTGGTTACCTTGTAGACATTGTGTAAGGCGGCTCGGGCGATTGGGGGAATTGCGGATTGAGTTGGTGTGAGATTGGCTAGATTAAAAACTGCCCCACTCAAGCCAAAACAAGGCTTGAATGGGCTACCCGCCTTTAGAATGACAAGGAGGGCCAATTACAATGATTGGTTTCCGCAAATCCCTGAAATGCTGAGCTACTATAACTCGGTAAGACTAGTATCTGGATAGGGAGGTGGTTCATGTTTCGTCGTTTTCTGTCGAAAATTTTGAATAGAGACCTCTACTTCAAGACTTCTTCACACTATTGGGATAGACGATATAGAACCGGAGGCAATTCCGGCTCAGGGAGCCAGAAACGACTTGCAGCCTTCAAGGCGAATGTCTTGAACGACTTCGTGGAACGACACCAGATTGATTCAGTCATAGAATACGGCTGTGGGGATGGCGGCCAGTTAAAGCTAGCACACTACCCCAGTTATATAGGCGTGGATGTATCCATGAGGGCTGTTGAAATATGCAGGAGCCTGTTCGAGGGCGATCCATCTAAGCGGTTTTTTCAATTGGAGTCTGTACCACCGGACGCCATCGCGGATTTATCATTATCGCTCGAGGTGATCTTCCATCTAGTTGAAGATCCAGTGTTCGACGCGTACATGAGGCGGCTATTTGAATCAGCCCGACGCTTTGTAATCCTCTATTCCAGCAATATGGAGCAAGAGTCGCCAGGCAGGCATGTGCGGCACCGTCAGTTCACTCGTTGGATTGAGGATAACCAGCCGAGCTGGCACTTGCAAGACACGATTAAGAACCCCTATCCATTCGACCCTGCCAATCCCGACGAAACGTCGTTTTCCGACTTTTATATTTTCGCACCAGTGTAAGGTGTCTGCCGGGCGACGATCTCGGAGCCTTTACAGCTTGACCGGGGCCCCGTTCAAAGGATATTCATGGTGGGCTTGGGGGTGTCTTGCAAGAGACGCATCGGCGTTATGAACTGGTGCGCTCTATTCCTGCTTGCGAGACGGCCGACAGTCCCACTTGTTCCATTTGGCCGATTAAACCAAGCGCTTGTCCAGTTTTTAGCTTGACCCGACTCAGTGAGGAAGATTTTTTTCGGGGTCATAGCGGTCAGGATGGCAGGTTTAGATGAGTCCGCAAATTTGTATCCTACACTTGCATTGCCTCCGCCCCTGTGATACAAACTAAACATTCAAGTTTGCTCCTCGTGAGCGAGCCTGAATTTCATGCAGAGTGGCTGAGGGACGGGCCCTGTGACGCCACGACAACCGGCTCAAGCAATTTGAGACATCGGTGTCAACTCTCGCTCACCTTAAGTGGTGGGGAACATGAGATTCGGGGTGCAGGCTGTATCGCATCTCGCTAAATCCCAGGTGTTAGTAGTAAAGCTGTACCAATAGAGTAGTCGTCACGCAGTGCCCGTGCATATTTGCACCCGTTTTAGGTGACGGGTTCATGAAGCCGCTCTCGGATGCGAGGGCAGAATGGCTTTATCTTACGAGTTGTGTTGTCGGGAATGCGGGAAGCGGTATGAGAATCAGCCGCTCTCGATTTGTGACGAGTGTTTCTCGCCGCTGGAAGTTGTTGTCGATCTGG
>Ga0210402_10003275_pt1 | contig 15251 bp, 10 predicted proteins | sample IncBWC7MmetaG_FD_161055 | JGI IMG/M metagenome (GOLD analysis project Ga0210402, IMG submission 161055) | Forest soil microbial communities from Barre Woods Harvard Forest LTER site, Petersham, Massachusetts, United States - Inc-BW-C-7-M | ecosystem: Environmental > Terrestrial > Soil >...
CGAACGCGCCGGCAACCGCTACGTGGTGTCGGGCCAGAAAATCTGGATCTCCACCGCACAGGTCGCCACCAAGGTGCTGCTCCTGGCGCGCACCACGCCCGCCGACCGGGTCACGAAGCGCACCGAAGGCCTCAGCCTGTTCTACACCGACCTCGACCGGCGCTACGTCGACGTGCGCGAAATCGAAAAAATGGGGCGTAAGGTGGTGGATTCCAACGAGCTTTTCATCGACGGCCTACCTGTGCCGGTCGAAGATCGTATCGGCGAGGAGGGCAAGGGCTTCGAGCTCATCCTCCACGGCATGAACCCGGAGCGGATCCTGATCGGCGCCGAGGCGGTCGGTCTCGGCCACGCGGCACTCGCGAAAGCGGTTGACTATGCGAGCAGCGCGAGGTGTTCGGCCGTCCGATCGGTCGCAACCAGGCAATCCAGCACCCGCTCGCAGCCTGCTGGATGGAGTTGGAGGCCGCGAACCTCATGGCATTCCGCGCAGCCGCGCTCTACGACGCGGGCGAGCCCTGCGGGGCGCAGGCCAATGCGGCGAAATATCTCGCGGCGGAGGCCGCGTTCAAGACCTGCGAGACCGCGGTCATGAGCCATGGCGGCATGGGCTATGCGAAGGAATTCCATGTGGAACGCTACCTGCGCGAGTCCCTGATCACGCGGATCGCCCCGGTGACGCCGCACATGATCCTGAATTTCATCGCCGAGAAGGTGTTGGGGTTGCCCCGGTCGTATTGAGCGGACGTCGGTGGGCAAGAATCGCCCGCTTTTCGAAAAAGCGAGGTCCGACTGTCAACCTCTGCCCGCTCACAGGGTGCTCACAGGGAGAGTAAGAGCGCCGGGCAAATGCGATTGCCGGCACAAAAGCGGTAACGCAATTGACGACCGCCGTGCAGGCTGTTGGTATCAGCATCGCTGAACGCAAAGGAGGTTCGGGCATGCGAACGATATTTGCCGTCGCGGTCGCTCTCTTGGTCTCGGCGGCAGGGCATGCCCAGGACGCCTGGCCGCAGCGCGCGGTCACGCTGGTGGTACCCTTTGGCGCAGGCGGCTCCGCCGATCTGACGGCGCGTGTTCTCTCGACTCACCTGCAGGCGCGGCTGGGCACGCCGTTCGTGATCGACAACAGGGCCGGCGCCGGCGGCAGCATCGGGACAGGCTTCGTCGCCAAGGCGCCGAATGACGGCTACACGCTGCTGCTCGGCACCGTCAGTTCGAGCGCCATCAACGCGGCGCTCTACACCAAGCTCACCTATGATCTTGATCGCGACTTTCAGCCGGTATCGCTGCTGGTGCGGTTTCCCAATCTGCTCTTCGTCAATCCGAAAATTCCCGCTACCTCGGTGACCGGGCTTATCGACTATCTCAAGGCCAATCCAGGCAAGGTGAACTACGGCTCGTCCGGGATCGGCACCTCGTCGCATCTCTCGGTGGTGATGTTTGCGCTCGCGACCGGAACCGACATGACGCACATTCCGTTCCGCAGCACCAGCGAAGTGGTGAACAGCATGATCGGCGGCCACATCGATCTGGGCATCGACAGCATGACGACGACGATCCCTCACGCGCAGTCCGGCGCGGTACGGGCGCTGGCGGTGACGACGCCGCAGCGAAATGCCTCGGTGCCGGATCTCCCCACCATCGGAGAAACGCTGCCGGGATATGAGGCAACCGCCTGGCAGGGCCTTTTCGCGCCGGCCGGCACCCCCCGGCCGATCGTTGACCGGCTCGCAGCGGAAGTGAAACGCATTCTGGAAATGCCCGAAGTGGCCTCCTCGCTCAAAGCTGTCGGCGCCGAACCGGCTCCGATGCCGCCCGACGCCTTTGCGGCATTCGCCCGCACTGAGCGCGTAAAGTGGAAAGAGGTGGTGAGAGTTTCGGGCGCCCGTGTCGACTGAGACCGATCAGGCGATCCCCAACGTCCTATGACCGCGGACCACACCCGCCCGACGAATTCCTTCATCGGCAACCCGATCGAGCGCATCGAAGACCTGCGCTTTCTTCGCGGCAAAGGCGAATACGTGGACGACGTGCGTCCGCCGAGACTGCTGCATGCGGTGATCGTTCGCAGTGCGGTCGCCCATGGCTATATTCGCAGAATTAACACCGGCGCAGCGTTGGAACGGCCGAGGGTGCATGCCGTCATCACGGCGGCCGACATCGGCAACGTCCCGACTATCCCGCTGCGGCAGGAGCAGCTTGCGGCTTTCAAGCCGTTCGAGCAGCCGGTGATCGCGGTCGGCAAGGTGCGGTATGTCGGCGAACCGGTCGCGGTCGTGGTGGCCGATACTGCCGCCGCCGCGGAGGACGCGGCTGAGGCAGTGGCGATTGATATCGAGGAGCTGCCGGTAGTCGCGGATGCCGACGGCGGCGGAACCCTGCTGTTCGACACCGCGACCAATCTCGCCGGCACGCTGACAGCCGTGAAAGGCGATGCCGAAGCAGCTTTCAAGGCCGCCGCATACGTGCGCCGCGAGCGATTTAGGGTGCAGCGCCACACCGCGGTGCCGATGGAGCCGCGTGGCCTGGTAGCAGAATGGCATGACGGGCGGCTGAGCTTGTTCGGCGCAGCCAAGGTGCCGTTTCCCAATCGGCGCATATTGGCACAACAGATGGGGCTTGCGGACGACGCCATCCGCATGGTCGAAAACGACGTCGGCGGCGGTTTCGGGGTGCGCGGAGAATTCTATCCGGAGGATTTCCTGATCCCTTTCGCGGCGCGATTCGTCGGCCGTCCGGTGAAGTGGATCGAGGACCGGCGCGAGCATCTCATTGCCGCCAATCACGCCCGCGACGTTTCATGCACGCTTGAAATCGCCTGCAGCCACGACGGCATGATCCTGGCCCTGCGCGGCCGAGCCACGGCCGATGTGGGCGCCTATCTGCGCACAAACGGAGCGACTGGCGCGCGCAACACCGCGCAAATCCTGTCAGGGCCGTATCACGTGCCCAATGTCAACGTGCAGGTGTCCCTTCACGTTACCAACAAAACGCCGGTCGGCACCTACCGCGGGCCAGGCCGTTTTGAGGCCGATTTCTTCCGCGAACGCCTGTTTGACATGGCAGCCGGCGATCTTGGCTTGGATCGCGCGGAGTTTCGGCGCCGCAATCTCATCGCAGAAACCGACATGCCGTACGCGCTTGCCAGAGTGGTGGAGCTTGATCTCGACACCGCGACCGACAGCGGCGATTACCGCCGGACCTTCGAGCGTTGCCTTGCAGAAATCGGCTGGGCTGCCAAGGTACCGCTGCTGGGCAAGCCGATCGACGGGCGCTATCATGGAACGGCGGTCGGGTGCTATTTCGAGGGTGGCGCCTCTGGCCCCCGCGAGCATGCGCGGCTGGTGTTGGAAGGCGACGGCACGGTTTCGGTCCATGTCGGATCGTCGGCAAACGGGCAGGGGCTCGAAACCGCGTTTGCCCAGATTGCGGCCGACGCACTCGAAATGCCGATGGCGCGCATTCGCGGCGTCTTCCACGGCTCAACCGACCTGCTGCCCGCAGGGTTCGGCACCTACAGCTCGCGTTCGATCGTGATGGGCGGCTCCGCCATCCTCGCTGCCGCGGTAAAATTGCGCGAGATGATCCGGGCGGCGGCCGCGGAACTGCTGGGGTGCGAATCTCGTGATGTCGAGATCGTGGAAGGCGGGGTGCAGGGTGACGCAGGCGTCTCGGGGCGAACATTCGTGCCCCTCTCCGAAATCGCCAAGGACGGCATGATGGCTGATGGCACCTATGCGAGCCCCCATCGAACCTACAGCTACGGCGCCCACGCGGCCCATGTGGCGGTAGACCCCGCCACCGGCCACGTGGAGGTGCTCGACTATGTGGCGGTCGAGGATGTCGGCCGGATCATCAATCCGGCAATGCTGCATGGCCAAGCGATCGGCGCAATCGTGCAGGGCCTTGGCGGCGCGTTTCTTGAGCAATTGGTCTATGATGGGCATGGACAATTGCTCACCGGTTCGCTCGCCGACTACCTGATGCCAAGCGCCAGCGATTTTTCGGTCGTCCGTGCAATCGCGCTTGAGGAGAAACCCGCCCCCCACAATCCCCTTGGCGCCAAGGGCGCCGGCGAAGGCGGCATCATTCCGGTCGGCGGCGTGATCGCGAATGCGGTGGCGGCCGCATTGCGCCCGCTCGGGGTCGAACCGCACGAATTACCGCTGTCGCCGCCGAAGGTGTGGGAAATGATCGAGAAGGCCCGCAGGGCGAGCCCGCCTTAGCTGCGTTGCCCGGCGAACTCCCCAAGCTTCTTCTTCTGCCTCCCGTCGGTATCGAAATTCTCCGGCGCTAGCCACTCTTCGAACGCGACCTTCCGCGCCGGCCATTCGGTCTCCAACATCGCGAACCAGGCGGTATCGCGGCTGCGACCCTTGATAATCATGTGGTCGCGAAAAATACCCTCGAACGAAAAGCCGAACCGCAATGCGGCACGTCGCGAGGGAGCATTGAGGGCATCGCATTTCCATTCGTAGCGGCGATAACCGAGAGTCTCGAATGCGTATCGCGCCAGGAGATACTGCGCCTCGGTGGCGAGCGCCGTGCGTTGCAGTGATGGCCCGAGGAGGATATTGCCGACCTCGACGACCCGCATTTCGGGCCGGATCGACATCAGCGTGGCGAGCCCCACTGCGAGGCCGGAGGGTTCCACGATGGCGTAACAGTATGGATCGGCAAGCTCGACTCGCGACGCGAGCCAATCCGAAAATGCAGCTTTGTCCGCAAACGGACCGTAAGCCATGTACGTCCAGAGCTCGTCGTGGTCCCGCACCGCCTCCCACAGGCTGTCGTTATGACTTGACGGCTCCAGGCGTTCGACAGCGCCGTAGCGACCCGTCAGAGTAATGGCGCCCGGCGGTTCAGCCGGCTGCGACTTGACGGGAACACCGAGCGGCTGACCAGTGTCCGGGTGAAAATTGCGCATAAGCCGATAGGCTCTGGATCGCGGCCACACGAAGAACGCCGGAGCACTGTCGGCAAAAAGCTGCCCTCTAAAATGAAGTCTTCAGCTTCAAATGATCGAGCCGGTTGATCGAATGGACCTGGAGGCTTCGCCGCATGTGGTTTTGCAGCACATCCAACGGAATATCGATGCCGGCGTCCCCTTGGGACCAAACCTTGCGGTAGAAGTCCGGCAGGCTTCTCGGGGTTTCACCGTTGACCGCAAGTATGATGTCGCCCTTCCTCAAGCCGGCTTTCTCAGCCGGCGCACCGGGAGTGACCCGGCTCACGACCAGATGCCCCCCGACATCGTCGGTGTTGAGTCCAAGCCAGGGATGCGCCACCGCGGGCCGCCCATCAGAAATCAGATCGGCGAGAATTGGAGACAGCCGATCGATCGGCACGAACATGTTGCCGCGCTGATTGTCGCCTTTTCCGGACGCGTCATTGACATCGAGAGAGCCCACGCCGATCAGCTTGCCATCATGGCTGATCAACGCCGCGCCGCTCCAAGCCGGGTGGGGCGGCGCGGTGAAGATCGCCTCGTCCAGCAGATATTCCCAATTGCCGGCAAACTCCCGTTTGGCCACCACATGAACGGGCGACATGCCGTCGAATCCGCCGTAGCTCGCAACCAAAACCGGATCGCCGACCTTGATATCGGAAGCCTTGCCCATTTGTAGGGCCCGCACTTTCAGAGGCGTGATGGTCTGTAACAGCCCAAAGCCGGATTCGTTGTCGTACCCCACGACATTGGCGCCTACGGTGTGACCATCACTGGTGGCGATCTCAGCTGAAATTGCCTCGACCATGAGATACCCGATGGTGAGAACGAGACCGTTATTGTCGATAACGATGCCGGTCCCCTCACGCTCTCGTCCCAAATTTTCCGTAGTGCGTCCCTCGGGAGTTATGAACGTCTTTATGTGAACCACGCCCGAGAGCAATTGCTCAAGTGTGGGAGACTGGGCGTCGGCCGCAATATTGGATGCAACCACCAACGCGATGCTCACAAGGAGCTTGCAGGCACCCGTTACCGTAGTCAGGCCCAGTCGATTCCGCATGTCTGCCTCCTTGGGACAGCCGCAGCCATGCATAGACTATACCATCTCGACTCCGAACGGATATCACGTCATCGTAAAGTCGTTACAATTTTGCCTTCGGCTCAGCAATTCAAGGTCACTTATTACCGATTCAGTCCGCACCCTTTCCTCCACGCTCGCGGGCGGGAAGGGTGGCGACTGCGTTCGGAGTTGCACCGATTCGGCGAATACCTTGGCGAATCATCACTCCGCGGCGGCACGTTGCGAGCCGGCATGCGCTGACACGATATAATCCATCGCGGCCTGAACTCCGCCCTTCTTGATAGGGACGCCCGCCAGCGTCAACGCCATTTCGGTCCCCGCGAGCGCTCCGAGAATGGTGAGATCGTTAGTGTCGCCGAGGTGGCCGATGCGGAAATATCTTCCCGCAAGTTTACCGAAGCTCATACCGTAGGAAATGTCGAAATGCTCGAGCGCCAGATCGCGCAGCTGATCGGCATCGTGGCCATCCGGCAGCACGACCGCCGTTACGGTCGGCGAATAATACTTCGGATCGCGACACAGGATTTCGAGACCCCAGGCGCGCACTGCTCGGCGGGTGGCCTCGGCAAACCGCGCATGACGGGCGAATACGTTGTCGAGCCCCTCTTCATGCAGCATATCGATCGCAGCCGCGAGACCGTGCAGCATGTTGGTGGCCGGCGTATAGGGGAAGAGGCCGATCTTGTTCATATTCAGCATGTCTTCCCAAGACCAGAACGATTTTGGCAGATTGGATTTCCTGGATGCCGCAATCGCCTTGTCGCTCAGGGCGTTGAACGACATGCCGGGTGGCAGCATCAGGCCCTTCTGGGCGCCGCCAACCGTGACGTCGACACCCCATTCGTCGTGGCGATAGTCGGTCGAGGCGAGCGACGAAATCGTATCGACCAGAAACAGTGCCGGATGGCCGGCCCGATCGATGGCTTGGCGGATTTCAGCGATCGGCGACAGGGAGCCGGTCGCGGTCTCGTTGTGCAGCACGCAGACCGCCTTGATCTCGTGGCCCTTGTCTTCCTTGAGCTTGGCTTCGATCACGGCCGGATCGGCACCGATACGCCAATCGGTTGGGATGAATTCCGGTTTCAAGCCGAGCTTCACGGCCATGTTCTTCCACAGCGTGGCGAACTGACCGGTCTCCACCATCAGCACGCGGTCGCCTGCCGACAAGGTGTTGACCAGCGCCGCTTCCCATGCGCCAGTGCCGGTCGCCGTGTAAATGATGACCGGATTGGTAGTCTTGAAAATAGTCCTGATGCCATCGAGCACTCGTTTGGCGAGATTGATGAATTCCGGTCCTCGGTGGTCGATGATCGGGGTGTCCATGGCCCGCAGAATGCGATCCGGCAGCGGTGTCGGGCCCGGAATCTGAAGGAAATGGCGGCCAGCGGTACGCGACGAATTCTTGGACATGCGTTTAATCGACCTTTTTCACGAATGGACTCGGCTTGCCGCCATCAAGGACGAATGCGACAGTCAGTCAAGTCCGTTCAGGCTCGGTCGAGTGGGTGGGCACCCACCTCAATGGCGGTCAAGGTAATATGACAGTAGTGGCGGCGCCCGGACTGGAACACCGGCTTAAGCGCGAGATCAGCGGCGACATTTGGTTCGATCGCTTTGCGCGCGGCCGGTACGCCACCGATGCTTCCCATTATCAGATGATGCCGCTTGGTGTGGTGGCGCCACGATCCGTCGGAGAGGCGGAGCGCACCATCGCGCTTGCGCGGGCGGAAGGCGTAACCGTAATGCCGCGCGGAGGCGGAACGTCGCAGAGTGGCCAGACCGTCAACCATTCCCTCGTGATCGACTGTTCGAAATATCTCAATCGCATTCTCGATCTCGACGTGGCGGGTCGGCGCTGCGTCGTCGAACCCGGTATCGTGCTCGACGACCTTAATCGCCAGCTAAAACCTCATGGGTTGTGGTTTCCGGTGGATATTTCGACCGCCTCGCGCGCGACCATCGGCGGCATGGCCGGCAACAATTCCTGCGGTGCGCGGTCGCTGCGTTACGGCGTGACCCGCGACAATGTGCTGTCAATCGATGCCGTGCTGGCGGACGGCTCGGCCGCGCATTTCGGACCCGTCGGCGCTGGATTGCACGACCTGCCGGCGGGCTCGCCGCTGCGACCGCTGGCCGAGGACCTTTTGGCAATCGGCGTGCGCGAATCCGACGAGATCGCGGCGCGCTTTCCCAAAGTGCAGCGCCGTGTCGGCGGCTACAATCTCGACGCACTCGCCCCCAATGCCCCAGTCCACAACCTCGCCCATATCCTGGTAGGCTCCGAGGGCACGCTCGGCTTCTCGACCAGGCTCGAGCTCAAATTGTGGCCGCTGCTGGGACGTCGCGCGATCGGCGCTTGTCACTTCGGCCGCTTTTACGACGCGATGGATGCAGCGCAGCACATCGTCAAGCTCAAGCCCATTGCGGTCGAGCTGATCGATCGCACGATGATCGAACTCGCGCGCAACATCGAGATGTTCCGCCCCACCATCGAAGCTTTCGTGCGCGGCGCGCCCGACGCCGTGTTGGTGGTCGAGTTCGCTGAAGACGAATGGGAGGAGAATCTCCGACGCATTAAACAACTCGACGCGCTGATGGGCGATCTCGGCTATGCGTGGGACAACGCCGGTTCCAAGCAGGGTGGCATGGTCGAGGTTCTTGATCCGAAGCTACAGACCGCCATAACGGAGGTCCGCACCGCGGGTCTCAACATCATGATGTCCATGAAGGAGGAGGGCAAACCGATCTCCTTCGTCGAGGACTGCGCGGTGCCCTTGGAGTATCTCGCCGAATATACCGAACGCCTCACAGGGGTGTTCGAAAAAAACGGCACTCGTGGCACCTGGTATGCCCATGCATCGGTCGGCTGCCTGCACGTGCGTCCGGTTCTCAACCTGCGGCTCGAGAAGGACAAGCAGGCGATGCGGAGGATCGCCGAGGAGGCTTTCGCGTTCGTCCGGGAATATAAGGGCTCCCATTCGGGTGAGCACGGGGACGGGCTGGTTCGCTCGGAATTCCACGAAGCAATGTTCGGCAAACGCCTGGTGCGCGCTTTCGAGGAGGTGAAGGACCGTTTCGACCCGGGGCATCTTTTCAATCCCGGCAAGATCGTAAGAGCGCCTAAGTTCGACGATCGCGCCAATTTCCGCTTCGGCCCCGGCTACCGCGGCAAGCCGATGATCGCCGCGCTCGACTGGTCGGCCTATCCGGGCGTCGGCGCCGGTTTCCAGGGCGCCGTCGAGATGTGCAACAACAACGGCGCATGTCGGGCACTTGCGGGCGGCGTGATGTGCCCCTCCTATCGGGTGACGCGCGACGAGAAGGACGTCACGCGAGGCCGCGCCAATACGTTGCGGCTTGCCATTACGGGTCAGCTCGGCCCCGATGCCTTCACGTCCGACGAGATGGCGGAGACGATGAAACTCTGCGTCTCCTGCAAGGCGTGCCGGCGCGAATGTCCGACCGGCGTCGACATGGCGCGGATGAAGATCGAGGTTTTGTCGGCGCGGGCCGCAAAGCACGGCCTCTCGCTGCACAGCAGGCTGGTTGGATACCTGCCGCGCTACGCGCCGGCGGCGGCGCGGCTCGCGTGGCTGTTCAATCTGCGCGACAGCCTGCCGGGCGCTGCGGCGCTGTCAGAGCGCATGGCGGGATTTTCGACTCGCCGGAGCCTGCCGCGGTGGCGCAGCGATTGGTTTCGGGATCCTTCTCCCTCCCCCCAATCGAAATCGGCTGTTGCCGATTTCGATCACTCTATTGACGGGCCGAAACCCGCGTATACGCGGTTTCGGCTGGGGGAGGGTCGGGGTGGGGGGTCGGGAGGTTTCGGCACTGACGTGCCATACACCTCGACCCCCACCCCCAACCCCTCCCCACAAGGGGGAGGGGAGCAGAGGCATCGCGACATCGTTCTCTTCGCAGACACCTTCAACCGCTATTTCGAGCCCGAAAATCTTCACGCGGCCATGAACGTCATGCGCGCGGGCGGGTACCGCGTGCACGTGGCAAGCCCCTCCGACGGCTCGTCGCGGCCGCTGTGCTGCGGCCGTACTTTCCTCGCGATCGGCCAGGTCGACGAAGCACGCCTAGAGGCTGAACGAACGGTCGCGGCGCTCGAACCTCTGGCGGCGCACGGTCTGCCGATCGTGGGACTTGAACCGAGCTGTATTTTTTCCTTCCGCGATGAAATCCCCGCCATGATGACGGGCGAGCGAGCCAAACGAGCCACACACATCGCTGATCAAGCGTTTCTGTTCGAGGAATTTCTGGCGCGCGAGGCGGGCGCGGGCCGGCTTGCGCTGCCGTTGGCCGCATTGCGCGGCCGAGTCCTCCTGCATGGTCATTGTCACCAAAAGGCATTCGGCGCGATGGGGGCGGTGGAGGCGGCCCTGAAGCTCGTTCCGGACCTCGAGGTCGAGGCGATCGAATCGGGTTGCTGCGGCATGGCCGGCAGCTTCGGCTACCACACGGAAACCATCAACGTTTCCCTCGCCATGGGCGAGTTGTCGCTGTTGCCCGCGGTGCGAAAAGCACCCGCCGACGCCATCGTGGTTGCTGACGGCACCTCCTGCCGTCACCAGATCAAGGATGGCACCGGCCGGGACGCCATGCATGTGGCGGAGGTGCTCGCCATGAGTCTCGCTGCGGCGCGGTAGAATTCGCGCACCTTGTCGCAACGTCGCATCATTCAGTAATTCGGCTTGCAGCTCGGATGCAAACCCGCAAAATGGCGGCCAACAATCGTGACGCTAGTCGTTCGATCGCCATAAAAATTTTGCGGAGGGGGAAAGCACATGCAGGAAGCCACACAAATACGAGCCAGCTACGGCCGGTGGTATGTCTTGGGGTTGATATGCCTCATGTACCTCATCACCTATCTGGATCGCGTCAACATCTCGACGGCGGCGCCGGTAATCAGCGAGGAATTCGGTTTCGACAAGATCACCATGGGCATCATTTTCAGCGCCTTTGTGTGGGCCTATGCCCTCTTCCAGGTTCCCGGCGGCTGGCTCAGCGACCGGTTCGGCGCCCGTCCGGTCTTGGCAACGATTGTCGCATACTGGTCCGTCATGACTGCGGCGACCGCAGCGGCGACCGGCGCCTTCTCATTCGTCGTTGTTCGCTTTCTTTTTGGGGTCGGTGAGGCTGGCGCCTTTCCGGGCGCGACCCGCGCGATGCAGCTCTGGTATCCGCGACAGGAGCGCGGCTTCGTGCAAGGACTCACCCACAGCGCGAGCCGACTTGGAGCCGCCATTGCACCGCCGCTCGTGGTATTGATCATGACCACCCTCGGCTGGCGATGGGTGTTCTACATCAGCGGTGCGGTCGGTTTCGTCTGGTCGGTGTGGTGGTACTTCAGCTACCGCAACTTGCCGGAAGAGCATGGCATGGTGAACCGCGCGGAGTTGGAGCATATCCGAGGCATCGGCGAAGACGGCGATATCAACCAGGCCGCAATCGAAAGAAAGGCCGCCAATGTGCCATGGGGAACGCTGCTGCGATCTCCCAACATGTGGGCGATCATGTGCGCCTATTTTACGTATGTTTATTGCCTCTATATTTTCCTGACCTGGTTGCCATCCTATCTGGTGGAATTCAGGCATTTTACGCTGCTCAAGGTCGGCCTGTTCGCGTCGCTGCCGCTTTTTGCAGGCGTCATCGGCGACACGGTCGGCGGCTTGGCAACCGACTGGCTCTTGAAGAAAACCGGAAACACCAAGCTCGCGAGGCGCGCGATTGCAATCACCGGCCTGCTGGGCTGCGCGGTATTCATCGTTCCAGCCGCGTTGACGGAAGATGCCTATACGGCCGTCTATTGCCTGACCGGCGCCATGTTTTTTCTGGAATGCACCATCGGCCCTTCCTGGTCAGTGCCCATGGATACCGGCGGCAAGTATTCCGGGACGGTGTCCGGGATGATGAACATGGCCGGCAATTTCGGTGGCGCGTTGTCGCCCTTGGTATTCGGATTCCTGGCCCAATACGGGAACTGGCAGGCACCGTTCATCGTGGCCGCCATCCTGCTCGTCCTGGGCTCCGCGGTGTGGGCTTTCTGGCTCGATCCCGATCGTTCGGTCGTCGAGGAGCCCGAGGCGGCCGTCGCGGTGCCGGCGGCCGCCGTCTAAAGGCGTCTTCTTCGCGCGTCAGGTGGAGCATTCAGTAGCTGCTGAATGCTCCGCGCGGAGCGTCTGACAGACCGTCTTGAACCGTTCGACCGCCGTTGCCAGCACCTCGTCGCCCGGCCGGCCCCACCAGTGGTCTGAAAAAATCTCGACCTCCTGGACGCCGTGAAATCCGGCCGCCTCGACCATCCGGCGGATCGCGCGAAAATCGATGACGCCGTCGCCCATCATGCCGCGGTCGGTCAGGAGGTGTTTGGTCGGCACCAGCCAATCGCAGATGTGATGAGCGATGATCCGCGTACCGGCGCGCGCGATTTGGATGCTGAGTTCCGGGTCCCACCACACATGATAGGTGTCGATCGCGATGCCAAGTCCGTCATTACCCAACAGGTCCGCGATATCGAGCATTTCCCGCAGCGTCGTGACGCAGCCGCGATCCGCCGCGTATATCGGATGCATCGGTTCGAGCGCCAGCGGTACCCGACAAGCCCGAGCATACGGCAACGTCGCGGCCAAACCCTCGACGAACACCGCGCGGGCGGCCGGCAAGTCGCGAGAACCGGGTGGAAGGCCGCCGCCGATGATGACGATGCCTTCGGCTGCGATCGCCGCCGCCTCGTCGATCATCCTTTTGTTATCGTCGATCGCGGCCTGGAGATTTTCACGACCGCCGGCCCCGAACAGCCCGCCGCGGCAATAGCCGGTGACGCGCATACCGTTGGCTTTAAAAATGCGCGCGGACTCCGCGATGCCGGTCTCCTGCACCATCTCGCGCCATGGCGCGACGCCTGCAAAACCGTGACGCGCAGCGGCCTCAACGGCCTGCGGCAGCTTCCATTGCATCCGCACGGTCGCGAGATTGAGGGAGAGGTCGAGCGGCATCGCGGTTCACCGAACGCCGTACGAGGATAACTTCCGGCCTGTCATGCCCCGCGAAAGCGGGGCACCCAGTAACCCCGGTCCTCTCCATCTCTTCGAGAGATCGGTGGCTACTGGATCGTCTGCTTTCGCGGACGATGACAACGGACGGGCCATTTGACTACTCCCGCGGAAAAGATCGACGGCTACCCGGCCAAGAAATCGAAGTCGCAGCCCTTGTTGGCTTGGGTCACCCGTTCGGCATAAAGCCGCGCGTAACCGCGCGCCGGTTTGGCGGGCGGCTTCCAGGCGGCGCGACGCTTCGCCAACTCGGGCTCATCGACCAGCAGATCAACGCGCCGTTTGGAGGAATCGAGCGTAATGATGTCGCCGTCGCGCACCAGCGCCAGCGGGCCGCCGGCCGAGGCCTCGGGCGCCACGTGCAACACCACGGTCCCGAACGCGGTGCCGCTCATGCGGGCGTCGGAAATCCGCACCATGTCGGCGACGCCCTTCTGGCCGAGCTTTTTCGGAATTGGCAGCGCACCCGCTTCCGGCATGCCGGGCGCGCCGATCGGACCGGCATTGCGCAGCACCATGACGTGGTCGGGCGTGACCGGCAGATCGGGGTCATCGATGCGGTCGGCGAGATCCTGGAGCGATTCGAACACCAGGGCAGGCCCCCGATGAGTGCAGAGTTTCGGCGTCGCGGCGGCGAGCTTGATGGCGGCGCCGTCGGGCGCCAGATTGCCGGAGAGGATGGCGATCGCTTCGCCGGGGCAGACCGGGCGCTCGAGCGGGCGCACCACTTCGTCATCCACCCATGGCGGCCACCGCGCCACGATGGCGCCGATGGTTTCGCCATTCACGGTAGGGACCGAGAGATCGAGGTGCGCCCGCAACCGTCGCCACAACGCCGGCAGGCTGCCGCCGGAGTGGAAGTCCTCCATGAAGAAATTGCCTGCGGGCTTCAAATTGAGCAGCACCGGCGTTTCGCGGCCGACCGCATCAAGCTCCGCAAGATCGTAGGGCAGGCCAGCGCGTCCCGCGATGGCCGCGAGATGCACGATCGCATTGGTGGAACCGCTGGTCGCCTGCAGAACCACAGAGGCGTTGCGCAGCGCCGCCCGGCTGATGATCTGGCTCGGCGTCGGCCCGCCCGCAACTGCCATCTCGGCAGCGCGCTTGCCGGTCGCTTCGGCGATGCGGATACGGTCGGACGACACGGCCGGAGCAGTGGCGGCGCCCGGAAGCGTAAAGCCGAGGGTCTCGGCAAGGCACGCCATGGTGGAGGCGGTGCCCATCACCATGCAGGTGCCGGACGTCGGCATCAGCTGGTCATGGGCGCGGTCGAGATCGGTACCCGCGAGCTTGCCGGCTCGGAATGCCGCCCACAGCCGGCGGCAATCCGTACAGGCGCCGAGCCGTGCGCCCTCATGGCGCCCCGCCAGCATGGAGCCGACCGGCAACACGATGGCCGGCATGTCGGCGCTGATGGCGCCCATCAGCTCGGCCGGGATGGTCTTGTCGCAGCCCCCGATCAGCACCACGGCGTCGAGCGGCAGCGCCCGCACCATTTCCTCGACATCCATGGCCATCAGGTTGCGCAGCAGCATGGAGGTGGGAAACGAGAAGGCCTCGTGGAGCGATACGGTCGGAAACACGAACGGCAGTGCACCCGCCAGCCGCACGCCTCGCGCCGCCGCATCGGCCAGCCGGCCCGCGGTGGCGTGGCAAGGATTGAAATCCGACGCGGTCGACAGAATGCCCACGATCGGGCGATCGAGCGCGTCATCGGTGAAACCCGCCCCCTTCAGGAAGCCCCGGCGCAGAAATAAAGCGAATTCCTCGTCGCCGTATTGGGCAAGACGCGACCGCAACCCTTTTTTCATCATGAAACTCCGACCGGACCCTTGCTTACCGCCATGTAGCGCTCACCCGCCTGCGGAAAGAGCGACGCCACATTGCGCGATCGGACCGGTCTACTCAATCGCCAAGATGAACGGAAAACCGTGCGCGGTCTTTTGGCCGACCTGATCGACCAGTGTCATTGCCCGGCTTGAGCCGGGAGATGACACACGGCAATTCGCGGCGGGTGGACAAAAATGTGCCCGCCCGGACAGGGGATGTCCGGGCGGGTCTATCAGACCGATGCAGGGTGGATGGGGGGCGCAGCATCGATCGGATATAGGCAACTTCCTTTTGGTTCTGTCGAGTTCGGGGATATTGGGCTCGACAG
>Ga0210402_10003276_pt1 | contig 15251 bp, 9 predicted proteins | sample IncBWC7MmetaG_FD_161055 | JGI IMG/M metagenome (GOLD analysis project Ga0210402, IMG submission 161055) | Forest soil microbial communities from Barre Woods Harvard Forest LTER site, Petersham, Massachusetts, United States - Inc-BW-C-7-M | ecosystem: Environmental > Terrestrial > Soil >...
CGCGGCCTCCTGCACCTCCGCTTTCTGCAGGCCGGTCAAAATCATCACCACCCGAACGACTCCGTAGCTCATCGCGGCCAGCCCTGCCACGGCCAGCACACGCACAACCCAAATCTTCCACGCTTTGCGCGGCTCAACCTCATCGCTGGAACGCTCGCGGGAAAAGTAGAGCATCAGGCGCTCGCTCAGCGGGCGCACCGTCTTCTGGCGAATCTGCGCCAGGCTGCGGGAATGACGAAACAGGTTGAGCACCCACGACTGCGGAGTGTTGCTGCTCTCCACCTGCTCCACCTTAAACTTTTCGGCCCACGCAATCACCGGTCGCCAGATGAACTGGTCGAGCAGCACGATCACCGCGATCATCGTGCCGACGCCCCACAGAATCGAGCGCGTATCGCCCGCGCTGGCTGCGGTCTGCAGATACGATCCCAGCCCCGGCAGCCGAAAATCGCGCGCCCCCAGCACGAACATCTCGCAGGCCATCAGGAAAAACCATCCGCCCGCCACCGACATCATCGAGTTCCACACCAGGCCAATGGCCGCGAAGGGCAATTCCATTTCAATAAACCGTTGCCACCAGCTGAAGTGATAGATTTTCGCCGCCTCCCGCATCTCTTTCGGAATGCTCTTCAACGAAGCGTAAAAGCTGAACGCCATGTTCCACACCTGGCCCGTGAAAATGAGCAAAATCGCGCCCGCTTCAACGCCCAGCTGCCGGCCCGGAAACAGCGCCACCATTGCCAGCATCACGCCAGGAAGAAAGCTGAGCACGGGAATCGACTGCAACACATCGAGCAGCGGAATCATGAAGCGCTCCGCCCGCGGGTTATAGGCCGCCACGTATCCATACACCAGCGTGAATGCCAGGCTCAGCGAGTACGCAATCGTGATGCGCAGCAGCGAGTAGCCCGCGTACGCCACCAGCGCCAGCGGACGGCGCGAGATTTCCACTTGCGGCGTAAACGGTCCGAGCCACGTCCGCCCCACCACGAGCACGCCGTAAAACAACGCGATCGCCGCTCCGAACATCAGCAGATCCGGCAGATACGAGATCTCGATGCTGGGCAGCTGCTCCCAGATTCGGTATGCCGAAAAGCCCCGCAGGCTGGCTGATTTCTTCATGCGTTTCGCTTCAGTCGGTGAACTCTCGTCAGGACTTCGGTGTGGGAGCCTCGGCCGCGGACTCGCCTGGAGCCTCGGGCGGCGCCGGCGGTTCGGTTTGCACCAACCGGCCCTTCTCGCGGTCATAGTCGAAGATCTCGGCGTAGCGACCCCAATTCATCGCGGTCTCGAACTGGCGCTGCACTTCATCTTCAGAAAAATGTTCGTCGAGAATGTCGTGAAAAAACTCGTCCGCGATGGAGCGGTCTGACTTACGTTTCAAAATGCTGTCAATCTGTTTCAGGATGGTCACATGTTCCAGCGACGCTTGCCGGAACAACACCTTGCGTTCCTGAATGTCGGCGTCGGCAAAAATCACCCCCTGAGGAGTAATCTGCACATCGCCTTCTGTCAGCTTCGCGAACCCCAGCAGCACGCAAGCCTCAAGAATCGGCAGCAGATCTTCGACGTCCATCACCAGTTCCTCGGACAGGCGGAAAAGATCTTCGCGGCCGCCGCGATCGTGCAGCAATTCCACCAGGCCCGCGATCCCGCCTACCCGCGCATGAGGCAGCATCTGGTACTTCGATGTGCGGAGAGGCGCATCCTGCTTCTTCAGCGCATCTTTCAGCGCGCTCTTCGTCAAGCCACCCTTGGGCAGAATGATTTCCGCCGTCGTCTCGGCGTCGGGCAGCGCATGCTCCACATCCGGCTCCGTCATGACCTTGTAGATGTAATCCACCAACTCCACAAAGCGCGCCGACTTGCGGTCCCTCGGATGCCTCAGCCGGATGTTGAAATCCGAACGAATGCGCGCCGGATTTCTCCCCAAGACCATGACGCGGTCCGCCAGCATCACCGCCTCTTCAATGTTGTGGGTCACGATGAAGATCGCGCTGGCCGGCATTTTCTTGGTCAGCCAGAGTTCCAGCAGTTCACCGCGCAGGTTTTCGGCGGTAAGAACGTCGAGCGCCGAGAAGGGCTCGTCCATGAACAATACTTCCGGTTCGACGACAAGAGCCCGCGCAAATCCCACGCGCTGCTTCATGCCTCCGGAAAGTTCCTTGGGATACGCCGTCTCAAAGCCATCCAAACCTACCGTGTCGAGCGTGCGCAGCGCGCGCTTGTGGCGCTCGACCGATGGCACTCCTTTCGCCTCCAGCGGCGCTTCCACATTCTCGAGCACGGTGAGCCACGGGAATAGAGCGAAACTCTGAAAAACGATAGCCACGTTGGGCATTTGCCCGTCCAGCGGCTTGCCGTGCCACAACAGCGTTCCCGACGACGGCTGCGCCAGCCCCGTCAACATGCGCAGCAGAGTCGACTTGCCGCAGCCCGACGGCCCGAGCAGCGCAATAATCTTCCCCGGCTCGACCACCAGATTGGTCATGCCGACCACCTGAATCCGCGTTCCATCCGCCTGCGGGTAGGACTTCTCGACCCCCACGGCTTCAATAATCGCTTCGGTGCCCGGCCCAGGATTCGCTTGGCTCACGTCAACACTCCTCTACCCTCTATACACGAACTGAGCAGAAGCGCAAAGCGCACCCCTGTAACACGCCATTCATAAATAAAATCGATGTGGGTGCCCCATTTCTCGCGCGTTTTTTTGCGCGAGAAGTGGGGATTTACGCTTCGACCAAGGAATTCTCTCAGCGGCTCACGCAGCAAAGCTCTCATTCGGAAGCGGGACAAATGGCTTGGGCAACCGGTCACTCACCTCGGCAAGAAGCCCCAGCTTCGCGGCCAACTCGCTCGTAAGCCGCCCTTGATCGAACCGCCACCGCCAGTTGCCGCCGTGCAGGCTGGGAGTGTTCATGCGCGCCTCGCTGCCGAGACCGAGCGCATCCTGCAAAGGGATGATACTCAGGCTCGCCGGCGAACATTGCGCCGCGCGGATGAACGCCCAGTGAATCCCATCGTCGCAGCGCCCCACATACGCCTCGGCATTGCGGCGTTCGTGCTCCGCCGCGCCTGACCGCCACCAACCCTCCACCGTATCGTTATCGTGGGTGCCCGTGTACATCACTTTTCCCTCGGCGCGATGTGGCAGGTAGATGTGCGCTCCCTCGTCACCGAACCCGAACTGCAGAACGGCCATGCCAGGAATCTGCAGCCGCTCCCGCAGCGCGTGCACTTCCGGAGTGATGTAGCCCAGGTCCTCGGCAAAAAATGGCAGCCCGCCCAGCGCCTCGCGGAGTTTCACAAACAGATCGTCACGCGGCCCATCGACCCAACGGCCCTTCACCGCAGTCTCTTCGCTCGCAGGGATCTCCCAGAACTGGTCGAATCCCCGAAAGTGATCCAGCCGGATGTAGTCGCAATTCTGCGTAGCCCACCGCATCCGCTGAATCCACCACTGGTAGCCGCGCAGCTTCATCACGTCCCAGCGGTAAAGCGGATTGCCCCAGCGCTGTCCCGTCTTGCTGAAAAAATCCGGAGGCACGCCGGCCACTACTTCCGGCTTGAGATTTTCGTCCAGCCGGAACAACTCCTGGTGTGTCCAAACGTCGGCGCTGTCGTGATTCATAAAAATAGCGACGTCGCCCACAATACGGATCGCCCTCTCGGAACAGTACCTCCGCAGCGCCCGCAATTGCTCGTAAAAGGCGAACTGCAGCGCGCTGCGAATCTGAATGTCGTCCGCCAGTTCCTGGCGCGCCTTGCCCAAAGCGGCAGGCTCACGATGCGCGAGATCCCGCGGCCACTGGTTCCAGCTTTCCAGTTTCTGTCGCGCACGCAGGGCATCGAAGAGAACGAAGTCGTCCAGCCACCACCTGTTTTCCGCGCGGAAACTTTCAAACCGAAGCCGAGCGGCCCCCGCCGCCGTGCCCACAAAGCCCCGCGCCGCTTCAAACAGAAGCGGCATCTTCTGCGCGAAAACTTTATCGTATTCGACAGAGCCGGACCCCAAATCCAGTCCAGTTTTAGCGGGATCCACTTTCGCCGCGTCAATCCAGCCATGCTCGGCCAGCCGTTCCAGGCTGATCAGCAGCGGATTTCCTGCGAATGCGGAGGTTGAAGAGTAAGGCGAGTTCCCGTAGCCAAGTGGCCCCAGCGGCAGAACCTGCCACAGTCCCTGGCGGGCAGAGGCGAGAAAGTCTACAAACTGATATGCGGCCGGGCCAAAATCCCCGACCCCGCCGCGCGAAGGCAACGACGTGGGATGCAACAGGATGCCTGCGGCGCGCGGAAATGACATGTCACCGCCGCTACATTCCCTGCTCGCTGCCGGCGCGGCTCAATGCCTTGATCTCATTTTCGTTTCGCTTGATCTTTCCCGACTTCGTCATCTCGTCGACCAGGCTGGAAACGAACAGGCCAAAGCGCTCCTGCTGCTTGCCCAGCAACAGTTGATCGCGAATCTGATCCCGCTTCGCCGCATAGTCCGCATCGGTCGGCTGCTGGTTCTCGAGCACAGCCAGCACTACGGCGTTGCTTCCACTGATGATAGGTGTGCTGATCTCTCCCGGCTTCATGTTGAAGGCCATGGCGGCCTGCCCCGACATTGAGCCCACGTCCGGCACCTGCCCATCGGGCAGAACGAAATCGCTGGTCTTCACGGTCGCGCCCAGTTCCTTCGCCGCCTTCTTCAGATCGTGCTCGGCCTTGGCGCGGTCCGACAGTTCCTGGATTTTTTGCGACAGCAGTACCGACGAACGCTCGTTCTTGAATTCTTCCTCGACCCGGCTGTGGATCTCTTCAAACGTCGGCGTGGCCGCCGGCTTCACCGCCAGCAATTGAAACACGACAATACCCTGCGACGCGGGGGCAACGTCTGGCGGCGACTTCTCCGCCGCGCTGAACACGGCATCCATAAACTGGGTAGCCGGTCCCAGGCCCGGCAGCATGTCCTTCCGGCCAAAGAAATCCGAGTTGATCACGGGAACGCCTTGCGCCGCAGCAGCCGCGTCCAGATCCTTAGCGTCGCGAGCCGCCTTCAGCAAATCTTCCGCCTTCTTCTGCGCGATCTGCTGTCCCTTCTGATGCTTCAGGATCGGCTCGATCTCGCCCTTCACCTCGTCCAGAGTCTTGGTATGCGCTTCCTGCTTGTCGTCCACGCGAATAATGTGGAAGCCGTAACTGCTCTTCACCAGATCGCTGATCTGTCCCTTGGGAAGCGAGAACGCCGTCTTCTCAAACTCGGGGACGGTCTGCCCTTTCCCAATCCAGCCCAGCGATCCACCCTGCTTCCCGCTGCCCGGATCTTCCGAATATTTCTTGGCCAGATCTTCCAGCTTGGCGCCGCCCTTCAACTGCTTCAGCAAATCCTCGGCGCGATGCTGCGCCTCCGCCACGCCCTTCTCGTCCACCTTTCCGTCCGGCCCGGGCAGCGGCGTCTTGATCAGGATATGGCTCACCTTCACCTGCTCCGGCATCTGATACTGCGCGCGATGCTGGTCGTAGTAAGTCCGCAGATCGTCCTGCGTAATCTCGACGCCGGCCTCAGACTTAGCGGTTTCGACAATCGCGTACTTGACCTTGCGCTTTTCCGGAACCGAGTTCGCGTAGCTCGCCTTGTGGCTCTCGTAAAACGCCTTCAGTTCCACGTCGGTCGGATGCAGCCCCTTGCGCAAGTCGTCCTGCTTTAAAACCGCATAGTCAAATTTGACTTTGGAATTCTGCTTGAGGAACTCGGCATGAATCTCGGCGTCGCTGACGTTGGCGCTGCCTGAAATGAGCGCCTGCAGTTTGGTGAGCAAAATATCGTTGCTCACGGACTCTTCAAACTTGGCGGAAGTCAGGTTCGCGCGCTGCAGCATGTCCTCATATTCGACCTGGCCGATGAATTTGCCGCCGGGGAAAAAGGTCGCCGCATAGCGCCCGTGCTGCAGTTCATCCAGCACCTCCGCCGGGCTCACGCGCAAGCCCATGCGACCGGCTTCGCTGATCAGAGCCTGGCGGCTGATCATAGAATCCACCGCGCGCGTGGTCTCCTGCTGAATCAGAAATGGCATGATCTTGGCCGCCATCTCGCCATAGCGCTGCGCGTCCTGCTGCGCCATTTGCCGCGCTTGCAGCCGTACGTCGTCGGCGCTGATCTCTCCCCCATCCACCTTCGCAATGACCCCCTTGCCGGGCGTGCCCGTCAGTTCGGAAGTCAGCCCGCCAGGAATAAACGTGATGATCATGGCAGCGCAAATCACGAGCAGAATACCGCTCAGAACAATCTTCTTGGTGGGTCCTTGGGTCTGCAAAAATCGAATCATTTCTTATCACTCCAGAGTGGAAAGGCGAATTTTTAATTATAAACCAAGTGCAACCTGCCTAGGCTGGCGCGAGTGGAGGTAACCACGAAAAAGCGGGTGCCCCATTTCTCGCGACTTTTGCGAGAAGTGGGGCCTGTGACGGTGGTCGGGTCTTCTGCGAAAATCCGCTATTGAAACGTATTAATATAAATGTTATCCATTCTTCGGGGTACTTCTGCGCCCCAGGACGGATCCCCCAACGCGCACCAGCGCGATTACAGGAGCATCATGAACTCAGGCAAGCCGCTGACAGTCACTCTTTTCTTTCTGACTCAATTCTTTCTGACTCAATTCTTTCTGGCCTCATCCCTTCTCGCGCAAGACTCCGCCCCAATCAAGCAAAACAAGATGATGCTCCGCGACGGCTGGTCCCTGCAAACTTCGGCCAAGGTCGAAGCCAAGGGAGAAGTCATCTCAACTCCGCAATTCGCTCCTAAGGGATGGCACGAAGCGACCGTTCCCACCACGGTAGTCGCCGCGCTGGTCAAGGACAAGACCTTCCCCGATCCTCTCTTCGGCACGAACCTGCGCACCTATCCCGGGATGAACTATCCCATCGGCGCGAATTTCTCTAATATCGCCATGGCGCCCGACAGCCCCTACGCCGTCTCCTGGTGGTACCGCAAACAATTCGCCGTTCCGGAGTCCTACAAGGGCAAGACCGTCTGGCTGAAATTCAACGGCATCAACTACCGCGCCAACATCTGGCTCAACGGAAAACAGATCGCCAAAGAAGACGACGTCTCCGGTGCCTGGCGCACTTACGAATTCAACGTGACCGCCGCCGCCAAGCCCGGCGCGGAGAACGTCCTCGCGGTTCAGGCCTATTCCCCCACCGATCACGACCTCGCCATCACCTTCGTCGACTGGAACCCCGCGCCTCCCGACAAAAATATGGGGCTGTGGCGCGACGTGTATCTCACCGCCAGCGGCCCCGTGGCCGTGCGCTACCCCACGGTTGTATCAAAATTAAATTTGCCCTCGAACGATCAGGCCAGGCTCACCGTCACCGCGCAGCTAAAGAACGCGACCAGCCATGCAGTGAAAGGCAAGCTCAAGGGCCAGATCGAAAGAGTTACCTTCGAGCAGGATGTAGACCTCGCGCCCAACGAATCTAAAGACGCTACGTTCACACCGGAGCAGTTCCCGCAGCTTGAGGCCACGCATCCGCGCTTGTGGTGGCCGAAGCAGATGGGCAAGCCGAATCTCTATCCATTGAAAATGGAATTTGAAATCGACGGCGCAGTCAGCGATTCATCTTCCACCGAATTCGGCATCCGCGAGATCACTTCGGACTTCAACTCGGTCGGCGGACGGGCGTTCCACATTAACGGCAAAAACATCCTCATCCGCGGCGGCGGCTGGACCCCCGACCTGATGCTCCGCGAAAGTTCGCAGCGCCTGCACGATGAATTCCGCTATGTCGAGGATATGGGACTCAACACCGTCCGTCTCGAAGGCAAACTCGAGACTCAGGAATTCTTCGACCTTGCCGACCGGCAGGGCATACTCGTGATGGCCGGATGGTGCTGCTGCGATTTCTGGGAGCGCTGGCCAAAATGGCAGCCCAAGGATTTTGAAATCGCCAAGCAATCCCTGCGCGATCAGATTTACCGCTTGCGCAGCCATCCCAGCATCGTCATGTGGCTGAACGGCAGCGACAACGCCCCGCCGCCCGACGTCGAACAGATGTATCTCGACGTGGAAAAGGATTTGTTCTGGCCCAATCCCGTCGTATCATCCGCGACCGGAAAAAAGACCAGCGTCACGGGCGACAGCGGCGTCAAGATGAGCGGGCCCTACGAGTATGTAGCTCCCAGCTATTGGCAGGTCGACACGCCTGAGGGCCAACCTGGCCGCAAGCTGTGCAATCCCGGGGGCTGCGGCGGCGCTTACGGCTTCAACACCGAAACCAGCATGGGACCAGCCGTCCCGCCGATCGAAAGCATCCGCGCCATGGTCGGCAAAGACCATATGTGGCCCATTGATGACGTTTGGAATTATCACGCAGGTGGCGGCGAGTTTAAAACCATCGGCGTATTCAGCGAAGCACTCGCCAACCGCTACGGCAAATCCGACAACGTCGCAGACTTCGCCACCAAATCGCAGATGCAAACCTACGAAGGCGTGCGGGCAATGTATGAGGCCTACAGCCGCAACAAATATCAGGCCACCGGCGTCATTCAATGGATGCTGAACAACGCCTGGCCCTCAATGATCTGGCACCTCTACGACTACTACCTGCGCCCCGGCGGCGGCTACTTCGGCGCCAAGCGTGCCATGGAAGCCCTGCATCCCGTCTACGGTTACGACGATCATTCCATCTGGGTCGTCAGCAGCCAGTATGAAGATGTGAAGGGATTGAAGCTCACCACGAAAATCTACAACCTCGACATGACAGAGAAGTTCACGCAGTCGAACCCGGTCGACGCCGGGGCCGACAGCACCGCGAAGATTTTCACATTGCCCGACGTTGCCGGATTGAGCAACACGTATTTCCTCGTGCTTCGCCTGGAAGATTCCGCTGGCAAACTCGTCGGCTCCAATTTTTACTGGCTCTCAACCAAACCCGAAACTATCGACTGGGCCAAGTCGACGTGGTGGATGACTCCCACCGCATCCTTCGCCGATTTCACAGCTCTTTCACAATTGCCCAAAGTAAAACTGAAAGTCACCGACCGCAGCGAACGCGAAGGCGAGGAAGAGGTCACTCACGTGACGCTGGAAAACCCCAGCAAGAACCTCGCGTTCTTCGTCCGCCTGAAAGTCGCCAAAGGCGCCAGGGGAGAAGAAATTCTCCCGGTGCTCTGGGAAGACAACTACATTTCCCTGCTCCCCGGCGAGAAACGCGAAGTAACCGCAACCTACCGCGCCAGCGAACTAGGCGAAGCAAAGCCGGCAGTCGAAATCACCGGCTGGAACGCGGAATAAGCTGATCGTGAAATAGAGATGGTGTGGAAGTAAAGACTGTGTGGGCGCGGGCACTCCTGCCCGCGCCCGCCGACACCAAGAATGCAGCATGTAGGGACAGCCGCCCTCGGCTGTCCGCCGAGCGAAGCTCGGCGATTCGTGCTGACCGAACGCAATGTTGAGGTAAGGCGGGCCCCCGGAACTTTTCCACAGAATTATTTTCCCAATGTGACGCACAACCTTTCCTGAGAAATCTCACCCGTCTACTGTGGGAATCGTAGGTACCGGATGCAAAGCCGCACAGTCCTAGGAAACTCGCGGCCCCCGCAACCTTCCCATGCGAGCAAGGGACAGAGGGGCATCCGATCAGGGCGTTTCAGATAGGCTACCTCGGATAGCCCGAGGCTGGCGCCCAGTGTTGGGAGTGATCACTTCCTCTAGATTTTTCGGCGAGGTGAAGCAGAATTCGAGCAGCATTAAAGAATTACAGAATCAAATAAGAGGGGCAGAAATCATTTAGCAATCAAGCCAAGCCAGAAAAACCGGGCCGCAACCAACGGGACAAAGAGGTAAACGCAGGAACTCCAGCCCTCTGTGGTTCCTCTGTGCCCTCTGTGGTTAAAAGGTGTCTCTCCGCCCTTCCGCGCGTTACACGTGCTCGGACACCCCCAACACATTCCCGTCCGGATCCTTGAACCACGCGACTCTGTCCCCCGTCGGCGCGGTCCAGATCCCAAGTTCGTCCTGCTTGAAGAATCCGAATATCTCAAAGTGAACTCCCTTCTTCTGCAGTTCCCGCACCACGTTCTCGATCCCGGAAACTTGCCAGCCGAGAATCGTGAATTGTGCCGGAGTAAAGTCCTTTCCCACCTTCGCCACCCGGATCATAATCCCATTCGCATCCAGCACCATCGCAAAACCATCGTCCTTGACGAAGCGCAAGCCCAGCACCCCCTCGTAAAATTCCCTGGCTTTGCCAGAGTCCTTGGTCGGCACAAAAGCCACAATATTGGTGGAACCCAGCATCCCGTCCTCCTCGCCTGCCATCCGGTTAAGAGCCCGCCCAACAATACGCGATTGATCGGAATGCATTCTTTCGCTATTGTGACAACAAATGTCGAAACTACGACAAACCGTTCATGCCTGCCCCAGGCTCCCCTCCCCCATAACCACTCTGGTTTACGAGTTCGCTCCTGGCCACGCCATCCCAGAACACTTCCATCCCGAGGATCAACTGGTGTACGCGACCCTCGGCGTGATGACGGTTCGGACCAGTCAGGGAACCTGGGTGGTGCCCGCGCAGCGTGCCGTTTGGATCCCCGCCAGAACTCCCCACAGCATCGTCATGTCCGGCGCAGTCTCCATGCGAACCATTTATCTGCGGGCGCGGATGGTGCGAAGGCTGCCCAGAACCTGCTGCGTGATCAATGTTTCGTCCCTGCTGCAGGAATTGATCCTCCACGCCTGCAAGTACCCATCGCTGAGCCGAAGAGCGAGAGTCCACGCCCACCTGATCGACATCCTGCTGGACCAACTCGAGACCGTCCAGGCAATTCCCCTGCAGCTACCCACCCCTTCCGATCCAAGAGCGGTGCGGGTAACAGAGACGTTGCAGCGCAATCCTGGAGAGCGGTTTTCGTTGGCAGCGGCCTGCCGCAAGGCAGGAGCCAGCAAGAGAACGATCGAGAGATTGTTCCGGCAGGAAACGCACTTATCGCTCGGGAAATGGCGGCAGCAACTCCGCCTGATGCGGTCGCTGCAACTGCTGGCCGCGGGCGAGAAGATCACACACGCCGCCCTGGAAGCCGGCTACAGCACTCCCAGCGCCTTTATCGCAATGTTCCGAAAAACGCTGGGCACGACACCCGGACGTTACTTTGCGAACCACGCTACGAATCGCTGAAATCAATCATCACTGGCGCCGACCGGAACCAGTTCGTCTTGTATCCCACATACCCGATTCCAATGACAAACCAGATTCCACCGACGATTTTGGCAAGGTGGTTCAGATTCCACCAGATATAGCCGCAAGCCACGAAGCCAATGAGAGGCACTAACGAATCGCGCACAAATCGCGTTCGATATCCCGGTTGCTTGTTGACAGAGAACTGCCAGAAGCAAGCGAAATTCACACCCATGAAGGCGAGAAACGCTCCGAAGTTCAGGAGTTCAGCCGCATGCTCATACGCATTGCCAACATGGTACAGCAGCACAGCACCCACAAACGCCAGCCCACCGATCAGAAGAATATTGTTGGTCGGAGTGCTGGTGCCGGGTTTGAGTTTGCCAAAGAATTTCTTGGGCAGCACGTTGTCGCGACCCATGCCGAAGAGCAACCGTGCCGCGCCAAGTGTGCCGGTCAGCCCACTGCCAAAGGCAGCCACAATCAGGATGAAGCCCATTGAATTGAACAGGACCTTCCCGCCCACGCGGTTGCAAATATCCATGAACGCGGTTTCAAGATTCGGGAACGACTGCCAGTCCGGCCACACGCGCGCTCCCAGATAGGCCTCGAACGCGCTACACACGCCGGCAAAAATACATGTCAGCACGACCGCAAGCAGCACGTTGCGTTTAGGATTCTCCACGTCCTCGGCCAGCGTGGTCACGCCATCGAAGCCAATGTACGTCAGCGCCGCGAACGAGGTCGCCGTCAAGATCTTGTGCGAGTCGAACGTTTTCGGGTTGTACAGCGGCTGCAGCGAGAACAGTCCCGCCCATCCCTGCCCGCCATACAGATACTTCAGCGCCAGCACGACGAACGCGACCACTACCACCGACATGATCCCTAGGAGAACCTTGTTCGCGTTCGCAGATGCCTTGACGCCGATCAGGTTCAGCACCGTCATGATGCCGGCGATCAGCAACGCCCACACCACAAACGGCACCTGCTGCACGTAGCGTTCATGCAGCGCGGTCGCAATCCACACCGTGTTGATGAGCGGCTGCAGCAGATAGTCGAGAATCATGGCCCAGCCCGCCAGAAATCCAAGATGCGGATTGAGTCCCTTGCCGACGTACGTGTAAGCCGAACCGGCCGTCGGATACAGTGTGCCCATGCGTCCATAGCTGACGGCCGTGATCAGCATGGCAAAAAGCGCAAGAAGAATGATGGTGACGAAATGTCCGTCGGACAGCTTCTGCGCCACACCATACAACGGCACCGGCGCAATGGGCTGGATGAGAACGATGCCGTAGAAAATCAGATCCCAAAGCGTGAGCGTGCGACGGAGCCGGGGTGGGGCAGAGGATGGGGCTGAAGTGTTTTCCATGAGTCCGGCTATTGGATTATGGAATGCCCAAAACTGTCAATATTAAAACGTTTCCGTCCCACGTATTGTGGGTGTCGGCCCGTTTGATCAACTCCCCCCAACGCGCTCGTTGCACAACCGCCAAGCCAGAGAATGGCCATGATGGGGTCCCAGTCTCCATAATATGATATATTACGACGTATTATGGACAAGCAAACCATCAGCTTCCGGCTCGAATCCGACAAAGTCTCGGCTCTGGACGCACTGGCGGAGTCCCTCGATCGCGACCGCACGTATCTTCTGAACGAGGCGGTCCAGACGTACTTGGATCTTCAACAGTGGCAACTGGATGAGATTCGCGCGGGACTGGCGGACGCTGATGCAGGCCGCGTGGTCGATCATCGGAAAATCCGGGCGCTGGCGGCTCAATGGCGACGGCGCAAATCGTAATTCGTAAATGAAGATTGTCTGGACCAAACGCGCCGAGCAGCATCTGCGTGCCGCCTACCGCTACTGGTCGAGCGAGAAATCCCAAGCAGCCGCCGATCTTATGCTAGACCGGATTCTGGGGACCGTCGAACTGCTCGACCGGAATCCAGAACTGGGCCGGCCGGGCCGCATCGCGACAACTCGCGAGCTGATCCTGAAGCCCCTGCCTTTTGTTCTCGCCTACCGGGCCCGCCGGGACAGGATCGAGGTCGCAGCCCTGCTCCACGGAGCTCGAAAGTGGCCGGAGAGAGTATGAAACTTCTCAAAGCCTTCTCTCGCACCCTTCACTTTAGCTCGCCATAATCGAACCAATACCCACGCTGCTCGTTTCCCGACATGTGCCGTGTGTTGTATTCGAGAAGATAGTTCACGTGCGCATCGTCGAGCGGGAACGACTTCCTCGGCGTGTACGGGTACTCGCCCATGCTCAGGAACGGCAGCGGCGCCACGTAGTTTCCCTCCGCTGCGTAAAAGTCCATATCTTTCTCGTAGCCGTTCGCGGCAAAGAAATAATCCCGCACCCAGCCCGCAGGAAGCGCCGGCAAATGGGATGGGTCGAAGTCGAGTTGCACTTCGTCCCCCGAGCCAAATACCGCGAGCTTGTCATCCGTCGCCGTCAGCAGCGGGAGCACGTCGCCATAGCGCGTATACGTTCCCGCAGGCCGCGTGTACGGCCCGGTCGCGCTGGCCTTTTCATAAACGTACTGCACGTTCCCCGCAGGCTTGCCCTCAATCTTCAACGGATACCCATGAAACTCGAGATTCGCCTTGACCAACGGCACCGCCGTAAGCCGATAACCGTAGCGCCCGCCAGAGGCCGCCGTTACTTGTTCCGTTCGGTCCACGAGAATGTTGTCCCAATACACTTGAAGATTGGTCGTGATGCGAATCTTCCGCGTGCCCACCGGCAGCTTGCCGCTGAGATCGGCGGTCATCGTCCGCGGACCTCCGGCCGGAAATCCCATGTCGTCAGTCACGCGCTTCCACTGCCCGTCTCTTTCGTTCCCAACCAGCGCTTCTACATACGGCGACATCGCCTCGAGCCCGGCCTGCGACGCGGCATACATACTATTCGCCGAAAAATATTCGACCTCGCCGTGCAGCAGCAGCCACAGCGGGCCGCCGCGGTAAGCCTCGCCCAGATCGAGCGTCAGACTATGAGGCGCAGCGAATCCGGCAAACTGCGTCAGCGCGAAGTCGCCAAAGAAACGGTGCGCCCGCAGGTCCGGCAGCACGTCGTGCCCATGCTCATCCCATGCCCCCGCTGGAGGCCTGGCGTCGCGGCTCACCACAACCTTGAATTCCGGATAAGGCGGATTCGAGGCGAAATATTCGTTGGGATAAACCTCAGTATCGGCCGGATGATCGATCGCCATCAGCCTCACCTGATCGAGGTAAACGGCCTCCTCCAGCGGCTCCATGAAACGAAAGCTGAGAGTCGTCGTCGGTCGTCGGTCGTCGGTCATCCTTAAAGCGTTGTCATCCTGAGCTGCGGTTTTTTGCGGCGAAGGATCTGTGCAACTGGCTGAAGAGTGCATAGATCCTTCGCTTCGCTCAGGATGACAAAGGGTTGGGTGACTTCCCTTCTCCCGAACCGCATCCCGATTAATCTTGATCCACTCCACCGGCCGCGGAACATCGCGCTGCCCAGGCCCAACCCAGTGGCCGACCACGCCCGCGCCCAGCATGTCTGCGACAAATTCGTAGCGCTCGCCATTCCACACAAATAAAGTCGGGCACGAACTTCCCCGCCGGTCGATCTCCTGAATATTCTGCTGCTTGTCGCCGGCAACCTGAATCTCGTCCTGCAGCACCCCCGTCGGCCATAGCATGCGCACGATGTCGGCTTCCTTCGAGTCGCCAAGCCCGACGACAATGTCAGTGGAATTCTGCCCCAGATATCCGTTGGAGCCGTAGATCTCAAACTTCTGCCGGTTCCCGCCCGAAAAAACTTCAACCTTGGTCCCGATCGCGGATTTATTGTCAGCCAGTCCCTTGAGCGAGAGCCGCAGCCAGTGATTTTGATTCCCACCCTCATTGCGCAGCAACACGGCAGGCCCGTGATTCTGCGTAATCAGCAGATCGGTCGCCCCGTCATTGTCGTAATCGCCAGTGATAATCGCGCGCGGCTCTTTCCAGTGAATCTTGTCGAGTCCAACGTCGGCCGTGACGTCTTTGAATCCGTCGGGGCCCAGATTGCGGAACAGCCGCACTTCGCCCTTACCCTCTTTCGTTTCGCCTACAGCAACGA
>Ga0210402_10003277_pt1 | contig 15248 bp, 19 predicted proteins | sample IncBWC7MmetaG_FD_161055 | JGI IMG/M metagenome (GOLD analysis project Ga0210402, IMG submission 161055) | Forest soil microbial communities from Barre Woods Harvard Forest LTER site, Petersham, Massachusetts, United States - Inc-BW-C-7-M | ecosystem: Environmental > Terrestrial > Soil >...
TCACCACCGGCCGGAAAACCAGTCGACCATGAAGAATGTACAACTAGAAAATTCAGTTCATGCAGGTGTGGAGAATATGAGAAGACTTGTTTTGCTGCTTGTGTTTACGGCGGGCAGCATCCTGCTAGTCAGGGCGATCCCCGCGTTGTCCGGAGATGTGGCTGGGGAAGCCGGCGGGAGAGAGAGTTTTCGCGGGATGCATCGAGGCGGATCCCGCGCCACAGAAATTATTGGGAGCGCCGGCAGTTCAGGGAAAGTTTCCGTTGCCGGCCAGGGTGCAGAACGAAGTTCCCCGCCGACTGCAAACGAACTGGTTGGCGCGGTGATCTTCAATGAGCTGGCGGATCGCGAGCAGTTGCTGAAGTGGATCTGCCTGATTGAAAAACGGGCGGGGAAGCAAACCCTCACCGAAGTGCAAGTAGAGACCAAGGACGGCCCACTTTACCGTTTGCTTGCGATTGACGGCACAGTGCTCAACTTCGACCAGCGGCGGCAGGATGATGCGCGCCTGGGGCGACTGATGAAAGATCCAAAGACAATGCAACAGTTAAAACAATCGCAGGACGACGATGAGGTGAAGCTCCAGAAGCTCCTGAGTCTGATGCCGAATGCTTTCCTTTATGACTATGATGGAGCCGAGGGAAATCTTGTCCGGGTGAAATTTCGCCCCAATCCGGACTACAGTCCGACCAGTTACGAAGCGCGGGTAATCCACAGCCTGGCCGGAACGCTGTTGATCGATCCGGAGCTGAAGCGCCTGTCGAAAGTGGCGGGGCAACTGGTAAATCGAGTGGAGTTTGGTTACGGGTTGCTGGGGCGAATTGACAGCGGCACAGTGGAATTCGGGCGAGTGGAAGTCGGCCCTGGACAGTGGAAGACCGCGTTCATCAACATTCACTTCTCGGGGCGGGTGGCAGTATTCAAGACCATCAGCAAAGACCAGTATGAGCGGCGATCGGATTTCCACACCGTCTCCAGCGATCTGAGCCTCTCTGACGCGAAGGATCTTCTTATTTCCCGCACGCTCCCTGTTCACGAAGCGGCATTACTTTAGGACGTTTTGAATTTGCGGGTTCCATTTCTCAAAAGAGCAATTCAGCACGTGGCGTTACCGATGGAAGGGCAATCCTGAACATTGATCACCGGCCAACTGATCGTGGCAGCGGGTTCCATTGCACTGCGAAGTGTGCGGCACTGGGTGTTTCAGCTCGGCGGGCTTGGACTGATTCCGCTGGGGCTGATAGACAACTCTGTGGTTCCGCTTCCGGGGATCATGGATGTGGCGACAATTCTATTGGCGGGGCGGCAGGAAAAGTTGTGGCTGTACTATGCGTTGATGGCGACGGCTGGTTCGGTGATGGGGGGATTTGTCACGTACCGGCTGGCGCGGAAAGGGGGGAAAGAAGCGCTGGAACACCGGTTCACGCGCCGGAAAGTGGACAAGGTTTGCAAGATCTTCGAGCGCTGGGGATTCAGCGCCATTGCCATCCCCGCCTTTCTGCCCCCGCCCGTGCCGATGGTTCCGTTCCTGCTTGCGGCGGGGGCCATGCAATATCCGGCCAGGAAATTCCTGATTGCGCTGACGCTGGGGCGAATCTCCCGATACCTGGTGCTTGGTTACATGGCCGCGCGGTATGGACGGCAGATCATCGCGTTCATCGCAAAACACGGACACCCCGTGGTGGTGGGAATCATCCTGCTGGTGATCGCCACAGCGGCGGTGGGTTACTACTTCTGGAGTGGAAGTAAGAGAAGGAAGCGGAAATAGAAATTGGAAATATTTAAGGACTAAGAGAGGCGTGAAGCAGCGGCGGAAAGCAGAGGGAGGCAATCCGGGGGCAAAGGCCGGGTTTGAGGTCAGTCGTGCAGGACAATGCTCAACAGGGAAGTATTGATTTCAATGGAGCCGTTGTATTTGATGAAGCCGAGCTTGCGAAACTTGTTCATGAAGAAATTGACGCGCGGGCGTGTTGTACCGATCATTTCCGCAAGCATTTCCTGAGAAACATGGGTGAGTACACCGTGGGGCTGGTCTTCTTTGCCATATCTGGCAAGCAATAGAAGGGCGCGAGCGAGGCGCTTTTCGCTGGAGTTGAACAACTGATCGACCAAGTCCTCCTCGATCCGGATGTTTCGCGAGAGCATGAAGGTGATGAAGCGGTCGGAGAGGGCGTGCTGCTCGTGAAGCACCCTCAGCATTTCCTTCTTGTCAATGAGGAGCAAAGTGGAGCGGTCGAGCGCGACGGCATTGCCAATGCGAAGCGGCTGACCCGCCAGGCACCCCTCGCCAAAGAAGTCACCCGGCCCCAAAAGAGCGATGACCGCCTCTTTGCCGCTTTCATTCACGACCGAGAGTTTCACGCCGCCTTTTTGAATGTAAAGGACGTTCGACGCGGCGTCGCCCTGGGAGAAAACGACGTCATCTTTTTGGAATTCTTTCACTTTTCTCGACACCCCGGCGGAATCGAGGAAAAGCTGGGCGTCAAAGCCGGTTTTTCCGCTGGAGATTTCGCGGGATTTTTTGCTGCTGGGCTTCACCATTGCTTGAGTACCTCCTTCTGAAAGAGGGTGCGGGATCCGCGATCGATTGATCCGGCACTTGCAAAGGAATTTTATCCGCGGTGTTCCGGCCGATTGGCCGATCGTATTGAGCCGAACCTTCCCGGCGGATTTGTTCTCTCAGCATCTTTCTGACTACCTCCAGAGGAACCTGTTCGAAATGCGTTTTCTGGATAAGCATAAGAACTCCATCGGATGAGGTAGACACTAGCAGGCGGGAAACGATACGGGCTAACTCTTTTGGAGGGCGAACAATGGCGATAAGCGGGATTGAAGCGCTCGGCTGTCTAAGGGAGGGGGTGAAGCCGCGCCGAGGGGGGCCGCCTCCGTACTATTACGTACGCCGCATATTGTACTTGCAGGGCTCGTTGCGATGAGATACGTTAGCGTCACGTTTGTTTAGCGTGTCCCCGCAAAGGAGGAGATTCATGGGGCGAACTGAAGCGAAAACCGTGCCCATGCACTTCAAGACGATGGTGCAAGCGGAAGTGCCGCAAGGGCGAAGTGGGAAGCACAAATTGATCGTCACGACGATCCTGAGGGATCTCAATGGCCTGAAAGCTGGGAGCGCATTGAAGGTGCCATTGGCGGAATTGGCGCAATCGAAAGAGAAGGTGCGTTCGGCGCTGAATCGCGCGACGCGGAAGGCCGGGCGGAAAGTTGCGACCGCCAGCGACGCAGATTTTTTGTACGTGTGGAACGAGGGCGCGTAGAGGGTCCGCGCAGGGATTCCGGGCTGGTTCTTGTGCGAAACTTTTGCACAGACGTGCACAAATATCCTCAGCGTTCCGATGAAAAACCGCTTGCCAAGTTTTGCCGGCGCTCTTAGTATGCGGCACAGATTGATCGGGAAGAAAAACTTCACGAGTCAATTCAGAGAAGGCGGCGAGGGTAAAACCGAGCCAGTCAATATCGAGTTGAATTAGAAGTGCGAACTTCGAAGTTCAGTTCAGCGGGGCGGCGAGGGTAAAACCGACCCACCCCGGACGGGTTGGACTTTGAGGAAAAGCGCCACGATTCGATGTGAAGGAACGAGCGAGGGTAAAACCGAGCGAGTTTCCGGAGCGTAGGATGGTGGAAAGAGCTTCGCAGCCAGGTTCACGGCGGCACGGGTCAAACCGGGCCGGCGCGAACGAAAGCGGGAGCGAAAGGCTTGGCGGAACTCTCAAAGATGCGGTTTGGGTCAAACCGGACCGAGATCGTGAGAGGAACCAAAAAGAGGAGCTTCACGGAGCAATTTACCGGGGACGGCCAGGGTAAAACCGAACCGGCTTCGAGTGAGTGGAAACGAGAAGCAGCAGCTTCGCGTATCAATCAAAAGAGGGCGACGCGGGTTAAACCGAGTCGCCCTTATTTTTTTTGCACGACTGTGGTTATGGGGTAGTTGAGGAAGAAGAAGAGAAAGCTTTACCACAGAGGGCACGGAGAGAGAGAGCACAGAGGTCACGGAGAAGAGTGACCCAAGAGGACAGCCAGAGGTTTTGCACAGCTTGACCTGCCGGTGCTGACCGCCTAACATGCGCTGAAATGAGCGACCTTTATTTGTTGCGTTCCCCGCTGAGCTTCTTGCAGAGCAGGCTTCCGGAAATACCCCATCGCGATGTGCTGGCCGCCGAGGAGGACTGGTGGAAGAGGGAAGGTGTCGGCATTTCGGGGGACATCGACCGCGGGGGAACGCCGTGGTTACGGATGTTCGATCGCGGCGGAAAGCGCGTGGATGAAATTCTTTACCCGCGGGAATATCAGACGATTTTGAAGCGGGGTTACCGGGCGGGAGTGGTTTGGCGGGCACTGGAAGAAAAATCGTTGATTCCCACATATTCGCTGATGCATGTGATTTCGTTTCACGATCCCGGGGTGTGCTGCCCGTACACCGTGTCGCTGGGAACGGCGGTGCCGCTGGCGAAGTATGGCAGCGCGGCATTGCAGGCGCGATTTTTGCAACAGCTTTTGCGGAAAGACGATTCCGTGTGGCAGGGCGCGACATGGATGACGGAAATTAAAGGCGGCTCGGATTTGGGAGCGGCGGTGGAGACGGTCGCGCGGCCGGCGGGAGATGGCTGGCGGCTGACGGGCGAAAAATATTTCACGAGCAATGCCGGTGCGGAGCTGGCCGTGGTGGCGGCGCGGCCGGAAGGGGCGGCGACGGGAGTGCGCGGAGTGGCGTTGTTCCTGGTGCCGCGAAACCGGCAGAATGGCGAGCTGAATTATTTTGTGCGGCGGCTGAAGGACAAGATTGCGACGCGGTCCGTTCCAACTGGAGAAGTGGAGCTGAAAGAGAGCGAGGGATACCTGTTGGGTTCGGCGGACTCGGGAATCTACATGATTCTTGAAGTGCTGAATCTTTCGCGAGTGGCGAACAGCGTGGTGAGCGTGGCGCTGGCACAGCGGGCGATGGCCGACGCGCTTTCGTATGCGGAGGAGCGCACCGCGTTTGGGAAGCGAATTCTGGAGCATCCGCTGCTGCGGCGGCAATTTGAAGAGCGGATGAATGGGCTGCGAGCGGCGTTCGCGCTGGCGTGGGAGTCGGTTCGGCTGCTGAATGAGGTGTGGATGGAGAGGCCGCCGTACTCGGAGCGCTATCAGTTGTTCCGGCTGGTGGCGCACCTGGCGAAATACTGGACGGCGGAGTTTGCGGTGGATACGGCAAAGTGGGCGATGGAGGTTCACGGCGGACTGGGCGTGCTGGCGGAGTATGGCGCGGAGCGATGGCTGAGGGAGGCGATGATTCTGGCGATCTGGGAGGGAACTTCGCACCGGCAGATACTGGACGGAATGGAAGTGATGGAAAGGAAGCGGGCACACAAGTTGCTTTTCGGGCGCCTGGAGGAGCACGCGCTTTCTAAAGAAATTGAGGAGATGGAAGAGGGAGTGGAGCAGCACCTGCGATTGCCGGCGGCAGAAAAGGAGGCACTCGCCGAGCCGCTTTTCCGAAGGCTTGCGATTTTCACGGCCGAGTCGCTCTCGCGCCGACCGAAATAGAAGAGCAGGGTGAACCATTAGCCGAAAAATATTGACATGTGCGGTGATGCGGCATAATGTTCGGCAAGTTATTGTCCAGGCCCGCAATCCAGGCAAATTCCAGAAACCTATAAAGAAAACTGGGCAGAGTGTCTAGTGATAGAACCCAAGGAGGGTTACTCATGAAGCGCGTTCTAACAGTTGTCGCGGTTGCTCTTTTGGCTGTGGTTGGTGCTTCTTCTTTGCATGCTCAAAGCAATCCAATCGCCGGAACCTGGAAGCTCAATTTGACCAAATCGAAATTCGATCCCGGGCCGGCGCCAAAGAGCCTGACGCGGAAAGTCGAAGCGGACGGCGATGGATTGAAATATACGTTTGAAGGAGTCAGCGCGGACGGAAAGCCCGTGGCGTATGGATTTACCGTGAAATTTGACGGCAAGGACTATCCCATCACGGGTTCGATGCCCGCCGGAGCAGACAGCATTTCCGCCAAGAAGACAGACGCCAACAACTATGAGGCGACTTTGAAGAAGGGCGGGAAAGTGATTGGAACGTCCAAAGTGAGCGTTTCAGCGGACGGAAAGGTTGCGACGGTGGACGCAAGCGGCACCAACGCGGCGGGCGCGAAAACGCACGACGTGCAGGTCTACGACAAGCAGTAAGAGCCGCCGCGGGGTCAGACAAAAAAAAGGCGCCTAGAGCGGCGAGGTTGTTGCGCCGCTCTGACGCCTGGAATTACAAGGGGCTTACGCCCGGCCACCCGTGTGGCTAGGAAGTGGTCTTGGCCTCTTTGATGTCGGCGTCAGCCTGGGTTGTGGCGGTCTTGCTGGCGGTTTTCGAATCCGCCGTTGGCGCAAGCGCCTGGATGGACTTGCCGAGGCTCATCTTGCCGGAACCAGTTCCGGCTGGGCAGGTGGTTGCGGCAGCCGGCGCGGCGCCGGTCATGTTCGCCTTCATGCACGCAAACGGAACTTTCAGGTTATTACTTACGTGGATCGCGGCCACGCATTGGCCAAGGTTTTTGAACCCTGCACACGCGTCTTTCAGATCCGTGCCCGCGGGAAGAAGGCCCTTGGACTGGAGTTTTGTGGTCAGATTGTTGTCCAGCTTTGTATTTTTGGTCAGTAGCGTGGTTGGGGAGCTGGAGGTCCCCTTCGCGGATGAGTCCGGGCTGCCGTGATCAGCAGCACCGTTGCTCATCGCAGCTCCGTGAGAACCGCCCGCGCCACCTGCCGCCCCGCCATGGGAATGCTGGGCAAACGCGGGAGCCGCCGCCAAGAACAGAGCGGCTGCAACCACAATGATTTGTTTCTTATCAATCATGATATTCCCTCCTGAAACAGAAGCATGGATTTGAACGCTGCTTAGTCCCTGGAACTCCGGCCCCGGCGCAGCAACGGGGAAAGATTGAAGCCAACACTGAAAGAAAATGTATCCAACTGGAAATGCACGCTGTGGGTGTAGCCGAAGTCCAGATCAACATATTTCCACGGGCTGAGATCGAGATCGGCGTTGTAACCGTTGTCGCTGTCAATGGAGGAGCCGCCGGTGGTGAGCGCACTATTTTGATAGACGCGTCCATGATTCGACGGGCCGCCTGGGCCAGCGCCTTTTGTTACGATGCGACTGTAGAGCTTCTGGCTGCCCCAGGGCGCGACATCGTAGGCCGAAGCGCTGAGTGTCAAGGAGTGTCCCAAATCAAAAGAGGTTCCCCCTTCGAAGTGCGCGAGATCACCGAGGGTCGCGTATGGCCTGCGCCAGTAGCGGGAATCAAAGATGGAGTTTGCGAGGCCCGCGCTGAGGAACGGAGTAAAGCGGCCGAATTCCTTCGCGATCTGGCTGGTCCAATCAGCCGTCACGCGGCCGGTGCTGAAGCCCTTTGAGGTGTCACCCGTCGGAAGAGCGACGGTTGCCACCGAACCAAAATTTAATATCGGATTCTTATCAACGAATTGGAGCTGGGCGAAAATATTTCCCAAGCCGGCGTTACTCGTGGTTGTGCCCGTGGATGTTGTGCCTTGGACAAAAAGAATCGGGACACCTATATCCGTCGAAAAATGTTTGTTGAAGATGTAGCCCGTGGTCGTCGTCCAGGCGTACACCTCGCTGCCAGAATCGGCGCTGCCACTGAAGGCGCTGTTCAGCGTCACGCCCGCTGTCTGCTCGGAGTTCGCTGCAGGCGCTGACCCGGCCGGAGCCTGCGCCACGGCCAGTTTGCTTATGGACAACAACGTCAACGCGACGAAACTCAGCCAGAGTTTTCTTTTCAAGCGTATTTCCTCTCGTATTTGGTTGCGGTCATGCGCAAGCCAAGACCGGGCACAGGACTGCCCCACAATTACCCCCGGGTGTTTCCCAGGGAGGTCTGCTATCAGGCAAGAGTGGGATTTGATGTGACAAGTTAACTTGCATTTGAGAAACCGAAGGCCGGTTTGCGGCTAACGTCTTTTATATCAATAGAAAAGAGGCCGGTTTGTGCCAGCAGTTGGACCCCCGAATCGGTTGCGAGATGGCAAAAACTACTCGGTGCGACGCCAATTTTCAGGGTTGCGGAACCGGGTTCGCCAAATATTCGCTTGAGATGGGGAAGTGAGCTGAAGTGCGTGAAGGCAAGAACATGCGGGTCAATATCGCTGGAGAATTAGCGGAGCGTTTCTTTGGCGCCAACGTAGAGGGGCATGAGCATCTGTATGGCGATTCCGCGGCGGCCGTGGTCGAGTTCCTCGATGCGCGCGACCTTGCCGAGGAATTCGCGATTGATCGAGCCGGGCTCGTCCGAGTAGGGGTAGGTGACGAAGACGCGCAGGCCTTCTTTGTATTTGCGGTTTTTGGAGACGAAGTAGACGCTGTCGAACGCTGCATTTTGGGTGGGAAGAACCTCGTCGAACTCGTTGGGACCGGGTTCGGAAGGGCGCACGCGAACGACGCGCGGAAGCTTCAGACGACCCTTGCGTCGACGTTCTTCTGTTCCCGAGCGGCCCATGATCCATTGTGAGCACAAGAGCGGGCAGTGAGCCAAGTTCTAAGTGAGCGGGAGGTTCTTGGTTGGATAGGCGCTAAGCATAGTAGGAGGCCAGCATGGTTCGTCCCCTTACGGGGAAGTATTGGTAGCCTCTGGAGATGCGCGCGAAATGCGAAACGACGGTTGGATCAAGCCAGCCGCTCTCGACCTCGGCGAAAAGAATGGATAACGCTTCGTTGTGAGGGAGGGCTTCGCGGTAGGGGCGGTCGGTGGTCAACGCGTCGTAGATGTCCGCGACTTGCAGGATTCTCGCTTTCAGGGGAATAGATTCTCCGCGAAGGCCGTCGGGATACCCGCTGCCATCCATTTTTTCGTGATGATGGCGTATGACCGGGAGGATGGGACGAAGCGACTTGAGCGGCGCGCAGATTTTTTCTCCAATGATGGGATGCTCGCGCACGATTTGTGTTTCCGCCGCGTCCAGAGGGCCGGGCTTAAGAAGGATACTTTGCGGCACGGCAAATTTTCCGACGTCGTGAAGCCAGCAGGCAATGCGGAGTTCGAGGATGTCTTCGTCTTCGAGGCCGAGACTTTTTCCCAATTGCTCGGCGTAGGTCAGGAGAAGTTCGGAATGACCGTTGCGGAGGTTCTGTTTCGAGTCGACGCTGCGCGCCAGGGAAAAGAGCGCGGACTTGGCTTGTTCGTCCATGTACGATTTGAGGCGCAACAGAGTCTGGATCCGCTGCAGGGTGTCCCAGAGCGAGGAAGGGTTGGCCCAAATATCGGAGGCGCCGGCTTCCTTCCCGCGGTGGATGTCCCATTGATCGGGCGAAGGTTTCAGCAAGACGACCGGGGTCAGCTGATTGAGCGGGTCTTTTTTCAGCCGGCGGCAAAGTTCGAAGCTGCTGGTGTCCGGCAAGGTGTCGAAGAGAAGAACCAAATCCGGCTGCAGCTGGCGGCAATGGGTGACCGCGGATTCGGAATCCTGCGACGTAACGACATCGCAATTCTGATTTCGCAAGAAAGATTTTAGTTCTTCACGATTTACAGAAGCTACATCCACTAGCAAGACGGCCGGGCTCATGCTTCCCTCGCTATTTATCCGCGCGAAGGATGATGAAGACACCACTCCCCGCGCAAAAAACGAAGTCTTGGATGGATTGGTCTTGCTTGCGGCTCCAATCCCGTGTTCGGAGGCCCCCTGCCTCCGCTTTCCGGGGACGAGAAAAGATGTGGTGCCTTGACAGGGATAGACTTAGCTTTTGGGGTGCCAATGAGGGCGTCCAGAAGTGGTTAAAAAGACAGGGCTTGCGAGCAGGATGGGAAACGGGGCGGGAGGCGAGCAGGGAATTATTTCCATTGCACCTGCAGTCTTTACCTGATACAGACTGCTACGTGCCGCGCTTCGACGGTTGTTCGCCATTAGGGGGGACGGCACGGCTCCCGCCAACGCCTGCCTGCTGCGGACAGGGGCAAGACCATCGAATTCCAGGTGACTGATCAGGTTGTGTTACTGGACGGCTGAGGTTGCAGCGCCAATCGCCGTTCGCCGACGCGATGCGACGAAGCCGCCTGCCGCACCGCCGAGGATTTTCAAACCATGCGCGACGAGATAGGCCAAAGGTTCGGGGCGTCCGAGAGTCAGGCCGACGTAGAGAAGCGTGGCGACGAGTCCGACCAGAATGCCGTGCAAGACGAAGCGTGAATCGATGCGCCGTCCGACCCAGAGAGCGAACAAAAAACAGGACAGGAGAGATGCGAGTAGGGCGGCGTAGGGCACGGCTTGCTTGCCGAATAACAATGAGACGGGGATGACGACGGCAATCACAGAGACTTCTGCCAGAAATCCGCCGAGCAAAATACGCAGCCAGTGGATTCTCGCGTGGGTATTCATTTGAAGACTCCCTCTCGGGCAACCAATGAATCGGGATTGTAGCGCGAAAAGATGGCGGAAAGCGCCGGGTTCGTGGGTAGTGGGGGGAATCGGAATGTGGCGTGTGGGGGCGGAGGAGTGGAAGAACGGCCCGCCCCCTGCGGCGAACAGGCCCTACAAAGACTCGGTGGGCCCAGGAGCTTGGGTTACTCGGTGCAATGGGTGATCCAGAAAAGGTGATTAAACTTTTGTGGATGGCGAGGGTCAGAGTAATCGGTGCCTTTATGTTTGTACTCGATGTCGGTACACGCGGCTTGCATCGCCTTCCTCGTTTTTCCTGTGGCGTGGGCAGTGCCGGCGTCGATGGGACAACTGGCGGTCTTTGGATAGGCCGAGTCGGCAAAGGCTAATGGAAGAGCCAGCATTGCCGCTGCTGAAATCAGCATGAAGCGGACAATCTTCTTTTCCATTGAAGCCTCCACTCTGGATTCCGATGTTGGGCGTCTGACAAGATGCTGCGACGTTTCCGACACCGAAATGATAGTTCGGATGGTGGCAAAGGGAAAGAGTATTGCGCACGGCTGGATAACCTAGCCGCTTCTGTCCGGTTAGACCACGGGAAAATGAATGTTCAATTTATAGCAGATGAAGAGAACCAGAATCGCGCCCAGTGTGGATAAAATGAGGCCGGCGAGATGATATCGTTCGTTTGTCGGGCGCGAGAACATGTGGCTAACGCCGCCACCGATGATTCCTCCGATGATACCGAGCACAATCGTCCAGAAGATCGTAATGTGCACGTGCATCACCGATTTCGCGATGACACCCGAGATTAGCCCGATAAGAACATACCAGATCAAGTGGAACATAATTTTTCTCCATCCTTTGCCTTGAGAAGGTTGTCGAGGATCAGCCAGGGTATGGCGGTTAAGCCGGATTTTCGATTGGGGCGGCTGGCTTGAGCAGCGTAGAGGCTGTCGATGGCGCGTACTGCTCACTTTTGTACAGTTTGCGGAATTTTATTACGCGGAGGCGGTGCGCCTTCTCGCCTAGAAGCGGCCGGTCCAAAACAGAAACAGGATAATCAGTATGAGCAGACTTACGCCGCCCAGGGGATAAAAACTCCACTTCTTGCTGTGCCGCCAAATCGGAAGAGCAGCCACGAGGGCTACGATGAGAAATGCGGGAAGAATGAACGTCAGCATGTGTTGGATTCTCCTTTTTGGCCGGCGCCTTCGGGGCTAATCCTTTTTCGATTTGGGCTTTGTGATGTGAGGAAAACCGGCCAGGCGGTGCCGAGGGAGGCGCAGCCTTTTGCCGCGGGACCGGCGTTGGCTCCGCCCCCAGAGTGAATTCTCGCCCGGTTTCTGTTGTAGAAAAATTCCCGGTCAGATCACAGGCGCATTCCGCCGAACAGATACAAGAACAAAAGGATGATGGCGACCAGGCCGACAATGCCCACGCCGCCACCCGTCCCCCATCTCCGATACCCGTAATAGCCGCCGCCACCGCCGAACAGAAGCACGCAGACAACAATCAACAAAAGTAGAAACATGGCGATCTCCCTTCGGTCATGGACCGACTCCGATCCTGGTCAATGCGCGGGGCTATCCGTCGCTTCTCCCAGGAGAAGAGTTCCAGGGCCTTCGACCTGGTGCCTTTGCGGACCACGCCATTCGAGGCCGTGATCCTCACATCTGACGCTCTCACGGCGGAGTGCAAAAATATGTTCCTTTTGAAACAGGGGGCAGGGGCCTTGACTGTTTGGGGAAATTCACTTTTGGGTTTCCACGTTCATGCGGATGTTGAGGTAGAAGTCGCGATCTGGCGCGAGAGGCCAGGGCCCATTCGGTCGGATTCGGGCCAGGCCCTTCGGGAAGACTCAGGGCAAGCAAGCCCCGCCCCTACAAAGGCGGGAGAGAGGCAAGAGCACAGGCTGAAGCCTGTGCTACTTTATCTCCCTGCGGACTGGCGCTTCTGCCATCGGGATATAGTCCTTCCCACTGCCGTTGCGACTTTGACCGCCGGCTGCCGCAGTGACTACCCGGGAGACCCCATGAACCACGGATCACGAACCTTTGCATTACTCTGCACGGCGTTTTTCATTTCACTTATCGGCGCTTTTTCCGCTCTTGCCCAGACCGCAACGAATCCCCCGCAAAACTGGCCTGCGCCGCAGGAAGGGAACTACACTGTCCACGATTTCCATTTCCAATCCGGTGAGACGCTGCCTGAACTCCGCCTCCACTATTACACGCTCGGCAAGCCCCTTAAGGACGCAACCGGCCGCACCACCAACGCGGTGCTGATTCTCCACGGCACGGGCGGGAGAGGCGACGGTTTTCTTCAGCCCATTTTCGCGGGGGCGCTCTTCGGTCCCGGCCAGCTGCTCGACGCGACCAAATATTTTGTGATTCTTCCCGACAGCATCGGCCACGGCAAATCCAGCAAGCCCAGCGACGGCCTCCATGCGCATTTCCCGCGCTACGAATACGCGGATATGGTGGCGCTGCAGCACGAACTGGTCGAAAAAGGATTGGGCGTCAACCACCTTCGCCTGATCCTGGGCACTTCCATGGGGTGCATGCATTCCTGGGTTTGGGGCGAGACCTATGTTGATTTCATGGATGCGCTGATGCCGCTGGCCTGCTTACCCGTGCAGATTGCCGGACGCAATCGGATCTGGCGCAAGATGGTCGTTGATGGCATCCGCCAGGATCCCGACTGGAAAAATGGCGAGTACACCGTGGAGCCGCGTGCCGCATTGGAGGTCTCCGCCGATTTTCTGGTCGTCGCCGGCAGCGCTCCCCTGCACATGCAGGAGGATTTCCCCACGCGCGATGCCGCCGACAAATATCTCGCCGCCACACTGGCGCGCATCACCTCCACTCTCGACGTCAACGATTTTCTCTATGCCGTCGATTCCTCGCGCAATTACGATCCCAGCGGCAAACTCGACACCATTCAGGCTAGCGTCATGTACATCAACTCTGGCGACGATTTCATCAACCCGCCCGAACTGGGCATCGCCGAACGTGAAATCAAGCGCGTGAAACACGGCAAGTTCGTTCTCCTGCCTGCCTCCGAACAAACTTTCGGCCACGGCACCCACACCCACGCGTCCGCGTGGCAAAGCTATTTACAGCAACTCCTCGCCCAGTCGGCAAACCCCAACTGACGCTTCGCGTGATCAGCACAACGGGGCTTGACGGCTAAATTGCTGATTCCCGTGTCGCGGTACAAGTGCGTTCTATTACCCACTTGTCCGATTAGGGTTAATCAGTATTTAGATTTCATCAGGAGTATGATTGAAACCCAGCGCCTTGCTCCACCTCCATGTTGACGAACAGAATCTAGAGAGGTAGTATCCTCTCTCTATCCCTCGTATTGCCTAGCTCTGAAGGCCCTTATTCCGCGGTGACCCAACGGCAACAGGAGCAGTTTACAAAACATTTTTCCCGCCCGGTTCCATGGAGGCCCCTTCTCTCACGCTTTTGGAAAGGAGTTAATCCGTATGCAAGCGACTCCATTCAATACCATGAGGAAACGCGAAGAATTGAAGGCACAAAGGAATCTACTGTTTGAACGGTTTTTGAGGAATCCACTGGAAACTGGCTTGGCTCTGAAAATCAAGATCATTGACGACCAGGTTGCGGCATATTCTGAGCAAATGGAACAGGAGAGGGAGGCGGAACTAAGTTCCATGCGCTTTCTTTCAGATCCAGTAGCGCAAAGGCACCACGGGCCGAACTCCAAGAAACTTGAATCAGGACACTAGGAATCGTGGTTTCCAATTAGCGCCTTATACGTCCAAGTGCTTGGCAACCTACTACGTAAATTCCTCGATCCCCACCTCCGGAATGTTTGGGCCAAAGTGTCGGAGCTTGAACTGGGGTGGTGTTATACTCCGGCGATAGAGGCGTAATTGTTTGAACTCTAACGAGGTGAAGAATGTCCCCAATGTTGAGGTTTCAGTTCGCCAAACTCTTGCTTACGAGCCTTTGTTTTTTCGGTGTGGCCGGGCAGGCATATTCGCAGAGTAACAAGGTCATGGGAGAAGTGCGGTTTGAGGGCGCCTCGAAAGTGGAAAGAGATTCGGGTGTTTGGATCGATGGCGAATATGTAGGATTTCTAAAAGAATTAAAGGGAAACAAAAAGGTGCTATTGATGCCAGGCGAGCACAAACTGGAAGTGCGGCAGTCCGGATACGACAATTTTGCGCAAAAAATCGTGGTCGAGCCCGGGGAAGTGCAGATCGTGAAAGTTGTGATGCACCTGTCGCCCGGAGCACGCGTTCCTGACGTGACAGCTACGTTAAAAGTCACTGTCCAGCCTGGACGCGCAGCCGTATTTCTTGATGACAAATACATCGGACATGCCAGTGAATTAGGAGGCGCGGTTCATTCCTTGTCGATCAGTCCTGGAAAACATCGAATCAAGGTGGAACTGCCGGGTTACAGGACATTTGAAACGGAAGTCAACCTGCTGCAGGGACAAAAGTCGGAAGTGAAGACCGAACTGGTGAAGGGAAGCATCGAACAAGCCGGTCCGGATATCAAACCGCCTCAGTAGCTAGCTGCCCGCATCGAAGATTGATTCTAGCTCCTGGCAAGTCGGGTTATCGGACACTTGCCGTACCATGACTTCACTTGTCCGGTTTCCGCTGCCAGCTCAACCGGTCGATGCAACACTTCCCTGCCACGCTTATGTCCTAATTCCCATCGATGATTGAGCGTGCAGAACATGGCGATGTGTCAGGGGCAGTTAGTCAAGCTTATTGCTGCATAATCAGTGGCGAGTAGTGGTTGAGAACCAACCGCCAGTGCCCTTGCTGCTTTACCCATACTCTCGTAAAGCGGTTGTCACGGGGGACAGCTTTGCCTCTGTCTTGCC
>Ga0210402_10003278_pt1 | contig 15244 bp, 12 predicted proteins | sample IncBWC7MmetaG_FD_161055 | JGI IMG/M metagenome (GOLD analysis project Ga0210402, IMG submission 161055) | Forest soil microbial communities from Barre Woods Harvard Forest LTER site, Petersham, Massachusetts, United States - Inc-BW-C-7-M | ecosystem: Environmental > Terrestrial > Soil >...
TGCTGGAACGGCGGCTGGTTCGAGATGACCTGGCCGACCTTACGGCGCGGTGCTTTCACTCGGGTCACGGAAAGGCGACAGACGATGCGTTACCGCACGTATTTGCTTGACCGGCACAATCACAACAAAAAATCACTCCTGTCGATCGCTGGGCCAAAGATACGCTTGCGTACATTCCGTATCCTCGAAAATGTCAAACGGGCGCGAAAAGCCACAGCGCTGAGCGCCGCCGCCGCATGGGATATGCCGGGGCCGAAGAGTAGGATCGCCACCGGATACCAGTAGCCTAACGCATCCCAGACCAGTTGATCGGAGAAGTCTTCGGGAAGCACGCTGGTAGCCGGTTCCGATCCCAGCGGCCATTTTCCGAACACCTCGCCGGCGGTGACGCTGCCGCCAGGGCCGTTGGCGGCGATGGCGGCGAATCCGCCGGACGTCAGGTTGTCGCAGGCGCCGGACTTTGCCGGCCCGCTCTCGCCAAAGGCTGCACAGCCCGGCGGCGCGCCGGTGAAGAGTTTCACCAGGGTGAGGCGGTTCGCCGGAACGTCGACGAGCGAATGGTGTGGAGTCATCGCGGTTTGGCCGCCCGCCACAAGCGTCCTACCAGACCGCGTCCTGGCAGACTCCCTTCTATGAGACTCCGTCCTACCAGGCCAGGGACCGGCCATGTTGTTTACCGGCATCCGCTCGATCTCCCCGCCGATGGGCGATTGCATGGTGGCCGCGTGCGCCGCAGGTGAGGCTAATGCCGCTATGCCGAATGTGATCAGGGCTAATGCAACCCGCTTTCGGGAATCGGTGTGGAAGGTCGGTTCAACGTTCGAAATAGACACTTTCGTTTCTCCTATGAGTGTGCAAGACAGCGCCGGCTGCGGCGCGGCAGTAAGCCTGAATGAATGGTAAAACGTAACGGAAAGCGGGGAGTCCTAAATATCCCCCGTTTCCAGTGGGGGAATACACTGTCTGATGGCTTAGAGCCGCCTATCTAAAGACATCCGGCTATCTAAAGATAGACTTGCAACATGTCAAACGCGCGAAGCTGAGCACTAAGGGTGAACGCGTCGAACCTGGCGTGTCACGGCGCGTAGCGTTTGAGCTGCCCGCAGGCCGCGTAGATATCCAGACCGCGGGGCTTGCGGACGAAGCAGGGGAGCCCGCGCCGCACGATCTGCTGGAAGCTTTCCACGCGCTCCCGATCCGGCGTTTCAAAGGGAATGCCCGGCCCCGGGTTGAGCGCAATCAGGTTGACCTTGGCGTTCAGTTTGGCGAGCAGCCTGAGGACACGCCCGGCGTCGGCATCGGTGTCATTCACGCCCTTGAGCAGCACGTACTCGAAGGTCAGTTTTTCCCAGGGGCGCAGCGGGTAGGCCCGGCAAGCGTCCATCAAATCCTTCAGATGGTATTTGCGCGTGATGGGCATGAGTTCCTGGCGCGACTCCTCGGTGGAGGCATTCAGCGAGATTGCCAGTTTCGGCCGTACGGGCTCGCGGCCCAATTCCTCGATCTTGGGGATGATGCCGGCGGTGGAAACCGTGATGCGGCGCGGCGAAAGCGCAAACCCGCCGGGGTCGAGAAGAATCCGCGTGGCCTTCACCACGTTGCTCAGGTTGAGCAGCGGCTCTCCCTGGCCCATCATGACGATGTTCAGTCGGCCTCCCTCCGCGGGTTCCCCCTGGAGTCCCGCCTTCGGTCCCCCCGGGCGAAGCTGATTCTCGCGAACCACCAGCAGCACCTGGCCCACGATTTCGCCGGCGGTCAGGCTGCGCTCCAGGCCCATCAACGCCGTCATGCAGAACTTGCAGTCCACCGGGCAGCCCACCTGGCTCGAAATGCAGATGGTATGGCGCTCGCCTTCGGGCATCAGCACGGTTTCCACCGTCCGGCCGTCGTCGAGCTTGAGCAGATACCGGCGCGTTCCATCGGCCGATTGATAAAGCTGGGCCACTTCCGGCAGGCCCAGGGCGTGGCGCTCCGCCAGGTCTTCCCGCAACCGCACAGGCAACGTCGAGATCCGTACCAACGCGGACGCCTGTCCACGGTAGATGGCCTCGTAGAGCTGTTTGGCGCGGTATCCTGGATGGCTGGGTCCTAGAGCCTCGCGGAGATCGGCGAGGTCCATGCCCACGAGCGGTTGGGTCATGCTCTTCTTAGTTTGGCACACCGCCTGGAAGTGGCAGGAACGACGAAGGCCCATCCCAACAGGCCACGAGAGGCGATGGCCTGCCCCACTGGCGGTACAATACAGAAAGGATCTTTCACCTCCTTCTATCCATGACAGGAACCATCAGTCCCGTTAGGGACATCGAAATGACCACGCTCGCTAACGGCGTACGCGTGATCACAGAAGCTATGCCGCACGTGCGGTCGGTCTCCGTGGGTATCTGGGTCGGGGCCGGTTCGCGCCGGGAGTCGCCCGAACAGAACGGGATCTCACACTTCATCGAACATATGCTGTTCAAGGGGACCACGTCGCGCTCCGCCGAGGATATCGCGCGCTCGGTGGATGCGCTGGGCGGCAACCTGGATGCCTTCACCGCTAAGGAGTTGGTCTGCTTCAACACCAAGGTGCTGGACCAGCACCTGGGTGTGGCTTTCGATGTGTTGGCCGACCTGGCGCTGCACCCGATGTTTCGCGACGAGGACATCGAGAAGGAAAAGGGCGTGATCCTGGAAGAGATCAAGATGGAAGCCGACCAGCCCGACTACCTGGTCCACGAAATCTTCTCGTCCAATTTCTGGAAGGATCATTCGCTGGGAAAGCCGATTCTGGGATCTCCGCAGCACGTCAAGCGGTTCGACCAGGCGATGCTTCGCGCCTACTATGACGCGGTCTACGAGCCTTCCAACCTGGTGGTGACTGCGGCCGGCCATCTCACCCACGAAGGGCTGGTGGAACTGGTGCGCCGCCATTTCGAAGGGCTCGCACCCGTCAGCCCGGCGCCGCCCGAACCGGTTCCCACCACCCACGCGCGCATTGCGCTGCGCAACAAGAAGTCGCTGGAGCAGGTGCATTTGTGTCTCGGCGTGCCTTCGTATCCGCTTCCCCACCAGGAGCGGTTCGCCTGTTACGTGCTCAACACGCTGCTCGGCGGGGGCATGAGCTCGCGCCTCTTTCAGAACATCCGGGAACGCCAGGGCCTGGCCTACGCGGTGTTTTCGGAACTCAATCCGTACCGCGATACGGGCTGCCTTTCCATCTACGCCGGCACCTCGCTGGAGTCGGCGGGCAAGGTGGTGGAGTCGATCACCAAGGAGTTCCGCCAGCTCAAGGAGCAGCGCGTGGCCGATGAGGAATTGCGCCGCGCCAAGGACCACCTGAAGGGCTCGCTGATGCTGGGCCTGGAATCCACCTCCAGCCGCATGTCGAACCTGGCGCGGCAGGAAATGTACTTCAGCCGGTTCTTCACCATGGACGAACTGCTGGACAGCATTGAGGCTGTGAGCGCGGACGATGTGCAGCGGATCGCGCAGACCTTTTTCGATCCCAAGCAGATCGCACTTACCATTTTGGGGAACCTGGAAAACTTCAAGATCGGGCGCGAGGATCTGGTGTGTTGAGGAGCGGCCGGGGATCGGCGGTCAGCTATCAGCTTTCAGCTCTTGCGTTACGCACCGGCGCCGCGGTCCGCTAACCTAACCCCGCTTCCTAACGGCGCGGCTCTCATGTGAAGTCTCGTAATGTTAATGTCAAAGAGGCCATCGGAGCCACGACCGTTAGGGAGTGGTTGCCTCGCGCCTAGGTGAGTTTCGCCAACGGGGCGTGGCGGGTGAAGCGATCAGCGCGGACTCGAGCGAGGGCTCGCGAGGAGTCGCGAAGGCTCGCGAAGTCCCGGGGATGGATACACCTTCGATATGCTCTCAGATCCCACGGCGGATTGATTCGCGAAGGTAGTGTGCTGCCCGCCGGGGCGAGGACGGCCGCGATATCGCGCGCCCGGCAGAGTTTCTGGTGGATGCCAGGGAATCATCCGGTGGTAAATCCGTTGGGTGAAGCTGATCGACGAGGGAAAGTTCGCGCGCGCCCCGAATAAGGTGTTGCCAGCCATCGACCGCCGGCTGCCGCGATGAGATCGCGTTCCGTGAAGGCCCCCCGCCTGCGCTAGAATCGCTTATGCGATTCCTTCCCCTCCTGCTCTGTGCCTTGGCAGCCAGCGCCGCCGACTACCAACTGAAGGCCAGCCCGGGCACCGTGGTTTGGGGCAACTACTCGGCGGCAGCCAAGCCAGTGCTCCGCATCAAGTCCGGTGACACGGTCGAAGTTCAGACCATGCTTACCAACAGCCCCGACCGCCTGATCTCGGCCGGCGTGAAGCCCGAGCAAGTGGAGCCCGAATTGAAGGCCATCTACGCGGAGGTGAAGGACAAAGGTCCGGGCGGCCATATTCTGACCGGTCCCATCTTCGTGGAAGGCGCCGAACCGGGCGACGTGCTGGAAGTGCGCATCGTCGGAATCAAGCTTTCGATACCGTATGCATATAACAGCTTCAGCCCCCGCAGCGGCGTTTTGGGGCCCGAGGATTTTGAAAAGGGCAATATGAAAATCATCCCGCTCGATGCCGGGCGCAACGTGGCCAAATTCGCCGGCAACATCGAGATTCCGCTGCGCCCGTTCTTCGGCAGCATGGGCGTGGCGCCGCCGGAATCCGCGGGGCGCATCAACAGTGCGCCGCCCGGAATCCACGCCGGCAACCTGGATAACAAGGACCTGGTGGCGGGCACCACGCTGTTCATTCCCGTGCACGCCCCAGGCGCCCTGTTCGAGGTCGGCGACGGCCACGCCGCTCAGGGCAACGGCGAGGTGGACATCACCGCGCTGGAGACATCGCTGGTGGGCACGTTCCAGTTTGTCGTGCGCAAGGATATGCACCTGAAGTGGCCGCGCGGCGAGACGCCGACCCACTTCATCGCCATGGGGCTGGACAAAGACCTGACCGAGGCGCTGAAGATCGCGGTTCGCGAGTCCATCGATTTTCTGGTCACCGAAAAACACCTGACGCGAGAGGATGCCTACATGCTCAGCAGCGTGGCGGTGGATTTCAACGTGACGCAAGCGGTAGACGGAACCAAGGGCGTGCACGCCATGATCCCGAAGAGCATTTTCAAGTAGCGGGCGCCCGCTTTGTCAAAGGAATTTCTGCCTCGAACGCCTTCACGAGCGCTCGCGAGACGTGAAATCGATTGGAACGGAGTTGGGCTAGGATCTCCAAGGGCTTTTCGATGAGCCGCTGTCTCGAACGAACCCTAGCGGGTCTTTTGAAAGTCGGCCAGCGCTTCAGCCTCGCGCCGCAGTTCGCTTGGTTCGTAGTCGTAGAGAGCGAGGTATTCCGCCAGGAAGTCTTCCGCCTGGATGCGGGACATGCCGAGCAATTGGCTGACGTGAAGTTGCGTAAGCGTACCGCGGCGGTAGCCTTCTAACGCCAGCGCTTCCAGGGCGGCTCGAGAGAGATCCTGGCCTGCGACCGCCAGTTCCGAAGCGATCTCGTCGGGGATATCGAGTATAACCGTCATGCCATCTTCACGTTATCACGTCGCCGCGTTTCGAAGCACCGTGATGCTCAGCGCGGACACTGGAGAGCGCTCCCGGCGCTTGCGGAAGAAGGGAACAGCGGCGCCGCAACTCCGCCTCTGGCATAAGGGGCATTGTTGAAATTGAACGACAAGAGAGTAACAACCATGGTAACGCTGGACACATTACGGCGCGATAAGAAGGCCGAGATCTTGCGCCTGGCGGCCCGGCACGGATGCCGCAACGTCCGCATATTCGGCTCGGTCGCCACCGGCGAAAACGGGCCCGATAGCGATGTCGATATCCTGGTGGACCTCGACGGTGGCCGAGGCTTGTTCGACCTCGGGAGCTTGCTCTCGGACCTCCATGATCTGCTGGGCGTCGATGTGGACCTGGTCGAATCCGGCTGCATCCATCCCTATATTCGGGACCGGGTTCTTACCGAGGCCGTACCTCTGTAGAGCTCATGCCCGCTAAAGATCCGCTCGTTTACGTCATGCACATCCGCGACTCCTGAAGATGTTTTGGCTGTGGAAGAGAACATAGCCGAGTCTATCTAAATGCTGACAGTGATGATCCCGCCTCCTCGATTGTTCTGCTCGACTACTCGGACGTCGAACTTGCAAAGAGCGTACTTAACATCGTCGCCGATGATCCCGATTTGATCGTCGATAACGATTTCGGCACCATCCTTCCAGGCAACGAGTTTGTCGCGCGCATTAAGTCAGAGACCGAGTGGGACTGGCGCCGCTAGAAGGTGAACTGGACGCTCAGCAGCGAAAACGGCGCTGACGCGCCGGGTGAAGGGCCAAATCTGAACTCAGGTCGTCGGCCCATCGCCGCTCGACTCGAATCAAGCGCCTCTGAATAACCGCCCCGAGGCCAGGTTTTGGCTGTCCACCCACCGCCCTACGGCCGCCCCGGCCCGATCGGCTGCCTCCGCTGTCCCCACGAAGGCGGCGCGGGCTCCGTGCTGCGCCGCGTCACCGGCTTTTCCTTGAGCATCCGCAGGCCTTCCTGCACTGCCCGCTCAAGCTGCGCGTCGTGTCCGGCAATTGTGTCCTTAGGCCAGTTCTCCACATCCAAATCGGGCGCGGTGCCTTCGTTCTCCACGGCCCACTTACCCTCGCGCGTGAAGAAGCCGCCGCGCGGCGCGATCATCGAACCGCCATCGATGAACACCGGCGTATCGGCCGTGTGGACCAGCCCACCCCACGTGCGCTTGCCCACCAGCAGACCGATCTTCCGGTACCTGAACATCCACGGCATCAGGTCGCCGCCCGACCCGGCCATTTCGTTGACGATCATCACCTTCGGCCCCCAGATGCCGGCCGACGGGCTGGTGAACGGATATCGCTCGCCCGCCACGTTGTTGAAGTAGCCGTCGAAATCGCGCTGCAACACGTCGATAATGTAATCCGCCGCCGAGCCGCCGCTGTTGTAGCGCTCGTCGATGATCGCCCCCTGTTTGTCCTGCTGCGAAAAATAGTACCGGTTGAAACTGGTGTATCCCGGCTGGCCCGTGTTGGGCAGATAGACGTAGGCGAGCTGGCCGGCGGACAGCTTATCCACCAGCCGCCGGTTCGATTCAACCCACGCGCGCGTGCGCAGCGGCTGTTCGTTGGCGATGGGAACCACGGTCACCTGCCGGGCGCCCTCCATCGCCGGACGGCTGTTGATGGTCAGCACCGTCTGCCGGTTGGCCGTGCCGTCCAGCAGCCGGTAAATGTTGTCCGGCGCCTTCAGTGGGATGCCATTGATGGCGAGCACGTAATCCCCTACCGCCGCGCTGGCGCCGGGTTCGGTCAGCGGCGCGCGCAAGTCCGGGTTCCAGCTTTCATTGTCGTAGATGCGGGTGATTTTGTAGCGCCCGGCATCAATCGCGAAGTCCGCGCCCAGCAGGCCGCCCGGCGAACTGGGCAGCCCGGGCATGTCGCCGCCGCGCACGAAGGAGTGGCCGATGGCGATCTCCGAGCCCATGTTGTCCAACAGGTAATTCAGGTCGGCGCGATGCATCGCGTAGGGCAGCAACTGGCCGTATATCTCCTTCATTTTGGGCCAGTCGGCGCCATGCATATTCGGCACGTAGAGGTAATCCCGCTGGTTGCGCCAGCCTTCGTAAAAGATCTGTTTGAACTCTTCCTTCGGCTCCAGGTACATGCGCAGCGTGGCGGTGAGACGGCCCTGGCCTGCCGCGGGCACAACGCGGTCGGCATCCACCACCCAGAGCGATGGAACGGGCGCCGGTCCGGCAGCGCCGCCACGTCCGCCGCGCCCGCCGCCGCCGCCCGCGCGATAGACCAGCTTGTGGCCATCGGCGCTGACGTCGTAAGCCGCCACCCCGGTCACGAACGGCGCCGCCCGCCGGTCGCTCAGCCGGTAGCGCACCAACGTGCTGCCGCCGGGACCGCCGGCCGGATCTTCGCCACGCCCGCCGCGGCCCGCCGCCGCCTCCAGGAAGTAAACGATGCCGGCCGCACCGGCGCGCAGTTGCGAATACTGGCGCTCCGCCACGGCCGGAACCGCGACAATACGTTGCTGCAATCCGTCAAAATCGATCTGCACGTTCACCGGCGTGCGCGGCCCAGACACGGAGGATGTCACGGCTGATGCCACAGGGTTCTCGCCTTGTGAGCCATCGGCGCCAGCGGCGCCACCGCCCCGCCCCCCGCGTCCACCACCGCGGCCACCTTCCCCGGCACCAGCGCCGGTCGCGGGCACGCTGCCCACGCCGCGGTCCTCATCGCTCTCCGGCAACAGCGGGCTGGCCTCGCCCTTCTTGAGCATGGCGCAATATAGACCAAAGTTTTCGTCGTGGTCGTAGGAAGTCATGTCCAGCCATTGCGATTTCAGCCCGAAATCGGTGGAGGCCAGGAACCAGAGATACTTGCCGCTGGCGTCCCAAGCCGGCCAAACCGCGTCGGCCATGGCGTCCGTCACCTGCGTGGTCTCTCCGGACTCCACGTTGCTGACGAAAATGGCGTGGTACAGCGACTTCATCCGGCTGGCATAGGCCACCCATTTCGAATCGGGGCTCCAGGCGGGGTTCAGCGTGCGCGCCGGCACCATCCACGGGTCGTTGCCCACAATTTTCGGTTTACCGCTGGCCACATCCAGCACCCAGACCTTCAGGTTCGTATCCGTGTACACGATCTTCTTCGAATCGGGAGACCAGGCGGGCGTGTAGTAGTGGGTGGGATTCGGCAGCGCGATCTCGCGCGGCGGCGTCAGGCCATCCTGCGCCTCAATCACCAGGTTGTACTCGCCGGTTTTGTCGCTGAAGTACGAGATGTATTTGCCATCCGGCGACCAGGCCGGATCGCGCTCCGCCGAGCCCGCGGAGTGGCTCAGATTGCGCACATCGCCCTTTTCGGCCGGTATGGTGAAGATTTCGCCGCGCGCCTCCACCACCACGCGCTTGCCCGTGGGCGAGAGCGCCAGGCTGGTCATGCGGCTGGTCACGTCCTCCCAGCGCGGCATCATCCATGGAAAATCGCCCGCCGCCGTGATATTGACTACGTGTTCCCTGCCGGTCTTCGGGTCGAGTTCGTGGATGTACCCGGCCTGCTCGAAAACCACCGCGCCCGCGCCCGCGCCAGTCCACGCATCCAGCGCCTTCACGTCGAAGTCCGTGAAGCGCGTCGCCTGCGCCAGCTTTTTCGACCTGGTCTCATACGACCAGACATTGGCCACGCCATCGCGGTCGGAGATGAAGTAGACGCTGTCGCCCACCCAGGCAGGGTCCATGTCCTTCGAATCCGTCCACGGCGGCGAGACCAGATCGTAGGTTTTCAGATCAACAATCCAGATGGGCCGGTTCTGCCCGCCGCGATAGTTGCGCCGTTCCTCGTCCCAAGAATTGTTCATGCGGTAGGCGATGCGCGTGCCATCGGGGGAAATCTTGCCCTGATAGCCGCGAGGCAGGGCCATGGGCTCTTCCACGCCGCCTTCAACCGGCACCGTCCAGAAACGGGGCGCGGCGCTGGGGGCCCAGGTAGCGCGGGCGGAAGTGAAGACCACCGCCTTGCCGTCGGGCGTCCAGCCTTGCACCGTGTCGGCGCCGGGATGCCAGGTCAACCGCCTGGGCTCGCCGCCTTCGGCCGCCACCACGTAGACATCGACGTTGCCGGCGTACTCGGCGCTGAAGGCGACCAGCCTTCCATCAGGTGAAAAATGCGGGTTGGTGGTCTGGCCCGCAAAACTGGTGAGCCGCCGCGCCATGCCGCCGGCGCGTTCCACAATCCAGAGATTGTTGGCGTAGGCAAACGCAATCTGCGTGGCGCTCACCGTGGGCATCCGCAGCAGCCGCGTGCCCTGGCCGCTGGCGCCAGTGACCCTGGACGGCAGGCCGGCAAAGACGAGAATCGCCAGCGCAATACTGGCAGCAAGTAGAGTCCGCTTGAACATAAGGTACCCCCAGACTACTTTTTGCCAGCCAGTATAGCAGCCCTTGCTTTGGTGAGGCTGATTGTTAATCTGCACAGCGCGCGCCGGGGAAGTGGGATGAGATTCTAGACGCCGGCAGGCACCACATTGGCCCCCTGCCGGCTAGGCGTTTCGCTCGCCGCCAATTGCGCCCGGAACTGCACGTGCCGCAGTCGCGTCAGTTCGACCAGTGGCCGCCACGCGGCATGCACCAGGTGGTGTTTGATGAGTAGCCGCCAGAACCGGTTGGAGCGCTTGTACAGGTACGACATCGCCAGATACGGCGCCACGGCGCGCCAATCCGCGGGCCGGCGCCGCCAAATCGAGGCGTGCGAGAAGAGGCGCTGATAAATCCAGGCATAACCTCGTTCCAGTTCCTCAGGTGACATGTTTTTCGGCCGGAACACCGCGTGCGCCGTGTCATACAGAGCCCAATCGCGGTGCAACAAACGCCCCTCCGCTTCCATTTGCCGGAACAGCGGCGTCGCCGGATAGGGGGTAAGAATGTGGAACGTCGCGCATTCCAGGCGGTTCGCCTCGATCCAGTCGGCTGTCCGGGTGAAGACGTCTTTCCGGTCGTGATCGAATCCCAAGACGAACGAACCATTCACTTCGATGCCGTTGTCGTGCAGCATGAGGACCCGGCGGGAATAGTCGGCAGTCTTCGGTGTTTTCTTCCTTGCATCAATGAGATTCTCATCTGTGAGCGACTCGAATCCTACGAATACGCCCGTACATCCGGCCAGCGCCATGGCACGGATCAAGGTCGGATCGTCGGTGACATCAATGCTGACTGCCGCGCTCCAAATCTTGTTCAGCGGCTGCAGCGCCTGACACAATTCGCGCAGGTACTCCCGGTTAGATCCCAGATTGTTGTCGATGAAGACCGCGTAGGGTTGCGTATCCGCCAGGAACTCCGCAGCGATCTGGTTGGGATCTCGCATTCGATACGGCATACGCAAGCCATCCGTTGCCAGGTAGCAAAACCCGCACCGGTTGTGACAACCGCGGGTGGCAATCAGACTGGTGGTGGTGAGAAAGCTCCTTCGCGGAAGCAGCGATCGCCTTGGCGCCGGGTCCTGGCGATAGTCACTCTCATAGGTCGCCACATATTTCGATCGCAGGCAGCCCGATTCCACATCCGCTAGAATCCGCGGCCAGATCTGCACGCCATCGCCAACGGCAAGCGAGTCGGCGTATGGCGCACACTCTTCGGGACACGAGAGAACGTGCAGTCCGCCCAGCACGACCTTGCTTCCGCGGCTTCGGTACCATTGCGCCAACTCGAACGCCCGCTTCGCGAAGGTCAGGTGGACCGTGATCCCCACCACCTCGGGCATCACGGCAAATGGCGGCCGCCCGTCCAGGAGGTTCTCGTCCCAATACTGAACCTGCCAGTGTTCTGGCGTCGCCGCGGCGAAACTGGTCAAAGCGAGAGTCGGCGTAAGCACGTGCTTTCCGAAGCTCGCGTTTGGATCTTTTGGGTAGAAGGGATTAATCAGGAGCGCATAGCGCGGCTGTATCGGTCCAGCCGGAACGGCGGGATCCAGCACGGGCGGCCGGCTCATCTCAGGCGGGCGCCATCGGTGCGATGGAGATCGCAACCACGGCTGATTTGCTGCTCTCATAAGAATTACTTTACTGTACAAAGTACTTCATGTCAAGAGTTCTGTTCGAGCCGGCATGCTGAGCCAACGCCCCACCTTAACTCCACCGCCTTCCCGCCCTGCTCCTTGCTCTTCTGTGCGGCGTCCATGAAGGCGAACATCTCCGGCGTTTCCTGGTTCGGCACCGGGGGCGCAACAGTCTGGAAGGTGACTTCGCCACAATTCCCTGACTGCTAAACTAAGTCTTTCCAAACCCATTTGCGGAAACACAAATGCCTCCGCAAACGGTCTTCGACGTGGTTGGCGGCAAGGCACGCTGTGGCACCGCCGGAATGGTTTCGGTGGTTACGGGAATTGGACATGACACGCGACGAGGCGATTGCGGAGATCACCCATAAGTTGATCGAGTTCTACCAGCCTATTCGCATCTACCTGTTCGGATCGGTGGCGCGTGGCGATGACGGGCCGGATAGCGATCTGGATTTTCTGGTGGTGGTCCCGGACGATGCGCCCGAGGACAAATTGCGTCCCGGCGCCGGGCGGAGAGCGGTACGTGGAACCGGGTTCGCCAAGGACATCGTGCCGTGGCGCAAGACGGATTTCGAGGAGCGGGCCGCTTGGGTCAGGGCATCCCTGCCGGCCACCGTCGTGCGCGAGGGAAAACTGCTCTATGACACCCAATGAAGCCCGCGCCAGGGAAACAAGGGAATGGCTCGCCAAGGCCGATGAAGACCTGGCCTCGGCGCGTGTGCTCATCGGGTCCGGCCATATCGCCAACGCGCTCTTCTTTTGCCAGCAGGCCGCCGAGAAGAGCCTCAAGGCTTTCTTGACTTGGCACCAACAGGCGTTCCGGCGAACCCACGATCTGGAGGAGTTGGGTGAGGCCTGCCGCGCGATTGATGGCGCGCTGGCTGCGCTATTGGAGCAGGCGGACGTTCTTTCGGATTACGCATGGAAGCTGCGCTATCCCGGAGCGCTCTACACCCCCGAATTGGAGGAAGCTGAGGCCCTGTTCGACGTTGCCCGCGGCATTTTCCGCGAAATCCAGTCGCGGCTCCATAGTGACGGCGCATGAGCAGCAGCCGGAGCAATCGTCATCACGTCTTTCGAGAGTATACCGAGCCTGCGGTCCCGTCGCACAGCCGGGATCGAACCAAGCCCCTGCACGTTCGCCACCCAGTCCCGATCAAGGAATGGGAACCGTGGCAGCGGCACTTCGTACAGGCTGAGCCGGTGTTGAGTGGTGAGAGGCACGTACAGCACCAGCGCGCGCGGAGGATTGGGATCAGGGCGCGACGCGATTACGACGGGCCGTGTCTTCGCGGCGAGTTCCAGATCCACGAGCCACGCCTCACCAATCCGCTCGAATATGAACTTGCCGCTCGCTAAGCCGCGTCACAAGCCCGCTTAACGCGTTCCACTCAAAACCTGAACGGCGCGCTCCAGCACCACGTCGCGGCCCGCGGCAATCGCCTGCCGGGTGGGTTCCACCCGGACATCCGGCTGCACGCCCACCCCCACGAACTCGGTACCATCGGGCATGCGGTCCCACTTGGTGCAGATGCGGGCGTAGGCGCCGTACACCTCCACGATCAGCGGTTGGCCGGTCGATCCACCGGTGGCAGTGCCCACCAGCTTGGCCCGGCCCGGCATCTTGAGCGGCAGCAGGAAGTCCTCGGCGGCGCTGTAAGTGTTCGGCCCGATCAGGACCGCCACGGGTCCAGTGAAGGGCCGCTCGCCGCGCGGCTCCACCACGCCCGAATCGCCTCCCTCGAAGAGCGGCATCGGCCGATTCCATGCGCGGTAAACCGGCCGGTAATCGCGCGTCCGCCACACCGACGTCTGCGTGACAGGCGTATCGATGAGACGGGCGATCAGCGCGAACCCGATGTCGCTGCTTCCTCCGCCGTTGTTTCGGACGTCAATGATCAACCCCTTCGCCCCCAGGATCTGGGGAAAAATCCTATCGAACTCCTTGACCGCGGCATCGCTGCCGAACGTATTCGCCGCCACGTAGGCAACGCCGCCTTCCAGCATCCGGAACTCGAGCGGCGGCCTTTGTGTCCATGGAGCCGATCGGCGCACGCTGCCGAGGTTGCGCGCCATCCGCGCCTCACGCAGCTCACCATCAGTGCCGCGGAGCCGCACGGCGGCGGTGGAACCCGAGGGGCCTGCCAGCACCAACGAAAACGCACGTGCATCGCGATCCTGCGTGGTAGAGGCCGTTACATATTGGTACTCATCTTCGATCACCTTTGCTGCCGGCCGCCCGTCCACCTCCACCACTTCCATTCCGGGCCGCACGCCGCTCGCCTCCATCTCCGCCGTCGCAGCGACAGCGATAACCACCGGCTTGCCTTCAATCGATTCGATGCGAACGGCCGGAGTGTCGCGGTCATCTAAGGCCATGATGCCCGAATGACCGTCGCGCAATAGAGCCATAACGCGCTTCAGCACGGCGATGTACCCGGCCTGCGATTTCGCCGCGATCACATCAGGCAAGTACCGTTCCAACACGGCATCCCAATCGAGCTCCGGGCGTTGATCGAGAAATACGAAGTTCTGCCGCACCTCGCTCCACAGGCGCGCAAATCCCGCCACGCGCAGCATCCGCACTTCGTCCGGGTCGGGAGACGCCGAAGGGACATAAGTGACGACTCTAGGATCGATCGCCTGCCGAACAACGTTCTCCAGCGTGCGAGCCACCAGGTCTACCCAGCCGGCGATCTGACGCCGCTCCTCCGCCGGGTTCTGGTCGAAGTCGATTGTGAACGGCGCGGCGGCGCAGACGCTGAACAGCCAGCGCTGCGGCTGCACTACGGCGCAGACCGCGCTACGGCCTGCAGGCGCCGCGCTTGTCAGAAACAGAAAGAATCCCGCCGCCGGCATCCCGGAATGTGCCTGGCGTCCGTCGTTGAATACTTTGGCCGCCGCCGCGGGCGTCCCGAATTCGAGGATGTCCACCCACGGCTGCATCGCCGCCGCTTCGAAATGCCGCCACCACACGACTCTTACGAGCGTCACCAGCTTGGCCCCGATCCGCAGGTCCGCCCCAGCCGGCGTTTCCGGTATCGGGAGCCGAATCGCGGTGCGCAGATCCTCCCGCACCCGCACTCTCAACAGGGTCGAGGCGAGCGGCTTGGCGCTCTCGATCAACCTCTGCATGTTCTCAAGCGAAGACGGCGCCTCCTGGGCCGCCGCGACGGCGCACAGGGGCAGCAGGGTCAGGGAACGAAACATGGCTCTCGCAGATTAGCAGAATTGTCGCGCACGCTTCACCATGCCGCAGGCCCGCAGCCCTCTAACGCCCTCACTACCGCAACCCCACCGCCTTCCCGCCCTGCTCCTTGCTCTTCTGCGCGGCGTCCATAAACGCGAATATCTCCAGCGTCTCCTCGTTCGGCACCGGAGGCGCGCCGGTTTGGAAAAACTTCACGATCTGCACCACCAGCGGCCGGTAGTCCGCGGCGGTTGAGGACTTGGGGTGGCTCTCCACCACTTCGCGGCCGCGGATCACGACGGCTCCGTAATCGCTGTAGGGGCGGACCGCGTTGACCGTGCCGATGCGCCCATCGGCCCAGCGGCCTACGATCACGTCGCCATATTCGCCCGAGGTGCGAGTGACGGCAACGCAGCCGCGGCCCATGATGGTGTACAGCAGCTCGATGGGATGCACGGCATACCACGACTGGTCCAGGTAGTGGTG
>Ga0210402_10003279_pt1 | contig 15243 bp, 13 predicted proteins | sample IncBWC7MmetaG_FD_161055 | JGI IMG/M metagenome (GOLD analysis project Ga0210402, IMG submission 161055) | Forest soil microbial communities from Barre Woods Harvard Forest LTER site, Petersham, Massachusetts, United States - Inc-BW-C-7-M | ecosystem: Environmental > Terrestrial > Soil >...
TGACCATGGGACGCCCCGCGGCTTGGCTCGTGCGCTGTCAAAGCATACCGTGATCAAGGCGAAGGCACGGGGCTGGGATCGGCTGAGCAACGGCGACCTGCTGAGAGTGGCGGAGGAAGCGGCATTACACTTGCTGCTGACCACCGACCGAAGGATTCGATATCAGCAGAACCTCACGGGCCGCAAGATTGCCATTATGTCTTGGGCGGCTCCACCCTAATGGTCGCAGGTCCGGTTGCATCTTGAGCGCATCGCAGCCGCGGTGAACACCGCTGCACCCGGCAGCTATACAGAGGTGAACATCCCTTTCGAGTGAGGTTTCCGCGTGGGCCCGTTGACAGACGACCAAACCCGATCGTCCGTCCCACTGCATAAATCCAGCGACACCAGTGTGAAGCGGCGCGCGTCTTTTTGGTTTCCGGGTGCGTCTATATGTTAGATTTGAGATTAGGAGACGAGTTGACCAGCTACGCTCCCATTGCCTTCCTTCTTCAAATTGATCCCTGGAAAATGGTGCAGGATGCCGGGCCGATGGGTTGGGCGGTCCTGGGTTTTTTATTCTGCTTTTCGGTCTTCTCCTGGACCATCATTTTCGCCAAGTGGAACACTTTCCGCGGGGCGCGCAAGATCAATTCCAGCTTCCTGCGCGCCTTTCGCAAATCGCCCGGGATGGATGCCATTGTGGCGGCCAGCGAACGCTACCGGCCGTCGCCGCTGGTGGCGGTTTTCGATTTCGGTTATGAAGAACTGGAGCGTCAGGTCAAGGCGCGCGGCAAGGTGACCAGCCGCACGGCCCTGGAACGCAGCCTGCAACTGGGCATCAGTGAGGAGATCGGCAAGCTGGAACGAAACATGCACTGGCTGGCAACTACGGCATCGGTAACGCCGTTTATCGGGCTGTTCGGCACGGTGCTGGGCATCATCCGGGCCTTCCAGGACTTGGGCAACATGGGCAGCACCAGCCTGAAGGCGCTCGGGCCGGGCATCTCCGAAGCTCTCATCACCACCGCCTTTGGCCTGTTCGCCGCCATACCCGCCGCCATCTTCTATAACCACTTCGGCCATGCGATTCGCGAAATCGGCGCCCGCATGGATGACTTTTCGCTGGAATTCATGAACGTGGCCGAGCGCACGTTCGGCGGGGAGTAGCCAGATGGCATTGTCCGTGAACGGCGGCGGTGGCAGTGGCAGCGGCGGATTCGGATCGCGAAGGCGCGGCGGCATGTCCACGCTTTCGGAGATCAACGTCACGCCTTTCGTGGACGTGGTGCTGGTGCTGCTGATCATCTTTATGCTGACGGCGCACGTGATGGAATTCGGCATCGAAGTGGACGTTCCCAAGGTGCGGCCCGTCAGAGAGAACGCCAAGGAAATGCCGGTGATCAACATCACCAAGGACGGCACCACCTGGCTCAATGACAAAGCGGTGAACATCAATGACCTGCCGGCCGCCATCCGGCAGCGGTACGGCACGACCAAGGGCGTCTATATTCGCGCCGATAAGCAAACCACCTGGGAGTTGGTGGCTCAGGTGACGGCCGAGATGGGTGACGCAAAATTCGTGGTCAACATGGTCACCCAGCCCCTGGATTCCACGGCAAAGGGCAGCAAGCGATGACCCGGCACCCGGACATCCTGGACCCACCGGAACCGCTCAAGAAATGGCTGATGGGTTCGCTGGTTCTGCATGCGGCGCTCACGGCAACGCTGCTGGGCTATAACGCCATTGATCACCACGCCATCCAATTGGGCGCGCCGGACGGCGGCGGGTTCGGTTCGGTTCAGGTCAACAGCGTGCATACCATTGCGCTGCCCAGCACCTCCGGGCCAACCAATCCGGTGGCCAGCGACACCAAAAGCCAGGTGCCCACGCCACCGCCCACCAAGGCGCCACCCAAGCCGGCGGCCCCCGCCAGGGATCTTGATGCGATCGCCATCAAGAGCCGTCTGGCGGAAAAGAAGCCATCCCCTGCGTACAGCGAACCCAACAAGTTTGCGGCGGCGCGCAGAGATCTTCCCAACCAGGCCTACACTTCGGTGCCGCAACAGGTGAGCGATCCCATGTATCAGATGCCGGGAGGAGGGGGCGTCGGCGTCGGCAACAACTCGCCGTTCGGCACCATGTACGGCGAGTACGCCAACCGCCTGCGCGACCAGGTGGCGCGTAACTGGAGGACTTCCGATATCCCCCAGCAGACTGCCAACGCGCCGCGGGCTGCCATCACCTTCACGCTGCACCGTGATGGCTCCGTCACCAACGCAAGGATCACTGGAAGAAGCGGGAACGCGGCCCTGGATTATTCGGCGCAGCGCGCCATTCTGGACGCTGCCCCGTTCCCGCCGCTGCCGGCAGGCTTTCCGAAGAACGATCCGGAAATCGAGTTTCTCTTCGAACTAAAAAGGTAGGGCAATACAACCATGAAAAAGCTAATCTGGTTCGCGATTGCATCGATGGGGGCCTGGCTGGCCCTCTCGGCTCAGGATTTCGGCATCACGGTCAGCAAGAACCGCGAGAAACCAAAGATCGGCATCCCCGATTTCCGCGGCTCCGCCGAGGCACAGCAACACATGGGTGCCTTCAACCAGACACTATGGGATGACGTGAATGGCGCCGGGCTGTTCGATATGGTGGCCAAGACCAGCTATCCGACCATCGTTCCTCAGCAGCCTTCGGACTTCCAGGCGTCCGCATCCTCAGCCCAGCCGGCACGGGGCGGCGGGCGGTTGATGACCGACTGGTCCAGCCCGCCCGCGCAGTTGGACTATCTGGCATTCGGCTACACGGCGGCCCAAAACGGCGTCTTCGTTCTTTCCGCCTGGTTTTACGACGTAAGGCCCAACGTGAGCAGCCACCAGGTGATCGGCAAGCGCTACCTGGGGACGGTGGATGAGGCCGGCGCCCGCAAGACGGCCCACGAGTTCGCGGCCGATATCATCGCCGCGCTGGGAGGCAAATCGATCTTCGGCACCCACATCTATTTCGTCTCGTCGCGAACGGGCAAGAAAGAAATCTGGGTAATGGACCCTGACGGCAAGAACCAGCGCCAGATTACCCACTTCAATTCGATCTCCACGCAGCCGGCCGTCTCGCCCGACGGGTCGAAAATAGCTTTCACTAGCTGGGCCAAGGTGACTCCTGGTATATTTATATTCTCGGTGGATCCGGTCCGCGATTTGCGGTATTACAATCAGAACGCTTCGGTAAACGGGACCCCATCGTTCACGCCGGATGGGAAACAGATTGTCTATGCCTCGTCGGCCGGCGGCCGCTGTTGCCGGGTCTTCATCGCGGGTCTGGACGGGAAGGGTTTACGGCCGATTTCTTCGTCGAGCGCCATCGAAGTCGAGCCCAAGATCAATCCGAAAACGGGGAGCGAGATTGTGTTCGTATCGGGCCGGTCGGGCCCGCAACAGATCTATAAGATGAATATGGATGGAGCGGATGTGGAGCGGCTGACGCCCGGAAACGGCGAAGCCTCCAATCCCTGCTGGCATCCCGACGGGCAATTCATCGCATTCGCCTGGACTCAGGGATTCGCCACCGGGAACTTCAACATATTTACGATGGACGTGGTAAGCCACAAATATATTCAATTGACACACGGCGAGGGACGCAACGAGAATCCTGGTTGGGCGCCGGACGGAGCACATCTGGTTTTTATGTCCAACCGCTCCGGTGGGCGGAAACAGATTTGGAGTATGCTGGCGGACGGAACGCAGCCGCAGCAACTCACCACGCAAGGGGAAAATGAATCACCCGCGTGGGGTAAGTAAACCGAGTTAAGTAAACCGGGGAAGTAACGGAGAATGCAGGAGAGCGATGTTCATGTTCAATAAACGAAAGATCACAGTCATCTGGATGGCGGTTTTGCTCGCGGTGTTTGCCGCCGGTTGCAAGAAGAAGGCGGCTCCGCCCCCGCCGCCGCCCCCGCCGGAAGTGAGGCCTGAGCCGCCGAAGCCGGTTCCCGCAGCGCCGTTGATTTCGCAGTTTGCGGCCGAGCCGGCGTCAATTCAGCGCGGTCAGTCTTCCACGTTACGTTGGGAGGTAACTGGCGATACCACCAACATTTCGATCAACCAAGGTGTGGGAGTGGTGCCGAAGACCGGCAACCAGCGAGTCAACCCCAGCGATTCAACTACCTATACCTTGACCGCGACTGGACCCGGTGGCACCACCACGGCTCCGGCAACTGTGAGCGTTGAGGCTCCGCCTCCGCCGCCTCCTCCGCCGCCACCGCCGGCGGCCACGATCACGCTGGACAAGCGCCTGGAATCCGACGTCCAGGATGCTTTCTTCGACTACGATAAGAGCGAAATTCGTGCCGACGGGCGCGACGCGCTGACCAAGGACGCGGCTGCTTTGAAGAGCATCCTGGCCGACTTCCCGAATGCCACCATCGTGGTGGAGGGCCACTGCGACGAGCGCGGCTCGGCCGAATACAACCTGGGGTTGGGCGACCGGCGCGCCAGTTCCGCCAAGGAGTTCCTGCAACAGCTTGGGGTTCCGGCCGACCGGTTGAAGACCATCAGCTACGGCAAGGAACGGCCGCAGTGCAGCGAACAGAACGAATCATGCTGGCAGAGGAACCGGCGGGCCCACTTCGCTCCCGGGCAGTAGGTTTCTCCAGGAAGCCGGTAGCTCCTGAAACTAGTAGCTCCTGTAGGAAGATGGGTACAGAGTCAGAAACGGCGCGGACCGGGCGGGGCCAGAACCGGCCGGTCCGCGATAGGAGACTTGTATGAAGTTCCGACGCGTGTCATGGATGGCCCTGTTGGTTTGCGTTCTATTGGCCGCACCGGCGCTATCGTTTGCGGCCAGCAAGGAAATCACGGAACTGCAGCGGGACGTGGCTCTGTTGCAGCAGCAACTCCGGGACCTGCAGCGTTCCCAGGACGAAAAGCTCGCCGCCTTATTGGAATTGGCGCGTCAGGCCGTCGACACCGCCAACAAGGCCAACACCGGCACGGCGATCATGCAGAGTTCGCTCAGCAAGAACCTGGAAGAGCAACTCAAACAGGTGGTGGGGCCGGTGGTGGGCATGAATGCGCGCATGGACGCCGTATCCAACGACGTGCGGACGCTGCAACAGGCGGTCTCCGACATGGCCAGCCTGATGGCGAAGATGCAATCGCAGTTGAACGACCTCACGACAGCGGTGAAGGCGATCAACATCGCCCCCGTTCCGCCTCCGCAACCGGGAACCACCATCGGCGGCGCTCCCGGCGGCGTTCCGGGCCAGGAGGCTCCGCCGATGCAGGCGACCGATCTCTACCAGAATGCGATGCGGGACAAAGGGAGCGGGAAACTGGAACTTGCGTTGCAGGAGTACGCCGATTATCTCAAGTGGTATCCGACCGGCGAGTTCGCGCCCAACTGCCAGTTTTATATCGGTACCATCCACTATGGTCAAGGCAACTACGAGGCCGCGGCCAAGGATTTCGACAAGGTCCTGGAAATGTACGGGGAGACCAGCAAGACCAAGGAAGCGCGGCTCTATAAGGGCCGCAGCCTGGTGCACTTGCCCGGCCACAAGACGGAAGGCGCCGACGAGTTCCTGGAGTTGATCAAGGGCTACCCCGGTACCGATGAGGCCAAGCAGGCCTGTTCGGAGCGGATAGCTCTGGGATTGCGTTGCCCGGCGCCAGGGGCGCCCACCAGGAGCACCGGGAAGAAGGGGAATAAGAGGTAGTCAGTCATCAGTCGTCAGTCTTCAGTAAAACCGGCGCCCGCGAGGCGCGAGGCGTTTTCACTGATCACTGACAACTGATCACTGATAACTGCCTATGCTCACCACCTACCAAGACCTGGCCCAACTCATCGACCACTCGCTGGTGAAACCGGAACTCAGCGACGAGCAGGTGGTGGAAGGCATTTCACTGGCGAAACGCTACGGCGTGGCCTCGGTCAGCGTGCGGCCGTGCGATATCGACCTGGCGGTGCGCACCTTGCAGGGTAGCACGGTGAAGGCGGGCAGCGTTTCGGGCTTCCCGCACGGGTCGCAAAACACCGCCACCAAGCTCTACGAAACGCGCGACCTGTTGCGCCGCGGAGCCAGGGAGATCGACATGGCGATCGCTATCTCCAAACTGATTTCTCGCGAATTCCAGCATGTGCAGATGGAACTGCTGCAGATGTCCGAGCTGTGCCATAAGGAAGGCGCGCTGTTGAAGGTGATTCTGGAGACGGGCTACCTTACCGATGAGCTCCAGATCATCGCCTGCCGCTGTTGCGAGCGGGCGGAAGTGGATTTTGTCAGAACATCCACGGGTTTCGGTCCCAGGGGCTGCACCATTGAGGATATCAAGCTCATGCGGAAATACGTTCCCGAGGAGATCGGGGTGAAGGCGGCGGGCGGACTGCGGACGGCGGACCAGGTGCTGGAAGTTTACGCGCTGGGTTGTACGCGAATCGGCACTACGTCCACGGCGGCAATTCTGGACGAGTGGAAGGCGCGGCTGGCGTCCAACCCGCCGCCTGTTGCACCGGCGCCGGCATAGGCCGTGTTATTCTGGAGACTTCGTAATCGAAGATGGTGCAGACGAGGTCGCTCCCCCGCATATGTATCGCGTTGGGACTGCCGGACGTTCCAACACTGCTTGATCATGCCAGGCGGGAAGCTGAGTCCGGTGAGATCTTCCTGGAATTTCGCCTGGATTTTCTGGACCAGCCATGCAAGGGAGCGGAGGCGATTGCGAAGTTTCTGGAGCAATTTCCAGACACCATCATCCTGGCCACCTGCCGCCGCCACCAGAACCACGGAAAGTTCAACGGGAGCATCGAAGAGCAGCTTGCGGTGCTTGACCTGGCGGTGCGCAATGGCGCGCACGCCATCGATGTGGAGATCGAAACCGCCGAGGTGGCGCAGGAACGCCTGAGCCTGTTCCGCGCGCGTACCCAGGTGATCGTGTCGTATCACAACTTCGAAGCCACGCCGCCCATGGATACGGTGCTGAACCGGGTGATGCGCGTGCCGGCCGACGCCTATAAGGTAGTCACCACGGCCCGAAAACCCTCGGACAACGTGCGCGTGCTGACGGCCGCCAAGGCGTTGCCCAAGCAGCGGCTGATCGTACTGGCGATGGGCGAACTGGGGTTCCCCACGCGCGTGCTGTCCCCGGTGTTCGGCGGCGTCTTCACTTACGCCGCGCCGATTATGGCCGAGGGCACGGCGGCCGGACAGGTGAGCGCGCGCTACCTGCGGCACCTGTACCGGGTGGAGAAGCTGGGAAAAACGGCCAAGATTTACGGCGTGATTGCCGACCCGGTGCGGCATTCGATTTCGCCGGCGGTGCACAACCGGGCCTTTCAATCGCGGCGCGTGGATGCGGTGTACCTGCCGTTTCTGGTGTCGCCGGCTTATCTCCGGGACTTCTTCTCGATGGCCGCCAAGCTGCCGCTGGCAGGCTTCAGCGTGACCATTCCGCACAAGCAGAAAATCCTGCGGTACCTGGACGTGGTGGACCCTCTGGCCCGGCGTATTGGCGCGGTCAACACGGTGTGGCGGAAGGCCGGCAAGTGGCGGGGAACCAACACCGATGCCGCGGGCGTGACCGGGCCGCTGAGCCGGCTGATTCGGCTGCCGAAATCCTCGGTCTTGATTGTGGGCAACGGCGGAGCGGCGCGCAGCGCGGCCTGCGCGCTTTCCGACGCCGGCGCCAAGATTTCCCTGGTGGGCCGCAACGTGGACCGGGTGCGCGCGCTATCCAAGATCTGCGGCGCCGAAGCCCTAATGAAGGAGCAACTGGATGCGCACTATTTCGATGCGGTGGTGCATGCCACGCCGCTGGGGATGTATCCCCACGTGAACGATTGCTTCTTCAACGGCAGAATCCCGGCGGACGTGGTCTTCGACATGGTTTACAACCCCATGGAGACAGTGCTGGTGAAGAAGGCGAAGGAACAGGGCAAATCGGTGGTGCCGGGGCTCGACATGTTCATCGAGCAGGCGCTGCGGCAATTCGAGATCTGGACGGGAGAGACGGCGCCTCGGGTGGTAATGGAAAAGGCGGCGCTGGAGGCGTTGGAACATAAGTAGTGGTGACCCCTCTGGGTCGCCTTTCGGAGCTTTATGCAACTCACGCGTCGCAAACTGGCGGCGGTTCTGACCTCGGGAGCGGCGTTGGCGCCAACCGCGGTTTTGGCGCAAACCGCGGCCGTTGCGCAAACCCCCGCTGCGCCGCCCGACGATCTGTTGCAGGCCGCGCGGGACCGCAATCAAGCCAATGCCCGGGCGCTGGCTGCCGAACCCGTCCCCATGGCCACCGAACCGGCCTTCCAATTCAAGGCCTGAGGCACCGGCATGGCGACCATCGGACACGACGTCTTCTTCGCCTCGATTCCGGAGTTGAACGCCCGGCTCAAAACCAAGGAATTCACCGCCGAGGACTTGGCCCGCGCTTTCGCCGACCGCCTGGCGCAACTCGGTCCGCGGTACAACGCGCTGGCGCTTCCACTCAATCAGGAGGCCATCCGCGCGGCCAAAGACGTCGACAAGGAACTCAAGCGCGAGCGCTTCCGCGGCCCGCTGCAAGGCATTCCTTACGGCGTCAAGGATCTGCTGAGCTACGCCGGGCAGCCGACCACATGGGGCGCCAAACCGTATGCCGGGCAGGTGTTCGACTACCACGCCACGGTGATCGAAAAGCTGTCGGAGGTGGGCGCGGTGCTGGCGGGAAAGCTGGCCATGGTCTCACTGGCGGGCGGCGGCGGATACCGGCTGGCATCGGCGTCGCTGACCGGGCCGGGGCTGAACCCTTGGGACCGGACGCGCTGGTCGGGCGGTTCGTCGAGCGGATCGGCGGCCGCGGTGGCGGCGGGGCTGGTGCCGTTCGCCATTGGCTCCGAGACTTCGGGATCGATCATAACGCCGGCGGCTTTTTGCGGCGTGGCGGCGCTGCGGCCGACTTACGGCTTGGTGAGCAGGCACGGCGCCATGGCGCTTTCCTGGACGCTGGACAAGCTGGGGCCGTTCGCGCACACGGCGGAAGATTGCGGGCTGATCCTGCAAGCGATCGCAGGCAAGGATGCCAAAGACCCGGGGTCGGCGGGGCGAAGCTTCTACTATACGCCGCAGTACGCCCGTCCCATGAAGGATCTGCGGGTGGGCTATGCGCCGGTGGATTATTCGGAGTGGGCTGAGCCGGCCGCGCGCCCGGCGTTTGACGCGGCCCTGGCGGTGTTGAAAGCCGCGGGCGCGGAGATGATCGAGACGAAATTCCCGCAGTTTCCGTATGGCGCGGCGCTCTCGACGATTCTGGCGGCGGAGCAGGCCTCGATATTCGAACCGCTGATCGCTTCGGGCAAGGTGAACGAACTGGCCGACCCGGCGCAGATCGCCGGATTGAAAGCGAGCCTGGAGGTGCCGGCGAAGGACTACTTGAAGGCGATGCGGTTGCGGCGTCTGATGCAGGCAGCCATCACGCGGATGTTTGCCGAGGTGGACGTGCTGGTGGCGCCGGCGCGGACGGGCCCCGCGCCGAAGGTGGATCAACCGCTGGACCGCGGGGCGGGAGTGGGTGTGGCCGCGCCGGCGCCGAAGGACCCGGGCTTCCGCGCCATCATTCAGGCGGGGAATCTGGCGGGGCTGCCGGCGCTGGTGCTGCCGTGCGGCTTGGCCGACGGCCTGCCGGTGGCGCTGCAACTGGTGGGGGCGCCGTTTTCGGAGAATACGCTCCTGGCGCTGGGGCGCGAGTTTCAATCGAAGACGGATTGGCACAAGCGGCGACCGCCGGGGGTGTGAGGGCTTGGCTTTACCGCTGAGGCGCGGAGGAAGCGGAACGGGAGTTGAATGGGCTTGAAGGGTCATCGCCGAACCGGGGTTGGCGCGCGGAGGAAGCGGAGACACGCGGTGGTTTCAAGAGGCAGTGTGGGGTGCACGTGAGGGTGCAAAGCCGGCACGACTATTCGCCCGAAGACCCGGTCGCATCGGCTTGGGCCAAGACGGCGGCCTTTACAAAACGAAAGCTCCAACGCTACGGGCTGCTCACGCTTGGGAACGTCGCTGCGCTTGCGCTCATTCTGAAAGGTATGCCGGGCCACGTCCTGTGGCCCATGCTTGGCATACCGTTAGTCATTTCCTTCGCTGGCTTCTTCACTCCAACCATCTACTACGGAGCGATGCTGATTTCGGGGTGGCTCGACAAGAGGCAATACCCGTGAACCAGGCGCGCAGGCGAGGACGCCTACGCTACTACTATGGCTGCGAAATCCAAGACGGCGCGCCGCTGGTTGGTGCGCGGGCGGGTGCAGGGCGTGGGCTATCGGTACTTCGCGCAGCGCCGGGCGGTGGAGTTGGGGCTCGCAGGGTACGCGCGCAATCTAGACGATGGGAGCGTGGAAGTGTACGCGGTGGGGCCGGCGGACCGGCTGGACGACCTGGCGGGGATGCTGCATCGCGGGCCGCGCTGGTCGGATGTTCGCGGCGTGGAGGAGATGGAGGCCGCGGTGCAAGCCATCGGGGAATTCCGGATTGAGTAAGACTCCCGGGGGCTGCGGCTCCTGGGGCGACTGGCCAAACTTTGGCCAACCCTGGACGGAAACAAACGGCTTAACGATGACTTCCGGCCAAACTTTGGCCAGCCGCGTTTTTCCGCTTACTTTTCCCGCACGCTCAGCACCTGATTCACCTTGACGTCTTCCAGCACCTGCACGACGCCCGACGGCCAGCGGATTTCGATCTTCGGGATCTGCGCCAGCTTGCCCAAGCCGAAATGCACGCCGGCGTGGCTGGAGGAGGCGTAGCCCACCGCGCTCGACATGTGGTTGTACTGGTCGCCGATGCGGACACGCGCGCCGATGCCATCGCGATTGCTGCGCACGCCCACCAGTTTGAGGACGATCCAGTTTCCGGCGGGGCCCAGGTTCTCCCAAACCTCGGCCGGTTCGCCCAGGCATGAGACCACGACGTCGACGCGGCCATCGCCGTTGAGATCGGCATAGGCGCTGCCGCGGTGGGCGCGCGCGGTGACCTGCCCGGCTTCGGCGGAGACGTCGCGGAAGGTGCCGTTCCCCAAATTGAGGTAGACTCCGTTGGGCTCTTTGTACCTGGCTGCCTCGAACTGCTCCACCAGGTCGTTGACGTGGGAGTTGGCGGTGAAGAGGTCCTTCCAGCCATCGTTGTTGAAGTCGAACAGGCCGATGCCCCAGCCGCTGTGGTGAATGCTTAGCGGAGCCAGTTTGCTGGCGTACCCTGCATCGGTGAAGGCGCCCTTGCCCAGGTTTCGAAACAGCGGAAAGGTTTCGCCGGCCAGCGCGGTGACGGCGATGTCGGGCAAGCCATCGTTGTTGTAGTCGCGGAAATCGGCGCCCATGCTGGCCACCGCGCGGCCCTGGTCGGGCAGCGCCACACCGGCCGTCAGCGCTACCTCTTCGAAGGTCCCGTTGCCGCGGTTGTGGAAGAGGAAGTTGGGCATGTTGTCGTTGGTGACGAAGGCGTCCATGAAACCATCGCCATCGTAATCGGCGAAGGCGACGCTCATGCCGCGGCCGGCGTATTTGGCGATGCCCGATTCCTTCGACACGTCTTGAAAGGTTCCATCGCCGCGATTGTGGTAAAGCGTGGAGGGCAAGCCGTCGAAGTACTTCGGGTGGCAATAAATGCGTAGGCTGCGGGACGCGTCGCCGCAGTACCTGTCGTCGGCCGGCCACCTGGCGTAGTGGACCACCAGCAGGTCCAGCTTGCCGTCGTTATCATAGTCGAACCAGCCGGCAGCCACGGCCCACTGGTCGCTCTTGATTCCGGCCTTTTCGGTGACGTCCTCGAACTGGCCGTTGCCAAGATTGCGATAGAGGATGTTGCGGTTGACGCCGGCCACGAACAGGTCCACATTGCCATCGTTGTCGTAATCCGCGGCGGCGGCGCCCATGGAGTACCCGGCGCCTGACACGTGGGCCTGCTCGGTGACGTCGGTAAACTTCATGCTGCCGGCATTGCCGCCATCGTTGCGGTAGAGGCGGTTGAAGTACTTCGGCGAATCTTTCTGGAGCGAGGGAACGGCGGCGCCGTTGGTGAAGAAGAGATCGGGGCGGCCGTCGCCATTGTAATCGAAGATGGCGACCCCGCCGGGCATGGTTTCGATCAGACGCTTCTGGGGGGTGGGACTGTTTTCGAGGACGAAGTGGACGCCTGAGGATTCGGCTACATCGCGGAAGTGGGGCAGGTCTGCAACCTGCCCCAGGAGGAAGCTACCAAAAACAACACAGGCAAGAATGCCTGTGCTACGGACTGTGCTGCCGGCTGTAAAACTACCAGGTCCCGCGGATGCCAAAGCGGATCTGCCGTTCACCGTAAGAGCTGAGAATCTGCATGAAGGTGCCGGAGGTCACGCTGCCGCTGCTCACGCCGTTGAAGTGCGACGTGTTGGGAAGGTTGAAGAACTCGCCGCGGAACTGGGCTTTGAAGCGTTCCTTGACGATGAACTCACGCGTGACATCGATGTCCGTGTTCCAGACGCCGGGATTGCGCAGAATGTTGCGGCCGCCGGTGCCGAAGGTGTTGGCAGCGGTAACGGCCGCCCAGGCTGTGGTGGTGTTGTAGTAGAGTTGACCAGGTCCCACATTGCCGAGCAGGGTGGCCGGACCGATCTGGTTGGCCGTCTGGGTATTGTTGGGCGCATTCAGAGACGAACCCGGAGCCGTGACCGTGAACGGAGTGCCGGTGTAAGCGGCCATCACGCCGTTGACCTGCCAGTTGCCGAGGATGGCTGCCCCAACACCAGACTTAACCATGGATTTGCCCTTGCCGAACGGCAATTCATAAACCCAGCCCACTTGGAAAACGTGGGTGCGGTCGTATCCGGCGGCTGCGCGATTGCGCTGGAACACGGGCGCCCAGTTCCAACCCACGCTGACCCAGCCATCGTCATCGGTGTAGTCGATGGCCTTGGAGTAAGTGTACGCGCCCTTCACCATCAGGCCTTTGGCGAATGACCGGTTGATAGCCACCTGCAGCGAGTTGTATTCAGAGCTCAGGTAGCCATCCCACATGTTGGTGGGGACGGTGCGGCCGAACTGGGCGAATTCCGGCAGCCCGGGGGTAGTGGCAGTCGCGGTGGTTCCGGAACCGGGGAAGCCGGAGTTGATATCGCGGTCCGCCAGAATGTGAACCGAATGCGAGCCAACGTAGCCGACCGAGGTCAAAAAGTCCAACGGCAGCTTCCGTTCCACGGTGAAGTTAAAGGACTCCACATAGCCGCGGTGAATCTCGCCGGCCCACGGACTGCGTTCCGAGGCATTACTCGGCAACGGAACGACGCCGGTCGAAAGGTTCGGCCCAACCGTGTTGGGAACACCCTGCTCGAAGGTGCTGGACCAGCCGTAGCCGGACGCCGTGTTGGCAAAGTTGACCACAATCGGATACCAGCCGCGCAAGGGCCGCGAGAAGGGGATGGGGTCGAAGTTAATGCCGAAGCCGGCGCGGATCACGGTCTTGTCGCCCAGGCGGTATGCCAGGCCGATGCGCGGCGCGAACAGCTTGTGGCTTACGCTGATTCCGGCGTTTTCGGGAACGTTGCCGCGCCCGCCCAGGGAGACGTTGTTGGTAGAGGGGTCATAACTCTCAATGCCGTAGCCGGCGCGGGTCATCAGCGGGTAGAATTCGTAGCGAAGACCGAAGTTGACGGTCAGGTTGCGGCCCACCTGCCACCGGTCCTGCACGTACCAGCCGAATTGCCACTCGCGTCCCGTCGCCAGAATGTACTCCAGACTCTTCTCGGTGTCGTCGGTCAGGCCCAGCAGGAAAGCCGCGTAGGCGTTGAACTGGGTGGTGGCCGCGCCGCCGTTCAGTGCGGTTTCCTGGCCGTTGAATCCCATGCCGCCGCGCGGACCAAAGTTCCCGATTTCCGGCTGCCAATGGTTCAAGTGGTGACGCACCAGGTCGAAACCAAGGCGGATTTCGTGGGCGCCGTGCAAGATCGTCAGGTTGTCGCTCTGCGTATAGCTTTCTTCCACACGGGTGACCGGCATCCAGTTGGGCACACCGAAACCGGTATAGCCGGAGACGGAGATATCGGGGAAGCCGCTCTGCCGGATATCGGGACCGTTGCTGTTCGGAATGCCGAACTGCAGCCCGTAGTTGGTGCCGAAATCGTTGGGCGTGACGGCCTGCCCCTGCCGTTCATAGCCCAGCACGCCATCCAGAATGATGTGCGGCGAGAACGTGTGAGTGTGACCAATGGTCCCCACTTGGATCAAAGTGTGGCCGAGGCCAGGGTCAGATCCGCCAAGTCCGGGACCGCCCGCGATGCCAAACACGGCTTTGCCACCGGAAGTGGCCCACATGCGCCCGTATTTGCCCCAGATGGTTTCCTTGTCGTTGGCCACGAAATTGATCTTGGTGTCGAAAAAGTTCCGGCTCAGGATGGGGCCGCCGGCGGCGTAGAAGTTACTCGCATTCGGGTTCGGGCTGGCGTAATTGGCGCCGGGATAATAACTCTGCAGCTTAAGGGCGATCGGGTCCAGCCGGGCGGTGGGAATAATGTTGCCGGCGAAAGGCGTGCGGCCAGTGCCACTGGCGGCGCCGGTTTGCGGGTCGTAGATCACGGTGGAGACGCCGCTGAAATCGCCGGCCTTCTGCGCAGCCGTTGGAACCGTATAAAACGCCGGAGCGCCCTGGCGCTGCCTGGTGCCGTCAAAGCTCAGGAAGTAGAAGAGCTTGTTTTTCCGGATGGGGCCGCCCACGGTAGCGCCGAAATTGTTATAGATGCTGAGCGGCTTGTCCGTGCCGGCAGCCTGGAAAAAGTTCCGCGCTTTCAGATGCTGGTCGTCGTGGAATTCGAACGCGCTGCCGTGGATATCGTTGGTGCCGGACTTGGTCACCAGCGTGATGGCCGATGCGCCCGCCATGCCCTGCTCGGCATTGGCCGCCCCGGTGGTGACATTCACCACTTCGACGTTCTCTTCCGGCGTGACGTAGCCCACATGGTGGGGCAGCCAGACGTTGACGCTGGCGGCGCCGTCAATGCGCGTGATGTTGGTCTGCGCGTTGGCGCCGTTGATGTGGGTGTTGAGCGCGCGGCCGGGGGTATCGGTGATGGAGTTTTGCAACGCGGCCGGCATGGCGCCCGGCACCAGGTTAATCAGGCTCTGGTAGTTCCGGTAGCCGCTGAGCGGCAGGCTGGTGATGGCCTTGCTGACGATTTCGGAGTGTGTGTCGGCCTTATCGGTTTGCAACGCGGCCTGGGTGGCTTCCACGGTCACCGTCTCGGTGAGTTGGCCGACTTCCATCTTCACATCCGCGCGCGTGA
>Ga0210402_10003280_pt1 | contig 15240 bp, 13 predicted proteins | sample IncBWC7MmetaG_FD_161055 | JGI IMG/M metagenome (GOLD analysis project Ga0210402, IMG submission 161055) | Forest soil microbial communities from Barre Woods Harvard Forest LTER site, Petersham, Massachusetts, United States - Inc-BW-C-7-M | ecosystem: Environmental > Terrestrial > Soil >...
GAACAGCTCTTCGAGCAGTTCCCTATCTTCGAATTCTTCGGGCACATGAATTGCTTTGGGCAAATATTCCGCGTCGAGATAAAGCTGTTTTAGAAGCGCAGGAACGAATTCGGTGGGATTAAATTCTTCGAGGTCCTCCCAGTAGAATTCGCGGCGGTCCACGACTCGGCCACCGCGCAAGTGAAAGAGATTCGCGGCGACGAGCGGCGGTTCAGCATAGTACGCGAGGACGTCTGTGTCATCGCCTTGCGCTGACGCGATGCGTTGGCGCTCTTCGATGTCTTCCATGGTGCGAAGGAGATCGCGATAGGCGGCGGCTTGTTCGTAGAGTTCTTTTTCTGCCGCAGCGGTCATGCGCTGCTCAAGGCTCTTGACGAGGTCGTGGCGGCGGCCCTCGAGGAACATGCGAACGTCGCGCGCGGCTTCGGCGTAGCGTTCATCGGTGGTGAGGCCGGGAACGCAAGGGCCGAGACAGCGATGAATGTGATATTGCAGACAGGGGCGGGGATGCGGACGAGTGAGATCCACGACGCAGCTCGGAATCAGAAAACGCTTGTGGACGAAATGGAGAATGCGTCGCGCGAGGCTGGCGGGAAAGTATGGACCGAAGTAGAGCGAACCGTCTTTTAGGATGCGGCGCGTGAAATAGACGCGGGGATATTTTTCGGCGGCAGTGAATTTGATGTAGGGATAAGTCTTGTCGTCCCGAAGCATGATGTTGAACTTCGGGTGGTATTGCTTGATGAGATTGTTTTCGAGGGCGAGCGCTTCGCGTTCGTTTTCAACGACGATGGTTTCGAGGTCGGCGATTTCGCGGGCGAGCGAGCCGGTTTTTGCGTCCATCCATCGCGATTCGAGGAAATAAGAACGGACGCGATTGCGCAGAGCGCGGGCTTTGCCCACGTAGATGACGTGGCCGCCGGCGTCTTTGAACATGTAAACGCCCGGGCTCTCGGGAAGCTGAGCGGCTTTTTCTCGGGGTTCCATAGAATCGCGGAGAACGTTTCAGTTGCCAGACACTCCTCATCATACTAGAGTCACGAAAATTCTTTGGATTCCATGGCGGGAATAGGACGCATTCCACAGTTTCGGAGGCAAGAACGATGTGTAATCTGAATAACCAATCGCACAGCAAGCATGCGCATGTCCATCCTCACAAATATGGGCCGCACAAGCACGGAAAACCAGACGACGCGACGCGGCGGGCGTTCTTGATGCAGCTAGCTTCGGCGGCTGTGCTGGCGCCATGGGCACTTGGCCAGAAGAACGGTCGCGCGGAGATGGCGGAGAGGTTTCGGCAAATCTCGGAGGACTACGAACTTAAGGGCCTTGCCGAGCCGTTCAAAGGCATTACGACGAATGGGACGGCGATTCCGGGACTGTTTGAAATCGCGCCCGCAGGCGTTTCCACGGAACCCGTTCGAAATGCGGCTGAAAAATTCATCGGAACTTTGAGTGGCGGCCAGCTTTCAAAAACGATGTTCCCCGTCGATGACATGCAGTGGCGCAAGTGGATGAATCAGCATTTCTATGTGCGCCAGGGAATCAGTTTTTTGGAGATGAACGAAACACAGCGCGAGGCGGCCTTTGGATTGATGCGGGTCTCCTTGAGTGCGAGAGGAATGGAATTAACGCGCAACGTAATGCGGTTGAACGAAACGCTGGCGGAGCTGACAGACGACCATGATTTTCTTGGCGAGTGGCTTTATAACATCAGCATCATGGGCGCGCCATCGGCGACGCAACCCTGGGGATGGCAATTGAGCGGGCACCACGCGATCGTAAATTATTTTGTTCTCGGAGATCAGGTGGTTGTAACGCCGTTCTTTTTCGGCTCTGAGCCTGTAAAAGCGACTTCCGGAAAGTACAAGGGAATAGAGATTCTGCAAAAGGAGCAAAACGACGGGTTTGCGATGCTGCAATCGCTTTCCGAGACGCGCCGCAAAGCGGCGGTTTTGGATTTTTCCAAGACCGGGAACAATAACCTGACAGAAGCATTTAGAGACAACGTTGTCCTCGACTACGCGGGATTGCGCGGGTCAGACATGGAGAAAGCAGAGCGCGGACGCATGCGAGAGCTCATTCAGCTTTATGTAGGCAACATGGACGACGGGCACGCACGCGTGAAAATGAATGAAGTGGACAAACACATGGAGAATACCTGGTTTGCCTGGATCGGCGGGACTGCTGCGGACAGCGCCTTCTACTACCGTTTGCAGAGTCCCGTCATTTTGATTGAGTTCGACCATCAGCGGCCCGCGAACCTCTCAAGGTTTGCAGCCGACCCGAAAAAGCCGGTACAACAGCACATTCACTGCGTAATCCGGACACCGAATGGAAACGACTACGGCAAGGATCTTTTAAAGCAGCACTATCTGAAGCATCCGCATCCACAGTCGTAGGGGCGCAACACGCGGGCATCCGCAGACACTCAGGCGGCTTTTGCCGATGCGGTGAATGCTGCCGCATTCTTTCTGACGAACTCTTGTACTCCCAGCGGTTCTTGGCCCGTCAGTGTGCGTACGTCGTCCGACAACCGGTCGAAGCGTCCCGCGCGATGCAGATCGCCCATCGCCGCCAGGTGGTTCACAACGTGAACCGGCCAGCCCCGCTTGAGCAGCTCGGCCCGCCACGGCTCGACCGGAATATCCTGATAGGTGATCGTGCGGCCCAGCGCCTTCGAATATTCCTGTGCAAAGAAATGCATGTTCTCGGACTGCGGACCTGTCAGGTGATAGATCTTGCCGATGTGCGGATGCGGATTGGCGAGCAGCGCGGCGATCACCCGCGCAACGTCTTCCGCTGCCACCGGCGAAGTCTTGCCCTCCCCGAACGGTAGCCTGATCTGATCGGATTCCCTGACTGAATCGGGAGTCAAAGTCAGGAAGAAGCCCTCGAGAAAAACTGTCGGCCGCACGTGCACAACCGGCAGGCCAGACCAGTTCAGCGCCTGCTCAGCGAGCCAATGCAGCTTGTGCTGCGGGCTCGGCGTCGTTTCGGTAATGCTCATCTGCGAGACCGTCATCTGCGACATATTGATGAACGCTTTCACGCCGTGATGCTTCGCTACTGCCGCCGCATTGACCGTCGCTGCCAGATAGGCATCGGACACCGACATGCCAAAGTACATCGTCTCGCAGCCAGCGATTACCCTATGCATGGAATCGAGATCGAGCAGATTGCCGACCACTACCTCCGCACCCATGCCGCGCAACGCCTGCGCGCGTTCGTCTTCATTTCGCACCATCGCGCGCACCGTTTTGCCTTGCTTCAAAAGCAGTTCGGTGACCGTGCGTCCTACCGCGCCGACGCGGCCCGCGGCGCCAGTAACCAAAATGGGATTTGCCATGTTTTCCTCCTGTGGTTCAGCTGAATCGAAAGACCATCAAAGCGTCAAATGGTGAGAACGACCCTGCCGAACGGGCGATCCTCGATAAGGTAGCGCAGAGCATCGGCCGCCTCGGCCAGCGGGAAGGTCTTGGCCACGATTGGCTTGATTGCGCCGGATTGAAGCAGCGGGACGATGATGTTCCATGCTTTCTCCCAAGCCGCCGGCGGCTGAGCAAACAGCGAGAAGCTCTTCATCGCGGCACGCTTCCAGATCAAATCCGTAAGATCAATGGTTGCTTTGCGGCCTGCCGAATAGCCGAGCGTGGTGAGGCTTCCTCCGGGCGCAAGAGTGGAAAGCGCCTCGCTCAGAATCTCGCCCCCAATGGCATCGATCACAATATCCGCACCGTATCCGTTGGTGATCCGGCGCACTCCGCTGCTTAACGTCTCTGAGGAAAGATCAATGACCTCATCGAATCCAAGCGCCTTCGCGTGCTCGGCCTTCTTGTGATTCGTGGTGCTGGAGATGGCATGTTTTGCGCCCAGGGCACGCGCCAGCTGTGTGGCGGCGTTGCCAACCGATCCTCCGATTGCCGGCGCAAGCACCGTTTTGCCAGCCTGAAAGCCCGCGAGGTCGAGGGCAATCTGCGCCGTAAGATAGGCGACTGGAAGCCCTGCGGCGCTCGCGTCGTCAATACGGTCAGGTATCAAGCAAAGGTTCTCTTTTCGCACAGCTAGCCATTCGCTGTAGGTCCCGTCTTCGGCGACACCGTATAGTCCTGTGAACATCACGCGCGAGCCGGCTGGGAACTCCGTTCCGCCTCCCTCCTCTACGATGCCCGCTCCTTCATTCCCAAGGACCAGTGGCGCCTGCGCTTTGGGGTATTGGCCTGACAAGATCGTGTGATCGAGAGGTGTAACGCCCGCGGCAGTCATCCGAACCAGCACTTTCCCATTCGAAACCTGTGGTTTCGGAAGATTGACCAACTCCAAATCTCCGTAACTGTTGAATCCTCTCGCTCTCATTGTTCGCATAGAATTCTCCTGTTCCTTTGATCTTCAGCTTACAGCTCAGCTGCGCCGTTGCGGGCTTCAATAGCTTTGACGGAGTTTACAAAAGCTTTTTCCAAAACGGTTTTGCCGATGGTGCGGAGCACGAAGCCAAGCGAACGTCCTTTGAGGTTTTTTCCTTCGCGTATGACGACGAGGTTGATGTCGGTCTTGCCATCGGGCTGACGCGTGAAGTTGTAGATGTGGCCGGACGCACCTCCCCACACATTAGAGTCGGTCGTTGTGAGGACGACGTGGTTTGGATTGGACCAGTCGTAGTGCAGGCGTTCCCAGATGCCGCCGGAGCCTTCGGTGACGTCGGCTTCCGATTGGCCCAGGTGATGAACCTTCAGATACTCGTCGGCGCTATTGCCAAAGAGTTTCGAGCGGCCAGGCCCGAAGTCGGTGAGCCCAGCGATGTACTGCCCGGGGGTTAAGGTTGTTGAATGGCGAAATTGAATTTCTGAATGGGTCATTGTCGTTCTCCTTTCGTCAGTCCGTTCTATGTGCCAGCTTCTCTTGCCTTTCATTGTGGATTACGCTTATAATCCACATACGGATTGGATTCACTCCGAGCGGATTGGATACATACTTTTTAGGGGGGCTAAATGGGTCATTCCAGGGCGGAAAAGGCGAAAACCCACGAGAAGATCGTGGCCCTAGCTTCCAGGCGTTTTCGCGAAAAGGGACTTGCGGGAATCGGAATCGCTGAGTTGATGAAGGAGGCGGGGCTGACAGCCGGTGGCTTCTATAAACACTTCAGCTCGCGCGATGAGTTCGTGGCCGAAGCGGTGGGCTCGGCGCTGGGAGGATGGAAGCGCAAGCTGGACGCCGCGGCTGCGGGCGGAAGTCGCGTGACCTACCAATCCCTAGTTGATGATTACTTGAGCGAAGCGCACCGGGATCGTCCCGGCACGGGATGTCCCGTCAGCGCGTTGGCGGGAGAGATTGCGCGAACGGAGAAGCAGACTCGCGCGCTGGTTACGCAAGAGGCAAAAGACAACATCGAGTTGCTCACCAGATTGATTGGCGAGGAAAAGGACGCAAGATCGTGGGCAATCCTCACATACTGCGCACTCGTCGGCGCCATTGGCATGGCTCGCGCAGTGTCGGACGGAAAGCTTTCGCGCGAAATGCTGAAGGCGGTGGCGAGTCAGCTGAATGGCTAGATTCGAAGTTAAAGATGGCGAGCGGGAAATTCTTTCGAGTCCGGCTGTGTTGGGCGAACTCGGCAGGAGCGTGGTTGCGAGATCGAAAAGGCCGGCTTCGGAAAGCCGGCCCTACAAAAAGCACATGTTGCGCGCTTTGTGGCTGACTGAGAGCGCGACGGGTGGCCATCTCAGAAGATGGCCCCTACCCCCGCGCAGCAAGCTGCGGCACTAAAAGAGGGCACGATATATTTATTAATTTCCGGCAACTGATACCTGGAGGAAGCATGAGCACTACGAACCCTTCTTCGTTGCGGCGTGAGGAGCGGCTTAGGGGACAAACTGTTGTTGTGATTGGCGGCAGCGCCGGCATTGGTCTTGAAACGGCGCGGCTGGCGCGTGCTGAAGGGGCTATGCTTGTGCTTGTCGCGCGAAATGCGGAGCGGCTTCAGCAAGTGGCGAACGAGTTTGCAGGGGCGAGGACTGTGGCATTTGATGCCACAGATTTCGAGCGGCTAGCGCGGTTCTTCGACGAGTTGCCCGGCCCCATCGATCACCTGCTACTCACGGGCCCCGGTCCGTACTATGCGCCGCTGGCGGAATTCGATTTTGAAAAGGCGCGGCGACACATCGAGGCTCACTTGCTGCTGCCGCTGCAAATCGCTCGTCATGCGGCAAACAAGGTTCGCGCGGGAGGCACTCTACTCTTCATGGGCGGTACCGGTGGCCGCCGCACAGCGAAGGGATTCGGTCTCATCTCGGCGCTCACGGCTGCGATGCCGGCCATGACGAAAAACCTGGCGCTCGAACTCGCGCCCGTTCGCGTCAATCTCATCGCTGCCGGCTTTGTGGACACACCATTATCGGCTGCAATTCTCGGCGATCAGCTTGAGGCGCGCCGCGAGCAACTGCGCAGTACCCTGCCGATTGGGCGCGTGGTCGGCCCGGACGACGTGGCGACGCTGGCCGTACACATCATGACGAACACGGCTCTCACGGGCGCGACCTTCGACATAGATGGCGGGCAGCAACTCGTTGGGAGCTAACGAAAAGTTCGGCGCCAATAATGGCTGCGCCCCAAAATCGAAGAGATGGCTGGAAGCTGGCGTTATGAAATAAAACCACGGCGGAATTTCGTGATCGAGTCGCGACGCTCTCAATAGTGAGTGGCGGCAGGCGATCAAGCCGAGGTCTCTCCGCTCCGTGGGCCGGCGTGCAAAAACCGCACGCAGGAAAAAACCGGCCCACTCCGGTCGGGATGACAAGTATTTTAGATCGAGCTCAAGACAAGAGTGCTACGGAGGAAAAATGTCGGGCCGTGAGGCGAACGTAAGAAAACCGACGATAACTCTTCACATGGTTTCAAGCTTGGATGGGTTCATCGCGAAGAAGGACAACAGCGTTTCCTGGATGGACAGTTCTGGCGGCGTTTACGAAAAAGGAGTTACGGAGGACGGCGCTGAGGTTCTTCAGTCGATCGAGTGCTACGTGCTTGGTTCCCGCACTTATGAACATGCGCTGGAACTTGGCTGGCCGTATGGCGATACTCCAACGATCGTGATGACAAGCAGGAAACTGACTTCGACATGGAAGAGCGTGGAGTTCCACTCAGGCGACCCGAAGAAATTTGTGGATGAGAACCTCGCGCCTCGGTTCGGAAACGTCTGGCTGGTGGGAGGGGCGATGCTGGGCCAGAGTTTCCTTACGCTCGGCTTGGTGGATGAAATCAGATTGATGATTGCGCCGGTTACGTTGGGTGATGGGCTGCGCCTGTTCGGTGATTCCGGCATCGAGCAGACGTGGCATTTGAAAAATGTGGTTGGGTATAGGAATGGGTATGTTGAGTTAGCTTACGCGCGGCCAACGAATAACGCGTAACGCGAAGAAAGCCAGGGCGCACGATATATCGTGCCCCTACACGCAGGCAGAAACGACGAAATGGTTATTTGGAGTTGGCGGCGAGGGTTTCTCTTCGGATGGGTTTCCCGTGGACGAAAACTGTGGTGATGCTGTCGTAAGCGTCTAGGCTTTCGAGGGGCGATTTGGTTGTGAGAATGAGATTGGCGATTTTGCCGGGCTCGATGGTTCCGATCTGCGAGTCCAGCTTCAACTCCTTTGCATTGCTGATTGTCGCGGCGCGGAAAATCTGTTCGAGAGACAATCCGCCTTCACGCAAGTGCTGCATTTCCAGGTAGCCGTTCAGGCCGGGGAGATTTCCATAGGTTGGTGCGGACGGCGTGTCCGTGCCAAAAACAAAGTTGGCATTCCTTGCGGCGAGGTACGCAGTGGTTTGCCGGATGTGGCGTACGTAGGGTTCCTCGAAGAATTTCAACACCTCTGAGTCGGGAGCTCCCTTTTCGTTCAGCGCATCATTCAATTCCTTGCCAAACCATTTTCCCTCCGGAGTGCTGAACCAGGCGAGCAATGCGGGCGGTGCAACTTTGGCCAGAGCGGGCATTTTTAGATACGCGGGGTCAAAGTAAGCCATTTCACCATAGATGACCTGGAAGGTTGGCTGATAGCCGATCCTTTTTTCCACGATGCGGTCGAGCACTTGTTTTACCTCTGCCGGCAACTCGGGCTGCTTGTTCAAATCGCCCCAATGCCACATTCCATGGACGATGACGTCAACATTTCCATCGGCTGCGAATTTTTGCGCTTCCAGAGAATTGGCGTGGATCATCAGAAGCAGTCCATTGGCGGTGGCCTCTTTGCGGATTTGCTCCAGAACGTCCGGTCCCATCACGGGGAGGTTTTTGTCGTCAGCGAAACCTTTCTCGTAGTAGGTCTTCACGCAGACTGCGCCGGAACTCTTCACTCTGGCGACGGCGACGGCAGGCGTGTGGTCCTCGGGTTTGTATTCGGCGGGAATGCGGTCGGCTTGTTTCGGGTCGTAGATGAAATTCGGAAACAGTTTGAAGCGGACGTCAGGCGGAGAGAACGACATCGGATAGCCATTCGCAATGGGCAGCGAATTGCCGCAATCGTAAAGGTCTGGATGGAGCGGTTCCTTGCGGAACTCGTTTAGCACGTCTGGCTCTGTTACCACGAGATCCACCAATGTGGTGTAACCGTAGTAGAGATAGGAGCGGGGCATTTGCTTCAAGTAGGCCTTGACCATTGCCTGGTTGGCCTGCTCCTGATTCCACGTCATTCCGGGAACCGAAGACAGGTGGACGTGCGAATCGATGAGACCCGGAATCAGATATTGGCCCTTACCTGAAATCACAGTCGCGCCGGCGGGCACCTTTGCGTTGTTCTTTCGCTCCACCCTTGTGATGTGGCCGTTTTCAATCAGAACACTTCCCTTTTCAATGCGATCGAGTTTTTCGGGCGAGACGATGGTGACATTGGTGATCCATGTTGCGCCCGTCTGTGCCTGTGAGGTCGAACCGGTTACGACGGAGAGGAGCAGAGCGAAAAGAGCGGCGAGTGGCCTCATTTTGAGCCTTTCGGTTGGCATAGGTCCGGCGTCATGAAGTACGGAGGGAGAGACTGAAATGTTCCGCCTTTAGTGATTCGGTGTTTGCTGTAAGATTTGAATTGATATCCAGCCTCAACGAGAACCGCAGACTAGGTGGAGGTAACGGTGAATCACACAAAAAAGATTATCAGGCGGAGTATTTTCACCGCAGCATTTGGCGTTTGCATCCTTTTGTCGGGTTTCTTCCTGGCGTCGTGCACGAATCAAACGGCGTCCGGTCAACATGCGACCGTTCTGATGCGCGATGGCTCGACGGTCGCGGGCACGGTCACGGCGAGCTCGGGGACGGAAATTACCTTAGCGGGCGACGACAAGACGACGCACGTGGTCCCGATGGCACAGGTGAAGTCGATTGAGTACGACGACGCGCCAGCGGCACAAACTGCGGTTGGGCAGCCATCTTCTACGGGCGGGGCTTCTGATGCTCCTGCCAGCGGCGGAACTTCTTCAAATACTGCTGGCGGGGGCACACACAGGCGGTCTTCCGCGTCCAGAGCGAGGGAGGATGCTGCCCACGAACAGCACTATCATCCGACGCAGGACGAGATTCAAACGAAGACCTACGTGCTGCCCGTTGGGACGAAAGCTCCCGTGCGAACGGAAGAGACAATCGATTCCGCGAAAGCGGTCGAAGGACAGACTTTTGCGGCCGAGGTGGCGGACGATGTTGTGGATGCCAACGGCGACGTGGTGATCCCACGCGGCGCCAACGCGCAAATTGTTATCCGTTCCGCTTCGAAGGGAGGCCGATTTAAGGGCACGTCCGACCTCGTGCTGGACCTGCAATCGATTGCGGTGGGAGGCAAGGAATATGTTGTGAGCACAACCGATTTGCAACAGAGCGGAAAACAAGGTTTTGGTGCGAACAAACGGACTGGTGTATTCACGGGCGGCGGAGCGGCGCTTGGCGCAGTTATCGGCGCGATTGCGGGCGGCGGAAAAGGCGCTGCGATCGGAGCCGGTGCTGGCGCAGGAGCGGGCGCGGTGACTCAGATCGCGACCAAAGGCGGAGCGATCAAGGTTCCAGCGGAAACGGTGCTCACGTTCCAGCTCGATAGGCCTGTGAAAATCGTTGAAGCAATGTGATTGAGTTAGCGTTGGCATCGCAAAGGCGGTGGCAAGACTGCCCCGAGGCAAGCTTGGAATAAACGGCAATCCAAAATAAACGAGCCGAACTATTTATTGGAGTGGGCGGGAGCCTGTGATGAGGATGTCCACCAGCCTGCGGGCGCTTTGGGGCCAGTCGGGACCGGAGGCCACGTTGGAGACGCCGATGAGCGCGCGAAGAAGATCGAACGGTTCGAGGTCTTTGCGCACGTCGCCGCTCTTGATGGCGCGCTTCACGAGGGAATGAATCGCTCCCTCAATCTGAGTGCGAGAACCCGCGTAAACCTTTGAAGGGCCTCCGACGAGCGTATTTAGCGCGGAGGCAATAATGTGTTTCGTTTCGATGTAATCCACGAAGAGCAGCATCCAGGCTCGCAATGCTTCGACCGGAGGCAATTTCCCCGAAAGCTCCCGTTGCGCCGCGGCCAGCTTTTCGACTTCACTGTGGTAAACGGCCTCAAGAAGCGCATGGCGGGTGGGAAAGTGGCGATACAACGTCCCAGCTCCCACGCCCGCCTCTTTTGCGACATCATCCAAGCTCGTGTTTGCGCCGGATTTTGCGAACGCTTTTTTGGCGACTTCCAGAATACGGACGCGATTCCGTTGCGCATCGGTGCGCGGCTTTCGCAGGGCGGGTTGTAATTTTGCTTTCGGCACGGCCCAAAAACCATGTAACCGGAGACTATGTCCGATTATCTAATTATTCGGAGACACTCTCCGTTTTACCGGAATCGTCGCGATTCGTCAATGTCGGTTGCGCGACCGGAATTTGAAGGAGGCAGAGATGGCCAGTACAGGGAGTAAGAAAATGGCGGACGTATTTGGGGCTACATCTACAACAGATGAGGTTTTGTCCGGCGTAGATTTGCGCGGCAAGCGGATTCTTGTTACGGGAGTTTCGGCTGGACTTGGCGTGGAAACGGCGCGGTCGCTGGCCGCGCACGGAGCGCAAGTGGTGGGCGCAGCGCGGGATTTGGCGAAAGCCGAAGCGGCGACGAGCGAGGTGCGGAAGGACGCGGCAGCGAACGGCGGAAGCTTTGAATTGGTTGAGCTCGATCTGGCCAGCCTCAAAAGCGTTCGCGCTTGCGCCGATGCCCTGCTGGCGGCGGGCAAACCCTTCGACGTGGTCATCGCCAATGCGGGAGTAATGGCAACGCCGTTCACCTATACGGCGGACGGCTTTGAGATGCAGTTCGGCACGAATCATTTGGGCCACTTTGTTCTCGTCAACCGAATCGCCCCACTGATCCGCGCAGGGGGACGGCTGATCAACCTTTCGTCTGCGGGACACCGTTATTCGAATGTAGATCTGCAAGATCCCAACTTTGAGCGCACGCCGTACGAGCCTTTCGTGGCGTATGGGCGCTCGAAGACAGCGAACATTCTTTTTGCGGTTGCGTTCGACAAGCGGCATCGCGGACGTGGCGTGCGGGCTGCCGCCGTGCATCCGGGCGGCATACAGACCGAGCTGGCGCGCTACACGGACCCGAGCCGCCTTGAAAAGCTGGTCGCGCAAATTAATGAGCAGCTTGCCGCTCAGGGGAAGGGGCCCTTCCAGTGGAAGACGATTCCTCAAGGAGCCGCAACTTCCGTGTGGGCCGGAGTCGTTGCCTCAGCGGATGAGATCGGTGGGCGTTACTGCGAGAACTGCCACGCCAGCAATATCGTTCCAGACGACGCCACGATAACCGTGGCCAGCGAAGGCGTGCGCGGATATGCGCTCGATTCGAACACTGCTGAAGCTCTCTGGAAGAAGAGTGAAGAAATGGTGGGAGAGTCGTTCTAGGGGTTACTCGCCGACGTTAAACGGCCGATTGTCAGCGTGACTCCTGAGGAGGCTTCTAATCACTTTGGGTGGTTAGCGCACTTTGCAGCGATCGACGCTCCGGCATCCAGCGCGCGAACTCAGGAGCTGCTCGGGTGGAAGCCGAGGCAGCCAGGGCTGATTTCGGACGTCGACCGGCCAAGCTACTTCGAAGCATGAATGGAAAGAAAAGAAAGATTACCGGCGGCACCTTTGCCTCGAAGGGCGGCCTGCTTGCGGCAATTTGCATCATAATAGAAGTGGCCAGTGGCTCTTGCTAGCGTCAGGCAAGCGAGTGTTGAGAAGGAAGCAATGCCGGGAAAGTACGTTCCTCGAAAAGGGCTCTTGAAGGTTTTGGTCTTGCTCTTTTTCTGCCTGACTGAAGTGGCGGAGAGCGGAGCCCAATCCTCAAACACCGATCAACAACCGAAAGCAAAGCCGAACAAGCAAACCGATACCGCGACGAAAAATGCGGAAGATCAGCCCAAGTGGGACCCTTACCGCGCGGAGAAGGACATCGAAGTCGGCCAGTACTACATGAAGAACGGAAAGTGGGACGCCGCGATTGACCGGTTTTCGGATGCGATTGATGCAAAGCCGGGATATGCACCGCCGTTTCGATACCTCGGCGAAGCGCAGGAAAAAAAGGGTATGAAGCGAGACGCCATTAAGTCCTACAAGCGTTATCTGGAACTTTATCCTCACGCAGAGGACAAAGAAAAAATATTGAAAAGAATAGAGAAGTTGCAGGGAGAAGTTGGGGAGAAAAAATCATAGTGTTCCGAGGCGGTAAAACACTCGCCGCGCAAATTTGGTTGTACAGCTTCTGACGACGCGTTCAAGCATATTAAGCAGATTCCCTCCAAATAGTCCGTTATCCAATTCCAAGCCCGAACGAGTCGGTCTCGTTAGTAACTGTTTGATTATTCTAAGGAATCCTTAACCTTGGATGTGCGTAACGAAATGCTACGCTTTACATGGTTTCGCTGCCTCCTATGCTTCCCTACCCCAACTTCGCACGGAAGCTTGGCCTGTCTCCGAATCGGGGAGATAGAGGTTTCATTCGAGCCGGCGGCCAACTGGCGTTGCTTCTCATCCTGCTTGTACCCTCCCAGAAATGCCGTGCCCAGGGTCCAAATGACTCCCAAACAGCTACTGGAAGCCTGAAAAAACTCAGTCTTGAAGAGCTTGGCAACTTGGAGGTTACGACCGCGTCCAAGGAGCCGGAACAAGTTTGGCAAACCCCGGCGGCAATTTACGTCATTACGCAAGAGGACATACGCAGGTCCGGAGCGACCAGCATTCCGGAGGTGCTGCGGCTGGCCCCGGGTGTCGAAGTGGCGCGAACGGATTCCGATCATTGGGCGGTGGGTATTCGCGGATTCGGCGGCCAGTTTTCCAAATCGTTGCTGGTGCTGATTGACGGGCGGAGCGTCTATACGCCGCTCTTTGCAGGTGTCTATTGGCAGGTGCAGGACACTTTGCTGGAGGATATCGAGAGGATCGAGGTCATTCGCGGGCCCGGCGGCACTATCTGGGGCGCAAACGCGGTAAACGGCGTCATCAACATAATCACTAAGAGCGCCAAGGATACGCATGGGGCTTTGGCTTCAGCGACATCCGGAAATGTGGACCAAGGAATTGGCGGAGCCAGGTATGGAGGCGACAACGGCAAGGGATTCAACTACCGGGTATACGGAAAGGGATTTATTCGGGGCCATGAGTTCCATCCGGACGACGCAAATTTCGACTATTGGAGAACGGGCCAGATTGGTTTTCGAATGGATTGGGATGCAACCAGCCGCGACACGTTAACGTTGCAAGGAGATATGTACAAGGGGAGCGACGGCGAAAGAGTTGCGGTCTCAACTTATTCTCCTCCGGCAGTGCAAGTCTTGGACGGTCCTCACGATGTTGCAGGCGGGAATTTGCTGGGGCAGTGGCGGCACAAACTTGACGGGGACTCGGACATTCAGCTGAAGGCGTATTACGACCGGACTTCGCGGTTTAGTCCGCAACTCGACGAGATTCGGAACACCTTCGACATTGATTTTCTCTACCACTTCAGGATCGTTGGAAATCAGGACATCTTAACGGGAATAGGCGCGCGGTGGAGTCCGGACAAGATTATCCAGCATTTCGACACACTTGATTTCCAGCCACACGAAGAAACGGACAGTCTCTATAGTTGGTTTCTGCAAGACCGCATCCCTCTCATTGCAAACCGGCTCTCGCTGACGCTGGGTTCGAAGTTTGAACACAACAACTACAGCGGATTCGAATTGCAGCCTGACGCGCGCTTGCTATGGACGCCTACAGAACATCAGTCCGTCTGGGCAGCGGTTTCGCGCGCGGTGCGCACGCCCTCGCGTCTGGATCAAGACTTGCAGCTCACCGATTTTCTGGTGGCAGGTCCGCCTGTTCCCATCTTCCTGCGAATTGTCGGGAGCAAGAATTTCGTCTCCGAAAAATTGATTGGGTCCGAGATTGGGTACCGCACACTTGTCGCAAAAAACTTATATCTGGATATCGCTGCGTTCCACAATGACTATGATGATCTCTACGGCTATGGTCCCGGCTCGGCCTTTGTGGAGACTTCGCCCCCGCCGGCGCGCTTGATTCTGCAGTTGCCGCTTGCAAACGCTTTAAAAGGCGCAACGTATGGCGTAGAAATCGCGCCCCATTGGAAACCTTTCGACTGGTGGGATCTGAAGGGTTCCTATTCTTACCTGCACCTGGTTGTGCGTGACAAAGCGGGCTTTACAGACAACCTCAACACGGTTTCTGACAACGGTTCGAGCCCGCATCACCAGTACGTAATTCAATCGCTCTTCAATCTTCCAAAAAGATTTGAACTTGATGCGACCATTCGTTACGTTTCCACTCTGCCGGCGCAGACTGTGGAAGTGTACACGACAGCCGATCTCCGATTTGGCTGGCGGCCAGTACCCGATTGGGAATTCTCATTAGTTGGGCAAAACTTGATGCAGCCCCAACATGCGGAGTTCGGGGCTGACGTGAATGGGCTTGTGGGCATCAGGAGAGCTGGCTACGTAAAGATTACGTGGAAAAGGTGACAGAGAAGTCCAACCATGGCCCGCGCGAATTCCAACTCCCATTTGCGGCACAGTAGCCAAAGCGTCCGGCTTTGCGCGTTTTTTCTGGTTTTTGGCTTCGTCGCGATGATGGGGTGCAGTTTCTTTCCCGGGACCACCCTATTTGCGCAACAACCTAAGCCCAATGAATATCAGGTGAAAGCCACCTATCTTTACAACTTTGGAAGATTCGTCAAATGGCCCGAGACAACTCCAGCGGGG
>Ga0210402_10003281_pt1 | contig 15238 bp, 10 predicted proteins | sample IncBWC7MmetaG_FD_161055 | JGI IMG/M metagenome (GOLD analysis project Ga0210402, IMG submission 161055) | Forest soil microbial communities from Barre Woods Harvard Forest LTER site, Petersham, Massachusetts, United States - Inc-BW-C-7-M | ecosystem: Environmental > Terrestrial > Soil >...
TCGGCGAAGCCCGGTTTTGCGTCAAGCTGAATGACTTCTTCGATTGGATGAGTGTCGGTCCCAAATGGAACAAGCCCTATCCCAAGGCCCAGCCCGGCGAACACGAAGATAAGTACGATTTCACCGCCAATCAATTCGAGAATCCGGCGTTCGGCTGGTCAAGCACCACCAGGAACGTAGGCTTCTGGTTCGTCAATCCCAGTGTGGAGTATTTGAGCGGCGGGCCGACCAAGGTGGAGTTTCTGGGCCACCGCGATACCAACGATGTCCAGGCGCCGACGGTATTGAACTATTGGCGCAGCAGCCACTATGGCGGCGCGGTGGTCGAAGTGGCGCAGGGCGAGCACTGGACCAAAGTGATCGGACCGTTTCTGCTATATGTCAACGCCGGGAAGACGCCGGCCGAGATGTACAGCGACGCCGAAGCACAGGTCCGCAAGGAAAGCCAGCGCTGGCCGTACGCCTGGGTGAGCGGCGCGGACTACCCGCATCAAAAGGAACGCGCCACGGTATCGGGGCGCATCGTATTGAAGGACCCGCAGGCAAAGGATGCCAGGATGACTCGCCTCAGAGTTGGATTGGCGTATCCAACTTATACGATTCATCCCGTAAGCCGCACCAGCGCTCCCACGGAGCCGAGACCGATCGACTGGCAAACCGATGCCAAGCATTATGAACACTGGGCGCTGGCCGAGAACAATGGGCGATTCCATTTGGCTGACGTTCGGCCGGGCAACTATACGCTGCATGCCTTCGCCGACGGGGTGATGGGCGAACTGGCCAAAGCCGACATCACCGTGACTGCCGGAAAGCCGCTGGATTTGGGAACCATTGAATGGACGCCCGACCGGCGGGGCAGGCAGATTTGGGAAATCGGATTCCCTAACCGGACCGGCTCCGAATTCTCCGGCGGCGATGACTACGCGCATGATGGCATGTTCCTGGCCTATGCCAGGCGCTTCCCTGCCGACGTAAACTTCGTGGTGGGCAAGAGCGATTACCGAAAGGACTGGTTCTTCGAACAAGTGCCGCACAATGAGAATCCCGATGCCAAAGCGGCCGGTTACAACATGGGGACCGCTCCAGGCCGGGCGACTCCATGGACGGTTTCGTTCGATCTGCCGCAAGCGCCCGCCGGCGGCAAGGCGCACCTGCGGCTGGCATTCGCTTCCACCAGCACACGGCAGATCGATGTGGTGGTTAACGATCAACCGGTTGGCAAAGTAGATCACATGTTCAGCGACGGCGCGATCGCGCGCAACGGCATTCTCGGCGTGTGGAGCGAAAAGGACGTGGTGTTCGACGCATCCGCGCTCAAGGCGGGGACCAACACCCTGAAGCTGATTGTGCCGGCCGGCCCCATGACGGCGGGCGTGATCTACGATTACCTTCGACTGGAACTTGATGAAGCGGCCCACTGAATATGTGGGGCGGATTGTTAATCTGCGGCGGATTGTTAATCCGCCTGCGCGATGCGGCAGCGAGCAGCACGCGTTTGGGCGGCCTTGCCAGTAGCTTCGGCAGGCGATTGCCAATCCGCCGGGCCCAAGTTATAAGTTAGGATAATCCTGGCAGCCTGCACCCGCTCCATACCGCCGTTCCCATAACGGCCACAGCCCGCGACCTGATAGAGCCGGCAAGCGGCACAGCCCATTCGCGAACGACAGCGACGTACACCGAAGTGATATTGTTTCCAAAGATACAGTACCGTGGTACTATATCTTTCAGTACCGCAACTAGCCGGTAGCGACCCACTTACAGATTCTCATGTAGCGGCGGTTCAAGCGTCGCTCAAAAAAACGGAGCGTGTGTGCCCCCGCGCGCCTGCAAATTCCGATTCACAACAGAGTTATATCCAATGGGAGGAGACGAGGAATGTCTTTTGTTCGCCGCTATAACGCTACGGGAATTTGCCCTGGCCTTCACTGTGAGGCCATTGTGGATCACGCTGGGGCTGGCACTGGCCGCCGCTCCCTCAACATTTGCGCAACCGATCGCGGCTGCGCAACCCATCACGGCTGCGCAGACCATCACGGCGCGCGCCGGCGGGGGATTTGAGCACCGGAGCTTCATGGTTCAATCGTCGCAATTCACCTCTGAATTCGACGCTAAGCCGACGGTCACTACGAATGCCGGTATTGGCATGTCGGCCGATACCTCCAACCAGTTCGCCGACACCTCTACCTTCGTGCGGTTCAATCCCGATGGGAGTATCGATGCCCGAAACGGCTCCGCCTTTGCCGCGGCGGCGATTATCCCCTACCACTCAGGGCTGACTTACCACTTCAGGGAGGATGTGGATATAGTAAGCCATACCTACTCGGTTTTCGTAAGGCTGCCGGGAAATGCGGCGAATCCGTTCACGCTGGTCGGCATGAACTTCGCCTTCCGAGACACCGCTAACACTCACTCCAAGCTGGCCTCGCTGGCTGTTGAGGTGACTGACGCGGCGGGCACTCTCACCGTGAACAATTTTACGGCTACGTCGCTGGTACCGCCGGTGTCGAATCCCGACTGCACCATCATAGTGCCGGAGCACCCGCTGACCGCCGCGGGGCTGGCAACGCCTTACCGGCTGACCGCCACGAATCCCAATAAGGGTCCGTGTCATGAACTGGATCCGAATCAGTCGGCGTTTGTTTCGGCCGCCATCATCGATACCGATACAGGGCAGATCTCGGTTTATGCCCCATTGGTTATTGACAACGGCACCCAGCCCGCGGTGCTACCCGTGGTTCCGGTACTGCCGGCCCACTACGTGGCAGCTCTACATTTTGGCTACAACGGTACCAACCTGAGGCAGGCGGAGTCAGCGGCAGGCACCCTGGCGAATAACAACTGCGTGAACGGCTTCGATGGCACGCTCTTCACTCAGTTCTCATATTGCAACGCCGTGAATTTCTTTGCAGCGGCTAACCAAGCGATCGCGCTCCGCCAATTAGTGGTTCCGGCTCCGGGGAATGGTTTGGACGGATTCCCTTGTCCGATGGTGCGCAGCTTCGCCGTGGTCGACCAGGACCAGAGCGACAATGTGACATCGTCATACCTCAAGACTACAACGGGACAATTCGCGGTGAATACCGCCATCAACCGTGCGGCACTGATTGGAGCGATTGCATTTGCCAACCCGAGCGATAACCGCCTGGTAGACGTACTACTGGACGGAGGACTGGGTTGCACGGCGTGGAAGGTGCCGGATCTGGGAGATGCCGGCGCGTTGGCCCCCGGCCTGGTGCTCAACGAGTTGCAGGCGCAAGCGTTTCAATTGGCTCCGATCGCCCTGATGCCTCTTAACGATCCGATGACCCAAGACAATGGGGCAGCCAGCCTCGGCAAGACGAATGCCTATCGTCTAGGTGTCGGCCAGCCGCAAGCGGCGACCCCGGCCGATGCCTCCGGGACGGCTTACTGTGCCAACTTCAGGTCAATCCACCCGACCAGACTTGTATACGACAAGCCTTACCTCACGGTGCGTCCGTCTCCGTTCCCGAACCTGGCGGACTCCTTATGGACGTTCATGATCCAACGCGAAAACGCGACTTATATTCTTCTCGGGTGTCAGGATTTGCTGCATGAACCGGACCGAATCACGCCGATCGCGAATGCGGCCGGTGTAGTAATCGGCGCCACCATCGCGCCCTGATCCGGTATGTGGGGCGGGTTGCTAAGGGGCCGCGGAGAAATAAGCAGCGCATTGAGACCCGACCGCTTGCTGACGCGCGCGGCTCAGAACACCATTCAGAGCCGCGACCGTAAGGGAGCGGTTCTGGTCCACCTGGAACATTTGCTCAGTTTATTGTTTCGCGAAGCCTAACCTGGTTGCTAACCTGCGGCGGATTAGCAATCCGCCTGCCGCGTCGTGCGGGCAAACCCAAAAGCGGGCGGCTCGCTGCCGCATCGCGCGGGCGGATTAACAATCCGCCGCAGGTTAGCAACCTGCCCCACAAGAGGTTCGCGCCATTCTCAAAACGTTCACTTCTTCTGGCGAATCAGGACGGCATCTGAGTTGGTGCTGCCTCGGGAGAGGGCCAGGCGTTTTCCGTCACTGGACCAGGCCCAGGAATAAATGGTGTCGCTGCCGAACCTGGTGAGTTGGCGCGGTGGTGTGCCATCCACCGGCTGGAGCCAGATCTGCGAGGTGCCAGCCACATTGGCCGTGTAGGTCAGGGCCGATCCGTCCGGAGTCCAGGTGGGGGACGCGGCGGAAGGGACCCCGTAGTCGAACACCTTGACGAAATCGCCGCCGGCCGCGGGCATGATGGCCAATCGCGCACGGCGTCCGGCGGACTCGTCCACGAACAGAAACGCCAGTTGCCGGCCGTCGGGAGAGATGGACGGCAGGCCAGCAAGGCGCGCGGTGACTTGGGTGGAGCCGCCGCCGTTGACCAAGGTCTTGACGATTCCAGGCTTGCCGCCGGCGGAGACGTAATACACGGTCTGGCCGTCGCCCGTGACGGCGCCGAGCACTTCGCCGTCGCCCGTCGTGATCTGGCGGAAGGTTGCAGTCGGGATATCGAGCATCCACACATGAAAGACGCCGGTGGTGCGGTTGGAAGTAAAGAAGAGCTGTTTCCCGTCGGTGGTGAGCCGCGGGTTCTGGGCGACGGCGTTGTCGCCTGTGAGCCGTTTCGGAGTGGACGGCTCACTGGCTTCCCTGATCCACAGATCCATCCCGCCGCCGGACTTGGCGGTATAGACGAGTTTGCCGTCGGGACTCCAGGCCAGTCCAACGGTGCCGGTATAGTAGGGACCGGTGCTGACGATCTGCTGGACGGCGGCGGGATCGTTGAGGCCGATGACGGAGATTCCGCACAGGATGGCGCGCTTGACTGCCAGCAGGGCCTTTCCATCGGCGGTGGAACTGAGACTGGTATAGGTATTGACGTCGTTGGTGACGGCGCGGGGTTCGGCTCCGGAAGCGGGGACGTGCCAGATTTGAGTCGCGGTGGTGATACCGGGTGTGGCGCCGATCAGAAGGATGCCACTGCTATCGGGAGTCCAGGTGACGTTCAGGATTACAGCCCAGCGGGCGGGGCCGAGGGTTCGTTCGGTGCCGCCGTTGACGGGCACCAGAACCGGCACGGCGCGAAAACCGTGGGCTCCGGGCGTGAACATCCCGATGGCAATCCACTTGCCGTCGGGGGACCAGCCGGGATCGGTGGTAATCGAGATGGGGGCCTTGGCGGTTTTTAGTTGGCGCGGGTCGGACCCGTCGAGGCGGGTGGACATCAACCGCGTTTCGGTAAGGGAACTATCCAGTCCCAAGTAGGCCATTCTCTGGCCATCGGGAGAGAAGCTCACGGCGCCCCAGACACCATCCAGAATCTTGGCTGGCTCGCCCCCCAGGGAGCTGATGCGATACAGCGTAGAGGCCGCCGTGGCGGGCTCCCGGCGCGTGAAGAACAAATAATTCCCGTCCTGCGAGAAGGTAAGGCCCGAGTAGCGCTGCTTGGAAGGAGGCTGTATCTGCAGCGTGCTGCCGGCGACTACCTGGCGGATTTGCAGACTCGTCTCGCCGCGCTCGGACTGGGTGAAGACGACGTACCGGCCATCGGGCGAGATGACGGCGTCGCCGACCTTGCCTGAATCGGTCAGCTCTTCGAGTGCGTAGTTTTGAAAAGGGACCGTCGGGTGAGAGAGGCGGGCGAAGGCAAACCAGGCGGCCAAAACCAGCGCGACGGCAATCGGGAAGGCGAGCCATATCGAGCGGCGGGTGGTGCGGGCGGGCGGGGCTTCGGGTGCAGCGGGCGCGGCGGCGGGCACGGGTCCGGAAACGCGGGACAGAGCGCCCGATCGGGTGAGGCGGCCGGTGACGTTCGAATCCAGAAGGCTGGCTTCCAAGTCCAACCAGCGGCGGATCTCTTTCAAATCGGCCACCAGCCCGGCGCAGGTCTGGTACCGCTGGCCGGCGTCTTTGGCGAGCGCCTTGGCCACCGCGTTTTCCAGTTCGGGAGGAATGGGAGCGATGCCAGTCAAGGGCAGCGGCGCCTTTTCCAGGATGGCCACGATCTGGTGACTGGTGGTTTCGCCGGCGAAGGGAGTGTGTCCGGCGATCATCTCATAAAGGACGATGCCGAGGCTGAAGATGTCGCTGCGGGCGTCCACCGTCTGGCCGCGAGCCTGCTCTGGCGACATATACTGCGCGGTGCCCATAACGGTGCCGAAGCTGGTGATTGCCGGACCCATTAAGACCGTGCCGGAGTCTTCCGGATTGGACGGGCGTTCGGCCAGCTTGGCCAAACCGAAGTCGAGGACTTTGACGTAGCCATCGGCGCGGACCATGATGTTTTCGGGCTTGATGTCGCGATGCACGATGCCGGCCTGGTGCGCCGCGGCCAGAGCGCTGCCGGCCTGGATGGCGTAGTCGAGCGCTTCGGGCAGGCTGAGGGGACCAGCGGCGATTTGCTGGCGGAGGGTTTGGCCATCGATGAACTCCGTGGCGATGTAAGGGACGTCGCCCGACTCCCCGATATCGTAGATCGTGATGATGTTGGGGTGGTTGAGCGCGGATGCGGCGCGGGCTTCCTGGGTGAAGCGGAGAATGCGCTCGGCATCCTTTACAAACTGGGCGGAGAGCAGCTTCAGGGCGACTTTGCGGTCGAGGCGGGTGTCTTGGGCGAGGTAGACTTCGCCCATGCCGCCGCGTCCGAGAAGACGGGTGAGGCGATAGGCGCCGAGAGTGGAACCTTCTGTGGCTTGGAAGGGCACGGGCTCTCATTCTAGCGCACCGTCCGGTCGCAGCTTGCGGGCGAGCCCGCCTTACATTACTTCTGGCGGAAGGACGAGACATCCACGGTCATGCCGACTCCGTTCAGGCGCGCGCTTTGCTGGAGTGCGGCGCGGGAACGGGCTTCCAGAACTTTGGCTTCGGACTTGCGGCCGCAGTCACGGAGGAAACCGGCGTAGTTGTGCAGCATGATGCCGAACTGTGGATGCTCCGGGCCCAATTGCGCTTCGGAGATTTGAATCGACCGGCGGTATGCGGCGTCGGCCAGGTCGCGGAGGCCGAGAGCGGCGTAGGTGTCTCCAAGATTGTTGTGCACGCGGGCAAGCAGGGGGTGGTCGGGGCCGCTATCGGATTCGATCACGGCTAGCGCTTGTTCCAGCAAACGCCGGGATTCTACGTTTTGCTTCTCTTTGCGGCGCACAAAAGCCAGGTTGTTCAAGGCGATTCCCACGTCGCGCTGGCCGCCGGGCTGGTTTTCAAAGACGTGAATCGCCTGGGCCAACAAATGGTCGGCTTCGGAATACTTGGCGCGCTTGATGAGCACATCGGCAAGAACACTCCGGGCCTTGGCGAGCTGCGGGCTGTCAGGTTGCAGCAGGGCTTCGTCGATTGCCATGGCCTGGCGAATCAGCGGTTCCGCTCTACCGAAATCGCCCTCCTCCACGTAGACCGCCGACAGGTTGTTGAGCAAGGAAGCGTACTCCTGAGAATTCTTACCCTTCGCGTGCTCCACCAATGCGAGCGCCCGCTGGTACAGGCGGATGGCGTCGGAGTATCGGCCCAGTGCGTCGTAAGTCAGCGCCAGCTTATTCAGCGTCAACTGCAGGCGCCGGTCACCCGGCCCGAGGGTGGCGGCGAGCCGAAGCGCCGACTCGTACCCAAGGGCGGCTTCCTGGTACTGGCCTTTTTGGTCCAACGTGTCGGCGCGGTTTACCATCTGCGCCCACTCGGACGTCTGGGAGGCCGCGCCGGTTGATGCCGCTGCCGATATCATGACGGATGCTATGAAGACGTATCTCATGACAACCTCCGGAAAATGAAAAAGGCCGCCGCCGGGGTTTTGGTCCCAGCGGCGGCCTCCAAGTATTTTGGTCAGCCGCGCAACCTACAGCGCGCAAACTACCCTCGACAATTACACAACGTTAGGAAAATCGACCGATCACAAAAAGCGATGGTCCGTCCTACGTGAACTTGATCTTTTTGCGGGTCATCTCAGCCAGAACGGGCAGGCCGTCCTGGATACTGAGCCGTTCAATCTCTCCGTGCCGCAACTCGCGGCAGTAGCGAATAAACTCGCGCCACGCGGGGGGCAGGGCGGCATCCGCGGCGGCGGTTACCACGTGCGGGGATATGAACGGCCGTGTGCCCTCGCTCATCGGTTACCCGTATAGACGCAGATCTTGGCCGGAAGTTTAGTCTAATTGCAAAAATAATTTGCCGGCCCTTGCGGTGAGGGTGCTTAAGCACGCTTACTGGGCTACCTTTACGGCGCCGGGGTCACGGTGTAATCGTCGAAGTAACTGACGCTGTCCGTTTTCGACCAAACTCCCACCTTGCCGGACACGGCCTCAGGCAAAGTGTATTGCAACAGCAGCTTGCCATTCAGGTAACTTTCGAGCCTGGTTCCCTGGACGGCAATTTTCATGGAGTACCACTCCCTGGTCTTGAGCGGCATGTCTTCGGAGCCCTTTTTGACGAACTTGCGGGTGCCCTTGTTGAAGGTCCACAGAACCAGATTGTCTTCCTTGCCGTTGAAGCGCACGGTAAGGTAATCCCCGTTGGGTTTGACGTTAAAAAGGATGCCGGCGCACTGATCGAGCGCGCCCTCCACAATCTGGAACCGCATGGCGATTTCGCCGTTCTTGAAATCGTCCACGCCCTGCGCAACGGCGTATGGAAAATAGGCGAAGGCCTTGACGTTGTCGATGAAATCCTCGTGTTTGGAACCGTAGATGAGGCGGGCCTTGTCGGCCAGGCCGCCGGAGGGATCGCCGCGCTTCCACTGCCTGCCATCCACCATCAGGATGTTCTTGCCGCCCGAGGTGGCGACGATCCAGTTGCCGACGATGGGGAGAAAGTGAGTGGGCTCGGCGCCGGTTTTTTCCTTGTCCACGTCGATGCGGATGGTCTTGGCGGTTTGGGCGAAGGCCAGAAACCCGGCGGCCAGAATCGCGGCCGGAATCAACGATGCTGCGATCGATCCAGTATGAGTTCGCTTCACAATCAGCTCCTGATTCGAAAATACATCCACCCCGCCGCCACCACCGCCAGCGGCCACAGTGCGTAATACAACCAGGCGGCGCCGCGAGGTTCCACGGCCAGCGGGTGGCCGGCTGTACGCCAGGCTGGAAACTCTCCGGCGGCGGTCACGGATCCGGTTTCGGCGCGCACCGGCGGCGGCACGCGGGCGAGTTGATAGAGTGTATCCAATACTATCGGTTCCGTAGTAGACCGGCTCATCGCCTGGCGGCCGGCCAAATGGTACCAGACCTCGCCGTAGTGGTCGCCGGCTGCTTCGAAAAGCCCGGAGCGAGTGTGTGCGGCATAGGTCACGTTGACGGCCGGCAGGATGCGGGAGAGCTTGCCGAGGATGTTACGGTCGAGATCCATCAGCCTGGGATCTTCGGGCGAGAGGAAGACGGTCACAGCCAAAGGCTGGCGGATTTGACGGAGTGCGGCTTCATCGGCGACGGGAAACGAGTTGCGCCGGTTCTCGCTGACGTCCCAAGTGCCTCGCAGCAGCGAACCGCCCCAGAGCGTCAAGGCCAGGAGGAGCGCCAGCCCGGCGGAACGGACCAGGCGGGTGCTCAAGCGGCGGCCCTCGGTAAGCCAGATTCCAGCCAGCGCGAAACCGGCGATGCCGAGAGTGAGCGTGACGGCGACCGTGCTGCCGCGGAGCAGGCCCTGCTCGAAGATGCGCAACCCGGAAGCCGGCGTGTACGACGCCAGTTTCTGAAGCCACCCGCCGCGGCCCGCGGCGATGAAGTCGAGCGCCCAGGTGCCCACAATGAAGCCCAATGTGGCGATGGCCGCGCTGGCGGCGCCGGTGGCGATGGCGGCCGCGGCTACGGCGACGCCGGCGCTGAGGACGACGCGCAGCAGATGGCCCAGCAGCAGGTTCAGCACTTCGGGCGCGTAGAGCGAACCGCCGTAGAGCTTCCACAGGACCAGCGCCGCGAAGCCGGGCGTCCAGGCGAGCAGCCAACCGGCCAGCAAGGCTATGCACTTGGCGGCGAGCATGGCGGCCACGCTGGCGGGCGATTGCAGCATCAGCTTCCATGCGCCGCTGGCCTTTTCGGCGGAAATGAGGCGGATGGCGACAAAAGGAAATAGCAGCGTGACGGCGAGGTCGTACGCGCCGAAGGTGGGGACCAGCATGCCATCGAGCGGTGAGAGTCCCTGGGACAGCGCGGCGGGGCCGCCATGGATGCCGCTGGCTTCGGCGTAGATGTCGACGGCGGTGATGAAGCCGTGGCCGGCCAGGGGGCCGATCATCAGCAGCAGCAGCCAGAAGGCGCGGGAGGCCAGGAGTTCACGGAATTCCTTGGAGAGGAGCCAGGCAAAACGGGGAACGCCGGGCATCCACGGGAAGCGGCCAGGCTGCGAAGCCAAAACAACGCAGCCAGGAATGGCTTTGCTACCTGGCGTGCTACGTGAGGGCAAGGAAGATCTCCTCCAGGCCACCCTCGGCCAGGCCGGCTTGCGCGCGCAATTCGGGCAGCGTGCCTTCGCCCACAACCTGGCCCCGGCTGAGCAGCACCAGGCGGTCGCACATGCGGGCGGCATCGACCAGTTGATGAATGGAGACGAAGAGCGTGCGGCCCGCCAGCGGAACGGATCGCAGCAGGGCCATGACATCGCGGGTCTGGCGGAAGTCCAGGCCGTCGAAAGGCTCATCCAGCAGCAGCAAGGGATGAGGCGTTAACAGGCCGAGCGCCAGCAGCACGCGCTTAGCTTCCCCCTTGGAGAGCGACCCCACGCGCGACTTCATCAAGGCTTCGAGTTTCAACGCGGCTGCCAAGTCGGTAATCGAGGGTCTGACCCCGTGGCCACTCGGCTTTGTGTACAACGCTTCAAAAAAGGACAGGATCCAATACACCGGTTGGGCGGCCCACGGCCGGATGCCATCGGGCAGATAGAACAGCGACTGCTTGCGATGGGCGGGGGCGAGCGCGCGGCCGCGGAATGCGACTTCGCCCGAATCGGTGGGGAGCAGCCCCGCCAGGCATTCGAAGAGCGTGGTCTTGCCGGAGCCGTTGGGGCCGATGAGGCCGAGCACTTCATTTTCGCGCACCGAAAAAGCGGTGTTGCGCAGCGCGAAGTTGGGGCCGAAGCGCTTGGAGATTGCCTTGGCGGAGAGCAACGGCGGAGGGGTTTCAATTGGCATGGAACTGGGCAATCCTGCCACGCGCGCCCACGGCCCATCCGGCGGTTCCAATAAAACTCATGGCGTTGTAGGAGCCGCTATCAAACAGCTTCCAGCTTTTTCCGGAATCGGTGGAGACATCGGAGCCGGAAGTGCCGGTGACCAGCCACATGTTTTTTTCGCGCACGTAGACGACGGCGGAACGGAAGCCTTTGGGGACCGGCATGGGGGCGGGGACCGGGGCGGGCGCGGCAGGCGCGGCAGGCGTGGTCCAGGTTCGGCCGCCATCCTCGGTGATGGCGATGTTCTGGCGCTGTTCCTGGTCCTTGGCGTAGTCGCCGCCGACGGCGACGCCGTGGCGGGCATCGGAGAAGGCCAGGGAGAAGACGCCGGCGCTCGGGCCATCGTTGCGGATGGGTGTGGCGGCAACCGTCCAGGAACGGCCGCGGTCCTTAGAGTGAAACACGCGGGCGCCCTGGGGACCGCCGGTGCCGAACCAGACTTTTTGCTTTCCCAAGATGAACAGACAGGTGTTGCTGGCGGCGAAGGCGCCCTCATTGGGGACGGCCGGGGGCGTGTGCTGGCGCTGCCAATGCCCGCCGCCATCGCTGGTGGTCCAAATGGCGAACTGGCCAGCGGCCGACTCACCCACCGGGTCGCCCAGGACGATGCCGTGGGTGGCGTCCCAGAAGGCGATGGCATCGAAAAAGCCTTTGGGGTCGGGGTTGGTGAACTGGAGCGTCCAGTGGCCGCCGGCATCGGTGGTTTTGTAGATGCGGGCTTTGTCTCCCGAACCGCTGCTGAGGAGATAGACCGTGCGGCCGTCGATGGCGCGGATGCCGCGGAAGTCGAGCGATTCGGCGCCCGGAACCTTCGACACCTGCCAGGTGGCGCCGCCATCGGTGGTGGTCAGGCAGGTGCCGCCGGTGCCGCTGGCCCACACCACTTTTGCATTGACCGCGCTCACGCCGCGCAGGCCGGCAGTGGTCCCGCTGGTCTGGTTCACCCAGGATTGGGCGCAGGCGAGGCCGGCGAGAAAGAGAGCGGGCAGGAGTTTCATGCAGATCTTATGGTATCGGAAGTCGTCAGGCGTCAGTCGTCAGTCATCAGTTAAACCAGCGCAGCACGCGCATGCGCCGGGGGCGCGGTGCCAAAACTGATGACTGACAACTGATGACTGATAACTTCTTGACACATCCGCCAGGCTGAGGTAGTCTACCCATAGACAAACTATGCCTAAAGCCGAACTGGTCCCCGGAACTTTGGTCATGCTGATCCTGAAAGTGCTGGACAGGGGGGAAATGCACGGCTATGCGATCGCGCAACGCATCCGGCTGCTTTCGAGCGACGTTCTGCAGGTGGAAGAAGGTTCGCTCTATCCGGCTCTGCAAAAGATGCTCCTGAAGGGGTGGGTGCGCGCCGCATGGGGTATCTCCGATACCAAACGCAAGGTTCGGTACTACCGTCTGACGGCCGCGGGGCGCCGGCAACTGGCGGCGGAAATCAATGAATATGGGCTGGTGAACCTGGCAATTCAAGCGGTGCTGGGACAGTCCTGAGACTGAGGAGGAAACGATGGAGTGGCTGCGGCGGGTGTGGTACTTGCTTAACCGGAGACGCCTGGAGCGTGAACTGGCCGACGAGATGGCGTTCCACCGCGAAATGATGGCGCGCGAAGGACGCAGCGGTTTCGGCAGCTCGATGCGTCTGGGCGAAGACGCGCGCCAGGTGTGGGGCACGGTTTGGCTGGACCGCCTGTGGCAAGACTTGGTTTACGGCCTTCGCGTGCTGCACAAGTCGGCAGGGTTCACGGCCACGGCGGTATTGGTGCTGGGCTTGGGGATTGGAGTGGAACTCACGGTTTTCCGGCTGGTTCTGGGGGAGTTGAAGCCTCCGTCGGTGCCCGACCCGGATTCCTTCGTCGCGCTCACCCGCAGCGCGCCGGGGAGCAACAGCACGCTGGTGCCGTATCCCCAGTTCGCCTTCTACCGGGACCAGGCACAACTATTTCAAAGCGTGTTCGCGAGTTCCAGCGATACCGTGGCCCTGGGGGAAACGCCCGCCGGCGGCGCGGCCGAACCGGTGCCGGCGGAATTCATTACGGCCGGTTACTTCTCCAAAACCGGCGCGCACGCACTATACGGCCGGCTGCTGGATGCGCACGAAGACGAACGGCCGGATTCGGAGTGCGCCGCTTTATTGAGCCAGCGATTCTGGCAGCGACGATTTGGCGGAGACCTTTCCCTCATCGGCCGAACCGTCAAGCTCAACGGCAAGCCGGTCCGGATCGTGGGCGTGTTGCCGCCCGGCCTTCGCGGCTTGAACGGGCGACGCGTCAGCATCTGGTTGCCAATGGCGAAGCAGCCTTACGTGGTGGAAGGCAGCAAGCTGCTAACGGATTGGGGCTCCGGCATCTGGATGCACGCCCGTCTCAAGCCCGGTGTGGCGCCCGAAGCATCGGAGGCAGAGACGCGGGCGCTGGCAGCGCGGCTTCGCGCGGATTGGCCCAAGCAGATCTGGAAGGGTGAGTGGCTCACGGCCACACCAGTGAACCGCCTGGAAACCAGGTCCATCGGGATCATGCTGCTGACGGCGAGCCTGGTGCTGCTGGTTCTGGTGGTGGCCTGCGCCAACCTGGGGACGCTGCTGCTGGCGCGCGGCGCGGTGCGGGATCGCGAGATTCGGATTCGGATGGCTCTGGGCGCTGCCCGCCGGCGCGTGGTTCGTCAGTTGCTGACGGAGAGCCTGCTGCTGGCGGTGATGGGCAGCCTGGCGGCGCTGGCGCTCAGTTCGATAGCCATCAAAGTGGTCCAGGCGCAGTCCGAAACACCGGACGAACTCAGTGTGGCGCCGGACTGGCGGGTGCTGGCGGCCACCATGGGAATCGCGATTCTGGCGGCGGCGGTTTTCGGATTGGCGCCGGCTCTGCGGCTGACCAGCCCGACAGCTTCGGAACACCGGCGTGGGGGCGGCTCGCGGGCGCGAACCGTGTTTCTGGCGGTCCAGGTGGGGCCGAGTTGCGTACTGTTGATGGTGTCCGGACTGCTGATGCGCGGATTGCAGCGGTTGGTGACCCAAGGCCCCGGGTTTGACTACCGGCAAGTGGTTTGGATCGACCCGGGCCTGCGCGCACACGGGTACGACGCCGCGTCGGCGCGGCCTTACGTGGAGGCGCTGCGCCAACGGGTGCGAGCCATTCCGGGCGTGCAGCGCGTCTCGCTGGCATGGCTGCCACCATGGGGCCACCGCGTCAGTGGGGTCAACGAACACGGCCACCAGGTTCGGTTGAACCACGTGGACGAGGAGTACCTGCGGACCATGGGAATCCAGCTTCTGCGCGGCCGCACGTTCCGGCCGGGGGAACAGGGTGTGGCGCTGGTGAGCGAGGCATTGGCAAGCTGGCAATGGCCCGCAGCGGACCCTCTGGGCAAGAATCTGACGGTGGGCGATCCGGCGGTGGTGGTTGGGGTTTTCGCGTCCGTCAACACTTCTGGTGTGGAAAACACAGGGGTGATGGAGATCTATTATCCGCTCGTAAAGGAGTGGGCGGAAGCTGTGGTGGTGGCGCGCGTGGCAGGCCGTCCGGCGAACTACGCGCGGGCATTGGAGGACGCCACGTCGGCTCTGGACCGGAAACTGCGGCCGCAGGCGCAACTGCTCGAAGCCGAGTACCAGCGCGTGGTGGCAAATGGCGGACGCATGGCGGCGGGGATCAGCCTGTTGGGGACGGTGGCGCTGCTGTTGGCGGCGATCGGGGCTGGCCGGACTCACAGGCTATATGGTGGCGCAACGGACGCGGGAGATCGGCGTGCGGATCGCTTTGGGAGCGGGAACGGCACAGGTGGTAAGGGCGGTGCTGGCGCCGCTGGTCAGGCCAGTGGCCGCCGGGTTCGTGTTTGGCATGCTGGCTTCGGCGGCCATGGCTGTGGTGTTGCGCCGCGAGATCTTTGGGCTGAGTCCGCTGGACCCGATCGGATACCTGGCGGCGCTGGTATTCTTTTCGGCGGTGCTGGTGCTGGCCACGCTGGCGCCGGTGCGGCGCGCGCTGCGGGTGCAGCCGAGCGAAGCGCTGCGGCACGAATGAAGGAAACAGCATTGTGGGGCAGGTTGCTAATCTGCGAGCCAGTCACATAATGCCCATCATT